>Ga0307417_10001143_pt1 | contig 10991 bp, 7 predicted proteins | sample SalMarWE160210MG_2_FD_202514 | JGI IMG/M metagenome (GOLD analysis project Ga0307417, IMG submission 202514) | Salt marsh sediment microbial communities from the Plum Island Ecosystem LTER, Massachusetts, United States - WE1602-10 | ecosystem: Environmental > Aquatic > Marine > Intertidal zone >...
CGGATCATCGTCGAGACTTCCTGCGCGGTGAGCTGGAAGGAACCGTCGCCGATCAGCGCGATGACCCGCCGGTCCGGACGGGCGATGCAATAGCCGAGCGTCGCGCCTACGGACCATCCGATCGATCCGTACTGCATCTGAATTTCGAACCGGGCGTGCGTCGGCAGGTCGAGCTGCATGCCGTTGAACCAGGAATCACCCGTCTCGGCGATGACCGATGCTTTGCCGTCGAGCATGCCCTGGACGCGGGCGAAGAGCTGGCGTGTCGACAAGGGCGTATCGGCCGGACCGGGTTGAAGCGGCATCCGCTCTTCCGCAATGCGCCTGTAGGCGATGAGGGACGCATCGTTCTTCTTGAGCTTGGGCGCGAGCGCCGAAAGAAAGCGCGCCATCGGCACGTTGTTGTAGGTCTCGCCCGGCATGACCACGCTATGAGGCTGCACGTTGATCATCTTCTCAGGGTTGGCGATGGTGGTGTGCCCCGTCGTCGTGTAGTCGGTGAAGACGGGACCGGCGGCAAGGCACAGGTCGGCGGACTCGACGATCTCGCCGCAGCCGGGCGACCCGACCGGACCCCAATAGATGCCCATATAGTGCCTGTGTTCTTCGTCCAGAAAGCCTTTCGCGTTCGGCATGCTTGCGACCGCGTAGCCCGATGTATCGATAAGCTTCCCGAACGCTTCGATCGCATGGGCGGACCGGAGCTTGCCGCCGGCGAGGAGCACGGGTTTGGCGGCGGCGTTCAACAGCTCCGTTGCATGGTCGACCGCGGCGTCGAGCGCCAGCGCGTCGCATGTCGGACAGTCGGTGAAAATTTTCGGATTGGGGGCGGACACCGGCGCATTCGCAATGTTGCAGGCAACTTCGAGACAGACGGGCTTGCGCGTGCTCAACGCCGTATCGATGGCATGGTCGATCTGGTAGGGGGCTTCCCGTGCGTGCTGGATGATGACGGCCTCCGCCGTGACACGGGCGAAAATCTCGTTCTGATAGCCGTAATCGACCTTGCCCAGCGTGTGGTGCAGCAGCTCGTACTCGGCCGTGGAGTTGGTATTCGGGCCGCCGGAAATGGCGATGACCGGCAGGTCCTCGGCGTAGGCGCCGGCAACCGCGTTCAGCAGGCTCAACCCGCCGACGCTGTAGGTCACGACCACGGCCGAGGCGCCTCCGCTGGCGCGCGCGTAGCCGTCGGCGGCGTAACCGGCGTTGAGCTCGTTGCAGCAGGAGATCATCTCGAGGTCCCGGTTCTTCAACAGCTCGTCCAGCAGGACGAGGTTGTAGTCCCCGGGTACGGCGAAATAGTGCCGCAGGCCGATCTGGGCGAGACGGGCGGCAAGGTAGCCGCCGACGGTCGATGATTTCGTGTCAGTCATGCCAGTGCCCTTTTGCCGATCCGGCTATCCTGCCGCCGGAAGGGCGCAGGATGCCGGGTGCGTTGCAGATAAACACGATTTTCCGACCGCTGGAACCCCAATACAACGCCTGGTTTTTGGCGTGACTATGGCGGACGTGGCGCGCCTACTTCGTCCCCTTGCGCGCGCTGCGGAACAGCAGGGCCAGCGGGATGCCGGCGATGGTGGTCGCGACCAGCAGCCGGAAGTCGTTGAGGAAGGCGATGGTCTGCGCCTGATGGATGACGATGTTGCTGAGCCGCGCGACGCCGGTCAGCGAATCCAGGTTCCAGGACTGCTCGGCGTTGAACCCCTGGAGCGCGTCGTTGAAGCCGTGGATGTGCTCGGTCAGCGCGCCGTAGCTCACCTGCGTGCTTCGGGCCAGCACCGCGACGAACATCGAAACCCCGATGCTGGCGCCGATCACGCGCAGCAGCGCGAACAGCGCCGCGCCCTCGGTCCGGAGCGTCGTTGGCAGCGTGGTGAAGGTGGCGGTCGTCAGGCTGACCCAGCTCAGCCCGATCCCGAAACCGGTCACGATGGTGACGACGAGGACGTCGAAGGTCGGTACGTCGTCGGTCCAGGCCGCCATGTAGGCACTCGGTACGGTAATGATGGCCATCGAGGCGGCGATGATGTAGCGGAACTCGATCTTGTTCGCGAGGCGGCCGGCCACGATCATCCCGGCGCCGGTGCCAATGCCGCGCGCCGAGATGATGATGCCGGCCGTGATCACCGGATAGCCCTGGATGTCCTGCAGGAAGAGCGGCATCAGCAACAGCGCCGAGAATACATTCAGCCCGAACATGAAAATCAGCACGACGCCGATCACGAAATTATGGTCGCGGAACACCGCGAAGTTCAGGAAGGGCCGCCGTGTCGTCGCGCTGTGCACGACGAAGATGTAAAGCGCGAGTGCTGCGATCACCGCTTCGAGGATGGTCTCGTTCGACTGGAACCAGTCGTTGCGCTCGCCCCGGTCGAGCATGAGCTGGAAAGCGCCGACGGTGACGGACAACGTGATGAAACCGAGCCAGTCGAGATGCTGCCGCCGGCGCTCGGTCTCGGGCACCGTCAGCAGGCAGCCGACGAGGCCGAGCGCGCCGAACGGGATGTTGATGTAGAAGATCGCCCGCCAGCTGTATTCCTCGGTCAGGATCGCACCGATCGACGGGCCCAGAACCGGGCCCAGGATCATCGCCATGCTCCAGATCGTGATGGCGAAGCTGTGCCGCTCGCGCGGATAGGTGTCGAGCATGATCGCCTGCGACAGCGGCAGGATCGGCGCGCTCAGCGTCCCCTGCAGGATGCGGTAAAGGACGAGCTGGTCCAGGGTCGTCGCCGTGGCGCAGAGCATGGAGCTGAGCGTGAAACCCGTGACCGCGGTCAGGAAGACGAGCTTCCGCCCGAAGCGCACGCTGAACCAGCCGGTCGCGCCGACGCCGATCGCGTTCGATACCAGGAAGGAGGTGATGATCCAGCCCGCCTGGTCGGGCGTCGCCGACAGGTTCCCCTTCATGTTGGGCAGTGCGATATAGGCGGTGGTCATCGCCAGCGAGTGCAGGATCGACGCGATCAGCACCGGGACGGTGATAAGGATGCGCTCGCTGCGCGTGAACGGCCCCGTCGCCTCTTTGCTGATGATCATCGCGGTTCCGGAATCCTTCGGTCGCGGTCAGGGCCAGGAAGCGGAAGCCTGCGCCGGGGTGCCGGAGCGGCTGACGCATGGCGGGACGTGATGGCTCGTAACTCAGGTATTTCTATACGCTTATTGTGTCGCTAATCTCTGTGCGAGGGCAACCTGCAACCTTTCGGAGGCAGTTAAGCTGTTCTGACGTTTGAAGATTGATCTCGTGGCTATTCTTCGCGCAGCGGGCGGGCTGTCGCGTCCCCATGACAGAAGGACAAGGACATGACGCTCGATAACCTGCGGATCGATATGGATCGGCTTTGGCAAAGCCATATGGAAATGGCGAAGTTCGGCGCCACGCCCAAGGGCGGGGTGGCCCGGCTCGCGCTCACCGACCTCGACCGGCAGGCCCGCGACCTGTTCGTGGCGTGGAGCAAGGAGGCCGGTTGCGCGGTGCGGATCGACCGCGTGGGCAATATCTTCGTGCGGCGCGAGGGGACCGACCCCGAACGGCCGCCGGTGATGACGGGCAGCCATCTCGACACCCAGCCGCTCGGCGGCAAGTTCGACGGCATCTACGGCTGCCTCGCAGGCCTCGAAGTCATCCGGACGCTGAACGACGCCGGCGTCGAGACGGCGGCGCCGCTGGAGGTCGTGGTCTGGACGGACGAGGAAGGCGCGCGCTTCGGCGGCGGGACGATCGGCTCCAGCGTCTTCTGCGGCGTCTACGATGCGGAAACAGGGCTTGGCAAGAAGGACATCGACGGCATTACGGTGGGCGAGGCGCTCGAGGCGATCGGCTATGCCGGCGCAGAGCCGGTCGGCGGCGTCCCGGTCGATTCCTTCTTCGAGGCGCATATCGAGCAGGGGCCGATCCTGGAGAAGGAAGGCCTGCCGGTTGGCGTCGTGATGGGCGCGCAGGGCGCGCGGTACTTCACCGTGACGGTGGACGGCGAGGAGGGGCATGCCGGCACGCTGCCCATGACGCTTCGGCGCGACGCCATGGCGGGCGCGGCGCGCATGATCGATGCGCTCATCGGGGTCGCCTACAAGCACGAGCCGCACCCGGTCATCACGGTCGGGCAGGTCAAGGTGCGGCCGAACTCGCGCAACACGATCCCGGGACAGGTGATCTTCTCGATCGACAGCCGGCATCCGGACAACGACACGCTTGCCGCCATCGAGACCGAGATGCGCGCCGTCTGTACGGCGATCGCCGACAAGGCGGGGCTCGGCGTCACGGTCGACAAGATCAGCGAGCGGACCTCCATCGCCTTCGACAAGGATTGCGTGGACGCGGTCGCCCGCGCGGCCAAGCAGCTCAATCTCGAGAACATGGAAATCTATTCGGGTGCCGGACATGACGCGTGCAACATGGCGCTCATCGTGCCGACGGGCATGATCTTCGTGCCCTGCGAGGGCGGCGTCAGCCACAACGAGCTGGAGAACGCCCGGCCCGAGGATCTGGCGGCCGGCTGCAACGTCCTCATGCAGGTGATGGTGGAGCGCGCCGGCGCCGCGTGACGGCGCCACGCTATGCTTGCCGCCCTGCGGGCGCACCCTAGAATGGGCATGGTCTTGGAGAGACGGATGATGTTCCAGACGAATTCCTGCGGCAGGGTATAGGACGGCGCGCGGCATGACAGAGAAGAAACGGGGCACGGGTCGCCGGCAAGCAAGCGGCGGCGTCGATGTCTTCGGCGTCCTGCGCGAGCGCATCTCGACCCATGCGCTGCCGCCCGGCAGCCGGCTGCGGGAGCAGGATCTGGCGTCCGAGTTCGGCGTCTCGCGGGCGCGGATCCGCGAGGCGTTCGGCGCGCTGGAGCAGCGCGGCCTGATCGAGCGTATCCCCAATCGGGGCGCCGTCGTCGTGCGGCTCGACCCGGCGCAGATCTACGACCTCTACGACGTCCGGCGCGTGCTGGAGGCCTATGTCGCCCGGTTGGCGGCGGAACGCGCGCCCAAGGGCGTCTGGGACGACCTGATTGCGCTATTCGATGCGCCGCTGGAAAAGGCGCTCGCCGATGGGGATTTCGACGCCTATCTCAACGGCCTCGAAGCCCTGCACGCGCGCATGACCGAATGCGCCGGGAACAGCATCCTCGGCGACATGCTGGACCTTGTCGGCGACAAGACGCAGGTGATCACGCGCCGAGTCGTCATCCTGCCGGGCCGCGCCGAGCGCGGCCTCAAGATGCACCGGGAGCTGCTGCAGGCCCTGGCGAAGGGCGATGCGGACGCCGCCGAGGCCAAGATGGCGGCGATCCTGCGTAGCGCGCGCGAGTATCTGGAGAAGTTCCAGAACTATGTGATCTGACGGCGAAGGCGTTGCCGGGCAACGGCATCGCTCAAATCGTAGACACGATTGTTGACAATTTTTCGATAGACCGGCAGATTTGGTCATGCGCGGACGTCGATGATAGCGTTCGCCGGACGCCGCACCCGACAACGATAAAATTCAAGCGGCGTTTCCGCACGGATCGGGAGGAGAAGGTCCGCCATGCCGGCCGAAGCGACGGGTCGACCGCTTGAAGGTATTTCCGTTCTGGAACTCGGCACCATGGTGGCCGGGCCGTTCTGCGGTCGCATGCTGTCCGATTTCGGCGCCGAGGTGATCAAGGTCGAGATGGCGTCCGGCGACCCGGTGCGCAGCATGGGCAAGCGCGTGGACGGCAAGTCGCTCTACGCCGCCAGCATCTTCCGCAACAAGAAGATGATCTCGATCGATCTCCGGACCGAGAAGGGGCGCGACCTCGTGCGCGACATGGTCCGGAAGGTCGACGTGCTGATCGAGAATTTCCGACCCGGCACGATGGAGCGCTGGGGGCTCGGCTACGACGATCTGGCCGCGCTCAACCCGCGCCTCGTCATGGTCCGGATCAGCGGCTTCGGCCAGACCGGCCCCTACAGCCAGCGCGCGGGCTACGGCATCATCGGGGAGTCGATGAGCGGGCTCCGGCACCTGACGGGCGACCCGGACCGGCCGCCCTCGCGCGTTGCGGTCTCGCTGACCGACTACATCACCGGCCTGCATGCCGCCTACGGCGCGGTCATGGCGCTCTACAAGCGGAAGGAGACGGGCAGGGGGCAGTGCATCGACGCGGCGCTCTTCGAGGGCGCGTTCAACTTCATGGAGCCCTACGTGCCGGCCTACGAGAAGCTCGGCTTCGTCGCCGGCCGCACGGGCTCGCGCCTGCCCGATAACGCGCCCAACAACCTCTATGCGACGCGCGACGGCCGGCACATCCATATCGCGGCGGTAAGCGCACCCACCTGGCAGCGCCTGATGACGGCGATCGGGCGCGAGGACGTGCTGGCCGACCCGCGCTTCGCCACCTTCACCGATCGTGCGGCGCACGAGGACGAAATCGACACGATCATCGGCGGATGGGCCGCCGGCAAGGACCTGGAGGAGGCCGACGCCGTCCTGCAGGCGGCCGGGGTGCCGGCGTCCCGCATCTACACCATGGCCGACGTCTACGCCGACCCGCATTACGCGGCGCGCGCGATGCTGGTCGACGTGCCGGACGACGACCTCGGCAGCGTGCGGCTGGCCAATGTGGTGCCCAAGCTGTCGGACACCCCCGGCCGGATCGACAAGGCGGGCGGGCAGGTGGGCGTCGACACGCGCGCAGTGCTCGCCGGCTTCATGGGGATGACCGAGGGGGCGATTTCCGCCCTGGAAGCCGACGGTGTTATCTTCTGCGGGACGGCGCCTCGCGCGGAAACGGACTGAAAATGGGCTACGAAGACCTCTACCGCGAACACGACCGGCGCCGCGAGAAGGCGCTCGCCATGGGCGGCCGCGAGAAGCTCGAGCGCCGGCGCAACGCCGGGCTCCTGAACGCGCGGGAGCGGATCGACTACCTCTTCGACAAGGGCAGCTTCCTGGAATCCGGTATGTTCGCGTCCTCGGCGGTTGCGGCGGACCGCGACACGACGCCGGGGGATGGCAAGCTCGCCGGCTACGGCCGGATCGACGGACGCGAGGCGGTGGCCGTCGTCAACGACTTCACCGTCAAGGGTGCGTCCTCGGCCGCGACCAACATGAAGAAGATCGCCCAGATGCAGCGCACGGCGACCGAGCGCGGCCTGCCGCTGGTCTTCCTCGGCGAAAGCTCCGGCGCGCGCATCCCGGACAATATGGGCGCGTTTGGTATGGGCAACCTGCTCGCCAACAACCCGACGCAGTACCGCCGGCTCCGGGAGTCGCCCTGGGCCTCCGGCGTGCTCGGCATGGCCTACGGCTCGTCGACCTGGTACACCTGCCTCTCCGACTTCAGCGTCATGCGCAAGGGCGCGGTCATGGCCGTGTCCAGCGAGCGGCTGGTCTCCATGGCCATCGGCGAAAAGATCGACGGCGAGGCGCTCGGCGGCTGGAAGATGCATGCGGAGACGACCGGCCTCATCGACCAGTTCGTCGATACCGACGAGGAAGCGATCGACGCGATCAAGGCCTTCCTGTCCTACATGCCGGGCCACTGCAACGAGGCGCCGCCGGTATATGCCGTGGCGGCCGGTTCGGACGACGCGGTGAAGGACGTTGCCGCCCTGGTGCCGGAAGAACGCACCCGGGTCTACGATATGCGCAAGGTCATCCAGGCGGTCGTGGACAAGGACAGCTATTTCGAGGTGAAGCCCCGTTTCGGCCGCACGGCGGTGACCGCGCTCGCGCGGGTCGGCGGGCGCAGCGTCGGCTTCATCGCCAACAACCCGCTGTTCAAGGCCGGGGCGATGGACGCGCAGGCCTGCGACAAGATCGTCAGCTTCATGGTGCTGTGCGATTCCTTCAACATTCCGCTCGTCTTCTTCGTCGACAACCCGGGCTTCGTGATCGGAATCGAGGCGGAGCGCCAGCGCGCGCCCGGCAAGATCATCAACTTCATGAACGCGCTGCAGCTCGTCACCGTGCCGAAGCTGACGGTGATGATCCGCAAGAATTACGGCCAGGCCTACATCAACATGGGCGGCGGCAAGAACGCCGACGACGTGTGCGCCTGGGTCAGCGCCGAGGTCAGCTTCATGGACCCGGCCTTCGCGGTGAACGTGGTGCACGGGCGGGAAGGGCAGCGGCTGGAGCAGGACAACCCGGCGCTGTTCAAGGAAGCCTACGAGAAGATCCAGCAGGAAAACAGCGTCTGGGACCTCGCCGCCTGCTACGCCGTGCAGCAGGTGATAAAGCCCGCGGAAACCCGCGACTGGTTGCTCCGCATGCTGCAGGTGCACGAGCGCCGCCTGACCGGCGGCATCGGGCGCCACATGCTCAGCAACTGGCCTACCAGCTACTGAAAGAGGAACATGTTCGAGAAAGTTCTCATAGCCAATCGTGGTGCCGTCGCGGCGCGCGTGCTGCGCAGCCTGCGGGCGCTCGGCATCCGGTCCGTCGCCGTTTATTCCGAGGCGGACGCGGAAGCGCCCTACCTGGAGGAGGCGGACGAGACCGTCGCCATCGGGCCGGCGCATCCGCGCGAAAGCTATCTGAACCAGGACACGCTGATCGACGCGATCCGCAAGACGGGCGCGGACGCTGTGCACCCCGGCTATGGTTTTCTCGCGGAAAACCCGAATTTTGCCGAGCGCGTGGCGGCGATCGGAGCGACCTTCATCGGGCCCTCGCCACGCTGGATCTCCGAGATGGGGCACAAGACGCGGGCGCGCGATCTGGTCGCCGAGCATGGCATGAATGTCGGCAGGGGCTCGCGCGTGCTGGGCTTGGAGGACGATCCGGTCGGCGAGGCGCGGCGGCTTGGCTTCCCCGTGCTCATCAAGCCGGCGGCGGGCGGCGGCGGCATCGGCATGTTGCCGGCGCATGACGAGGCAGAGCTGGTCAAGGCGATCAAACGCGCACGCTCGATGGCCGAACGCGGTTTCGGCAACGGCGAGGTCTATCTGGAGCGGCTGATCGACCGGCCCCGGCATATCGAGTTCCAGATCCTGGGCGACCGCCACGGCGACGCTTGCCATGTCTTCGAGCGCGACTGCTCGGTGCAGCGCCGCCACCAGAAGATCATCGAGGAAGCGCCGGCGCCGGGTCTCTCTCGCGACTTCGCCGAGGGGCTGGCCGACCAGATCGCCGGCACGATGAAATCGCTCGGCTACGACAATATCGGCACGGTGGAGATGCTGATGGCGCCGGACGGCAGTGTCAGCTTCCTCGAGGTGAACACCCGCCTTCAGGTGGAGCACGGCGTGACGGAGGAGGTGACCGGCATCGACCTCGTCGCCTCGCAGATTCGGTCGGCATCGGGCGAGAAGCTTTTCGATATCCTGCCCGAGAGGCCGGTGATCGACGGGCACGCGATCCAGGTCCGCGTCTATGCGGAGGACCCGAAGACTTTCTTTCCGTCGCCGGGTACGCTCGAAGTGTTCCGCCCGCCCTACGACCGGTCGCTGCGCATCGATACCGGCTACAAGGAGGGACAGGCGGTCACGCCCTTCTACGACCCGATGCTCGCGAAAGTCATCGTGCAGGCGCCGTCGCGTGAAAAGTCGATCGAGCGTTTGCTCGAGGCGCTTGCCGAGTTCGACGTTCGCGGCGTAAAGACCAATATCCCCGCGCTGAAGGCGCTGCTCGATTCCGAGCCGTTCCGTGCGGGCGACGTTCACACCGGCCTGACCAAGGCTGTAATTTCCGGATAACCGTAAAGCATCAGGAGTTGGAAGAAGAACAATGGCACGTGAAGAAATTCAGTCGGAAGTGACCGGCACGGTCTGGAAGATCGAGATGAAGGTCGGCGACGACATCGCGGACGGCGACACGATCATGATCCTCGAATCCATGAAGATGGAAATCCCGGTCATCTCCACCGAGGACGGCAAGCTGGTCGAGATCCTGGTGAAGGAAGAAGAGCCGGTTTCCGAGGGCCAGGTCGTCGCCGTCGTCGAGACCTCCTGATACGGCAAGGCGATAGACATGGGTTTCAAGACGCCGATCGAAGAGCTGGAACAGCGCCGCGTCTGGGCGGAGGCGCATGGCGGCCCGGACAATGTGAAGCGCCAGCATGACCAGGGGCGCCTGACGATCCGCGAGCGCATTACGGGCGTGCTCGATAAAGGCTCGTTCCAGGAGGTCGGGAAGCTGACCGGCGCGGAAACCTATGACGGCCTGACGCTGACGCATGTGACGCCTGCGCCTTACGTCATGGGGCTGGGGCAGATCGGCGGCCGGCCGGTCGCGGTCGGCGGCGAGGACTTCACCGTCCGCGGCGGGACCACGGCCGCGCTCGACAAGCGCAAGGGCGGGCAGGGCGGCTTCGTCGAGGACTTGGCGCATCACTATCGCATCCCGCTGGTCAACCTGATCGACGGCGCGGGCGGCAGCGTGACCTCGGCAAAGCGCCGCGGTCACGCGGTCTTCCCCGGCGTCGACAGCTTCGACCGCTCGGTGGACCTGCTGGGCGAGGTGCCGGTGGTAAGCGCCGTGCTCGGCTCCGCGGCGGGCGGGCCGGCGGGGCGCGCGATCCTGTCGCATTTCTCGGTGATGGTGAAGGAGACGAGCCAGATCTTCGCTGCCGGCCCAGCGGTGGTCGAGCGCTCGCTCGGCCAGAAAATCACGAAAGAGGAATTGGGCGGTTCCGCGGTCGCTGTCGACAAGGCGGGCGCCATCGACAATGTCGCGGACTCCGAGGAGCACTGCTTCGAGCTCATTCGGCAATTCCTCGGCTACCTGCCGCAGAATGTCTGGGAGCTGCCGCCGGTCGTGGCTTGCGACGACCCGGTCGACCGCTGCGAGGACGCGTTGCTGACGATCGTGCCCGAGCAGCGCCGCCGCGCGTACAACATGCGCCAGCTTATCAAGCTGGTCGTCGATCAGGGCTCGATGTTCGAGATCCAGCCGACCTATGGCAAGGCGTTGATCACCTGCTTCGCGCGGCTCAACGGCCATCCGGTCGGCATCGTCGCCAACAACCCGATGGTCTATGGCGGTGCGATGGACGGTCCGGCGGCGCGCAAGCAGATCCGCTTCGTCG
>Ga0307417_10001144_pt1 | contig 10984 bp, 12 predicted proteins | sample SalMarWE160210MG_2_FD_202514 | JGI IMG/M metagenome (GOLD analysis project Ga0307417, IMG submission 202514) | Salt marsh sediment microbial communities from the Plum Island Ecosystem LTER, Massachusetts, United States - WE1602-10 | ecosystem: Environmental > Aquatic > Marine > Intertidal zone...
CCTGTTGGGCGATCGTATCTCGCACAAGCTGCCCGTGCGTATGATTCATGCCGTCGCCGCCGCTATATTCGCATTACTGGGCGTCCTAACTCTCATCGGTGTGGGCGAGACATTAGGCGTCTGACAACCCGTCCGATTAAGCAATATCCGGGTTGCCGGCAAGTCGGTGTCTTCCAATAATCGAACGCACGGCAATTGGCCGGAAACAGGAAATCAGGTGGGATTGGCCATGTCCATATCAGACTATGATCGCATCGCAGCGGCGATAGAGTTCATCGCTGAACGTGCACGTCGCCAGCCTTCACTGGAGGAGATCGCTCAGCACGTTCATTTGAGCCCATATCATTTCCATCGCTTGTTTTCCCGCTGGGCCGGGATCACGCCCAAGCGCTTCCTGCAGGTCCTGACCCTGGAACATGCCAAGGGCCTATTAAGCCAATCGAGGCCGCTGCTTGAGGTCTCGGATGCCGTTGGACTCAGTGGCAGTTCACGCCTGCACGATCATTTTGTCCAGTTGGAGGCGGTCACCCCCGGAGAGTACAAACGACGTGGGGAAGGATTGATGATCGAATATGCCATCCATCCGACGCCATTTGGCGAAGCCTTTGTCGCAGTCACACAGCGCGGGGTATGCAATCTGGCATTTCTCGGGGTTGAAGGCCGAAATGAGCACATAGACGGGCTGCGCCAACACTGGCCCCAAGCCGAACTGCACGAAAACCCCTCCAGCACATTTGCGATCGTCGAGGCGATGCTGGGGCGCAGTCAGCCGGATACGCCTTTGTCGCTCTATGTCTGCGGCACGAATTTCCAGACCCATGTGTGGCGCGCCCTATTGAACATACCGATGGGTTCAGTCATGAGCTACAGCCAGCTCGCGGCTACCCTGGGCCGTCCCCGCGCCGCGAGATCGGTCGCCAGTGCAATTGCGGCCAATCCTGTTGCCTTTCTCATTCCGTGCCACCGGGTTATCCGGGAAAGCGGGAAGCTGGCGGACTATCACTGGGGTGGGAAAACGAGAAAACACGCCATCCTTGCCTGGGAGGCGGCCATGCGCGGAACGGAACACCCTGGCTGAGAGATATTAAGTTCATTTCGCCAAGCGCAAGGCAGGATTTGGCCCACCGGTGCGCAGATTACGAATCGAGGTTCGCCGAATCAATACCCACATGGCGGGCATGGGCTATATTGTCAGAAGCGTGAAGGTCGACAGCGTACCGTTTGTATCCGGTTTCATACCGCACATCGCGACTACTTGACGGCCGTACACACCCGCTTATTATTTTTACTGGGCAAACTTGTTGAAAAGCGAGGGCGCAAAGCCACGGGGCTAATCGGTCAATCTGACCGCATGCTAGCCGGGCTGCCGATTCCAGCACTCTGACATGGAACCGCCAGGTAGGACTATCCTTTGCTGTCCCAGCCCCTGACACCATAAGAGGGGGTAATGCATAAATCGATCAAACGCAGTTTCGAGGAGTTGAAGGAAGGGGGACTGTTACCATCGCCGCAGGGTTTGGCGCTGGCTATTCTCGATGTATCCCATCGCCCCGATGCAAACCTGAATGATGTCGCTCGCCTTGTTCAGGCCGATCCCGCCATGTCGGGTCGACTTCTACGCTACGCCAACTCGGCGCAAACCACAGCGACCCGGCATATCGTGTCCCTAGGGCAGGCAATAACGTTTCTGGGGCTGTTTCGTGTTCGGCAAATCGTGCTCGCATTCTCTCTGCTCGACAGGTATCGCTCGGGAAAATGCGCGGCTTTCGATTACCCGGAATACTGGACGACCTCCGTGGCGACGGCCATCGCAGCACAGAAAATGGCTGAATACGCGCAATGCCCACCTGACGACAGCTTTACCTGCGGACTTTTGTCCAACATAGGCCGCTTAGGCTTGGCCACCGCATTCCCTGAACATTATGACGCGCTTCTCAGACGGGGATTGCCACCGGAAAAGATGATCGCAGCGGAGCGGGATGCCTTCGGCATCGACCATTCGTTTCTTTCCAAGGAAATGTTGGTCGATTGGGGCGTACCCGTCATCTTTGCTCAAGCCGTTCAATTCCACGAACAACCTATGGCCTCACCCTTTGCCCCGGAAAGCAGGGCTTACATATTGAGTTCCAGCCTGCATTTCGCGATGCGCGTCGGCCAGCTTCTCAACCTGGATCACGCGGATCGATGGCAACAGGTGCCATTGTTGTTTCACTCGGCAGCCCAATTCGGTATGGATGAAGGTGATGTACCCGCCTTGGTCGAATCCGTAGCCAACTCTTGGCAGACGTGGACCCAGGAACTTTCCCTGACCAGCAAATCGTATTCGGACCTGAGGCAGCTTTTGACTGCACCTCCCACCGCCCCCGATCAAGCTCCCGACCCAGTGCGGTCGCAGCTAATGAGAGTGGCATTGATCACGACGGACATCGTGTTGCGTGACAAGGTGACAGAAGCGCTTGGCATGGCAAGGTACCCCTTTCAGGCGATGAGTGGGGTAAACGAGTTCAAATTACGTTACTCGGATAACTGGCCCGAAGTTGTCATCATTGATGTTGGCGGCTCACCCGGCTGCCAAACCAATCCACTGCACGATCTGAAACATATTGCAGGCCCCGGACTGCAAATCTTGGTGTTGATCCCTTCTGCCTGCGAAAGCGAGGTAGCCCGCTTGCTTGCTGCCGGTGCGACGGACTATCTGGTCTATGAATTTACCCAGTCTGCGCTCATTGCCCGCTTGATAAATATCCAAAGACTCGTGGCCCTACAGGATGTCGTACGTGCTGAACGGGAGTTGGCTGTTCAATCTTCCGGCCAATGGGCACGTGCCAATCGCAGGCTGATCCACAACGCACTGACGGATCTGCTCACCCAGTTACCCAATCGCCGCTACGGTATGGATCGTTTCGAACAGGAATGGTCGGTATCGACCAGCAATTCCTTGCCGATTTCATGCCTGATGCTGGATATCGACAATTTCAAAGATGTAAACGACCAGTATGGGCATGAAGTCGGTGATCTCGTGCTGCGCCAGGTCGCGTTTACGATTGAACGTTGCTGTCGCCGCAGCGACTTCATATTTAGATATGGTGGAGAAGAGTTTTGCTGTATTTGCCCGGAGACCGACTTAACCGAGGCGACTCGACTGGCCGAGCGCATTGTTTGGGCTATACGCGAAGAAAAAGTCGGTAGAGAAGGGGAGATGTTCGGACTTACCCTGAGTATCGGCGTTGCAACGCGTTCGCCTGAAATGACAGAGCTGGCTCAACTCATCTCAGCCGCAGACAAGGCACTCTATGCGGCGAAGAAAGCGGGACGGGATAGGGTAAGTGCGTTTGGGCCCTGAGAAGCCCAAAACAACGGGGCCGCGGTACTGCCAACGATGAATCTTGATTCCAACATCCGTTAAGGCCTTGTCCGTTTCGAGAAGGTATCACCCAAATGAAAGCGGGCACTGAGTCGGTACCCGCTTTTTTCTTCGATCAAAGCCCGCAGCGCGGCGGGCTATCCCATTAATAATGCTTCGCCAAACTTAGCAGCACAGCGATCCAGACCATGCCGGTCACGGTGAACGTTAGAAGGAAAACCAGCTGGTCCCACTCTTTGAAAAATTTCATTGATATCCTCCCTTTTGATCCCGGCACATTATCCGTTAAGCAGAGCAAGCCGTTCAATTTATCGAAAGATATAGCACGATGGTTATAGTGCAGCGTAGCCGCCACCTTTGAAGGTCTAACGTCACCGGAGTAATAATGCCTTGCGTTAATAACGCTGTGCGTTACTATATATCATGATTCGATCATTCAAGGATCGGGATACCGAGTCCGTCTTCAATGGCTGCTTCGTTCGCCGTATCCCTAAGGCCGTGGCTTTGCTGGCGGCACGCAAGGAACCAACTCTACGCCGCGGGGCAGTTGGAGGACTTGCGTATTCCACCGGGTAACCGGCTTGAAGCCTTGAAGGGAGATCGAAAGGGCCAGCACAGCATCCGCATCAATGACCAGTGGCGCATCTGCTTTATCTGGAAGGATGGCGGGGCCGAGCTGTTGAAATTGTCGATTACCACTGAAGAGATGAACCATGGCACGACGTGACTTTGCACCTATCCATCCTGGCGATGTGCTGCTGCACGACTTCATGGAACCGATGGGCCTATCCCAATACCGTGTCGCCAAGGAGATCGACGTTCCACCACGGCGTATCAACGAGATCGTCCATGGCAAGCGGGGGATCACCGCCGATACCGCACTGCGACTGTCGCGCTACTTTGGCCTGTCGGATGCGTACTGGCTGAATCTCCAGGGCCTCTATGATCTGCAAACGGCCAAGGAACAACTGCTCGATACCCTGGATTCCATAGAACCCGTGCATTCACTGGTGGCTTGAAGGAGGCCACATGGCGGTTGCGCTCTATGCTCGTGTATCCACCGTAAGACAGGCCGAGAAGACCAGAGCAAGGAAAACGTTCCAAACCGCCTTTTGGCTACCGTGGAGATCAGTGGAAGCCAAGGCGCATTGGCTCACGGAATCGCACAAATGAGAACGGGCACCGATGGAGTGCCCGTTTTTGTACCTGTTTGGCTCCCCGACCTGGGCTCGAACCAGGGACCTGCGGATTAACAGTCCGTCGCTCTACCGACTGAGCTATCGGGGAATTAAGAAGGGCGCGATATTACTGATTGCGCTACCTGAGGTCAAGCGCCGCCGGCACTGGATATACGAGGTGAAGGCCTTGTCGTCACACTTACTTGCCTGGCCGGCGAGACAGTCGAGATGGCGTGCTTGAAAATGGCCTGTACTGCTTGGTCATTACCACGAAGCAGGACCATGTATTGGTCGAACGATTCGATCCTGCCAACAAGCTTGATGCCATTGACCAGAAAGACCGAAACCGTCGTGTGTTCTTTGCGTAATGTATTCAGGAACATGTCCTGAAGATTCTGGCGTTCGTTCATGTTGATAAGCGGTTGAGTAGGCTTTGCGAATATTAGCACAACCCACATGCCGTCTCCGTGTTCCATTAAACGTATAATGTATATTATGTTAAATTGTGTTAAATAATCATAATCTCAATGCCGAGGCTTGAGTTGCTACAATTCGACACGATATTGATTATCTGCCCTACCAATCCCAAACGGAGCAAGCATGTCCAACAAGCACATTAGCCTTCTTATCCTCGGTTCAGGGCCTGCCGGCTACACCGCCGCCGTCTACGCCGCCCGCGCCAATCTGAAACCGGTCATCATCACCGGCCTGCAACAAGGTGGGCAATTGATGACCACCACCGAGGTCGACAACTGGCCTGCCGATGCCAATGGTGTCATGGGCCCGGATCTCATGGCGCGCTTTCAACAACATGCCGAGCGTTTTGGCACCGAGATCATCTTTGACCAGATCCACACCGCCAAGCTGACCGAGAAGCCGTTTACGCTGATCGGCGACTCAGGCACATACACTTGTGATGCCCTGATCATCGCCACGGGTGCTTCAGCCATGTATCTGGGCATCGAATCCGAACAAAAATTCATGGGCCGCGGCGTTTCCGGATGCGCAACTTGTGACGGTTTTTTCTACAAGAACCAGGAAGTAGCCGTGATCGGCGGCGGCAATACTGCCGTCGAAGAAGCAATCTATCTCGCCAATATCGCCAGCAAGGTGACCCTCGTTCATCGGCGCGATACCTTCAAGGCCGAAAAGATCATGGTCGACCACCTGATGCAGAAGGTCCAGGAAGGGAAAATCGTTCTGGAGTTGGATAGCGTTCTGGACGAGGCTCTGGGCGATGCCAGCGGCGTTACCGGCATGAGGTTGAAGAACATCAAGAACGACACCACCAAGGATATTGCCGTGTCCGGCATCTTTGTTGCCATCGGCCATAAGCCAAACACCGATTTGTTCACGGACCAGCTCGAAATGGACCGTGGCTATCTCGTTACACAAGGCGGCCGGACCGGCAATGCCACTCAGACCAGCATTCCAGGCGTGTTTGCCGCGGGCGATGTCCAGGACATGATCTACAAGCAGGCCATTACTAGCGCTGCTTCTGGTTGCCAGGCCGCTCTGGATGCCGAGCGTTATCTTGATAAATAACTTTAAATAGAATATTTAATGGCATGAATAAAAGCGGGAAAAATAATATTCCCGCTCGCTCCACTGACGAGGCGGCGGAGTTCATTCGTGAAATGGAGGGGGTTCGCCCCCTCTCCCACCACGGCCGTTACCTGCACTCGCCCGCCCCATTGCCACCTCTCCCGCTCAGCCGATTCAGAGACGAGAGGGAGGCGATTCTCGAATCCATGTCCGACCCGATCCATTGGCATGAGGACATGGAATCCGATGCCGATGCCTCATATGTCCGCTCAGGACTCTCAAGGCAAACCTTGCGTCGTCTTCGCCACGGCGACTGGCATATCCAGGCCGAACTCGATCTGCATGGACTGACCAAGCTCGAGGCAAAACATGAATTGGCAGAGTTTCTTTACGAATGCAGACGGCGTGGCGTGCGCTGCATCCGCATCATCCATGGCAAGGGACTGCGCTCACCGAATCGTGAACCGGTACTCAAACACCATGTACGCCACTGGCTGACTAAACGGGACGAGGTTCTAGCCTATGTTGCCGCCAGACCCGCGGATGGGGGCGATGGCGCCTTGGTCGTGTTGCTCAAGGGGCACTAGTACCGATCAGTTCTCCGTGATCTCGACCGGCGTATACGCTGGAATCAAGTCGAATAGTTCGATCAAATCCTTATTGCGCATCCGTATGCAGCCGTGCGACCGGGGAGCCTGCTCGAATTGCTCATCCGGTGTACCGTGAATATAAATATAACGCCGCATGGTGTCTTGCTTACCGAGCCGATTGAAACCGGGTTCGACGCCGGACAGCCACAAGATACGGGACAATATCCAGTCCCGATCCGGTTGTTGCTGGCCGAGTTCCGGGCTATATATCTCGCCCGTCGGCCGCCTGGCCGTGAAAACCGTGTTGATGGGCTGACCCGCTCCGATCTTCGCGCGAACGAGGTGCCTGCCACGCGGGGTTTGCAGACTGCCTGCCAGTTCGCCGGCCCCTTTGGCCGATGTAGAGACCGGCCAAGTACAAGCCACCCGCCCATCATCTTCCACAATATCAATAATCTGCCGTTCAATGTTGATTCTGAGTATCAAGTCTACCCCACGATTTTTCCGGCCCGCGCAGCGGCACGCTTTTCCTCGAAGAAGCTGGAAACAGCCTGGGCACATTCCGTCTCCATCAAGCCTCCCTGAATGATTGCGTGGTGATTCAGGCGCGGTTCGGCGAACAGGTCGACGACGCTGCCGGCCGCACCGGTCTTGTATTCCCTGGCACCAAAGACGACGCGGGCGATGCGGGCATGAAAGATCGCACCCGAACACATTGCGCACGGCTCCATCGTGACGTAGAGCGTGCATCCTGGCAGCCGATAATTGCCAAGCGCCCTTGCCGCCTCGCGCATGGCCATGATTTCGGCATGGGCCGTGGGATCGTGGCTGGAAATGGGGTGGTTGTAGCCACGCCCGACGACCCTGCCATCCTTGGCCACCACGGCACCCACTGGGACCTCGCCCAGCTTGCGGGCCTCCTCTGCCAACATCAGCGCCTCTTTCATGCACGTGGCATCGTCGAGTTCAACTTGGTTCACGTTCCCGAAACAGCCCTATCCCTATGCAGATGATTATTCTCCGGCCGCCATCGCTTTCAGGCAACCGGCCACTTTTCACCAACCGAGATCGATTTCATCCATTTCACTGGCAAAAGTGACGAATTATTTGTTTTTCAAGCAAATCTTGTGCGTCAAATGGCCGCAAACGGCTTCGCCCTGGTGCAGGTTCCGCGTAAAATATCATTTCCCTCAGCCTCTTGAGGGAAATCACACCTTGGAGTCCGGCCATGAATCTAATTCGCCAGTTTGAGACGCTGCTAGGTTCCAACGAGGATGGCGATGTACAGGAAAGTATCCAGATGTACATCAATCTCAAGTTGGCCGCCTCCGGCCAGCCGCCCTGTCAGGATGGGCGCGATCATGCCTTTTTGGTGGTAGCAGAAGATCTGCTCAAGAGTTACCGGGAAAAATCCCGCCTGTTGAGCGGTTATCTTTGTCCTCCCGACCGTCGCATCCAGGATTTCATAGACAACTATCTCGCGGATACCGGCCTGCCGATCCCGCAAATACCGGACAACACCTTGAATCTGGACCGGCCTGAAATGGCACGCGAGCTGTCATTGCCCAAGAACAGCGATTTCTTCGGCAATGAATACGTAAGCAGCTATCGCATCCGCAACGGCGTTCTGCACAACCCGGTCAATGATCGGCGCACCACCAAGGGTTCGTTCCATGTCGTTGAAGGCGGCCTGCCGATCCCCGGCGACAAGAAAGCCGTGCCCAAGAACGTATTTGCCAATCTGCTGCGCGAAGCGATGAACGTGCCGGAACGTCTGTTGACGCTGCCCTTCACTCACGGCCAGCCCCAGGAAGCCCGGATGTACGCGTCTCTCCTGATGAGGCCGGTGGTTTGTCCTGCCATCCCAGGCCACGCCAAGGAAAAATCGATGGAAATCCGTTTTTTCGCACCGGGCTCCTTGGTCAGCAATCTCGATTTCGTGGAAAGCATCTTCGGCAATGGTGGCAACCCGGTGCTGGCCGGCAACGATGCCGGCATGGATGTCGAACATTGGACCGGCCACACCGGCTGCGTGATCCTGGCTCCGCACCTGGTCCGTTTCACCAAGAAGGCTCTTGGCCTGCCCCACTACGGCGATGCCACGGCACGTCAACGGGCGGATGGCATGTGCTGGCAGGAAGAAGACGAGCTCTACAACGATGGCGCGGCATTCAAGGTCACCGCGCGCGATGAGCGTGGCGTGATCGTGACCCTGCTTGCAGACAACTACTACGGTTACTGCAAGAAAGAGATCAAGACCCAGATCAGCTACGCCACCAACCTGTACGGCCTGGCCGAAGAGGAACATGCCGGCGGTGCCCTCGCCTTCCCCCGCCACAACCACGGCGAGGAATTCGGTGTGGACAGCCATACCCGACCGGCTGGCTACAGTTTCACCGAAATGGCCAACGATTACGGCGAACTGATGAATTTGCAACCTGAAGGCTACGGCATCGACCGAGCCTTCCCTGACATCATCTACGTGCCGCAGGCCCTGCGCATGAACCTGTCCAAGCAGACCATCACCTGGGAACAGGACGGCCGTCCTCAGACGATCAAGCTCAAGCCGGGCAAGATCTACATTCAGCCCAACGGCTATAAGATCGAGATGGCCAAGCATCCGGGCGCACCAAGCTGGCGCCTGGTGGGCACCGATGCCGAAGGCACTTTCTGCCACAAGCCATGCACTGTATCCGGCGGAGGCAAGTCTGAAATATCCAAATCCCTGGACGACGCGGTCATCTACGGCTCCCTGTTCGTACACGATCTGGACAAGGACCTGGATCAGGTCGAGGCCATCTTCGAGCATGATTTCACGACCCGCTTCCAGTCTGGCTTCGAACATGAAGATGTCGACCACTCACGCAAGCCGCTCAGCCCGGAGCGGAGTCTGGGTTCGGTGATCAAGCTCCTGACACCCTCCCCGTCCTACACCGTCGAATACAACGCCTGGCTGGACGGCATCCCCGACCGCATCCTGGCCCTGGCCTTCATCATCAAGCGCATGTACCGGTCCGGTTGGGGCCCGGATTGGCGCAAGCACCTCTCGGTCGACTTCATAAACGGCCAGCCAGGACATGAACTCAAGCTTGGCGAACGTAAACTCGTCGGTTCGTATCTGCGCATTGGCTTCGAGGAAAACGGCTCCTGGCGCCTGTACAAATTGCGTCAGGATTTCATTGCCGCCGAAAAGGTTCAGATGGAGGACGACATCACGGCCAGCGTGGTCGTCCCTGCCGCCAATTTGCCCAACCTCTCGCCCAAGAGTAGCGATCCATCCGTGAAATTGGTCAAGAACTGCGAGCGGCGACTGTTTCAGCGTCCGGATGACGCCATCATCCGCGGCTACGACACCCAGGCCGAGGCCGATATAGCCCTGCGGGACAATTTCCTGGCCAATTTCGAACCGCTCACCAACGGCCCGCTGACCGAGATCGTCGAGGACGTCGTCGGATTCAACCAATACACCGAACCGATGCGCAGTCTGCTCAAGTCGGCCCACGACGCCGGCCATGGCTACGTCGTTTCCTCGGCTCACCCGCGCCTGGTCGGCGGCAAGCCGAGCAAGAATCCGCGTTATTTGCAATTGCGTCCCGATCTGGCCGATCCGATCCGCCGTTACATCGCCGAGGTCGGCACCCGGTTCAGCCGCAAGGTGCCGCTCGGCACGGATGTCTGCGAACCGGTCAATGCCGTGCTGGTCGGCCGCCGCAACAATCCGCCCGAGCCGGGTGTACGCCCGTTGGCGGTATACGGCCCGATCCACTACCAGGAGCTACCGGAACTGTTCATGGACTTCATCTGCAGTTTGACCGGCAAATCGCCCTCGACCACCGGAGCGGGTTCGGAAGGCGCTCTGACCAAAGGGCCGTTCAATGCCCTGCGCCCCACGGCAGACCTGAACAACGCCTTGGTCTCGTTCATCATCACCGGCTATGCCGGCTATTCGACCGCGGCGGGCTGGATCGGCCCCAAATTCAAGGTCAACCACGACATCAGCCTGCTCGTACCGGAAATATGGTCACGCTTGACGGCGAAGGAACGCGATCCGCACTGGCTCGTCGAGCGCGGTTTTCTGGAAAAGATTGAGGACTTCGAATACGAGGGCCGGACGGTCCAGGCCAGCCGGCTCGGCTACCGCATCACCGACCGGTTCGTGCATGGTTTCATGGGCAAGATATTCGACACGCCCAGGGCGGTCTTTCCCGAAGCCATGCTGCGCCCTGAAAAGCAGGATATGACGGTATTCGTCGATGGCGTCGAGAACATTGTCGAAGCTCAGCAGCGTGTCGCCCAACGCTACTTCG
>Ga0307417_10001146_pt1 | contig 10978 bp, 8 predicted proteins | sample SalMarWE160210MG_2_FD_202514 | JGI IMG/M metagenome (GOLD analysis project Ga0307417, IMG submission 202514) | Salt marsh sediment microbial communities from the Plum Island Ecosystem LTER, Massachusetts, United States - WE1602-10 | ecosystem: Environmental > Aquatic > Marine > Intertidal zone >...
GGCGCCGATCCTCGCGCCAGCATCGATTGTCCTCTAAAGTACAATCGCGAGGATGAGGCAATTGATGACCGGCGGCGACGCGATGATCCGCTCGGCCGTCGCAAACGGCATCGACACGGTGTTCGGGCTCCCCGGCGCCCAGATCTATGCGTTGTTCGAGGGGATCCGTGCCGCCGGGGTTAAGCTCATCGTGCCGCGGCACGAGCAGACGGCCGGTTACATGGCCATGGGCTACGCGAAATCGACGGGGAAGCCCGCAGTCTTCTGCGTCGTGCCCGGCCCGGGCGTGCTGAATGCGTCGGCTGCGCTGTGCACGGCGATGGGTAATTGCTCCCCCGTGGTTTGTCTCACCGGACAGGTGCCTTCCGAGTATCTCGGCAAGGGGCGCGGGCACCTGCACGAGCTGCCCGACCAGCTCGCAACGCTGAATTCCTTCATCAAGCAAGCCGTTCGAATCGAGGATCCGCTCGCGACGTCGCAGGTCGTCAACGCGGCATTTCGCACCGCGCGGACGGGACGGCCGGGACCCGTATCGGTCGAGATGTGCTGGGACACGATGTCCGCTCCGGCAGCGATCACGATCGAACCCGGCGACTTCGCGGTCGCACCGCCGGAGATCGACCTCGACTCGATCGAGGCGGCGGTTCGCATTCTCGCCGCGGCGCGCCGGCCCATGATCTTCTGCGGAGCCGGCGCGCAGCATGCCGCCGAAGAGGTTCACGCACTCGCGCAAACGCTGACGGCCCCGGTCACGGCCTTCCGCAGCGGCCGGGGCGTCGTTGCCGAAGACGAAGCCCTGGGGATCGCCTCGGTCGCGGCACGGGAGCTGTGGGACGACGTCGACGTGGCTGTCGGGATCGGAAGCCGCTTGGAAATGCCGTTCATGCGCTGGCGCAACGGCATGCATTACGAGGCGCGCCCGAGCCGCTGTCCGACTTTGATCCGGATCGACATCGACCCGGCCGAAATGGCGCGGCTGATTCCGGATGTCGCAATCGTCGGCGACTCGGCCGCCGCCTGTCGTCTGCTGGCCGACCGACTCGCCGCCAACCGCCGACCGGACGAGGCCAGGCTCGGTGAGATCGACGCGGCTCGCGGGCTTGCTCGGTCTCTGATCGAAAAGATCCAACCTGAAGCGGCTTATCTCGACGTAATCCGGCGCGTGCTTCCCCGCGACGGTTTCTTCGTGCCGGAGTTGTCACAAATGGGTTTTGCGAGCTATACGGGCGCCTTCCCCGTGCTCGCGCCGCGGACCTATGTCACCGAAGGTTACCAAGGCACGCTCGGCTTCGGCTTTCCGACCGCGCTCGGAGTCAAGGTCGCGCAGCCAGGCAAGTCCGTGGTCTCGGTCACGGGCGACGGCGGCTTCATGTTCGCGGCGCAGGAGCTCGCGACGGCGGCGCAGTTTTCGATCGGGCTCGTCACGCTCGTTTTCAACAACGGCTCCTTCGGCAACGTTTTGCGTGATCAGCAGCAGCAGTTCGACGGTCGTGTAGTCGGGGCCGAGCTTGTGAACCCCGATTTTCTGCGCCTCGCCGATAGCTTCGGTGTCGCAGCACGTCGGGTCGGCTCCCCCGCGGCCCTCGAATCCGCCTTGGAAAGCGCCCTCGCCGCCGATGAACCTGCCCTGATCGAGGTCGCGATAGAACCGGGCAGCGAAGCCTCGCCCTGGCCGCTGATACACATGGCCCAGCGCCCTTCGCAGATTCGGCTCTGACCGCTCAGCCGGCTGCGCGCAGGCCGAGAATCCGGCGCGCGACGGCCGGCGTTGCGACGGTTCGCCCATACTCGTCGCAGAGTTCGGCGACGCGCCCGACGAGCTCGGCGTTCGAGGCTGCGAGCCGATTCTTGTCCCAACGAACATTGTCTTCGAGACCGGTCCGGCAGTGCCCGCCGAGCTCGAGGCACCAACGATTGACCTCGAGCTGGTGCCGGCCGATCCCCGCGGCGACCCAGGTCGCGTCGGGCATGAGCTCGCCGAGCTTGGCAACCTCGAATTCGAGGATATCGCGCTTCGCGGGCAGCGCGTTCTTGACGCCGAGGACGAATTGCACGTGCAGCGGCGCACGGAGCAGTCCGGTCTCCACGTAGTTCGCCGCGTTATAGAGCATGGCGAGATCGAAGACCTCGATTTCGGGCTTGATATCGTACTCGTTCATCCGCGTCGCGAGCTCGTCGATGAGCTCGGGCGGGTTCTCGTAGACCCGGGTCGGAAAATTGCAGGAACCGGTCGACAGCGATGCCATATCCGGCCCCAAATGCAGCATGCCGCCGCGCTCCGAGCCCGTGCCCGAACGCCCCCCCGTCGAGAACTGAACGATGATATCCGGGCAGTGCGCGCGAATCCCGCGCAGGAAAGCGTCGAACCTTTCAGGATTCGACGTGGTGGACTGGTCGTCGTTGCGCACGTGAACATGAACGAGGGCCGCCCCTGCTTCATAGGCCGCGTGAGTCGACTCGACCTGCTCGGTAATGGTGATCGGCACGGCGGGATTGTTTTCTTTGCGAGGAACGGAGCCCGTAATCGCGACCGTAATGATACAAGCTGTCAACTGATCTGCTCCCGGAGCCGGACCTAAAGTATACTTCCTCCTCCGGAAGTTCGTGCCGGACCATCAGCGCGATGCCTCGGGGCCTTTCCGAAGCGTGGTCCGACCTCCAGCGCTGGCGACCAATGGCCTTGAACGAATTCACAGATCGCTCGATTACGCCCGACCCCGGCGCGGCTGCAGTGCGCGCCGAGCTCGGGCGCGTGCTCGCAAGCCCGTATCTGAAGCAAGCCGAGCGGTCGAGTGCATTTCTGCGCTTCGTGGTCGAGGAGACGCTCGCCGGTCGTGCCGCGCGGTTGAAAGGCTACACGATCGCGCTCGAAGTATTCGGCCGGCCCGACGATTTCGACGCAGGAGCGGATCCTTTGGTCCGCGTCGAAGCCGGTCGGCTACGCCGCCGTCTGCGCGAGTACTACCGAAACGAGGGAGCCGAAGACCCCGTGCGCATCGACGTGCCGGTCGGCGGCTACGCCGCACGTTTCAGCCGGCTCGAGGTCCACTCGATCGAGGCGGCCGACGTCGAGACGAGCGTTGCCGCGCAGCCGCAGAGACCCCGCAGACTGCTGCTCGCCGGCCTCGCGACGGCGCTGACCGCGGCCGGCGCCGCGATCGGCCTGCTCGCCTGGCTGCCGCAGACAGTCCAATCTTCGTCCACCCAGCGCGATGCGTCGGTGCTTCGGCCGCAATTCGCGCCGACGCCGGGTCCGACGATCGCCGTGACGGGTTTTTCCAATCTCAGCAATGATCACACTCTCGACGTATTCACGGCGGGGCTGACTGAAGAGGTTCTGGTCCAACTCAGCGCTTTTCGCGTCTCGGTCGTACCGGCAAGCACGCAATCGGAGAACCCCGCGTCGACGGTAGCGCTCTACGGGGGCGGGCCTGCGCTTACCGGGGGCTACGTGCTGACCGGCGGCGTGCGACCGGCCGGAGATGCGTTGCGCATCTCGGCCCGACTCGTCGACGGCAGCTCCGGCGCGCAAGTCTGGACCGTCACGGTCGACGCGCCGGCCGACGGCGGGCCGGATGGGTTGCTCGCACGCGAAGAGCAGATCGCCAAGCAGATCGCGTCCACGATCGCGAGCCCTTTCGGACCGCTCTTCGAGCATGAGATCGAGCGTATCGGCGCTCTGCCGCTCGAAGCGCTCGATACTTACGGTTGTATCGTGCTATTTCGCGCCTATGCGAAAACTCTGGATCCGGAAACGCATGGAAAGAGCCTCGAATGTTTTCTTCATGTCGTCGACGCCGAGCCACAAACGGCGCAGACCTGGGCAGGGCTCGCGCTCTTGTACCAACATGAATACTGGTACGGCTACGGGCCGAAGCCCGATTCCGACCACGCCTTGGAAAGAGCGCGCGAAGCGGCACAGACCGCACTCGATGTCGACGGCGACAATCTCCTCGCGAACCTCGCAATGGCCGGGCTGCGCTACACCGATGACGATTTCCCCGGCTTCAAGCTCGCCGCGCAAAAGGCGCTGTCGCTGCAGACGAATGCCGGAACATTCGCGCAGATCGGTCTGCTCATGATTCTGGCCGGCAAGCAGAATCACGGCATCCGTTTGATCGACATAGCCTATTCTGGGGAACCGGGAGCTTCCGGCGTACCGACTTGGTACCACATCGGTTATTGCTTCGATGCCATGCTCAACGGCGATTACGAATCGGCTCTCGATTGGGCTCGGCAGATCGACACACCGAGCTGGTTCGCAACCTGGGCGGCCGAAGCGGCTGCGGCGGGACTGGCCGGGCAGAGCGACGTCGCCGCACGATCGGTCAACCGCCTGCTCGCCATGAAACCGGATTTTGCCGAGACCGGCTATGCAACGCTGCGCGGCTGGATTCGCAACGAGCGCCTCGTCTCACTCCTCGTCGAGGGGTTGAAGCAAGCCGGCCTCGATATCGAGGTGGACGCGGAAATCGGTAACCGACTAGAAGGCGCTCCTCGGCAACCGTCGCGGTAAGACGATCGAGACACTCAAGCCGCGCTCGACATGGAGCTCCATTCGCCCGCCGCAAGATTTCAAGCGATGCTCGATGCTCCAAAGGCCGAACCCCGCGCCGTTTCTCGTGAACCGACTCGGCGAAAGATCACCCGAAATCCCGACCCCGTCATCGGTGACCGAGAAGACGAGATCGCCGTTCGGGCGCGACGCGCTCGAGACAGAAACCGAGCCTGCGCCCGAGTGCTTGCGAACGTTGGTCAGTAGCTCGCGGATCGACCGATAGACGAGATCGCCTGTCGCGGGATCGAAATCCGTGTGCTCCTGGCAGAGGTGCGCGTGACATCGTATCCCGGTCTCGGCGGCGAACGTCGAGCAGAGCTCGCGCAGTTGGGGCCATAGATCGGGGCACGGCATGTCGGCCGCACCCTCGCCGAGAATCGCGCGCAGCTCGCGGCTCGCGGAATCCACGAGCGCCTTGAGCTCGGCGACCTCCGGTTCCAGGCACCCGCGAGACGCGCGCTGGAGCGCAGCCAGCTTGATCGCGATCGCCGCGAGGTCCTGCAATGGGCCGTCGTGAATCCGCTCGGCGACGCCAGGCTCGATGGCGCGACCCATTCCGGCCCGAATCGGTGTCCCCGCCGGCGTGCGCTCGGAGCCCGCGCCCCCCTGCGAGACCATCGCATCCGGGTCCGGATCGAGCGGCCCTCTCACTCGCGCTATCATCGTGAGGATGGTAGCCGGCACCGGCGCGGCCTTGGACGTGTCACACCGTATGCTGCTACCGTAACGTCTCGATTTCCTGCAGCGTCCAGACGCGGATTGACCCATGGCCCCATCCGTCGGCGAGATCAGAGCCGCCCTCGACCGCATTCTGTCGAGCCAGTGCTTTGAGCAGGCGGGCCGTTCGAAGGAATTCTTGCAATTCGTCGTGCAGGAATCGCTCGCGGGTCGCTCCGGGGCGCTCAAAGGTTACTCGATCGCACGAGCGGTTTTCGGCAAGCCCGCGGATTTCGACGCGCAGTCGGATCCCCTCGTTCGCGTCGAAGCAGGCCGGCTCAGGCGGCGGCTCGTCCGCTACTACGGCGAGGAAGGCAAGGACGACGCATTACGGATCACGTTGCCGCGCGGAAGCTATGCGCCCGAGTTTTCTCTTCTCGAGCCAATGCCCGCGGCCACGGTGCGCCGCGGCAAGGGAAAGATTCTGGCTGCCGCGATCGGGCTCGCCGCTGTCGGGGCTCTGCTCGCGGCCGTGCTCGTGAACCTGCCGGGCCGGGAGCGCCCCGTGGCGCCCGGGGAAAGCGGCCCAACCGCGGCCGTCCGGCCCGCCCCGCGGATGCCGCGGATCCTCGTCGTGCCGTTCGAGAACGTCGGCGATGCCGATTTCGGGTACTTCGCGTTCGGCTTGACCGAAGAAGTCATCGTTCGCCTGAACGCTTTCGACTTCTTCGTGATCGCCAACCATACAGGCTATGAAAGCGACGCCGAGCCTATCGCTGCCGTCAGCAGCGAAGTCCAGGCAGACTACATACTCACCGGTTCCGTCCGGCACGACGGCCAGAGAATCCGCGTCGCTGCGCGCTTGATCGACGCTCGAAGCGGCGAGCAGCTCTGGGTACGCAGCTATGACGAGCTTCTGGCGCTCGATACGGTCTTGTCGATCCAGGAGCGGATCTCCCGCGAGGTCGCAACAACGCTGGGCGAACCGCTCGGCCCGCTCTACGACGAGGAATTCGCGCGCTCGACGAGCCGTGAGCCCGCGGACTTCGATACGTATGACTGCGTGCTCCGCTTCTATTACTATGCGCAAACGCTCGATCGCGATGTGCATCGAATGACGGTCGGCTGCCTGCAGCGCACGCTCGCGCGTGACCCCTCCAACGCCGTTGCATGGGGCGCGCTCGCGATCCTCTATCGGCACGAGTACATGTACGGCTACACGCCTCAGGCCGACGGCGGCGCCCCGCTCGACCGCGCGCTCGAAGCGGCTCGCACGTCGCTCGATATCGACGGCGGAAGCGCGATGGGAAACCTCGCGCTCGCTTTGACTCGACAAGCGAAGGGCGACATCGGCGGCTTCAAAGAGAGCGTAGAAAGGCTCCTCGCCGGAGGCCTTCCTCCGACCGGCGAGATACAGGTCGGATCCTCGTTGATCTTGTCGGGGGAACGCGAGCGTGGGCTCGCGGTTCTCGAAGCCGCGCTCAAGCGATCGCCGCGGCCGCCCGGGTGGTCCTATGAGGGCTACGTCGCGTACTACCTCGAAGATGCCGAGTACGACCAGGCGTTCCAGTGGGCCAAGCGTATCGACATGCCGCGCTGGTTCGGCGACCCCATGTATGTCGCGGCCACGGCAGCATTGGCCGGCGATGAGCATCTCGCCGCGCGGGCAGCCGCTCGGTTGCTCGCACTGTTTCCCGATTTTCCGCACGTCGGCCGCGAGCTGCTGCGACACTGGTCCTTCGACGATACCGTCTACTCGCGCATGGTCGCGGGACTCGAGCGCGCCGGCCTGGTCCTCGACTGAGCCTCTCGCCGACCCGACGGTGCGCGTAGAGCCGCCACGGCCTCGTAAGCGACCCAAGCGAGCAAGGTCGCCGCGAGTTCTTGCGGCAGCTCGACCGGCTCGAGCAATCGACCCGCGAAGTACTCCCATCCGAGGGCGAGATGCAGTCCCCAAACCAGGATTCCGACGACCATCGAGGCGAGTGCGGCAATCTCGTCACCGCGCCGGGCGTGCAGACCGATTGCGAGCGGGATGAACAATCCGACCATCCCGATCGCGTAAGCGCTCTCGAGGAGCTCGTAGGCGTCCTGCCCGAGGTACGCAACCGCGAGACTCATCAGAGCCACGCCGAGCGTTGCCCATCGACTCATGCCGAGCGGCGATCGCTCCGGCCAGAGCTTCGTGAAGATGTTGTTCGAGAGCACGCTGCTCGGCGCAAGGATCGCGCTGTCGATCGTGGAGAGCACGGCCGCGGTAACTGCGAGCACGAAGATGATTCCGAAGACCGGCGACATCAGCGTGCCTGCGAGTGCGAGCAGCGTCGCTCTACCCCCGTCCTCGGGCAGGTCGAGAAGATTCGCCGCGAGCCCGGTCAGCACCGGAATCATTCCGATCGAGACATACGCAAACCCGGCGATGAGGCAAGCCGATTTCGCGATCCCGGCAGACCGGGATGCGAATATCCTCTGGGAAAGGTCCTGACCCGGAATGTTGCCGAGCACGCCGATCGCGAGCACGGAAAGCCAGCCCACGAATGCCGCGAGATCGTCGGTCGGAATCAGCGTGAGCTTCTCGGCGGGAACCTCGGTCACGAGACGCTCGAGACCCGCGCCGATGCCCGCTACGCCCGCGAGCGCGGAGAGCACCGTCAGCGCGAGGACGATCAGTCCGAGCACGATGAACACGAGCTGCACCGCATCGGTCAGTGTCACCGACCACATGCCCCCGAGCAGCGTATATCCCGTGCCGACCGCGGCGACCATCCATACTCCCTCGGTGAGCGGGATGTGCCAGAAGAGGTCCAAGATCCCTGCGAGGGCCACGAACTGCGCGGCGATCCAACCGAAGTAGCCGGGTACCATGATCAGGCTCGCGACGATCTCGGCGCGCACTCCGAAGCGTTGCCGATAGAAATCGGGCAACGTGATCAGCATCATGCCCCAGAGGCGCCGAGCGAAGAACAGCCCGGCGGCGACCAGGCATAGGCCTGCGCCGATCGGCTCGAGCGCGGCGGCCCGAAGCCCCTCATTGCGCACTTCGTCGGTCGCCGTCAGCAGCGTACCGGCACCGAACCAAGTCGCGAACAACGTCGCAGTCGAAAGGGAAAGCGGTAGTTTGCGCCCCGCGATCAAGTAATCCTCGACGCCCTGAATTCGGCGCTGGGCCCAGAAGCCTATCGCGAACATTGAAATGACGAATAGCAGCAAAGCCGCGCCGAGCGCCTCGGTATTCAACCGCTTCCCCCCATCCGGGAATGCGGCATATATTGACGTAAACGTGGCCACGAGCGCCATGCGCAGCCCGGACCCGGCGACTCGATGGAAGGCGTGACGCAGTCGATCTCTATCTCGTAAGATGTCGCCCGAGAAATCTAAGAAGCGATTCGAGAGGAGACCTTGCATGCGAAACGGATCGATGTGCGCGTCAGCGGCATTCATGGCAATCGCGGTCGCAATGATGTCGGCCCCGGCGAATGCCCAGCCGGCGCGTCCGCAACGCATCAACGGTCACCCGAATTTTAACGGCCTCTGGCAAGCGGCCAACACGGCCTACTGGAATCTAGAGGCCCACTCGGCGGAAAAGCTCGACGATTTCTGGCAGCTCGGCTCGCTGGCCGCGATCCCGGCCGGGCAAAGCGTCGTCGTCGGGGGTGAGATTCCGTACCTGCCGGAGGCGCTTGCGCAACGCGACGAGAATCGCGCGGGCTGGCCGAAGTCGGACCCGGAGGCAGCCTGCTACTTGCCCGGCGTTCCGCGCGCCACTTATCTGCCACATCCATTCCAAATCGTGCAGGGCGACGGCGACATTCTCTTCGCTTACGCGTTCGCCAACGCCAATCGCGCCGTTCATTTCGAAGACGTCCGCACGCTCGACGAGGTGCCGGTCGATCTCTGGATGGGCTGGTCGAACGGCAGCTGGGACGGCGATACGCTCGTCGTCGAAACGCTCGCAAACGACGATCGAACGTGGCTGGATCGGGCCGGCAACTACCATAGCAACGCAATGACGGTAACCGAACGTTTCTCGCTGCTCGATCCAAATCACATTCAGTATGAGGCGACGATCGACGATCCGAACGTGTTCTCCCGGCCTTGGACGATCTCGATGCCGCTCTACCGGCATATCGAGCCGAACGCAGAACTGCTCGAGTTCAAATGCGTCGAATTCTCGGAACCGTTACTTTACGGCGAGTACCTGAAGGAACCGCTCGAGTAGGCGTAACGCTGCCGCGGTATCGCGATAGAATTGGGCATGGATAATTCTCGATACAGGAGACGACTCCGATGCGAATCAAAACCATAAGTGCTGCCGCCGGCGCTTTGCTGGCCACGGCCACGACTTTGCCGGTGCTGGCGCATCACTCTTTCGCGGCAGAATTCGACATCAATCGGCCGATCGAGCTCGATGGCGTCGTCACGAGGATGGAGTTCAGCAACCCGCACTCCTGGCTGCATTTGGAGATCACGACCGAGTCGGGCGAGAAACAGCAGTGGCAGGTCGAAGGCGGCGCGCCGAACGCATTGATCCGCCGCGGCTGGAACCGCAATTCAATCGTCGCCGGCACGCGAGTTCACGTCGAAGGCTTCCAAGCCCGAGATCGCTCGTTCCGAGCGAGTGGACGCGAGATTACGCTACCGGACGGCTCGAGCCTCTTCATGGGATCCACGGGCATAGGTGCACCCCGCGGCGAAGAGGAGCCCAGCGAGTAGGACGAGCCGGACGGCACGTCGCAGAGAGCCTCCCATAAACAAAGAAAGCCGCGGCCGCTTCGACGGGCCGCGGCTTTCGTTTTCCTTTGCCCGAATTGCTCGGGGCGGCTCGGCGGAACGCTGCGCGTGTCATCGGTGCTCCAAACGCCTTCGAAGCTCGGGTCGCCCCACGATGTGCGTGGCACCTTCCAATCCGGGACGGAGACCGCCGCGGGCGCGGCCAAGGATCGGCGCCATTCGTTTGACAAAAGGGCCGGCCCAATCGCCAAGCGCGTTTGGATGGGGCTAAACTATGCAGTCGGGCCACCGTTTCGCGCCGAGCACTGCAACGGACGCTGCAACAACAAGCCGGATAGCTCGCCCCCGGGGCGAAGGAGATCATTGAGATGCCACTCGTAAACCTCAAACCCGTCCTCGCCGAAGCCAAAGCGCAAGGCTACGCGGTCGCCGCGTTCAACCCGGTCGACTACGCGTCAATGAAGGCAATGATTGCGGCGGCCGAGGAGCTCAACGCGCCTGTTATCATCCAGACCTCGGCGAAGACCATCAATTACTACGGGCATGCCGCCCTCGTCGGTTGGATGCGCGAGCTGGCCGAAAACTCGCCGATTCCGGCCGTACTGCATCTCGACCATGGCAAGGACCTCGAGATGATCCGCAAGTGCGTGGACATGGGGTGGACCTCGGTCATGATCGATTGGTCGGACAAACCGTTCGACACCAATCTCGCGACGACGCGTCAAGTCGTCGAGGCCGCCGCGGCGGCGAACGTCGGCGTCGAGGCCGAGATCGGTCAAATTCTAGGCGTCGAGGACGACATGGTCGTCAGTGAGGAGGAATCCCACCTCACGGATCCCGGCGAGGCCGAAATCTTCTGCCGCGAGCTCGACTTGGCGGCTTTCGCGGCCGCGATCGGCACGGCCCACGGCTACTACAAGGGTGAGCCCAACGTCGCTTTCGGGCTGATCGAGGAGATCAACCGCAGGACCAACACGCCGATGGCTTTGCACGGCGGCACCGGCCTTTCCGACGAAGTCATCCAAAAATGCA
>Ga0307417_10001147_pt1 | contig 10977 bp, 10 predicted proteins | sample SalMarWE160210MG_2_FD_202514 | JGI IMG/M metagenome (GOLD analysis project Ga0307417, IMG submission 202514) | Salt marsh sediment microbial communities from the Plum Island Ecosystem LTER, Massachusetts, United States - WE1602-10 | ecosystem: Environmental > Aquatic > Marine > Intertidal zone...
CCGGGTTCTCGGCCACATCGAGGATCTCGACTGCGAGCTCACCCAACTCCGGGGCCAGAGCCGTGACCAGCAGGATCGCATCGTCGCGCTGTGCCTCCATGGCCAGCCTCATGCCCAACCCGAACTCGGCGTTGTCCTCGAAGAGGCTGTTGGACCAGGCAGGGCCCCGGCCCTCGCGGTTCACCGTCCACGGGGTGGTGGGCAGGTTGCCACCGTAGATCGAAGAGCAGCCGGTGGCGTTGGCCACGATCATTCGGTCACCCATCATCTGGGTGACCAGCTTGAGATACGGGGTCTCGCCGCAGCCGGCGCAGGCGCCCGAGAACTCGAACAGCGGCTGGAGCAGCTGAGATCCCTTCACCGAGCCGACGTTGACCTCGGACCTGTCGACCTCGGGGAGCTCGAGGAAGTACTCGAAGTTCCGACGCTCCCGCTGAAGATGATCGGCCTTGAGCTCCATGTTGATCGCCTTGTGCTTAACCTCGTCCTTCGACTTGGCCGGGCACACCTCGACACAGACGCCGCATCCGGTGCAGTCGTCGGGGGCCACCTGGATGACAACCCTCTTCCCTGGGAAGTCCTTGCCTGTCGGCTCCTTCCACAGGAACCCCTCCGGCACATCGAGGTCGGCCTCGAACACCTTGAATCGGATGGCGGCGTGCGGGCACACCAGGGCGCACCGGCCACAGTCGATGCAGATATCGGGATCCCATATGGGGATCTCGTGGGCGATCGACCGCTTCTCCCATGTCGACGTGCCGGTGGGAAACGCCCCGTCCACGGGGAGAGCGGAAACCGGCAGCAGGTCGCCCTTGCCCGCCAGCATCAAGGCGGTGACCCGTCTCACGAAGTCCGGCGCGACATCCGGGACAGCGTCGGTGATCCGGGTGGCACTCGCCGCCTCACCCGGATCGACACGGAAGAGGCCGGCGATCGCCTGGTCGACCGCCTGCTCGTTGCGTCGGACGACCACCTCGCCCCTTCGGCCGTAGCTCTTGCGGATGTGCTCCTTGATCGCCACCACGGCGGCGTCCGTGTCGAGAAAGTCGGTCAGATGGAAGAAACAGGTCTGTAGGACGGTGTTGATGCGCCCTCCGAGACCGGCGTCCCTGGCCACGGTCGCAGCGTCGACGGCCCAGACTTCGAGGTTCTTGTCCAGGATCTGACGCTGAGCCTCGATGGGGAGACGATCCCACACGGCGTCTGCCTGGTACGGGCTGTTCAAGAGGACCGTCGCCCCCTCCCCGGCCAGCTCGAGTGCATCGATGCTCTCCAGGAAGTCGAATTGGTGCACTGCGACGAAGTCGGCCTCGTTGACCAGGTAGGTGGACTCGATCGGTCGCGGGGAGATCCGAAGATGCGACACGGTTCTCGAGCCGGACTTCTTGGAGTCGTATACGAAGTAGCCCTGGGCATAGAGGCTCGTCGACTCACCGATGATCTTCACCGAGTTCTTGTTGGCTCCCACCGTGCCGTCCGAGCCCAGACCGAAGAACACCGCCCTGGTCACGTCGTCGGGTTCCGACCACCAGTTCGGGTCGTAGTCGACGGAGGTTCCGCCCACGTCGTCGAAGATGCCGACGGTGAAGTGACGTCTCGGCTCCTTCTTGGCCGCCTCGTCGAACACCCCGGCAACCATCCCAGGGGTGAATTCCTTCGACGACAGGCCGTAGCGGCCACCTATGACGTCGGCCTCGATGCCGGACTCGGCGAGCGCACCAACGACGTCCTGGTAGAGAGGCTCACCAACAGCACCCGGCTCCTTGGTGCGATCCATGGCGATGACCCGTTGCACCGTGTCCGGCAGCGCGCCGGCGAATGCGGAGACGACGAAGGGCCGATAGAGCCGAACCTCGACCACGCCCACCTTGGCTCCGTCCTCTACCAGACGTGCCACGGCCTCCTTGGCCGCCCCGGCACCTGATCCCATTATCACCATGACCGTCTCGGCATCGGGTGCGCCGTGATAGTCGAAAAGGTGATAGGGACGACCCGTCTTGGCGGCCAGACGATCCATGACCCCGGTGACGATCCCGGGTAACGCCTCGTAGAAGGGGTTGACGGCCTCCCTGGCCTGGAAGAACACGTCCGGGTTCTGCGCCGAGCCTCTGAGCGTCGGGTTGTTCGGATTGAGAGCTCGGAGACGATGCTGTGCGATGAGGTCCTCGTCGACAAGGCCACGCACCGTCTCCTCGTCGACCAGCTCGATCTTGGCGACCTCGTGCGACGTGCGAAACCCGTCGAAGAAGTGGAGGAATGGGATACGCGCCTCCATCGTGGCCAGATGGGCCACCAGTGCCATGTCCTGGGCTTCCTGGACCGAGCCCGAGGCGAGCAGGGCGAACCCGGTCTGACGGGTCGCCATGACGTCTGAGTGGTCACCGAAGATGGAGAGGGCGTGGGTGGCGACCGTGCGCGCCGCGACGTGGATCACCGCAGGGGTCAGCTCACCGGCGATCTTGTACATGTTTGGCAGCATCAGCAGCAGGCCCTGTGACGCGGTGAACGTCGTGCTGAGCGCGCCGGCGGTGAGTGAGCCGTGTATCGCACCGGCCGCGCCGCCTTCACTCTGCATCTCCACGACGTCTGGAACGACGCCCCAGAGGTTCGCCTTTCCGCGATGAGACCACGCATCCGCCAGCTCGCCCATCGGCGATGCCGGGGTGATCGGGTAGATGGCGATCACCTCGCTGAGCAGATGTGCGATACGGGCGGCTGCTTCGTTCCCATCGACCGTGGCACGGGGCGCGATGGCAGTCGAAGTCATACCTCGAAGCTAAGCCCATGGGCCGACATTCCGAAGGGACCAAAGACCCTATGGCGGGCAGGCCACCGTCCTTTCCGGCAGGACGCTGCAGGACCCGGCAGAGCCGAGAATGCCTGCCTCGGTTAGTCTCTCGACATGCCCGTGCCAGAGACCCTGGCGGGACTGGTGGAGGAGATCACCCCGCGAGCCATCGAGCTGAGACGTCTGCTCCACCAACGGCCCGAGCCCGCACACAGAGAATTTCGGACCACAGAGCTGGTCCAGCGTTTCTTGGCGCGCGACGGCCTCGTCCTGAACGGAAGACCCACTCGCACCGGTGGCTGGGTCGATATCGGGGGTGATGGGCCTGCGATCGGCTTCCGGGCGGACATCGACGCCCTGCCCATCACCGAGCCCGAGGACAACGAGATCCGGTCACAGGTCGACGGCTGGATGCACGCGTGTGGTCACGACGCGCACACGGCCATCGCTGCCGGGATCGCGGTGATCTTGAACCGTCTCGCCCTTCCGGGTGCGGTTCGCATCCTCTTCCAGCCGGCCGAGGAGTCCAATCCCGGTGGCGCCGCCGAGCTCGTCGCCGAGGGTTTGGTCGACGGTCTGCGCGCTCTCCTGGCATTCCACGTCGACCCGTCGTTGCGCGTGGGGCACATCGGCGCTCGAAGTGGCGCCATAACCGCCAGCTCCGACAGCCTGACTCTCACGCTCCACGGGCCCGGCGGGCACACCTCGCGACCTCACAAGACGGTCAATCTCATCGATGCCGCGGCGCGGGTCGCCACCGAGCTCCCGCAGACGATCCGGTCCTCGATCGACGCCCGAAAGGCGATCGTGACCGTGTTCGGCTCCATTCACGGCGGTGACGCAGCCAACGTGATCCCGACCGAAGTGACGCTGAAGGGGACCGTGCGGACCCTCGATCTGGCCGTTTGGGACATCCTCCCCTCCCTGGTCGACAAGGCGCTCGACTCGATCCTCGCCCCATCCGGAGCCGGGTACACGCTGGATTACCGCCAGGGGATAGCACCCGTCGTCAACGACGAGGCCATCGTCACGAGAGTGAGCCGGGCGGTTGACTCCGGGATGGGGACCGGGACGATCGTCGGCACGGAGACCTCGATGGGTGGTGAGGATTTCTCCGATTACCTGTCGGTCACGTCAGGCGCCCTCTTTCGACTGGGCTCCGCCTCCGGCGGGGGTGACCTCCACTCGTCCTCCTTCATGCTGAACGAGGATGCGATCGGAGTTGGCATTCGCGCCGGTGTGACTGCCCTCATTGCCTTGCTCGACGCGTCCTGACGAGGAATCCGGAAGAACCGCTCGCGAACCGCTTGCAATAGTTAGCAGCTTGCTCTATACTAACAACAGATGAACGAGAGCAAGCACGGCGACCTGGGCGAGTTCATCAGAGCCCAGCGAGAGCGAGCGAATCTCTCCCTACGGAGGCTGGCTGAGAAGTCGGGGATCTCCAACCCCTATCTGAGCCAGATCGAGAGGGGGATACGCAAGCCGTCGGCCGAGATTCTCAGGAATCTCTCCCGTGCCCTCGAGATCTCGTCCGATGCCCTGTATCGCAGGGCCGGGCTGATCGACGAGGACCTGCCACCGGCGACGGTCTTCGAGGCGATCGAAGGCGATGAGCAGCTGACCGGTGAGCAGAAGAAAGTGCTGCTCGACATGTACCGGGCGTTGACCCGGACACAAGAGATCACATCGGAAGTGGAAAAGGAGTGATGACATGAGAGCCAAGAGCGTTCTGTACGCCGCGGTTGGCGCCCCAGTGGTTGCCGCAAGGAAAGTGTCCCATCAGGTCACGAGTCTGCGCGAGCAGGTCTCCAAGGAGACCGCCGGCTACAGCGAGACGGCCAACAAGGCCATCGACGAATGGGCCGCCGAAGGCGAGAAGGTCCTCTCCCGCATCAGCGAGGGGAAGGTCGTAGAGGAGATCTCTCAGAAGGTCGATCTCGACCAGGCCAAGGAGCAGGTCAGCAAGCTGCGTGACCAGCTCGAGGACATGCTGGACACATGGCGGCATTCCTTCCGGCCCGAGAAGCCGGCCGCGGAGACGGCTGAGAAGGCGCAGGAGAAGCCTGCAGCCGCCAAGCCGGCGGCGAAGAAGCCGGCCGCCAAGAGCGGAGCCTCCAAGAAGGCCACCGGGACCCCCAAGTCGACCGCCAAGAAGACTTCTGCGGCAAAGACGACGTCCGCCAAGAGCGGGCAGTCGTCAGTAGCTGCGAAGGCGAGCTCTGAGAAGACCGAGGCTGCTAAGGCCAAGGCTTCCTGAGCTCACTCCTCCTCACAGGAGAGAAGGGACCCCCAAGGGGTCCCTTCTCTTTGTGGAGGTAGGAGGTATGAAGTATCAGGTATGAAGCACCGATTCCTCATACCTCGTACTCAATACTTCATACCTAGCTGATCGATGGCTCCAGGTCGCCGGCCGCGGTGATCCAACCTTCCACCATCGATTCTGTGGGCAGCCGATCCACCACCCGCTGTGAGCCGTTCAGGCCGATGATCTTGGCCAGCAACGCTGTGGGATTGCGCCGTCTCAGGTCACGCAGGGTGTCGACCCCGGCTTCGACGAGTAGGGCGGCATACTCGGCTCCGACGCCTTTGATCCGGAGCAGGTCGGCATGGTGGACCCACAACTGGAGATCTTTGGGCGTCAGACCGGTCTGCTTCGCGAGTTGGGTGCGGCCCCTTCTCGTGGACGCGCATTCGGTCAATGTCTTCGAAGTGCGCACCCCGACTTTGCGCAACTTCGTCGCCTGCCGGTGATCGATGCCGGCTACTTGGTCGATCCGAGCCATCGCACCCTTCTGTTCGCTAGGTCAGATCCAAACCCGAATATAGACAACCGCAGCACCACCCAATCAGGCCGGATGACGTGGTTTCATCTCGGTTACGTCGGCCTCGGTATCCACGTCTCTGGGCGCCGAGCCGGAGAACCACACCTCATTGACCCACTCCGGGTGGGCCTGCCAGAGACGCCTTGCGCCCTCGTCCCCCTCGAGGGACATCAGCCTCGGCCACAAGGACCGGTCCACGATCACCGGGTTCCCCCAGCTGTACCGGTATTTGGGGAGGGTCACGGGCTTGCCGCCATGCTCATGTGACTCGAGGAGCTCGGTGACCGTGTCGACAGCGACGTCGGGCTGATCACCGATGACGATCAAGGCGCGATCGCATTTGGACAGCCTGGTCAACGCGTCGAGAGCGACCCGAAGCGAGGAGGCGATTCCCTCCTCCCACTCCGGGTTCTCGATCACGTAGGCGTCGCCGAGATCTGTCTCGGCGAGGATTCTGTCGACATCGTGGCCCAAGACCACCCACACCTCGTCTACCGGGAACTCCAGGGTCCGCCTCACCACGTGACCGAGGAGGTTGTGATCGCCCCAAGGCTCGAGTTGCTTGGTACGGCCGAGACGACGGGAGCCACCGGCGGCCAGAACGACGGCGGCAGTGGACATGGGTGCGAAATGTAGTGGCTGCGGCGAGCTCTACCACCCGGGGCCCCGACCGGCCACCCGGGTCGAGCGGCCGACCGGCGATCATGCTTCAACTGCGACCGGGAAACGCGTCAACGCGCCGACGCCCTCTCGGTCGAGGGGTGTGGCGACCGAGATCTGGGACACATTGCCTCCAGCGGCGACCGCCGCGTCCATCACCGCGCTCACCACGTCCTCGGTTTGGAACATCCGTCCCCCACAGACCGGGCAGGTGGTCCCGGTGCGAGCGATGTGACCGCACGAATCGCATATGGCGCCGGGGCGGGTGAACGGGCCCGCGACCACGAGGGTGTCGATGGCCTGTGAGTTGGCCGCGCCGATCGCCTCCTGAAGCCCGAGCACGGCGTTTCCCCCGCTCCACGCGGTGTCACAGACGTGGCCTGCAAGCGCCCTCTGCCGGCTGCTGCGAACTCGCTTGTCCATCTCCACCAGCTCGGCGCGGAGGGTCGGGATGGTGAGAGTCGACGGGGATGCGACGAACTCCTCCCTCTGCAGCCGGGACAAGTACGGATGCAGCTGACGCGAGATCTCCTCGACCGCCTCCTCTTTGCTGCCGACCACCAGATAGTCGAACGGGGTCTCCACGTGACGCTCCAGCAGCCGCTCGCCCGCCTCACGCCAGGCCTTGGCGCTCAACTCGTCGGCATGACCGCGCACGGTGTACTCGTCGTAGCCGGAGAAGCCTCCCCAGCTCCTGTTACCCACATCGACTCCGATCGGGTCGCTGATCTCGGTGACGACTCCCTCGACGGCGACGAAGGTGCGCGCCGTCGTCTTGTCGGCAACGATGATCCCGCTCCGCACCGCCCGGGGCGCAGCGCGTAGCGGGCGCATGTAGGGGCGAGGCCCGATGGTCGAGACGTTGGGAACACCGTGGCTCAGTGGCTCCAGGACGAAGATGCCATCGATCTCGGAAGCGAATATGGCGTAACCGGGCGCCGAATCGAATTCGAGTTGCTCGGCGAGGTCGTGAATGCGGAGGCTGTCGACGCGGACACTCTTCTGCACCGATCGGTCGAGGGACTCGGCACGCTCCCTGACCGCCTTGAGCAGGCCCGACAGGAGGGCGGCGAAACCGCCCGGGCTCGGCCGAGCGGCGTACACGGAGATGAGGGAGCCGTTGGCGCTTCTCAACTCTGCAATTCGATCGCCTTCCAAGCGGATCTCCATCCCGGGGCCGACCCTATGTCAGTCCGTCTGCGAACCTACACAAAGCCCGACCCCGTCGTCAGAGACTCTTCATCAACTCGAGTGTCAGCTCTTCCTGAACCCATCCCAGGTAGTCGAGAACCTGTCGACTCTCCTCGGGGAGCGTGTCGTGATCGGACTCGACGTCGATCCGGAAACGTGCACCCAGGGCGAGACGTGCCTCGTTGAGGACGCGAAGCAGGGCATTCGCCTCCTCATCGTCGAGGAGCACGGCGCCGTCAGAGCCGACGGCCCTGGCATATACGGCACGATCGGCCCGTCGGGCCGCGTCCAGGTCGCCGCCCATCAGACGCCACCACTCCTCGTTGGACTCGGGATCGTCGAGGTAGACAGGCACGTTGAGACGATCGGCCGCCGGATCGGACCCGGGAGCGCCGATTCCGGCCAGGAGCGAGAGCACGTCGCCGAGGAACAGCCTCTCCTCTGGGCTCAGCTCCACCCGTATCCCCTGGCCCTCCTGCCGGAAGTGGCTCACTGCTCGATCGTCGCCCAGAGACCGTGGTTGTGGAGGCGAAAGCAATCCAGCTCGGCCTTCTCCCGTGGCCCATCGGAGACTATGGCCCTGCCCTCGTGGTGGACCTGCAACATCAGATGTGTTGCCTTCGGCTCGTCGTAGCCGAACAGCTTGCGGAACACGTATACGACATAAGTCATGGTGTTGACCGGGTCGTTCCACACCACGACCTGCCACGGCCTGTCGATGTCGATGTCCTCGTCTGTCCCGGGGACGATCACCGGTGTGGGATGAGCCAGCATTGGTCGAGTACGCAACATTAGGTGGCCTCCGAACCTGGCAGAACCGGACTGCCGTGCAACGAGCCCGGCCAGGGGAGCCGGGCCGCACATCGAAAGGGCTACAGACCGTCGGCGAGGATCATGGCGATGTCCCGGACGGGGACATCGTCCCGACCCAGCTCCTTCACCCCGTCGTCGAGCATCACGAAACAGAAGGGGCATGCCACCGCGATCTCGTCCGCCTCGGTGCCCAGTGCCTCCTCCGCACGCTCCACGTTGACCTTCTTGCCGGTCTTCTCCTCCATCCAGAACCTGGCGCCACCCGCTCCGCAGCACAACGAGCGCGTCCCGTGTCTCTCCATCTCGACAACCGTGTTCCCGGACGCTCCCACCACCCGACGCGGAGCCAGATACACGTCGTTGTGTCTCCCCAGGTAGCAGGCGTCGTGATAGGCGATCTTCTTGACTTCGCCGTTCTCCTTGCGGGGCTCGTCGATGCGCCCTTGTGCCAGGAGCTCGGCGAGGAGCTGGCTGTGATGCACCACTTCGTACTCGCCTCCGAACTGGCGGTACTCGTTTCCCAACGTGTTGAAGCAATGGGCACACTGAGTGATGATCTTCTTCACCCCGAGCTCTTCGAATGTGGCGATGTTCTGCAATGCGAGCTGCTGGAATACGAACTCGTTGCCTGACCGGCGAGCCGCGTCCCCGTTGCACATCTCGCGCTGGCCCAGAATCGCGAAGTCGATGCCACTTCGATGCATCAGACGCGCCAGGGCGACGGAGACGGCCGTGTTGCGGTCGTCGAACGACCCGGCGCACCCGACGAACCAGAGGTACTCGGCCGTGTCCTTGTCCTGGCCGAGGACTGGCACGTCGAAGTCGAGCTCGGACGTCCAATCGGCTCGTGCCTGTTGGCTCATGCCCCACGGGTTCGATTGGTTCTCCATCGCCACGAACGCCTTGCCCAGCTCTGTGGGAAAGTCGGACTCCATCAGCGTGAGGTAACGCCTCATGTCGAGGATGCGGTCCACGATCTCGATGTCCACCGGGCAGATCTCGTCACAGGCACGGCATGTGGTGCAGGCGAAGACCTCGTCGGTCCCGATCCGGTCGAACAGAGAGCCGGCACCCTCGAGTACGGCATTCGAGCCGACCGGTGCCGCGACGCCGGCGAGAGAAGCCGCGACCTCGCCGGACTTGAGCACCATCTCCCTCGGGTCGAGCGGCTTGCCGGTGATGTTGGCCGGGCAGACCGAGGTGCACCTTCCGCACACGGTGCACGCCTCGGTATCGAAGATCTGCTTCCACGTCAGGTCGGTGGCGACACTCACCCCGATGGACTCGATGTCTTCGGCCTCGAGCAGGTTGGGCATCGGCCTCATGGCACCTTTGGGGCGCTCTCGGGCTGAAAGGAACAGGTTCGCCGGCGAAGTCGCGAGATGACGGAGCTTGGTCAGCGGGAGAGCCACCAGGAAGGCCACGAAGGAGACGACGTGGATTGTCCACAGGAACCGATGCCAGTCTCCGGCATCGGCCTGGGCGAAGAGGTAGGAGATCGGGTATCCGAGGAACGACCAGACCTCGTGATCCGGGCGGCCGGCCAATGAGATCCGGGCCCCCTCGACAAGCAGACCGGTGACCCCGATCAAGATGAGCACGGTGAGGATCAGGGCGTCCTGGGGCTTGGTCTTCGACCGGATGCGCCAGGTGGGAACCACGTAGCGGCCGATCACCGCCAGACCGAGCCCGCCGAGATAGACGATTGCGGCTAGGTCGAGAGCTGCCGAGTAACCGAGATAGAAGTTGCCGTGGAGGAACTTGAGAGATGACGGCGCCAGATGGTCGAGCTCCAGGGTCGCTGTGCCCAGGAACAGGACGACGAAGCCGTAATAGATCATGGAGTGCATCACTCCGGCACGAGCGTCCCGTACCACGGTCCTCATGGTCAGCCCTTCGTAGAGCCTTCTCAAACGCGCTTCCCACCGACCCGAGCGGGAATCTTCCCCGCCCTGCTGCCAGCTGGCAGCGCGTTGGGCGAACAAGTGCAGGGTCAGCCAGAGGAAAGCCCCGGTCCCCACGTAGAAGAGGAGCACAGCCGGATCGGGGATATTGCCGAAGACCTCACGCCCCACCTCGAAGTGGGGCTCTTCGGGCAATGTTCCCAGGACACCGAGAGCGAGGGTCCCCAACGCGAGGAGGACACCTGTAGCCTCCAGGACCTGGGACGACGTCGGTCGGCGGGGGGTGGACATGGCCGACGAGTGTAGGAGTCCACTCGCAGGCCTCGGGACCACCGGCGACCCGGCATCCGCGCAGAGAGCCTCGGCCTCAATCCTGAAAGAGAATCTCCACCATGGGAGCCGTGGCGACGAGATGATCGAGTTCTGACTGTGTCGAGTACCAGGAGGTCGAGGGTCGGGTGAAGAAGCGTCGGCGGAACTCGAGGTCGTCGACCGGCACCGCCCGCGCCGGCAGGTCCTCCCCGTTCACGTGGATGACGACCGATTCGTCAGCGTGGATGTTCGCCAGCCAATCCCGCCTTCCCGGGGTACCGGTGATGATGAACCTACCCTCCACGTGGAACCACCAGATCTCCACGCGTCTCGGTCGTCCCGAGCGCCTGCCTCGTGTCGTCAGGTCGATGGTGCGTTGTGCAGCAAGCGTCGATCGGTCGAATGTCATGGCGGGAAACGCTACGACTTGAACCAAGGTTCAAGTCAAGGTGCTCACGACCTCGAGACCAGGGCCCGGGCGAAG
>Ga0307417_10001150_pt1 | contig 10973 bp, 10 predicted proteins | sample SalMarWE160210MG_2_FD_202514 | JGI IMG/M metagenome (GOLD analysis project Ga0307417, IMG submission 202514) | Salt marsh sediment microbial communities from the Plum Island Ecosystem LTER, Massachusetts, United States - WE1602-10 | ecosystem: Environmental > Aquatic > Marine > Intertidal zone...
CCGGTGGAACCTTTGCAACCGCCAAGGTTATTAGGACACACGACAAAATACCGGTTGGTGTCGATGGGCTTGCCCGGCCCGATACATGTCTCCCACCAGCCGGGTTTGCGGTCGGCCATGCTGTGATATCCAGCCGCATGATGATCGCCGGACAAGGCATGACATATCAGGACAGCATTACTATGCGTTCCGTTGAGTTCACCGTAGGTCTCGTACACAAAGTCATATTCCGACAAGGTCCTGCCACAATCCAGCTGGAGTAGAGAATCAAAATGTAATGATTGCGGAATTACCAATCCGACGGAGTCGGGAGGCAGCGTTTCAGGCATCGTATCTGTTCTGGTAGTTAACGTTAAGGAAAACCTGATTAAATCAAAGCTTTCCGCAATTCGCAACTAGAGTTTAGTGGACAGCTTGTTGAGTTGCCTTTTTCGCGGTGGCGGCACTTTTTGAGTCGGCTACTTCAGGTGGCGTGCAGCTTTGTAATGACCCGCGAATCTTGCGCAGTGATTTCGCCTGCTCATCGAGTGCCTGACGCTGGCTTTCCAGCTGCTGCATTTGTTCTTTGAGGGATTCTTTAGATTCCTTAAGTTTTGTAAGGGTTGCCATATGCTTATCAATGCGCTCCCTTTTTTCCTGGATTTGTTTCACCAGGGGATTAATGAGTTCCTTCAGCCAGTTTTCAGTATGCGCATTTGCGCTTGAAAAGATATTGCGTGCATGGCTGACCAGCGAGACAAAGAAATTTTTAATAACGAAACTTTGTTCGGTGACGGTAGTCATTGTGCTGTTGCGAAATTCCTCCGCCTTCAAATATAGCTGGTCGAGTTCATCGCTGTACTTCTTGATCGGGAAGGGCTGCGGCGTGTTGATGTGCAAACCATGTTCTTTCTCGAACTTTTCATAAATCGACAACACTACCTTATAGGTTTGATCGGAGTGACGCCCTGCAATCTGCATGGCATCACGTGCGCTATCGAAAAAGACTGACATACCATTTTTCAAACCCGCCGTCGTCCAGCTTCCAGACATGGCCTTGCGTGTATTGTTGATCATCTCATCTATTGTTTCCAGACCAATAGTACTGAACATGACCTTTGCCTGCATTGCCAGTTTACGTCTGCTGGCCTGAAAGTTTTTCACGCTTTCGTAATAAGTTGCCTTCTGATCTTTGGCTTTTGTCAGTAAATGTTTAACGACATCCTCGCTCTTGCCGCTCATGGTGGCGAGTTCATCTATCTGGGCCTTCAGATCATCCAGTTGTGAGGCAATCGGATTGTAGGTGTTATCAATGGCTTGATTGAGCCCAGCTACAATGTTGTCCCAGATTACCCGCTGCTTGGCAGGTAGGATTTCAACCGCCAGTAATGCTTCCAGGGCAGGGAGTTTGCTCTGTTCCAGCAGTTGCTTATTGTTGCGGGTCTTGGCCAGTAAGGCTTTTTGTGCCGAAACCGGAAATACATTGCTCACATCAATACCCAACATCTTGGCGCTAGATTTACTTTGCTCCTGGATGGATGCCTCAATGGCGTTGGGCTCTTTCATTTCGTCCCACAGGATATCGATCTTGTTCAGTACAGCCACCAGGCCGCTCTGTTGTTTGTTACGGAAGCCCTTGATATGGTTTTTCCACATCTCGAGATCACTACGGGTAACTCCGGTATCGGCAGACAGGATAAACAGGATGGCCTGTGCGCTCGGCAACATGTTCAAGGTGAGCTCCGGCTCACTGCCCAGCGCATTCAGGCCGGGCGTATCCAGTACCACCAATCCTTGTTGCAACAAGGGATGCGGGAAACTGATGATGGCATGACGCCAGTGAGGAATCTCTACCTCCTTGGACGCAGATGCACTTGCCTGTGTTGCGATGTTTTTGTCCTTTGTGTCCGCATCATCATGATGTTCTTCATTCGTTAGACCCAGGCGTTCGGCCTCTTCATAGGGCACGCGCTTGGTCTTGACGACTTCTTGAAATGTTTTGGCCATCTGATCGGGGGAGTTGACATCAACTGGCAGGGTGGTCCAGTAGCTGACCTCGGCTTTCAGATCGGAGAGACTTATATCACTCAGACGGGTCTCGATTGGTAACAGTTTTATATAGGATTCACCGCTTTCCTGATCATAAAAAATCTCGGTAGGACACATGGTGGTACGACCTGCTTCCGAAGGAAGTAAACGGCGCCCATAATCGGCAAAAAAGATGGCATTGATGAGTTCGGATTTGCCGCGGGAAAATTCGGCGACGAAGGCTATAGTCAGTTTGTCTGAATTCAAAGCCTGCAAGGCATCATAGATGCGCAAGTCTATTTCCGGGCTGCCCAGTTGATGTGACTCCAGCCAGCTTTGATAATCCTTGATCGTCTGGGTGAGTTCGGCCTTCCAATCAGCAAAAGCCCGCATTTGGTTTCTGAAACGGTCTTGCTGCATTGCCGTTTTAATGTCCGCTAGGTTTGTAGACATTTGTTGCCTTTCTATATAGTCCCTTGTTGGCTCCAGTATTCTTTTGTTATCGGTATGACAGTCACTTTTATGAATTTTTTTACACACACTGGCCAATTTTTATTGCAAATTGAGAGCTTATTCACGTGAATTGTTGCTCACTTCCCTGCAAATTTAAGTTTGTTCAGTATAAGCGATTGATTTATAGGGACTATGAACCAGTTCACATATTCCGGGGTGAACTGATGAACGGTAGTAATCGGGTGGGTGAATGGATCCGCAGACGTTTTTCCCGGCTGGTTTCGCCACTTATCAGGGTAATCTGTGATTGTTTGATCTTAAATTCGCCAGCTAAAAAGCGTATTAAATGTGTATTTGCCTTGCCATCTACAGGTGGAGCGGTGATGCGTACTTTCAACCACTGTTCCTGAATGCCGACGATCTCGTTTTTACTGGCGCGGGGTTGGACTCGTACTTTGAGGATAAGGTCATCCTTTTCCCAGCGATAACATCTATTAGACATATCAGCCGACGGATCTGGCGATGTCGATGATAGGTCCGATCAGGATTATTTTAAGCAACTGGATGATAACCAATACGACCAGGGGTGACAGGTCGATGCCTGAAAGTGCAGGTATCAGGCGCCGCACCGGTCGTAATACTGGATCGTTGATTGAGTATAGTAACGATGTCAATGGATTGTAGGTGCCCGGTCCTATCCAGCTCAGAAGGGCCTGGACGATGATGGTAATCATATAGATCGTAAACAACAGGTTAATCAACTCGGCAACGGACAATGCTGCTAGTCCCGCAACAGAAACTGATATACCCCGCGCCGTGCCAATGAGAAACAAAGTTAACATCTGCACGCCCAGCAACAGCACAATGGAGGCGAGGTCTATGCCGCCTAAGCCAGGAATAATGCGCCGCAGCGGCTTGAGTGCCCAACTAGTGGTTTTTACGATGAACTGGCTGATCGGGTTATAGAAATCCGCGCGTACAAATTGTAACAGCAGGCGTAACATGACCAGCATCAGGAATAAACCGAAAACGGTTTGAATCAGGAAGACGGCTGCATTACTTGCGTATTGGTTATCCATTCTTATCTCCAAAAAGTTCTGCCAACTCAACTGCGCGTTGGTGTGCCGCCTTAAGTGCCCGGTCAAAAATCCCTTGTATATCACCTTCCTGCAAGACGCCAATAGCCGCTTCAGTGGTGCCACCGGGTGAGGTTACACGGTCACGCAGGGTAGCACAGTCTTCGCTACTCTCGAGGGCCATTTTTGCTGCGCCGAATGCGGTCTGTAACGCCAGCAGACGTGCGTTCTCGCGCGACAGGCCCAGTTTGATCGCGGCATTTTCCAGCACTTCGATAACTAGAAACAGGTAAGCAGGCCCACTGCCGGACAATGCTGTGACTGCATCCATGTGTGATTCATCCTCCAGCCACAAGGTCAGGCCAACAGCCCTCAGGGTGGATTCAGCCTGATTGCGTTGCGCATCTGATACCTTGTCATTGGCGTACAGGGCTGTCGCACCACTTCTGACAAGAACGGCAATATTGGGCATCGCCCTGACAATGGGGATATCGCCACCCAGCCAATGATCAAGATTTTGCGCTCTAACGCCAGCTGCAATGGAAACCACCAGACATTTTTTGTTGCGGATTCCTGCACCGAGGTCTGTTGCGACAGACTTGATGATCTGTGGTTTTACTGCCAGTACGATTATATCTGACCTGGCAACCACTTCTTTGTTAGATACAGACGTTTCAACGCCATAGGTTGACGCAACGGTATGACGCTGTTGATCACTAGGGTCCGCTACCCAAATGCTGGAGGCATCACAACCGTCAGCGATCAATCCTCCGATCAGGCTGCAGGCCATGTTACCGCCGCCAATAAAACCGATTGGATGATGTTTCATAATAAATTGCTCGGTGAAATTTGCATTGCTGGGTAGTCTATCGCAATCACCATCTTTGCGCAGCTATGTCTCCCTCTCTCCGAATATTGCGGTGCCAATGCGCACTATGGTGGCGCCCTCGGCGATGGCTGCTTCCATGTCATTCGACATACCCATCGACAGGGTATCCAGAGCCCATCCATCAGCGATCAATCGTTCCTGGGCCTGCCTGATCCGCATAAACATGCGGCGTTGTTCTCCAAAGGCATCAGATGGCGCTGGTATGGCCATCATTCCACGAAATCGCAGGCGGTCAAATACGCTAATTTCACGGGCGAGCGTAACAAGGTCGTTCAGGGCCAGGCCTGCCTTGGAGTGTTCATGGCTGATATTGAGTTGCACGCAGATATTTAATGGCGGGAGTGACTGCGGACGTTGATCATGCAGGCGTTGGGCGATTTTTACCCTGTCGACACTGTGCACCCAGTTAAAATACCGGGCGATATTTCTGGTTTTGTTGGACTGGACAGGACCGATAAAATTCCACTCAATATCCAGATCTGACAGCGCCTGGATCTTGGGCAGGGCCTCCTGAATATAACTCTCGCCGAAACGGCGTTGGCCGGCATCGTAGGTTGCCTTGATATCGGGGATGGTTTTTCCCTTGCTAACCGCAAGCAAGGTGACCGCTCCTGCAGTTCTGCCATATTGTTGTTCAGCTGCCGTAATACGGCGTTGGACTTCATGCAGGCGTGATCGAATTGTGGGCATTTTAATAAATAGTCAGATGGTGTTTTAATGAACTGAAACAATACCACAGGGAATAGGTCAGGCTTAAGAAGTTCCGGAGGTTGCCGTTAACCAACAGGCATACTGTTAACTAACAAGGTAATCAGATAACTTAGGAAAACCGGATCGACTGGTATTCAGAAGGAGAACCAAATGGATATTGCCGAACTACTTGCGTTCAGTGTTAAAAATTCCGCCTCGGACTTGCATTTATCAGCAGGTTTGCCACCGATGATTCGTGTCGATGGTGATATCCGCAGGATCAATGTCCCGTTGCTGGATAACAAAACTGTCCATAACATGATTTATGACATTATGAATGACAGGCAACGCAAGGATTTTGAGGAATTCTTTGAAACGGATTTTTCATTTGAAATACCTGGCCTGGCACGTTTTCGTGTCAATGTCTTCAATCATAATCGCGGTGTCGGTGGCGTTTTCCGTACCATTCCCTCGACGATTCTCACACTCGAAGAACTGGGGTGTCCCGCTATTTTCAAGGAAATTTCCGAAACACCGCGTGGCATCGTGCTGGTGACCGGTCCAACGGGATCAGGTAAATCAACCACACTTGCCGCGATGATGGATTACAAGAATGATACCGAATTCGGACATATCCTGACTATTGAAGACCCAATCGAGTTTGTTCATCAAAGCAAGAAATGCCTGATCAATCAGCGTGAAGTTCATCGTGATACCCTGGGTTTTAATGAGGCCTTGCGTTCGGCCTTGCGTGAAGACCCTGACATTATTCTGGTCGGTGAAATGCGTGATCCGGAAACTATTCGTCTGGCGCTAACGGCTGCTGAAACAGGCCATTTGGTGTTTGGCACCCTGCATACCAGCTCTGCCGCGAAAACAATCGACCGTATTATTGATGTGTTCCCGGCAGCGGAAAAGGAAATGGTGCGTTCGATGTTGTCAGAATCACTGCGTTCCGTTATTTCCCAAACGTTGTTGAAGAAGGTGAGTGGAGGCCGTGTCGCTGCCCATGAAATCATGATCGGGACACCGGCGATCCGTAACCTGATCCGTGAAAACAAGGTACCGCAGATGTATTCAGCTATTCAGACCGGGCAATCCGTCGGTATGCAAACCCTTGATCAGAACTTGATGGACCTGGTGAGAAAGGGTGTCATCAATAAATCTGAAGCCCGGCTTAAGGCGGCACAAAAAGACAACTTCAAATAGTTCGCAAACGCTTAATTACCTATTAACCCGGCAAAAAGGCGCCCTGTCCTTCACCCTGTATATGAATAATGGGATGGCCGTAGAGATGTGTCAGTTGATGTTCCGTCATCATAGCTTCTTTAGTTCCAATTTGTGTAACGCCATCGCCGAATAACAGGATCAGATGATCACAAAAGCGCGCCGCAATGTTGATATCATGCAAGACCATGATCAGGGCCTGTTGACGTTCTGTCACACGTGCTTTCAGGGCTTCAATGATGGTGATTTGATGATTCAGGTCAATATGATTGGTCGGTTCGTCCAGCAGATAAACCAGCGGATCCTGTGTCAACAGAGTTGCAAGCTCCACACGCTGACGTTCACCGCCTGATAGAGAAGTAACAATGCGTGACTCCATCCCGGAAAGTTCAACCTGATGCAGGGCAGATCTGGCCAGTTGTACATCATTGGCACTTTCCCATTGCCAGGTATTCAGATAAGGATGTCGACCTATAAGAGTGGTCTCGAGGACGGTGCTGGGAAAAATATCATTATAGTCCTGAAACAGGATACCTATGCATTGGGCAATCTGTCTGCGCGTCATATGTTGTAAGCTATTCCCGGTAATCACAATGTCTCCGGCATCTGGTGATCGTAATCCAGCGAGTGTTTGGAGCAGGGTGGTTTTCCCGCTACCGTTTTTACCCAGGATGCCCCAGCATTGGCCTGGCTCGATAGTAATATTGAGATCATGACAAACAAGAATGCCTGCAATCGATACCTCCAGATTTTTTGTTGCAAGCAAAACCACTAGTGATGACTCCGCTGTAACAGGTAAAGAAACACCGGCACTCCTATGAGCGCCGTGATCACCCCGATAGGAAGCTGTGTCGGCGACATAACGGTTCGCGCAACTGTGTCAGCGATGACGAGTAAACTTGCACCGAGTAACACGGCGGCAGGAATGAGGATGCGCTGATCATTACCAACGATGAGACGTACCAGATGAGGTACGATGAGCCCGACAAATCCGATATTACCCACGATGGTTACTGCCGATGCTGTCAGCAGTGAGGCAATAAAGTAGATTTGCATGCGTAGCGTCGTTACCGATACGCCAAGTGCGCTGGCCTTAAGCTCACCACGTGTAAGAACATTCAAATGACGGCTCATAGGCAGGGTCAGCACTATGCCGATTATCAGTATGATAATACCAGTGGAGGAAGAGTCGGTGTGGCTCAGATCACCGATAAGCCAGAAAAGCATACCACGCAAATTGGTGTTGGGACTAAGGGCAAGTATAAAACTGATCAGTGCACCCCAGCCAGCGGCCACTACCACGCCAGTAAGGATAAGTCGGGTCGGAGTCCAGCTTCCTTTGCCATGTGCCAGTGAGAATACCAGTATCATTGACAACAGGGCTCCGCAAAAGGCGGCGCCATTCAGCCACAGGCCGCCAAACCCGAAAAGCATGGCACCCAATGCGCCGACCGAAGCCCCACCTGATACACCGAGGATATAGGGATCAGCGAGTGGGTTGCGTAACAATACCTGCATTAATGCACCGGCCAGAGCCAGCATGCCGCCGGTAGTAAAGGCACTGACGGCTCGTGGCAATCTCAGTTCCATAACCAGGTTGTAAGTCACATCATTTTCATGACCTGACAATATTGCCCACAATTGTGGCCAACTGATTGATACGCTACCTACGGCGAGTGCAAACATGAAACTCAGCGGTGCAAGCAGCAACAACAGGATAAAAACCGGACGGTGATATCTTAGCGCAGACTGATGATAGGCCATCCCTTCATCTCCGCATGCTGCGCCAGTGTGTCATCGGGGTCAACTGCAATCGGATAGGTCACCAGTTCTAGTAGTGGTAAATCATTATGTGAATCCGAATAAAAACTGCTCGAGGCCAAATTCATGCCAGATGTTTTTAACCACTGATTGAGGCGCTGTACCTTGCCTTCACGATAACATGGAATGCCATCGATCCGACCGGTGTAGCGGCCATTCACCATCTCGGGTTCTGTGGCGATCAAGGTTTCGATATTCAGGGACTGCACAATCGGTTCGGTGATAAAGCGATTAGTGGCCGTGATAACCAACAGGGTATTTCCTTTTTCACGATGGTCTTGTATGAGATCGAGTGCCGCTGGCAGGATGATGGGTTGTATTTTTTCGCGCAAGTATTGCGCACGCCACATATGGAGCTGCTCCAGGTCGAATTTGGCCAGAGGTTGTAGCTGGAAGTTTAGAAACTCCAGAATGTCCAGTGTGCCTTGTTGGTATTCGAGGTAAAAGCGCTCGTTTTTGCGTTGATAGGAGTCCTTGTTCACTACCCCCTGTTGAATGAGGAATTGTCCCCATAAATAGTCGCTATCTCCCCCGAGCAGGGTGTTATCCAGATCAAATATTGTCAGCGCCAATTACTGTAAGCCCTTAAAAGTTATAGCTAAATTATTTTGAGAAGTTAATAGTGAAAGAGTAAAGCATACGCTGATTAATTGCGAGTTTCCTACTATATTCATTTGCGGTGTCGAAAGTATTTGTGGGAAAATCAAGTTAACCATATTAATGAATATATAGATGACAAGTGATTGATTTAGATGGCTACAGAGCGAATGTCGGCATTATCCTGAGTAACCGGGACGGACGTTTGCTGTGGGCGCGCAGGATTGGTGAACAGGCCTGGCAATTTCCCCAGGGGGGTATACGTGAAAACGAAAGTCCTGAAGAGGCGATGTACCGTGAATTACAGGAGGAAATTGGACTCCAACAACCACACGTGATGCTGGTTGGACGTACCCGCGATTGGTTGCGTTACCAGTTACCCAAAAATCTGATTCGCTACAATCGCAAACCTCTGTGTATTGGACAAAAGCAGGTGTGGTTCATGTTGTCTCTGGTTGGCGATGAAAGTCATGTGCGTCTGGACTGTAGTAGTAATCCTGAATTTGATTCCTGGCGCTGGGTGGCCTATTGGTCACCTCTGGAAGAAATTGTTGCCTTCAAGAGGAAGGTCTATGAACAGGCACTGCACGAATTTGCGCCATTGCTGCCTGCTGTGAAACACAATCATTCGAGCATATCTGATAGTTCAAGTTCCGATCTGTAGATGGCCGTGATATTCTCGAGTCATATGTTTATGCTGAAGAAAAATTCGGTATTTTTTTCAGTCAGCCATAACAATACAAATTTTACTTTATGCTTACAATTCTCCGCCGTATCGTACAGGAAGTAAATACGGCGCGTGATCTTGATCATGCCCTGTCGATTATCGTGATGCGGGTAAAACAGGCAATGAAGGTCGATGTCTGTTCTGTGTATCTCCTTGATTCGGTATCCCAACATTATGTGCTGATGGCAAGTGACGGCCTCCGGCCAGATGCTATAGGCAAGGTTCGTCTGAAACAGGGGGAGGGACTGGTGAGTATAGTCGGCGCTACCGAAGAACCTCTTAATCTTGCCAATGCACCTGATCATCCGCGTTATCTGTTCGTTGCCGAGACCGGGGAAGAGCTTTTCCACGCCTTTTTAGGGGTACCCATTATTCAACATCGTAAGGTGATGGGCGTGATTGTTATACGGCAACATGAACAACGTCGCTATGATGAGGATGAGGTTGCCTTTCTCCTCACCATTGCAGCCCAGTTAGCAGGTGCCATTGCTCATGCAAAGGCGAGCGGAGGTATCAAAGGCCTGGCTGAGCGTTCTGCAGTCAGTAACGGTCGTCCTGTCACGGCCTTGCCCGGTGCACCCGGTGTGGCGGTCGGTTTTGCAGTGGTGGTTTATCCAATGGCTGATCTCGATGTCGTGCCTGATCGTAAGGCCAGCAGTATTGAGGCAGAGGTGGATGCCTTTAGATTAGCCATCGATGCTGTACGTAATGATATCAGGTTGCTGGAGGCTCGAGTGAGTATTTCACTGGATGTAGAAGACCGTGCCTTGTTCAATGCCTACCAGTTAATGTTAAACAGTGACAGTCTCATCACAAAGACAATAGATCGAATTCAAAGCGGCAATTGGGCGCCTGGAGCGTTACGCGAAACTATTAATGAACATGCGCGAGTATTCGACGAGATGGATGATCTTTACATGCGCGAACGTGCGGATGATGTACGGGATCTTGGCAGGCGAATCCTGTTACGTTTGCAAAGTGACACCCAAAGTCAGCCCTATTACCCACCCCAGACGATCCTGGTAGGTGAAAATATTACAGCCTCGATGCTGGCTGAAGTGCCGGTGTCAAATCTGGCTGGCGTTATTTCGGCGCATGGCTCCAGTTCGTCGCATGTCGCCATTCTGGCTCATGCGTTGGGCATACCCGCCGTTGTTGGTGCCAGTGATCTGCCGATTGCACGCGTTGATGGTTGTGAAGTAATTATTGATGGTTATCGTGGACAGGTCTATGTCTCACCTTCATTGACCGTACGTGAAGAATATATTCGCCTTGCCAATGAAGAAAAAGTACTGAGCGCCGGTTTGGAGGAATTGCGTGGCTTGCCGGCAGTAACACTTGACGGTGTACATATCCCTTTATATGTCAATACAGGTCTGTTGTCAGATATTACACCGTCTCAAAATAGTGGTGCCGATGGGATCGGTCTTTACCGTACTGAATTTCCTTTTATGACGCGTGAGCGTTTTCCGAGTGAAGAAGAGCA
>Ga0307417_10001151_pt1 | contig 10970 bp, 10 predicted proteins | sample SalMarWE160210MG_2_FD_202514 | JGI IMG/M metagenome (GOLD analysis project Ga0307417, IMG submission 202514) | Salt marsh sediment microbial communities from the Plum Island Ecosystem LTER, Massachusetts, United States - WE1602-10 | ecosystem: Environmental > Aquatic > Marine > Intertidal zone...
CATCATTCAGAAGGGCCTGAACGGTTTTTTTGTCTATGGAATGACCCTTGTTGAATGAAGGAAAATAATCTGTTTCCAAACGAGGAATCGATTTTTCGCCAAATCCGCTGGTTATCCTGTAGGCTACTATAAATAAAAGGAAAGCCAAAACAGAACATTTAAGAATACCTTTAAACAATCTCTTTTTTGCTGCAGACCACTTAAGACCGGCCTGATATTCCCGCCAGTTCGGTCTCTCATCAGTCGTTGTATCAGATTTAAGTCTTTGAGGCATCGTATTATTTATGGATGGACACTAGTTTAGAGACGTACCTGGTTTCACTTTTTTGTCCAGAGTTGCCACTGCGCAGCTATCTTTTTCAACAGCAGCCAACAACATGCCGTTAGAAAGGATACCCATTAACTTGGCTGGTTTCAGGTTCGCAACGACAATAACCTGCTTTCCTTCCAGGTCTTCCGGAGAATAGGTCTCCGATATTCCGGCCACGATGGTCCGTCTTTCTCCCATGTCAACCTCAAGCTTTAACAATTTTTTTGCCCGAGGAAGCGTCTCGGCATGAATGACGGTGGCGACCCTGAGATCAATTTTATTAAATTCTTCGAGAGTTATCTCGGGTTTAATGTCAATCGTCATATCTTCTGTATCCTTCTTCCCGGGTGATGTCATCGGCGTTTTTTCAAGATCGATCCTCGGAAAAAGGGTAATTGATTTCGGAACCTTCGTTCCGGGTACCAGGGTCTTCCACTTTCTAAGGGCATCAAGACTAAAAGACTGCTTTTTCGGAGCGATACCGAGATGTTTTTGCATGGTTTTCGCAGTTTCCGGCATTATCGGATAGATTAGACCGGATATGATTCTAAGTGATTCAAGTAGGTTATAAATGACTACTTCAAGCTGTTTACGGCTGGATTTTTTCTTTGCAAGCACCCAAGGGGTCGTAAGGTCAATATATTTGTTCATATGGTTGATAAATTCCCAAGTTGCCATGATCGCTTTGTTAAAGGCGAATGTCTTCATATGCTCTTCGAATTCGGCAATGGTGTCTAATGCCTCTGATTCCAAACCGAGATCGAATTCACTTTCCACATTGATATCAATTTCAGGAACGACTCGGGAAAAATATTTATGGACCATTGCAAGAACCCTGCTGAATAGATTCCCAAGATCATTTGCAAGGTCAGAATTAATTCGTTGTATCAAAGCTTCTTCACTGAAATTGGAATCGAGCCCGAAGGTCATATCCCGCATCAGAAAAAATCGAAATGCATCGAGACCGTAAACATTTTTAAGTTGAAGCGGCTCCACGACATTCCCGATGCTTTTGGACATTTTGGTTTGATCGACATTCCAGTACCCATGGACATGCAAATGCTTGTAAACGGGAATTCCTGCCGCCTTGAGCATGATCGGCCAGTAAATACCATGGGGTTTTAATATATCCTTGGCGATAAGGTGCTGGGCATGCGGCCAAAAAGTTTTAAACCGGTCTCCATCCGGATATCCCAGGGCTGAAACGTAGTTCAAAAGCGCGTCAAACCAAACGTAGGTAACATATTCTTTATCAAAAGGGAGTGTAATCCCCCACTCAAGGCGCTTTTTAGGCCTGGATATGCAGAGGTCTTCAAGCGGTTCTTTAAGAAAGGATAGAACTTCATTTCTATAACGTTCCGGGCTTATGAAATAAGGATGGTCGTGAATATGATCGATCAACCAGTCTTGATAGAGACTCATCTTAAAAAAGTAGTTGGATTCTTTTATGAGTTCAGGCGTTGTTTCGTGATCAGGGCACTTGCCGTCAACCAACTCTCGGTCGGTATAAAAGCGCTCACACCCAAAGCAATAAAGCCCCTGGTATTCACTGAAATAGATATCCCCCGAATCATAGATCTGTTGCATGATCTGTTTTACCAACACCATATGGGACGGATCTGTGGTACGGATGAAATAACTGTATTTGATATTAAGTTCAGGCCAAAGATCTTTGAAAAGCCCGCTTATTTTGTCAACGTAGGTTCTGGGGCTTAAATTCTCTTTCTTGGCAGCTCGAACGACCTTATCGCCATGTTCATCTGTGCCTGTTAGAAAAAAACTCTCTGCCTGAAGCATGGAATGAAATCTGCAGGCAACATCGGCCACAATCGTTGTATAAGCGTGCCCAAGATGGGGCCTGGCATTCACATAATATATCGGCGTGGTTATATAAAAAGGGGCAACCATTTTTTTCTCCCGGGTATAAGTTCGTGATTCGAGTTTTTAATTTTTCCCTATTTATTTATAATTTCATCGATCCCGGCCTCTATTTCCTCACCACCCTCTAAACGAATGGCAATGCGATTGTATATCGCATTATGGCCAATCACTTTGCCCTCGCCATCTTTAGTTTTAACCGCTTCCCCGATTTTGGGAAGTTTTTCCTTTATTTTTTTGTACATTTCATGCTCAAAAGTCAGACAACACATAAGCCTACCGCACTGTCCGGAAATTTTAGTAGGATTTAACGACAGCCCTTGTTCTTTTGCCATTCTTATGGAAACCGGCCCAAATCTTTCGATAAATCCGGAGCAGCATATTTCACGCCCGCATCTTCCTATACCACCGCACATTTTTGCCTGATTACGTATGCCAACTTGTCGCATCTCTACTCTGACACCGAACTTTTTAACCAGCATTTTTACGAGTTGACGGAAATCAACACGGCCTTCGGACGTGAAAAAAAATGTCAACTTACTTGCATCAAAGGAGCTCTCAACACTGAAAAGATTCATTTTTAGCTCCAGTTCCCGAATGCAGCTCAGACAGTAGGCATGGGCCTCTTTTTCTGTCTCAGTATTTTTTTCTTTTTGGTGAAAGTCTTGTTGACTTGCCAGACGAAACACTTTCTTAAGAGGCTTTCCCAATTTATTCGCCGCAGACTGGTCGTATGGAACCGGAGGGACCGCCACCATTCCTAAGCCGAGCCCTTGCTCAGTTTCAACGATCACATGGTCTCCTCGATTAAGGACAAATGCACCGCTATCAAAATCATAAACCTTTCCGGCAGGTTTGAATCTTATTCCAACGACTTTTTTCATATATTTAATTTCTATGGATTTTTATATAGAGTACACACCCTGCAACTTAGGACTCACACTTTTGCAAGCCTCATAATCAACACTTCCAAGGTGAGTCGCAAATTGGTGTTAGCCTTAATATTTTTCTGTGCCAAATGAATATCGTCAATTTTTGAAAGAAGTGAATCAACGCCCATATTATTGGAATTACGATGAATTTTTTCTCTCAAATCTTTATTCATGATTTGTGCTGAATCAAATTTACAGATAACAAGATCTCTGAACCAGGATTTTATCACTTCCAAAGAGTCGGCAAGGGCACCTTTATTTTTCGATAGATTTTCTGCAAATGCCAAACGCGAAAGAATAGACATTAAAGATAATGATTCAACGCTGTTTAGCAACCAGGCCCTTCGCTTGATCCAGTTTATTTTACCCATGTGGTTTATCATGGAAAGGGCCTTGGAAATACTGCCGTTCGCCATGGTTGCAATTATCTTGGCATCATCGTGACTGGTGCCTTGTTTTTCGACAAGCAACGTCTCAATATGATTGTGGGGAATCGGGCTAAATCGAATATGCTGGCAGCGTGAGACGATCGTGGGAAGAAGATCAGATGTATGCACGGCAGTAAGTATCAGAACAGTTCGATCCGGAGGTTCCTCCAACATCTTGAGGAGGGCATTCCCTGCTGCAGGATTCATCGCCTGAGCATCGCTTATAATGACCACACGCAATCTTGCCTCATATGGTTTCATGGTGAGGGTATTACAAAGATTACGTATTTGATCAATCCTGATAAAATTACCCGTCGGTTCTATCAAGATAATATCCGGATGATTACCGGACTTGATTTTACTGCATGATTTGCAACATCCACAAATTCTATTTTTTGTTGTTATTTTCTGAATCGTGCTACGGTTAGCTCGATTATTTTTCTCTTTAGGAAGACGTTCATCCCCATAATCCATACAGTTACTAGCCATAGCCGTCGCCATAGCTGTGGTTTTTTTGCCCACACCCTCAATCCCGAGAAAAAGAAGGGCATGAGGTATGGTCTCATTTCGAAGAAGCGTCTTTAAAAGTCGGATCGGTTTTTCTTGACCCAATATCGACTCAAATCCAAACATCGATTGAAAACCAGTCACAAATTTAACAATCTACGCGTTCTTTTAATTCTTTTCCGGATTTGAAAAATGGGAGTTTCTTGGGTTTAATCTGAACCTTTCCCCCGGTCTTAGGATTTCTTCCGGTATAGCTTTTATAGGTTTTCACAAAAAAACTGCACAACCCCCGAATCTCAACACGGTCACCTTTTACCATGGCGTCTGCCATGTTATCAAAAAATACCTGGACCACTTTTGCCGCTTCTGCTTTAGAAATGTTTGCTTCGTTTTTCAAAGCAGAGATTAACTCCAACTTGTTCATATATCCTCCTTCTTACAATATCTGTCGATAATTTAACATCTTGTAATTTCTACAATTAATTGGATGTGCTTTTTTACAGCAAAACCCGATTTTCAATTCAAAATCCCAATACCAAACAAATCTTATAACGATTTTATAAAACTCCCGCAGGGTAAACTTAACAGAAAATTTAAGCTTTGATAACTCGTAAAAGGTCAAAATTGAGACGGCAAATTAAACAACTTCAAGTTCCCCCGCATAACACCAGCGGGATAAAAAGGCGTCGCGAATTTCGTGGAATGAGGCGCACTTCTGTACGCCGCAGTGAACACGAAATAAAGCGCAACGCAGAAATTGGACTTTTTACGAAGCCGTCAACCTTATAAAATGCTAACCTGCAGCAAGTCAAGTGATTATGATAATATTTTCGGTAGTATCTCAATATCATCTTCACTCACCTCCGCCCCTGCATACTGTCCAAGCGCCTCGATGTCAACGATCACACGTCCTTTTCCCCCGTATCGAGCAAACGTGCCGATAACACCGGTAAACGGACCATAAACGACGATGACCCTATCCCCTTTTCTAAAACGGGTGCCTGTGGTAACCGTATTGCCCCCTTTAACCATAATTTTTAATGAGTCTATGGTATCTGAAGGAACAGAAATTGGACCTTCTTTGTTGCCGACAAAGCGAACAACCCCGGCTGTTTTTACAATTTCAAGGTGTTCGACCGGCTCCAGATTAGTTTTCACAAACAGGTATCCGGGAAAAAGAGGAACCCTGATCATAATTTTTCGATCACGACGTCTGCTTCGGACCTGAACTTTAGGCAGAAAAACCTCCATGGATTTTTTAATCAGACCGTCGTTGACCACGCTCTCGAACCTGCTTTTAGTGTGCAGGACATACCATGAATATTTAAGTTCTGATAGTGTCATTTTATTTTGCTCTGAAAAACCAGGTCCTTCCCCGCCAAGGCTGGATCTTCGATGGGCCATGCCTGCCCCGCATCGCGGGGGATTCTTTACGCGTTTATATATTCTCTTTAAATAAATAAGTCCAGTTTGATTTTACCCTTTCGCTGCAAAAGCCAAGGATGCCGCAGTTCCAAGGCATCAAGGTTGTAGCTGTAGTCGTCTACCGCAATGCCTTGATAACGAAAGAAATGCAGTATCATCGGCTTTCCTGAAAGGTAAACAACACAGCAAAAAAGGTGTTTTCATTAAATGCCGGCAACGGTTTGATCTCATAGAGGTTATTCCAATCAACACAAATCGTTCGTCCAAACTGTTTAACATATAACATGATGTGTCGTTTATGCAACGATAGGGTTTATTTTACTCCAATCTCTCCAATCCCGTAAAGTGTTATCATAAAAATAAAACTTACATCATCTTCTTCTTTAGTGAGATTGAAATCAAATGACCAGCACTGAGTTTCGTATAAAAACCCGGCACCGTATTTTAAGTCTTTGCTATCAAATATGTTGCGTTCATACTCTCCGCGCACTGAGAGTCTGTCTGATATCCTTAACCCAATATTGGTATAGATGGTCTCACTGATATCCCGCTGATATCGATGATCAACAGACAACGTGTCCCCACGCATATCCCATATTGTTGCGGTGACATTCCGTGACCGAAAGTTGCTGTCATAATGTGACCAGTCAGCATCCGCTCTTATGGTAAAATATCTTACAGGATAAAGTTCAAGCTCACCGTGTATCGGGGAAAACGGTTCCGGATCGTCCTCTTTTTCTTTGTTGATGTCGTAACTTTGTTGCAGCTTGAACCGTAAGAACTCATTGTAATCATGCATTGGCGGTTCATAACTACTATCGGTGACAGATTTATCCGAAGGAGGACCCTTAATTTCCTTGGTATTTTTTTTCGACTTCGATGTTAATGTGTTTGTGAGCGAATACGTAATCAGATTTGTCCTGGCAATCCGATCGATGCCATCTAAAGAGGGCAATCCAGACTGATCTTTTTCCGGTATGTAATCGTAGACGATTTGAGGCCTTAAGGTATGTTTGATCCGGTCAACATGTTTCCCCTCTATATTGAAAACATGATAGACTTCAGAAAGAAGATCGACTTTTATATCATACAGTTCCCTGGTGAGTGTTTTTTTATCCGAAGAGCTATACTCCTGTTTGTCGAAATGCCAAACCGTCTCCCGGAGGCCTACAGAGGGTTCAATGGTAAAGTAGCTTCCAAAACTATACGGCAGATAGAATCTGGGATAAATATCCGCCCGGTGATTTCGTGGACCGTCTTCACTGTAAAAATACGTGTACTCAGAAGCCAGATCAAAATAAAACGGCGATGTTGATATGTTTTGTTTTGAGCCGGTAAAGGTGATCGTCGGCAGCCGCTGCAAGGTTGTATCCACTTCTTCCTGACGACGCTTTATGACATCGTCGTACCATCGCAACTCGGCATTGAGACTGTATTGAGACCAGTTTCTGTTAACATTAAATCTGTTGAGTCGTACGGGATCATCATTTGCATCAAAGCCTCTTCCGAATTCTTTGATAAAATACTCATCGGTTTTATTAAATCCCGTGTATCCATCTTTGAATTCATAAAGGTAATCCTGGTCGCTTACGTAGTCTATGTCAAGCCTTGCAAAGAACCCGTGAGGCAACGCCTGATCTTGTTTCATCCTGAACCAGTAACGGTCGGAATTGGGACGTAAAAAACTGTCACCTGTATATCCCCATTTTTCAGAACCCGGAGAGCCGTCATCCACCTGCCTGTCATCCAAAAAATCAACCATCAGGGTCCCTTTTGATTGTTCATCTAAAACATAACGGTATTCCAGACCCAACTTTTCTCCGCGGCTGCCCATATAGTGAGAGTAGAATGTTGCATCCGAGCTCTCGTTGATGGCCCAGAAGAACGGCTGGATATATTCACCCCCTTTTCGGTCTGAATAACCGATCTCGGGCGCCAGTAAGCCGGTTTGGCGTTTCAGCTTTACGGGAAATACAAGAAACGGGGTATAGAGTACGGGAACCTTCTTTGCCCAAAGTGCCGCATGTTTCACTGTACCGTATCCTTCCACGGTAACCTTGAAATCTCTACCGGTAATTTTCCATGCCGGCGAATCACCGTCACATGTCGAGATACTGGCTTTGTCGGCAGCATAAGAGTCTTTGCCGACTTTTTGAATTTTGTCTCCTTTTATATAGAAGTGGTTTTCATCAATGAATACGGTTCCGTTATAAATCGTTCCTGTTTCTGAATTCAGGTTCATGTCCATGCTGGTTCCGGTGATGATGTTTTCTCCCACCATCATAATCACATGACCTTTTGCAAAAACGTCCATGGTGTTCTGATTGAAACGAACATAATCGGCATTGAGGTTTTTATTTTTTTTGGTGATGGTTACGTTCCCTTTACCAATATAGACTTTCGCCTGATCGTCGTAATTCATCTCATCGGCAACAATATGCCACGGTACACTCGCATCGTCCTGAAATGGAGCGGGTTGACCTTTTGCTGAAACGGGGCCTAAAACCAAAATAAGGATAAACAGGGCAAAACTGAGTACAGGGGCAGTTTTACAGATTCGAGCGGAACACAACACTTTAGACTTTTTAAAGGAACAAAGGGCGGCAGCAAAAGAAAACCCTGTATAACTTAAGCAGGTGAGAATCTTGCTGTATGGTACAACATACCTTTTCAGCAAAATTCGCGGGTTTTGCAGTTGGCTCATATTAACGTCTCGGAAATTCTACAATTGTATCCGCCTTGGCAGAGAAAAATTCGGAGCAGGATCTGATCCATCTCAATAACATCTTGAATAAGAATAAAATATCAAGTATAAATGCCATTTTAATTACAAAATTTCAAGATATAGTTCCAAAGTTCCAAAATGCTTTTATTTTTCATTGAAAAATTTTGTACTTTTTCCGTTAATAAATTCGAATTCCGAATTTCGAAGCCCAAAACAAATTAGAATTCTCGTAACACGTTAGCTTTTTGAAAACATTACCGCTCCATGTATAATTAAATTTTTGCTGAAAGAACTCGTGAATAAGGGCTCGTAATGAAAGAACCTGCCCGGGCTATTAATAAATGACTCTGCTTTAACAGGGAGTTTCATCCATAAAGTTAAATCGCCTATGGTTCTTTCAAAACAATCCCTAATCCACCCTGCCCGCTCGTGCCTTACGTGGCAGGCGGGTCAGACAGCTTCCAGCCAAAAATCTAATCATACATAAAGCGCCTTCGAAACCAATTTGTTTAAAAGGCTAAAATATGACGAATTCTCGAATGACCAAAATTAGAGCCCTTTGAAAAAGGCTCATTTTTGTTCAAGTTCAAGGAAGACGAAAATTTTAACCAAAGTAATACATTGAGTATTTCGAGGATTAAAATTTAAGTCTGACACAGAAATTGGACAAAAAGGGGGATTTGCAACGGTCTCGATTCAATACAAAAGATGAATATACTATTAACCAATGATGACGGCATTTATGCGGACGGACTGTGGGCCCTGTATGAAAAGCTTGTTTCCCGCCATGTTGTAACCGTCGTTGCGCCCGATCGGGAAAGAAGCGCCGTGGGGCATGGCATCACCCTTCATCAACCGCTTCGCGCTACAAAGATTACCGTCAATAACGGATATCAGGGATATTCCGTGAACGGAACGCCGGTTGACTGTATCAAAATCGGTCTCATGGAGCTCCTCGGGATAAAACCGGATATGGTGATCTCGGGAATTAATCCAGGTGCAAACGTCGGAGTCAACATCAATTATTCCGGAACTGTTGCTGCTGCCAAAGAAGCGACTCTCTACAAAGTGCCGGCAATTTCTGTTTCCATACAGGGACATAAGACTTCCGCTTATGACTATGCCGCGCTTTTTACAGCAACATTGGCGGAAAATGTATATGAAAAAGGGCTGCCTTTTGGAACGTTTTTAAATGTAAACATACCCGATGTACCAAAAAATAAGATACAAGGGGTTCGGATCAGCCGCCAGGAAACAGCTCTTTATAACGAGTTTGTTGAAAAAAGGATCGATCCCCGCAATCGAACCTATTACTGGCATGGGACCGATGCGCAAACATCCTTTAACACCCCTGAAAGTGACGGCACTGCACTTAACGAGAATTTTATATCCATCACTCCCATTCAATGCGATGCCACCGATTACACCATGATCGAAGAGCTAAAGGGCTGGGATATTGATCGTTTCAAATTGTGACATAACATAAGAATATCCTAAGGATTCGAAGGGTCAAGGTGTCAGGGGTAGGGAAAAAACCTTAACACATAAAAAATCATTAACCCATTAAACTCTCATTTTTGACTTGGGGTATATTGAATGAAGAAGCGGTATATTACGGATATCAAGGCCGGTGACCGGGTGGATGACATCTTTGTTTTGTCTGAAAAGATTTTGTCCCAGAAAAGGGATGGAAACAATTTTTTAAATGTCACTCTTTCAGATAAAACCGGAACAATAAAAGGAGTGGTGTGGGATAATGTGGATCAGATTGCCGCCGGCATCACATCCGGGGATTTTGCGCATGTAAACGGCAGTGTCAGTGAATACAAAGGGACCTTGCAGGTTGTCATAAAAAAAATGAGCCCCGTTTCCCCCGACGTGATCGATCCTTCCGATTTTTTGCCGCAAACCTCTCGAGACGTAGAAGGCATGTTTGAACGGCTAATAAAAATTACAGAGACCATTACAACGGATTATCTCAAAGCGCTGATTGACGCTTTCTTCAAAGACAAAAATTTTGTGAATAAATTCAAAACTGCACCGGCGGCAAAAAAAATGCACCACGCCTATATCGGCGGCCTGTTGGAACACACCCTTTCAATGGTGAGTCTGGCGGATAAAATTTCAGGGCATTACAGCGGAATCGATCGAGACCTTCTGCTATCCGGCACAATTCTTCACGATATCGGAAAAATTGATGAGTTTGAATATCAATTCAAGATAGACTACTCCGACAAAGGCCGGTTGTTGAACCATATTGTCATTGGGCTCAAAATGGTGGATGACAAATTATCAGGAATCGAACATTTCCCGGAAGATCAGATGCTTTTGCTCAAGCATCTGATTGTCAGTCATCACGGGACCCGGGAGTTCGGCTCTCCGGAACCACCTAAAACCATCGAGGCTGTTTTACTGAATTATATTGACGAAATCGACTCCAAGGTTAACGGTATCCGTGATTTCATTGCCTCAGAGGACCCTGATGAAACCTGGACATCTTACCATCGACTGCTGGAACGTCATTTTTATAAAGGAAAAAAGAGTGTCTAACCCGCCACAGTGTTTTGACGGGTCAGGCACTTCAAACTTCCCCGTTTAATACGGGATAAATAGGCACTTTAGATCACTTTAGGCATTTATCTTGTTATGTTTATCTCTTTTGAAGGAATAGAAGGATCGGGCAAGACCACCCAGGCAAAGCATGCGGTGAGGTTTCTTAAAGACAAAGGTCATGACTGTGTCATCACCAGGGAACCGGGAGGTAC
>Ga0307417_10001152_pt1 | contig 10967 bp, 12 predicted proteins | sample SalMarWE160210MG_2_FD_202514 | JGI IMG/M metagenome (GOLD analysis project Ga0307417, IMG submission 202514) | Salt marsh sediment microbial communities from the Plum Island Ecosystem LTER, Massachusetts, United States - WE1602-10 | ecosystem: Environmental > Aquatic > Marine > Intertidal zone...
CGCCATAGGCATCCGCGACGATCAGCCCGCAGCTTTCGGGGATCAGCTCCTGCGGAAAGTCCTCGCCCACCGCGAAGTAGAAGTGATCGCAGTACTCAAGGTATTCCGGCCACTTGCCGTCCGTGCGGAAGTCGGTCACCGACGACTTGATCTCGATGATCGTGAAGGTGCCGTCGGACGCCATGGCCATCACGTCGGCGCGCCGGCCGTTGCGCAGCGTGAACTCGTGCAGGCAGGTCTGCCCCGCCTCGCCGAGCATGCGGCTCACCCCGCGGGCGATCGCCTGCGCGCGATCGTCCGGCACCGCGGCCGCGGTCTCGATCGGCGTCGACAGGCTCGCCACGACGCCGATATCGGCATCCGCGACGGCGCCGTCCTGCGATCCGGCGGAAAGCTGATCGTCTTCCTTCATGACGCGACATTAGCACGAACAAAACAGGTACAAAAGGGCCAGGCGACGCCTGTGCGAACCGGTTCGACGGTTTCGCAGGCCGCAGCTTGCTCTAGCCGCTCACCGGGCGGGACGGTATGGTTGTGGGGGACTACCGGAGGATCTCTGCCATGCGTCTGATCATCGCCATTCTTTTGCCCTTCGTACTTTTCTTTACAATCGGCCGTCCGCTCGCCGGCATCATCTGCCTGATCCTTCAGCTCACGCTGATCGGCTGGCTGCCGGCCGCGATCTGGGCGGTATACGCGTTGAGCCAATACAGCACCGACAAGAAGATCGCCGACGCGATGGGCGGGCCGCGCTCCTAGCCGAGAGACGTGCAATGCCGTCGGATGTGCCATCCTTCTGCGATAGGGCGTACTAGATGGACGCATTGAGCCTCGTGGCGCTCGGCCTCGGCGCGGCCTGGGCCAGCGGCATCAACCTCTACGCGGCGGTGCTGCTGCTCGGCGGACTGCATGCGGTCGGCATGATCCCGCTGCCGCCGGACCTGGAGGTGCTGTCGCATCCGGCGGTGCTCATCGTGGCGGGCTTTCTTTACGTGATCGAGTTCATCGCCGATAAGGTGCCGGGCGTCGACACGGTTTGGGATGCCGTGCACAGTTTCATCCGCATCCCCGCCGGCGCGCTGCTGGCGGCGGGCGCCATCGGCTCCTACGGCCACGGCTACGAGGTGGCGGCGGCGCTGCTCGCGGGCGGCGCGCTCGCCGCGACCAGCCACGCGGCGAAGGCGAGCGGTCGCCTCGTCGTCAACACGTCGCCCGAGCCGTTCAGCAACTGGGCGGTTTCCTTCGTCGAGGACCTGCTGGTCCTGGGTGGGCTGTTCCTGGCGTTGTTCAAGCCGGCGCTCTTTCTGACCCTGCTCGGCGCGTTCGTGCTCGCCGCGATTTGGTTCCTGCCGAAGCTGTGGCGCGGACTGCGTCGCCTGTTCGGCGGCCGGAAGCGCGCGGTCGAGGCCGAGGCGTCGGGCCTTCCGCTCGACTTCGGCGCGATCCGCGACAAGGACCACACGCCGTCGCCGTGAGCGCGCGCGGCGGTCAGTACATCACCGCGCCGGCCGAGCCGCCGTCCACCGCGATCGACTGGCCGGTGACGATGTCGGCGAGCGGCGAACAGAAGAACAGCGCGGCGGACGCGATATCCTCCGGCCTGATCAGCCGGCCGAGCGGGATTTCCGCGACCGTCCGCTTCGTGATTTCCTCGACGCTGATATTCGCGTCGCGGGCGCGGCGGGTGAACCCGGCCATGACACGGTCGGTCGCCGTGCTGCCGGGATGCACGCAGTTGACGGTCACGTTGTGCGCGGCCACGTGCCCGGCAAGCTGCTTGGTGAAATTGGCGACGCCCGCGTTGACGATGCCGTTGGTGATGCGGAGCGGCGCCGTGATGCGCGCCGTCATGCCGCCGATGTTGACGATGCGTCCCCAGCGCCGCTCCTTCATGAAGGGCAACACCTCGCGTGCGCAGCGGATATAGGCCATCAGCTTGACGTCGATATGGTAGCGCCAGTGATCGTCCGTCTGCTCGTCGAAGGGCGCGTGCAGCGACGTCACCGCGTTGTTGACGAGGATATCGACGCGGCCGCCCGCGGCGTCGGCCGCGTCGGCGACGAATTGCCTGATGTCGGCAAGCCGGCTGACGTCCGCCACGAACGGCCAGGCCTCGACGCCCCGGGCGCGGATCTCGCCGGCTGTCTCGTCGAGCGTTTCCTGCGTGCGACCGCACAGCGCGACATGCACGCCCTGCGTCGCGAGGGTGAGCGCGATGGCCTTGCCGATCCCCCGGCTACCGCCAGTGATCAGCGCGACCCGGCCCCGCAAACCGAAATCCATGGGTATCCTCCCGTATTCGGGTTTTCCTTGTCGGATTGTTACCCAAGCATGACGCAACAGGACATACCGGTCCATGCCGGTCGTCGGCATCCGGGACGGTGCGGTCGAATGCGCGCGATCAGGCGCGTGCGATCACGCGGGCGACACGATCTCCACGATCTCGATCTCGAAGATCAGGTCTTCGCCCGCCAGCGGATGATTGCCGTCGAGGGTGACCGACGCGTCATCGATCTCCATGACGGTCAGGACGACCGTCTGGCCGTTCTGCGTCGTCGCCTGCAACTGGTTCCCGATACTCAGGTCGATATGCTCGGGAATCATCGTTCGTTCCACGGTCTGCACCGCTTCGGGACGGTGCGGGCCATAAGCGTCGTCCGCGGCGATCTCGACGGTCGCGGTGTCGCCGGTTTCCATGCCGACGACGGATTCCTCGAGCTTGGGGATGATCGTTTTCTCGCCGATCGTGAACTGCAACGGATCGCGCCCTTCGGACGAATCGAAGACCGTCCCGTCCTTGAGCTTGCCGTTGTAATGGATATGGACCGTATCGCCGATGGCGGCTTGTGCCATGGTATGTCTCCTTTCCTGCCGGCGCATACACGCCGTGGTGGTTCTGGCGACATCCCGAAATATGGTCGGCCGACAGAAAGCTGGCCGGAAAACCGGCAAATCTCAGCTTGTCCGAGGCAAACTAACAGCCGAGTCCCTGTGTTGCAACGCAGCAAGGCCGAGGGTTCTGGCACTCAAGGCCGTCACCGGGCCTTGACGAACCATCCTCCGGCGACCCAAATAGAGGGAATAAACGTCAACAAACGACGTCCGGACAAAGAGGGGTCCTCGGTTGCCTGCGCGAACGGGTCGCGCATGGCATCGCTAATGGAGGCCCGACGTTATGCGAAAACTGATTCTCGGCGCCCTGGTGAGCCTGGGCCTTGCGATGCAAGGCGGGGCCGCGCAGGCTGGCGGCTATCACCATCACCACCATGGTCACTACAACGGCGCGGTCGTCGCCGCCGGCGTTCTCGGCGGCGCGCTGGTGCTCGGCGCGGTGCTGAGCCAGCCGCGCTACTACTATGGCCCGCCCGCGGCCGTCTATTACGGCCCGCCGCCGCCACCGGTCTATTACTACGCGCCGCCGCCGCGCGTGGTCTATTACCCGCCGCCTCCGCCGCCGGTGTCCTGCTACAGGGACGATGTCTACCGCTATCTGCCGGACGGCAGTGTCCAGTGGGGCGTACGCACGCGCTGCTATTGACGGGCCGGTGCGCGCAAGCCGAGGCGCAGGTGGCTCAGACCCACCATTTCAGGCGCTTGAGCAGCCAGACCTCGAAGCCGGCGATGGCCACGAAAACCAGGCAGGTGGCGACGAAGCCCCAGGTGGCCTTCTCGCCCGGGATGCCGCCGACGTTCATGCCCAGCATGCCCGATATCACGGTCAGCGGCAGGAAGATGGTCGTGACCAGCGACAGCACATACATCGTCCTGTCCATTCGTTCGGAGAGGCGGTTGACGAGTTCGTCGTTGATTACCGTCGCGCGGTCGCGGATGGAGTCGAGGTCTTCGACATAGCGTGTCACGCGGTCCGCGATCTCGAGCAGGTGGTCGCGGTGCGCCCGCGTCATCCAGGGAATGTCGAGGTTGATGAGCTGGCGCAGCGCGTCCCGTTGCGGGGCGATATACCGCCGCAGCATGATCGTCTCGCGCCGCAGCTCGGCCAGGTCGGAGCGCAGCTCGCGGCTGAGCGCGGTAATCATGTTGTCCTCGAGCTCGTCGAGCTTTTCCTGCAGGATATCCAGCGTGGGATCCATGCGCGCCGTGAGCCGGTCGGCGACCATGAAGACGAAGCCGCCGGTGTCGGCCGGGCCCTTACCCGTGTCGATCGCCTGGCGGATGTCCTCGATCGCCATCAGCCGCCGCATGCGGGAGGTGACGATGAAATCCTTCTCGAGCCAGATCCGGATCGAGACCATGTCTTCCGGCTCCGATTCCGGGTTCATATTGACGCCGCGCAGGTTGAGCAGGACGCCGTCCCCGACCGCGAGGCAACGCGGGCGCGTCTCCTCGGCGAGCAGCGCCTCCCAGGCGAGATGACTGAGGCCGCTTCGGTTGACAAGCCATCGTTGCGCCTCGGGAACGCTGCGGTCGATATGGACCCATACATGCCCCATATTTTCGGCGTCCGGGAGATCGCTCCAGGTTGCGAGCCGCTCGCCCGTACCGTCACCGTTCAGGCGGTAAGCGTTGATCAGGCCATCCTTGTCGCTCATCCCGCATGTCCTCGCTTGGCGTTGCGTATCTTCTGCCGGCGCATTACACCAGAAACGGGCGGCAAGCCAAGATGGTGAAGCCGGAACGCTGCACCGGAGCCCGGTGACGAAGGGTGAGTGGCGAAATGGCCAAGACGCGTTGGAACGCTGGCGACCTCGGCCTTCGTGGGGCGGTAGGCCGGACATTTTTCGGTCTCGCGCTCCCGATGGCATTGGCGACAGTGATGATCACTTTATCGGACGCGACCGCAGCGGAGGATATCAAGGCGAAAACGACCATCGGACGAACCGAAAAGGTGTGGATCGCGGAAGCCGGCATCGTCCTTGACGCCAAGATCGATACCGGCACGCTTACCGCGTCGATCAATGCGCGCGATATCGAGGTCTTCACGAAGAACGGCAAGGATTGGGCCCGGTTCGTCATCGAGAGCCCGGTCGGAAGGCCGGTCACCCTGGAACGCCAGGTCGTGCGCTTTGCCCGCTTCAAGAAGCAGAATCATGAGGTGGAACGGCGGCCGATCGTCAAGCTCGGGCTCTGCATAGGCGACGTCTTTCGCCGCACGGAGGTCAATCTGACGGACCGGGAGCGGTTCACCTATCCGATGTTGATCGGGCGGAGTTTCCTGTCCGGCAAGTTTGTCGTCGATACCGAAAAAGAATTTACGCATCCGCCACAGTGCAAGGAAATGGATCGGAAGTGATGAAAAGCGCGCGATGGCGCCCATCTGTCTTGCGCGTCCTGGCGTGCTGACGGTGTGATCCGGGTCGTCCACGCCGGGTCCTGCGCGGGCACCGCTCGATGCGGGCGCTCAAAGGGCCGGATAATTCTGTGCGTTGTGGCAAAGGTGGGCGTTTGCGTCGGCACCATCTATAAAGAAGATCGAGGTGCATCTCATCGGTCACTGCGGTATGGGCTATAGGATGCTGATTGGCCCGACATTCCTGGCACGCGCATTTGTCGTCGGTCCGAACGGTGCCTTCGTCGCGCGCCCCGCGTTCCAAGCCCGCTGACGCAATGAAGAATCGGCATCTCTATATTCTCGCGGGGGTGCTCAGCCTCGTCGGCATTTGCCTCTTTCTCTACAAGGTGCTTGTCCTCGAGTTGCCGCTGCGTCCGGAGGCGAAGACGACGAACTGGGAGGTCGAGGTCCGCGTCACGTTCACTGCGCGGGACGATGCCGTCAAGCTCTCGCTCTTTCTGCCGCACAACGAAGGGCCGCTCGTGGTGATCGACCAGAGCTTCCTGTCGGAAGGCTATGGCGTGACGACCGTGTCCGAAGGCGTCAACCGGCACGCCCATTTCTCCATTCGCAAGGCCACGGGCGAACAGGCGATCTATTACCGCTTCGTCGTCCATCGTGTGCTGGTCGACCGCTCGGAGAAGTCCGCCGAGGAGCCGAGGCTCCAGACGCCACGCTTCAACGAAGAACGTATGTCGGCCGCCCGCGGCCTGATCCGCGACCTGCACGCGAAATCGGCCGACGACGAAACCTTCGTCCGGTTGCTCCTGAAGGTACTAACATCGCCGGCGCCGCCGGAACGAGTGACCATGCTGCTCGGACTGGCGCCGGGAATGGCCCGCCGCATGGACGTGGCCGCCCAGACGCTGAACATGGCCGGTATTCCCGCGCGCGCCGTCAACGGCATCCGGCTGGCGGATTTCAGCCGCAACGCGCAGACCGTTCACTGGCTGGAAGCCTATATCGACGACGACTGGAAGGCGTTCGCCGGTCGCGAGGGGGCTCACAACCCATTGTCGCAGAAAGATTTCCCCTGGTGGCGAGGATCCCGGCCTCTGGCTTCCGTCGAAGGGGCGAGCAATCTGAAGACGAGCCTGACGGTTACCGCAGCGGCCGTCCCGGCATTGCGAAGCGCGCTTGCCGTCGACCTCGCGCATGGCACGAACCTGCTCGCCTACTCGCTCTTCACGCTGCCGCTCGGGACGCAGCAGGTCTACAGGATCATCCTGACCGTGCCGATCGGCGTCTTCTTCCTCACGCTGCTGCGGAATGTGGTCGGCGTCCGCACCTTCGGGACGTTCATGCCGGTCCTGATCGCGATTGCCTTCCGCGAGACGCATGTGCTTTGGGGGCTGATCCTGTTCACGCTGGTCGTTTCGGTCGGCCTTCTGGTCCGTCTCTATCTCGAAAATCTCAGGCTTCTCGTGGTACCGCGGCTGTCGAGCGTGCTGATCGTCGTCGTGCTCACAATGGCCGCCATCAGCGTCGTGAGCCATAAGCTGGGGATCGAGCGGGGCCTGTCGGTGGCGCTGTTCCCCATGGTCATCATGACGATGACGGTCGAACGCATGTCGGTCACCTGGGACGAGCGGGGGCCGGCGGAGATGATGCGCCTTGGCGTCGGCAGCCTGATCGTCGCGGTGATTGCGCATTTCATCATGGTGAACGCTTATGTCGAGCACATCTGCCTGGTGTTCCCGGAGCTTTTGCTCGTCGTCCTCGCCTGCAATCTGCTGCTCGGCCGCTATTCGGGCTATCGCCTCCTCGACCTGCACCGGTTCCGGGCCCTTGCCGGGCGTCACGAGTGATGTTCGGCCTCGCACGCGCGCTCGCCAGGAACGGCGTCATGGGAATCAACAAGCGCAATGCCGACTACGTGCTGCCGTACAACCGCCGCCGCTACTACCCGCTGGTCGACGACAAGGCGCAGACGAAGCTGCTGGCGCAGGGTGCCGGCATTCCCATCCCGACGCTTTACGGCAAGATCGAGTTTCCGCACGAAGCGAAGCGGCTGCCCGAGATCGTCGCGAGCCATACAAGCTTCGTCGTCAAGCCGGCGCAGGGAAGCGGCGGCGACGGCATCCTGATCGTCATGGGGCGCACCGGGAACCTTTTCCGGCTTGCCGACGGTACCCATATGACGGTCGAGGACATGATCTATCACGTCAACACGATCTTGGCGGGCACGTTCAGTCTCGGCGGCCAGAACGACAAGGCACTGATCGAATATCGGGTGACCTTCGATCCGCTGTTTGACGCGGTGTCCTATCGTGGCGTTCCCGACATCCGCATCGTCTGCTTCCTCGGCGTGCCGGTGATGGCGATGGTGCGCCTGCCGACGCGGTTGTCGCGCGGCAAGGCGAACCTGCACCAGGGGGCGATCGGCGCCGGCATATCGATCGACGAGGGCAAGACGTTGACGGCGGTCTGGCGAAACGGCGTGATCGAGACGCATCCGGACACGGAGGCGGCCGTCACGGGGCTTCAAATTCCCTACTGGGACAGCCTTCTCGAGATGGCGGCACGGTCTTACGAGCTGACCCACCTGGGGTACCAGGGTATCGACATCGTGCTCGACCGGGAGAAAGGGCCGCTTGTGCTCGAGCTGAATGCGCGCCCCGGGCTCAACATACAGATCGCCAACCGGGAAGGCCTCGGGCGCCGCCTGGCAATGGTCGAGGCGAACGTCGCTCGCCTCAAGACCGTTCAGGATCGCGTCGCCTTTGCGAAGAAGAATTTCTCCCCGCGGCCGTGTCCGCTATAACCCGATCTGGCAGCGGCATGCCGCCCCGGAGTATGACCGCCTATACGTGGCGGAGAAATGCCTGATGGAACACCTGATTTCGACCTTTGGCTATCCGGCTGTCTGGGCCGGCACTTTCTTCGAGGGCGAGACCATCGTCCTCATCGCGGGCTATCTGGCGAACCGGGGCTACCTGGCGCTGGAATGGGTCATCTTTTTCGCCTTCCTCGGTTCCTGGATGGGCGACACGCTGTATTTCTTCATCGGCCGGCGCTGGGGCAACAAGCTGCTGGAGCGCCGTCCCGCATGGCGGCCCGCGGCGAACCGGGCGTTCGAGATGCTGCATCGCTACGACGCGGCGTTCATCCTGACCTTTCGCTTCCTCTACGGGCTGCGTACGGTGAGCCCCTTCGTGATCGGGATGAGCAAGGTCCCGACCGCGCGGTTCGTCCTTCTGAACATGATTGCATCGGCGATATGGGCGTCCGCCTTTTCGACCGGCGGCTACCTGCTCGGCACCATGCTGGAAGCGATGATCGCGAAGGTGGAGCGGATCGAAATCTACGTCCTTGGCGCGATCGTCGCCGCCGGCGTAGTCTCGTGGCTCATCCACATCCAGATCATGCGCCGCCGGCAGCGGGCGGTCGTCAGGACGCACGTTAAGAGTCCGGGGCAGCCCCGGCAACCGGAAAGGCAGGACGATGCAGGCTAACGTGAGACCCGCCCTGCTGATCGTGCTCGTGGCGGTCGGCATTCTGTTCGCGCTCCAGAACGTCGCGGACGTCGAGGTGCAGTTCCTGCTGTGGTCGGTGACGCTGCCGCGGGCGATCCTGATCCTGGTGGTGCTGGCGCTCGGCATCGTGATCGGTGTGATCCTGCACAGCATTCACCTCCGTCGGCGGCACGCGCCGACGGCGTCCCCACCGACCGGAACCGACCGGCGCGGTTGATCAGGGTCAGCGCCGCGTCGTCGGGCGGTGCTAGAATTGCCCGGATGGTTCGCAACCGGTAAGGCCGCGCGATGGACAAGAAGACCCAGCTCAACATCTGGTACGTGGTTCTCGCGATCTTCGGCGTGCTCTTCCTGCAGAGCATGTGGATGCAAAGTCAGCAGGTCGAGCGGCTGCCCTACAGCGTCTTCGAGGAAAAGCTCAAGGCCGGCGAGGTCGCCCGGATCTACGTCAAGCAGAACACCATCGAGGGCGAGCTGAAGGTCAGGGACGGCACCGCGCCGCAACGCTTCGTCACCGTGCGTGTCGAACCGGACCTGGCGGCCGACCTCGAGAAATATAACGTGGAATTCAGCGGGATCATCGAAAGCACGCTGCTGCGCGACATCCTCTCCTGGGTGCTGCCGGTGCTCCTGTTCTTTGCGGTTTGGGTCTTCGTCTTCCGCCGCTTCGCCGACAAGCAGGGGCTCGGCGGCTTCATGTCCGTCGGCAAGAGCAAGGCCAAGGTCTATGTGGAAAGCGACACCCAGGTGACCTTCGACGACGTCGCCGGGGTCGACGAGGCCAAGGAGGAGCTGCGGGAGATCGTCTCCTTCCTCAAGGACCCGCAATCCTACGGCCGGCTCGGCGCGCGCATCCCCAAGGGCGTGCTGCTCGTCGGTCCGCCGGGCACGGGCAAGACGTTGCTGGCGAAGGCCGTGGCGGGGGAGGCGTCGGTGCCGTTCTTTTCCATCAACGGCTCGGAATTCGTCGAGATGTTCGTCGGCGTCGGCGCCGCGCGGGTGCGCGACCTGTTCGAGCAGGCGAACGCCAAGGCGCCGGCGATCATCTTCATCGACGAGCTGGACGCGCTTGGGCGTGCGCGTGCCGGGCTTACCGGCGTCGGTGGCGGCCATGACGAGCGCGAGCAGACGCTGAACCAGCTCCTGGCTGAGCTCGACGGTTTCGACCCGAGCAAGGGCGTCGTCCTGCTTGCGGCAACGAACCGGCCGGAGGTCCTGGACCCGGCGCTGTTGCGCGCCGGGCGTTTCGACCGCCAGATCCTGGTCGACCGGCCGGACAAGCGCGGGCGCGAGGCGATCCTCAAGGTCCATATGAAGAAGGTGGAGCTCGCCCCCGATATCGATGCCGAGGCGATCGCCGCGCTGACCACCGGGTTCAGCGGCGCGGACCTGGCGAACCTCGTCAACGAGGCGGCCCTGCTGGCGACCCGCCGCGAGGCCGCGTCCGTGACGCTCGACGACTTCACCCGCGCCATCGAACGCATCGTCGCCGGTCTGGAAAAGAAAAACCGGCTGCTCAATCCGATGGAGCGCAAGGTCGTGGCCTATCACGAGCTCGGGCATGCGCTGGTCTCGATGGCGCTGCCGGGAACCGATAGGGTGCACAAGGTGTCGATCATCCCGCGCGGGGTCGGCGCGCTCGGCTACACGATCCAGCGGCCGATCGAGGACCGCTACCTGATGACCCGGGACGAGCTGCTGAACAAGGTGTGCGTGCTGCTTGGCGGCCGCGCTGCGGAAAAGCTGATCTTCGAGCACCTGTCCACGGGCGCGGCGGACGACCTCGCCAAGGTGACCGACATCGCGCGCAGCATGGTGACGCGCTACGGCATGGACGAGACGCTCGGCTATGTCGTCTATGACGCGCCCAAGTCGCAGTTTCTCGGCCAGGGGGGCGACGGCGCGCCGACCTACCTGGAGCGGCGCTTCAGCGAGGACACGGCGCGCGACATCGACGAGGCGGTGCGCAAGATCGTCGACGAAGCCTTCCATCGCACGATCGCCATCCTGCAACGGAACCGGCCGATCCTGGAACGCTGCGCCGATGTCCTGCTGCAGAAGGAGACGTTGCTGGCCGACGAGCTCCAGGCGCTGACCCAGGGCCTCGCGCCGGCCAGTGAGCTGCCGGGTGGGACGCCTGCGCCGGAAGCACGGACGGGTTGATCGCTTAAGGGCTGACCACGTACGGGCGGCGCTTCGTC
>Ga0307417_10001153_pt1 | contig 10953 bp, 6 predicted proteins | sample SalMarWE160210MG_2_FD_202514 | JGI IMG/M metagenome (GOLD analysis project Ga0307417, IMG submission 202514) | Salt marsh sediment microbial communities from the Plum Island Ecosystem LTER, Massachusetts, United States - WE1602-10 | ecosystem: Environmental > Aquatic > Marine > Intertidal zone >...
TTTACAAATTTCTCGGTAACTAATTCTCCTGTTGCAAAGACAGGCAAAATTAATGTTGCTATTCTTTCCAAAGTTTCTAACCGTGAATTTCATACTCCGACCGATACATTAACTATGATTAATAATCTCGTAGTTAAATCAAAAATAATTTCTCCCGATGGTTTGAATTATCAAAATCTATCTGATTTTTCTTTTCAGCTAAAACAAAACAAAGACATTAACATAAACCAAAACGTGCAGCTCTCTAATCCTGTTTTTTGGACTCCTGATTCACCCCGACTATATACTCTTAAGATCGAGCTATGGAAAGATAAAAATTTAATTGATGTAGTAGAGAGAAAGTTTGCTATCTATTCTTTATCTGCAGAAAAAGAAAGCTTAAAATTAAATGGTCAGGAATTTGCTTTGAACGGAGTTACCTATATCCCTTCGAATAAAAGTTACGGTGAGCTTTTTTCGTATGCTGAAATGGAAAAAGACTTAAGAATGATTAAAGACCTCGGATTTAATGCAGTAAGGTTTGCCAAATCAATACCGCATCCCTATTATCTTTATCTTTGCGAAAAATATGGGCTCCTAGCATTCGTAGAAATTCCGATTAACGGGTTACCCGAAAAACTGGCTAATGACAGTGATTTTATTACCCGAAGTAAAAACTACATTACTAATTTTATTAAAGCATATGGGAATTATTCAATTGCGGGAATAGGGCTGGGCGGTTCATATTTAACTGATTCAGACGACCAGACAGTATACCTGAAAAATATTTCCTCCTTTGTTAAAGGAAAAATAAACGCACTGACATATGCTTCATTTTCCGGTTTCAAAATTCCGGAGATTGATGATCTAGATCTTTATGGAACGGAATTATTAAATACTTCAATCAAAAAAGAATCCGAGAAATTAAAGTCTTTGCAGGAAAGATTGGGACCAGGAAAAGTTTTTGTTAGCGAAGCAACTTACCTGGTTTATGCAGGTAACAGCGACGGTTATTTGAACCCGGGTTCATTTGAAGCACAGGCAAAATATTTTGATGACCTGATAGATTTTTCAAACAACAACAAACTAGCCGGTTATTTCATAAATTCAATGTTTGATTATAGGGGCGAGTATGCTTCTTTAATAGCTGGCTACAACAGCGACAATCTTTATAAATTAGGGATCTGTGACGAAAATAGGGAAACTGACAGGCTGGGTTATAAAATTATCTATTCTAAATTTCATAATAACGAAAAGGTAACTATACCTATTGGTACAAGAAAAGACAACGCGCCAATTTCTTTTATTTTGTTTGGGCTTCTCCTTGCAATACTAATGGGAGTACTCGTAAACTCAGGGAAAAAATTTAGAGAAGATGCATCCCGCGCACTATTAAGACCGTACAACTTTTTCTCAGATGTCAGAGATCAACGTATTATGTCGGGCTATCATTCAGTATTGCTGGCAGTAATTATTGCTGCTGTTGGTGCTCTTGTAGCAGCAAACTTCCTTACTTTCTTCCGGGGAGAAATTGCGGTCGAAAGAATTCTTCTGGCTTTTGGTACTCACTCATTAATAAAAGATATAAGTTTTTTTGCCTGGCATTCTATCTCTTCACTTTTCTGGCTGACAATACTTTATATGATTTTTTTAGGAGCCCTGTCAGTAATAATAAAAGCTGTATCTTTTTTTGTAAAAAACCGTGTGTTCTTCCCAAGTGTTTTTTATAGCGTTGTTTGGTCTTTTCTTCCGCTTGTACTACTTATTCCGGTCGGAATTATTCTTTTCAGAATCTTAAATGCCAACATTGCTAATATTTATATTTATTGGGGATTTATAGTATTTAAGCTATGGATTTTTTACAGGCTTATGAAAGGGATTTATGTAATCTTTGACGTAAATGCGGGAAGCGTATATTTTTATAGTATACTAACTGTTCTATTGGTTTCTGGCGGATTCCTGCTTTATTTTCAAATGAATGATCTTGTAATTAACTATCTCCATATGGCCATTAAACAAATTAATCTGGGAGCATAACTGAACTTTGTATTTATCAAGACTTGAAATATTAGGCTTCAAATCTTTTTCGCAAAAGACCATTGTTAATTTTAACGAAGGGGTTACATCCATCGTTGGGCCGAACGGTTGCGGAAAAACGAATATTGTTGACTCAATAAGATGGTGTCTTGGCGAACAAAGAAGCAGCGCCCTGAGAAGCGATAAAATGGAGAACGTTATTTTCAATGGTACTTCTAATAGAAAGCCAATGGGTATGGCTGAAGTTTCACTGACTATTCAAAATACAAAAGGGATTCTACCCACAGAATATTCCGAAGTAGTAATTACAAGAAGGATATTCAGATCAGGTGAAAGCGAATACTTGCTCAACAAAAATCTATGCCGACTAAAAGACATTACCAATCTTTTCATGGATACAGGAATCGGGTCTAATGCCTATTCTGTTATCGAATTGAAAATGATCGAAACGATCCTGAGCAGCAAAGCTGAAGAAAGAAGAGTAATGTTCGAAGAGGCTGCCGGAGTTAATAAATACAAATTACGAAGAAGGCTGGCACTACGAAAACTTGATGAAGTCAGAAGTGATTTAACAAGAGTTAATGACATTGTAACAGAAGTTGAGAAGAAAGTTAACTCACTTGAACGACAAGCCAAAAAAGCCGACAGATACAATAGGATTTCGACCCAGTTAAGAGAGCTTGAAATTGATCTTGCTGAAAGAGAGCTCACGCTTTTCAACAAACAAAAAGAAGAATTTAAAATTGCCAAAGAAGAAAATTTTAATAGAAAGTTATCCCTTGAATCTGATATTTCTAAGCTTGAGGATGAAATTGCCTCAATAAAAACAGAATTAGCAGAGACTGAAAATGAGTTGAAGAACAAACGTGAAGAGGTAAAAGTACAAACTGCTAAAGTTTACAATTCACAAAAACAAATTTCTGTAGCAGAAGAAAGACAAAAATCACTCCAGGCAAACATTGATAGTTATAAACTGGAACTTGAAGAATTAAGCAATCAGCTTAAGCAGGCAAAAGTATTTATAGAAAACAGCGGCGGGTCTATCACTGAATTCACTCAGAGCATTTCTGATAAAGAGAAAGAATTGCAAGCCTCAAAAGAAGAAGTTGATAATTATAAAAATCAGCTTGAAGCAAAAAGAAGTGATCTAAAGACAAAATCTGACGAGCTTCTTGAAAAATTTAAAGTTATTACTACAAAAGAAAACGATCTGGCAAATGTTGAAAAAGAGCTCGAAGGAAAAAATATCGCTATTCAAAAATTGAATGAAAAAATTCAATCGCTGACAAATAATATTGCAAAAACAGTTGGTTACCTGGAAGAACTGGATCAGGAAAAAGTTCAGACTTCTAACAAGTTAGCTGAAGCCGAAACCCATTATGCCCATAAACAAAAAGAGAAAGAAGACCTTGAAAAAAGATTAAACTCTCTTAAATCGAAAGAGTATGAAGATCGGGGAATAGTCAATAGTATAAAAGATAAAATAAATTTTATTCAGTCACTTATCGACAACCTGGAAGGGCTTTCCAAGGGCGCCAAAACACTGGTTGAAACATCTGAATGGGCAAAGGGAAATAAATCGCTGCTTGCACATATTGGCAGCACAATCGATGAATACAGACTTTCCGTTGAAGCCGCTTTGAAAAATAACCTGAACAATATAATGGTTGAAACGATAGATGACCTCATGAGCGGGATTCAATACCTTAAGGAAAAAGAGGCAGGACGCGCAGCCTTTTTTGTACCTGCGCTTTTAAAAAAAAAGAATGCCAGTTTCCTTGATAAAATTAAAGAAGTTGTTTCAAAACGCAGGGCCTCTAAACTTCAAAAGGAAACAGGGTTCAAAGGCTGGGCTAAAGATCTGATTCAATCTGATTCTAAATGGAAAAGTTATTTCGACCTCATTCTAAATAAGTCAGCAATTGTCGATACACTGGAAACCGCATTTTCGCTTTCGGAAAAATATGGCGAGTTTAATTTTGCCACATTAGCCGGCGATTATATTGATAATTCTGGTGTAGTTGAAAGCGGCTCCGAACCGAAATTAAGCGAATCTTTATTCGGCAGAATGCAGCTCCTTGAAAACTTAAAAAATGAGTTTCCAAAACGCGAAGAAGAAATAAACAAATTAAAAATCAGTATCGAAGAAGCGGAGATCAGACACAATGAGATTGATTTAAAAATTCTTTCAGAAAATGAAAGAATGTTATTGAATGACCTGGCAAATGTTGAAAAACAAATCGCTCAATTTGAATACGAAAGACAAAAAGCGGATGATGAGATTGAAAAAGCAAGGCTGGAAATAAAAGAACTGGTTAACGAGTCAAACAAAACTGATAATGAAAGAAATGCCGCTACAGAGTTTCTAAATTCATTGAAAGATGAAAAAGCAAAAGCGGACGAAGATAAGAGACAATCGGAGGAAGACTTTAATTCTTTCGAACAAAAATACAATTTAACGGTTTCTAATCAGAATAGGCTAAACCTTGAACTTGAAAGATTGCATGGCGAAAAAAGGAACACTGAAAATGCCATAAAAAGAGCCGAAGAAACTATCGGGAATCTTGAAAAGTCAGTGTTAAAAAGAGAGCAGGATATTGTAAGAAGTTCAGGGGAGTCTGCTGCCATTTCAGAAGAACTAACAAAACTTAAAAATGAACATGATGGAATATCTGCAGAAAGGAATATCCTCACATTGCAGGAAACAGAAATAGATAAAAAACACAAATCCATTCAGTCAGGGATTTCTGAAAAAGAAACCGCACAAAATAAAATCAGAAAAGAACGTGAGACATTGTCGGATGAAATTCATGCTTCTGATATGAGATTAAGCGAATTAGGAATGAAAATAAATAATCTCCGTGAGCATATAAAGGAAAATTATTCGATTACGCTGGAAGAGAAAACTTTTGATGATCTCGATACTTTTGATTTCCAAACAAGAACTGGGGAAGTTCAGGAATTAAAACAAAAAGTAAAAAACCTGGGACCTATAAACCTGCTGGCCTATTCAGAGTATGAAGAGGAAAAAGAGAGATTTGAATTTTTAAACAAACAGAGAAACGATCTGCTTGAATCAGAAAAAGATGTAGTAAATACTATTACTGAAATTAACACAACTGCGCAGACACAATTTTCTGAAACTTTTGAAAAGATCAGAAACAATTTCATAAATATCTTTCGGGGGCTATTTAATCCTGGAGATGAAGCTGATTTAAAAATAGAAGAAAACGCAGATCCGCTTGAAGCAAAGATTGAAATAATTGCCAAGCCAAAAGGCAAACGCCCGACATCAATCGAGCTTCTTTCCGGGGGGGAAAAAACATTAACAGCAATTGCTTTACTTTTTGCAATCTATCTTGTAAAGCCAAGCCCCTTCTGTATCCTTGACGAAATTGATGCACCTCTTGATGATGCCAATATTGACCGTTTTACAAAAATTATAAAAGACTTTAGTAAGGATACTCAGTTCATTGTTGTTACTCATAACAAGCGAACCATGGAGGCGGCAGAAACTCTGTATGGCGTAACGATGCAGGAAGAAGGAATATCCAAACTTGTAAGTGTGCGATTTAATGAGGATTTCGACTTTGTTACTCAATGATTTTTTAGCTCGAAAATTACTGCCGGTAAAACGAGATAATAATAATCTTCCTATCTGCAAAGCAAGAAAATATGAATAGGGACTAAACGTTTAAAGCTGAACAAAACGATGAAAAAACAGCAACGATAGATGAACGAAAAAGAATTTAAAATATTTATCGATTTTGACGGGACTATAACCAAAGTGGATGTCGGTTCAGCCATATTTGAAAAATTTGGTGAGCCGTCCGCAGTTGCTGACGTAATTGACCGATATTTCAAAGACGATATTACTGCAAAGGAATGCTGGCTTATTTTGTGTAACTCCATAGAAAATCTTGATGTTAAAAAGTTTGATAAATACATAGAATCGTTTGAAATCGATCCGACTTTTCATGACTTCATAAAATATTGTAATAACAACGAAATTGAGCACTATGTTTTAAGCGATGGCTTCGATTATTACATCGATAAAATTTTTAAGAGAGAGAGTCTCGAAGGTTTGAAATATTACTCAAACAAGTTATTGATAGATGGAAATAATAACCTTACTCCTGTTTTCCCATATTTAGATGAGGATTCAAAAAGTTCAGCAAACTGTAAGCACAATCATATTATTAATCACAGCGCTGACGAAGAGTTTACTGTTTATATCGGTGACGGAATATCGGACAAGGAAACGGCGGAGTTTTGCGATTTCATTTTCGCAAAAGATGATTTGCTAAAATTTTGTGAGAAAGAAAGAATCACATATTTCCCATACAAAAATTTCCACGATATAATTAAAAAACTTGATGAACTAAGATCAAAGAAAAGATTAAAAAAAAGACACCAGGCTTCGCTTAAAAGACGTGAAGTTTATTTAAGAGGATAAGAATGACTAAACCGGAAATATCTGCTGCATTCTTCAAATACAGAAGTTATACTCCAATTCCCTTTCTTGTACTGTCTATAGCTTTTATCAATGCAAATATCTGGAGTATATTTGCCGGGTTTTTGGTTGCTCTCTGTGGCGAATTAATACGGCTGTGGGGCGTGAGTTGGGCCGGTAGCGAAACAAGAACGACCGGGGATGTCGGCGGAACTTTTCTGATTGTAAGTGGACCTTTTGCAAGAGTCAGGAATCCTCTTTATGTAGGGAATATTTTGATGTATGTAGGGCTTGGTTTAATGTCTTTTGCTCTTTTCCCTTATTTACAGATTGCTGGACTAATTTTCTTTTTCATTCAATACAACTTCATCGTAAGTGAAGAAGAAAATTATTTGAAAAAAACATTTGGACAAGAATTTGAAAATTATTTGAAAAATGTGCCAAGATTTTTTCCCCGTTTTACAAAATATAAAGCAGGAAATTCTGTTCAGCCGCCTTTTAATTTTAAGGCAGGATTAAAATCCGAAAAAAGAAGTCTGCAGGCTTTTGGAATTGTAGCTTTTACAATTATTCTTTTATGGTATCTTCAAAGACTTTGATATTTTACATAATTGGTTTAAATGAATATTAACCAATAATAAATGACAAATAAAAATTTAATGATAATAGCCGGAGAGATCTCAGGCGATCTACACGGCGCATCTTTGATAAAAAAACTGAAAAAACTCGACCCCGAAATTAATATTTTCGGTATTGGCGGTGATAAAATGCAGGAAGCCGGAATGCAGTTGAGTTATCATATTAACAGAATGGCATTCCTTGGCTTTGCTGAAGTCATCAGGCATATTCCTTTTATCAAAAAGGTTCAGAAGGAATTACTTGATTTAATTAAAACAGAAAACATTAATACTGTTGTTCTTATTGATTATCCCGGATTCAATCTCAGCATTGCTAAAAAATTAAAAGTGCTGAATGTAAGGATCATTTACTACATTTCACCACAAATATGGGCTTGGGGTGGTAGAAGAATCAATAAGATAAAAAAGTTAGTCAACAAAATGCTGGTGGTTTTTCCTTTTGAAGAAAAACTCTACAGTGATCATAATATTAATGTGGAATTTGTTGGTCATCCGCTATTGGAAAGATTAAGAGATTATGGCTTCCTTTCAAAGGAAAAACTCTTTGAAAAATATAACCTCAATAAGAATAAAGAAATTCTGTTGATACTACCCGGGAGCAGAGAACAGGAAGTAAAACATATATTCCCGGAAGTAATCAAAGCGGCTGTAAAACTTGCCGAAGAATTCAATTTACAGGTTGTTACAGCTTGTTCTTCAAATATTGAAAAGAATATATTTAATGAGCTCACTGATATTAAAGATGTTAAGGTAATAAAAGATGATACTTATAACCTACTGAAAAATTCAAAATTCGGAATTGTAAAATCAGGGACATCAACACTTGAAGCCGGGTTGTTTCAGTTACCGATGGTAATTGTTTATAAAACAAGCAGACCAACTTACTGGATCGGTAAAGCACTGGTAAAAGTTGATCACATTGGAATGGCGAATATTATTTCAGGAGAAAGAGTAGTCCCTGAATTAATTCAGGACCAGGTTTCTGAGGAAATGATTTATAAGGAATGTAAAAGAATTTTATCTGATAAAGATTTATATGAAACAATTAAAAATAAATTTGGATTGATAAAAGAAAGACTTGGTGCTGAAGGCGCCTCAGGTAAAGCTGCTGAATCAATTTACAAAATAATGAATGAAACTTAGAAAAGTTAAGCAGAATAGTTTGAGATTTATCGGCCATTTTGTATTAGTCCATTCTGTAAATGTTCTTTGTAAAACTTTGCGAATCACAGAAAAAAATAAAATTGTGATTGATGAACTGGAAAAAGCAAATAAAAATTATGTGCTTGCGTTCTGGCACGGTTCAATGCTTTTGCCATGGTATATCCACCGCGGGAAAAAAATGATAGCGCTTATAAGCAAAAGCAAAGATGGCGATCTCCTTGCACGTGTTCTGAAAAACTGGAAATATGGTGTTATTCGAGGATCAAGTTCAACCGGCGGCGATGTTGCATTGGGAATTATGGTCGATTATGGAAAGAACAAAAATTCTATTACGATCACTCCGGATGGACCCAGGGGACCAAGACATAAATTAAAGGCAGGAGCTGTTATTGCAGCAAAGAAAAGCGGTCTGCCGCTTATTCTGATCGGGGTTGGAATAAAAAACAAAAAATCATTAAATAGCTGGGATATGTTCTCTGTACCAAAATTCTTTACAAAAGCTAATTTGATTTATTCTGATCCGATTTATGTCGACAAGGAGCTTTCTTATGAGGAAACTTCACAGGTTATTATTAATTGTGAAGTTAAACTGAATCAATTACAGGAAGAAGCAGAAAACGGCTTAAAAGTATGACGTTATTAAAAATCATATTATACCCCTTGGTTCCTCTTTATGCTGTAATAGTCAATATCAGGAACTGGCTCTTTGACAAAGAAATATTTAAATCAAGGAAGGTTGATGCTAAAGTAATTTCTATTGGAAATATTACAGTCGGCGGATCAGGAAAAACACCAACTGTTATTTATCTAACGAACCTGTTAAAAAATGAAAACAGAAAAATTGGAGTACTTAGCCGTGGTTACGGAAGGAAATCTTCCGGTTATGTACTGGTTGCAGATAATAAAAATATATTAACAACTGTTGATCAGTGCGGCGATGAAATATTCCATACTGCAAAAGAATGTAAAGTTCCGGCTGCTGTTTGTGAAAACCGGGTATGCGGAGCAAAAAAATTGATCGAAGATACAGATGTAAACACAATTATTTTGGATGATGCGTTTCAGCACAGGTGGATCCATCGAGATATAGATTTGGTGATTTGTGAACAGAAATTCTTAAATGAACCGGACTTCCTAAATCAGAATCTTTTGCCTGCTGGATTTATGAGAGAAAATTTTAAGTCTATCGAACGTGCTGATGCAATTATCATAAACAGAAAATTTTCTGAAAAGGAGGCTCTACCGAAATCGCTTATAAAATATTCTGAGAGCAAAAAAATATTTAACGCATATTACTATGCATTAGGGTTCATTGACATAAAAAGAAACGTTGAATATAAGATAGAAGAATTTGAAGGACAAAAAAGCCTGGTGGTTTCAGGAATTGCAAATCCTTTTTCTTTTATTAACGCCTTAAAACAAACAAAAGTTGATACACAGAATCAGATGATATTTTCAGACCATAAAAATTATACTTTAAAAGAAATTCAGAAAATCAGGAGAGAGTTTTATTCAACAAATTCACATTCAGTAGTCACAACTGAGAAAGATGCTGTAAAGCTAACTAAATTTTCAAAGGAACTTGACGACATAGATATTTTTTACCTGAAAATACAGCTTGCAATGGATGATGAAAATAAATTCAAAAAATATATAATTGGAAACATTACATAAACTTTATCGAAAACCAAATATAAAGAGGAGAGAAGAAAATGGCTAAGATTCACAAATATGTCTACTACTTCGGAGACAAGAAAGCTGACGGAAAATCAGAAATGAAAGCATTGCTTGGTGGAAAAGGTGCTAACCTCGCCGAGATGGTAAATATCGGGATGCCCGTACCTTCAGGGTTCACAATTACAACTGAAGTCTGTACCTATTTCTATGATAATAAAAACAAATATCCAAGAGAATTAAAAACACAGGTTCTTAAAGCCCTAAAAAAAGTTGAATCAAGTATGAAAGCAAAATTCGGCGAAAAGAAAAATCCTTTGCTCGTTTCAGTTCGAAGCGGTGCAAGAGCTTCTATGCCGGGAATGATGGATACAATATTAAATCTCGGATTGAATGATACAACCGTTCTGGGATTGATTGAAAAAACAAATAATCCCCGCTTTGCTTATGATTCTTACAGAAGATTCGTGCAGATGTATGGTGATGTCGTTCTCGGATTAAAACCCGTAGACAAACATGAAGAAGATCCTTTCGAGGTAATTCTTGACAAGAAGAAAGAAGAAAATGGTTTTAAATTAGATACTGAATTAACTGCTGACCACCTGAAAGAATTAGTCAGCGAATTTAAAGCAGCTATTAAAGAAAAAACAGGAAACGATTTCCCTGATAACCCGATGGAACAATTATGGGGAGCAATCGGCGCTGTATTTGGTTCATGGATGAATGACAGAGCAATAGTTTACCGCAGACTTAATGCAATACCCGCAAGCTGGGGAACTGCTGTTAACGTTCAGTCAATGGTGTTCGGAAATATGGGAGAAGATTCAGGTACCGGCGTTGCTTTTACCCGCGACCCCGCTGCCGGTGAAAATAAATTTTATGGTGAATATCTTTTCAATGCACAGGGCGAAGACGTTGTTGCCGGTACACGTACCCCCCTTCCGATTGCAAAACTACAGGAAGATGATCCGAAAATTTACAAGCAGCTTGAAACCATCAGGAAAAATC
>Ga0307417_10001154_pt1 | contig 10950 bp, 8 predicted proteins | sample SalMarWE160210MG_2_FD_202514 | JGI IMG/M metagenome (GOLD analysis project Ga0307417, IMG submission 202514) | Salt marsh sediment microbial communities from the Plum Island Ecosystem LTER, Massachusetts, United States - WE1602-10 | ecosystem: Environmental > Aquatic > Marine > Intertidal zone >...
CGTGCTGATCCTGGTGCTCTGGCAGCTCCTGCCCTGGATCCAGAACTATTTGATTGGCCTGACGGCGGTGCCGCGGGCGGTGACGCCACGAGGTGCGCTGGCGGACGAGGAGCAGACCACCATCGAGATCTTCCAGCGGGCGAGCCCCTCGGTGGTGTACATCACCACCCGGCAGCGCGTGCTCGACGTGTGGACGCGCAACGTGCGCAGCGTGCCCAAGGGCTCGGGCTCCGGCTTCATCTGGGACGATCTGGGCGACGTGGTGACCAACAACCACGTCATCGAGGGCGCCTCCGAGGCCGTCGTCGGGCTCAACGACGGGCGCAGCTATAGCGCGGTGCTGGTGGGCGCCAGCCCCTCCCACGACCTGGCGGTGCTGCGCATCAACGTGCCCTTCAACCGGCCGCCACCGGTGCCCATCGGCACCAGTGGTGATTTGATAGTCGGCCAGAAGGTCTTTGCCATCGGCAACCCCTTCGGGCTCGACTACACCCTGACCACCGGCGTCGTCTCGGCCCTGGATCGCTCGCTGGAGGAGGACAGCGGTGCCGTCATCGAGCATCTGATCCAGACCGACGCCGCCATCAACCCCGGCAACTCCGGCGGCCCGCTGCTGGACAGCGCGGGCCGCCTCATCGGCATCAATACCGCCATATACAGCCCCTCCGGCGCCTACGCCGGCATCGGCTTCGCCGTGCCGGTGGATACCGTCAATCGAGTCGTGCCCCAGCTCATCGTCCGGGGCAAGTACATCCACCCGAGTTTGGGCATCACCATGGACGCGGACATCAACCGCGCCGCCATCCAGCAGCTGGGCGTGACCGGGGTGCTGGTGCTCAAGGTCGAGTCCGGCTCGGCCGCCGAGGCCGCCGGCCTGCGCAGCACCCGCGTGAGCAGCAGCGGCGACGTCGTTCCCGGTGACATGATCGAGGCCGTGGACGGCAAGCCAGTGGACAGCATCGGTGCCCTGCAGTCCAGGCTGGACGACTACCACGTCGGCGACCGGGTAGTCCTACGCATCTGGCGCAACGGCCGCGAGCTCGACGTGCCGGTGGTGCTGCAGGCCGAGAGCTGAGGGCCGGAGCCAGCCGTGGCGGCGGGCAGCGCGTGCGAATTCGCCGCGCAGTCCGGCCCGCGCACGGCGCCTTGCCTGGCGGTATGTGGGGGGCTCTGCATCCGCAATTCTCACCTGGACGGAGAACTAGGACCTAATGGGAGACAGAACGCTTCATGTTCGTTGGGCGCGAGAGTGAATCTCTCAACTACTGGGAAGGCGAGTGATAGCACTCGCGCACGACCCATGAGGATGGATGCGACCTGACTTGCAGGAGTCGGCAGCGCGTCTTGCAAGGGTCAAGGGCACACGGGAGGCCATGGAGCAAACAGACGATAAGAAGGTCGAGAACGTCTTGCGCGAGATCGTCGCGGGAACCGCGGCGGTCATCGGCGAGGAGTTCTTCCGTCAGCTGGTGCGCCGCCTGGCACGCGCCCTGGGCGTTAAGTGGGCCTTCGTCGCGGAATTTGCGGGCAGTCGCAGTCGGGTCCGTACGCTGGCGTTCTGGACCCCCGAGGGGTTCCTGGAGCCCATTGAGTATGACCTCTTGCACACCCCCTGCCAGGACGTCCTGGCAGGGCACACCCGCCTTTATACCCAGAACGTCGCCGCACTGTTCCCGCGCGACCCCGGGCTTGCCGAGATGGGGGCCGAGAGCTATCTGGCAATGCCGCTGATCGACACCCGCGGCGAGGTCATGGCACACCTGGCAATCATCGACGACAAACCCTTCTACGGCGAGCCCCGTGAGATGTCGGTGTTCCAGATCTTCGGGGCGCGCGTCGCCGCGGAGCTGGAGCGTCGCAACATGGACCAGGCGTTGCGCCGCGGGGAGGCGCGACTGGCAGCCATTCTGGGCTCCGCGACCGATGCCATCGTAACCATCGACGCGCGGCGCCACATCACGATGTTCAATCGCAGCGCCGAAAGGACCTTCGGCTGCGCCGCGGCTTGGGCCATGGGCCAGCCGTTCGACCGTTTCCTGTCCAAGCGCTTCCGCCACCTGTTGGAGACCTTTGTGGGTGATCCGGGTGCCGGCGGACAGCCTCCAGCGGGTCAGGTGTGGGCCCCGGAGGGGATGAGCGCGCGGCGGGCCGACGGCAGGGAGTTTCCCGTCGAGCTCACCATTTCGAAGGCGGATACGGGGGAGGGGGGACCAATCTACACCTTGATCCTGCGTGATCTCGATGAGCGGCATGGCGCGGAGCGGCGACTCAAGCAGCTGATGCTGGAAACCGAATACCTGCAAGAGGAGGTCAGACGGCAGGTTGGAGCGGGTGACATCGTCAGCGTATCCGCGGCCATGCGGGACGTGCTGGACCACGTCGCACGAGTCGCGCGCACCGACAGCACGGTGCTCCTCACCGGGGAGACCGGGGTCGGCAAGGAGCTGGTGGCCTGGACCCTCCACAGTCGCAGCCGGCGAAACGACAGGCCGCTCATCAAGCTCAATTGCGCGGCGCTGCCCGGCGAGCTGATCGAGAGCGAGCTGTTCGGTCACGAAAAGGGCGCGTTCAGCGGCGCACTCGCCCGGCGCATCGGCCGCTTCGAGCTGGCAAACGGTGGGACCCTGTTCCTGGATGAGGTCGGGGAGCTGTCCCTGTCGGCCCAGGCCAAGCTGCTGCGCGTGCTGCAGGAGCAGGAGTTCGAGCGCGTCGGTGGCACGGAGACGATTCGCACCGACGCCCGGGTCGTGGCGGCCACCAACCGCGACCTCGCCGAGCGGGTGCGCGCCGGTGCCTTCCGCCAGGACCTCTACTACCGCCTCAACGTGTTTCCGATTCGGATCCCGCCGCTGCGGGAGCGCCCGGATGACGTCCCGCTGCTGGCCCGGACCTTCTTATGGCAGCTGGGGCGCAAGCTGGGCAAGAATCTCGATGAGCTCTGTGCCGATAGCCTCGAGCGCCTCCGAGCCTACGCTTGGCCGGGCAACGTCCGCGAGCTGCAGAACGTGATAGAGCGGGCCGCCATCCTGGCGGATGGCGCGGTGGTGGAAGTCCCCGCGGCACACCTGCGCGGAGACGGCAGCATCGGCTCGGCCCCACAGCCGCAAGCACTCAAGGACGCGGAGCGCGAGCACATCCTGCGTACCCTCACCCAGACCGATTGGCTCATCGAGGGACCCGGCGGCGCGGCGGCGGCATTGGCTCTGGCGCCGAGCACGCTCAGATCCAAGATGAAACGCCTGGGCATCGCCCGGGCCGACTGAATCCGTATCCAAGTCAGGCCTTCGATGTCGCGATGGCGGGTCGTCCCGGCCTTCAGCCCGCGACATCTCGCGGCCGGCCACGAGACAGCGTGGGTCGGTGATAGCTGCGACCCGCGGGCTGCCCGGGGCAGGCCTTGCCAACGCATTCTAATTCTGATTCTTTTCCTTGGTTTTCGCGCTCGGCGAGCGCCTGGCACAGTCGTTGCCCAATGCTGAGCGTCAAGTCGCCTTGACCACGGGCGCCACCGGCGCCGTGAGTAAACGCATCGCACACCAAAGTCCATCAGGAGAAAGAATCCATGAACAGCAAGCTCATCGCTCAGTCCGCCCTGGCCGCCGTATTCGCGACGGTCGCACTCGGCAATACCGCGGCCCTGGCCGAGGAAAAGCCGGAGAAGTGCTACGGGGTCGTCAAGGCCGGCAGCAATGACTGCCAGACCAGCACCCACGCCTGCGCGGGTAGCTCCACGGAGGACAGCGAGCCCATGTCGTGGATCTACCTGCCCAAGGGCACCTGCGAGAAGATCGTGGGCGGCAGCCTGGAGCCCAAGAAGTAGGGCCGCAAGGCATGGCCGTGAACGTGGCCATCGCGCGGCCTGGCCGTATCCCGGCGTGCGCCGGGATCGGCCTGCGGGCCGCCCATCATCGCGAGGTCCTGGACACCCTGCCGGAGGTCTGTTGGCTGGAGGTCCACAGCGAGAACTATTTCGGTGCCGGGGGAGCGGTCCATGCGGACCTGGAAGCGTTGCGCCCGCATTATCCCCTCAGCCTGCACGGCGTCGGACTGTCCCTGGGCTCCACGGATCCCCTCGACCTGGTGCATCTGGAAAAGCTGCGGGCCCTGATCGCGCGCTACCAGCCGGCCCTGGTCTCGGAGCATCTCTCCTGGGGCATGGTCGGTGGTCGTCATTACAACGACCTGCTGCCGCTACCGTACACCGAGGAGGCCTTGGACCACGTGTCGGTTCGAGTCGCCGAAATCCAGGAGCGGCTAGACCGCCGAATCCTGCTGGAGAATCCCTCCACCTATCTCCGCTTCGCACACTCGACGATTGCGGAAGAAGCGTTTCTTTCCGAGCTGGCGCGTCGGACCGGCTGCGGCATCCTGCTGGACGTCAACAACGTCTACGTCAGCGCCCGCAACCACGGGCTCGATCCCCACGACTATCTGCGCGCCGTGCGCCCGTCGGACGTAGAGGAGATTCATCTGGCCGGCTTCACGTCGAAGCGCTTCGACGACGGCGAGATCCTGATCGATACCCACAGCCGGCCGGTCCACCCGGAGGTCTGGGCACTGTACCGCGAGGCGCTGGCAACCCTGGGGCCGATTCCGACCCTGATCGAGTGGGACACGGATCTACCCCCATTGCAGACCCTGATCGACGAGGCCGAGCGTGCGGAGCGCATGCTGGAGGAGGCTCGCCATGCCGACGCTGCGTGAGCTGCAGCGCGTCTTCGCGCAGGCCCTATTGGATCCCGAATCCGCGGAGGCGACTGCTTTCGTGATGGCAAACGGCATTCCGGCGGCGAGACGGGTGCAGGTCTATCGAAACAACGTCTACGCCAATCTCTGCGGGGCTCTGGAGGCGACCTATCCAGTGCTGCGACGCCTGACCGGAGAGGATTTCTTCCGCCAGACGGCCAAGGCGTACGTCAAGGCCGTGCCCTCCCGCTCGGGTGATCTCCACGCCTACGGCGCGGGCCTCGCACAGTGGCTGGCCCAGCTCCCGGAGCTCGCCGAGCTTGCCTATCTGGCGGATGTCGCGCGCCTCGAATGGGCCAGTCACGAGGTGCTGCACGCCGCGGACGCGCCGCCACTCAGCCTGGTATCGCTCGCCTCGGTGCCGGCGGAGCGCCACCACACCCTGCGCTTCACCCTGCACCCTGCTACGGCCCTGCTGCACTCTGCGTATCCGCTGCTGCGCATCTGGCAGGTCAATCAGCAAGACTGGGCAGGCGAGCAAACGGTGAGCCTGGACGAGGGCGCCGATGACATCCTCGTGCGGCGGCAGGATGACAGGGTAGAGCTCCTGCGCCTGGGCCCCGCGGAGCTTGCTCTGCTCGCGGCATTCGGCCGCGGTGGCTCACTGGAGCAGGCGGTAGCCGATGCCCTGAAGCTCGAGGCGACATTCGACGTCGGAGCCAGCCTACACAAGCATCTGCAGCTCGGCACCTTCACCGGCGCGTCCCAATAAACCGATTCCCACGGGAGACGACCATGGAAACCACTGCTGAGACCAAGACGGGCAATCGCGGAGGCGGATTCCCCGGCCTCGTGCGCTCCGTCTACTGCGCCTTGTCCTGGCTGGCGCCTGTCGCCCATCTGGCCGCCCGCCTGTGGGTGGCCAACGTGTTCATCAAATCGGGCCTGACCAAGATTCAGAGCTTCAGCACCACCATCCAGTTGTTCAAGTACGAGTACTCCGTCCCCTTGCTGCCACCGGAGGTGGCCGCCTACATGGGGACCTTCACCGAGCTGTTTTTTCCGGTGTTTCTCGCACTCGGGCTCGCCGGGCGCCCGGCGGCCGTGGTGCTGTTTGTCTTCAACATCATCGCGGTGATCTCCTACCCGGAGCTGGGCTCGGCCGGGCGCGAGCAGCACCTAGTCTGGGGCATCCTACTGCTCATGACCGTGACCCATGGTCCTGGAAAGCTTTCTCTAGACCACTGGATCGCCCGCCGTTTCGGCTGGCTCGGTCCTAGCGGGCGGTGCGGATGACGACGGGCTCGCACACCAGCGGACCGGTGCTCGCGGGACAGCGCGCACTGGTCACCGGCGCCGGCTCGGGCCTAGGGGCAGGCATCGCCCTGGCGCTGGCCGCCGCGGGGGCCAAGGTCGCTCTCCACTATCTGAGCGATCCGGGCCCCACCGTGCTGCTGGCCGACCAGATCGGCGCCGCGGGCGGCGAGGCCTTCAGCATCCAGGCCGACGTCGGCCACGAAGACCAGGTCAAGGACATGTTCGAGCACGTGGCCGGGCGGCTCGAGGGACTCGACATCCTGGTCTGCAACGCCTGGGTACGGCGCGCGGCCCCATTGCATGCGCTGACGCTGAAGGACTGGGAGTCGGGGCTGCGGGTGAATCTGACCGGGCAGTTTCTATGTGCACGGGAGGCAATTGCATACTTCGTGCGCCAAGGAGTGGTGCCCGAGATCTCCAGCTCGGCGGGCAAGATTCTGTGCGTTGCCTCCGCCAACGACCGGGTCTCCTGGGCGGGAGACGCGAGCGGCGCGGCCGCCCGGGGTGGTGTGTGCCTGCTCATGCAGGCCATGGCAAGAGAGGCGGCCGCCTATCGCATCCGGGTCAACAGCATCGCCCCGGGCGCCATCAGAACGGCGGACAACCGTACCGCCTGGGATACACCCGGCGCCGAGACGGCCCTCCTAGAGCGCATTCCCTACGGGCGCATGGGTGATGCAGAAGACGTGGGTCGTGCCGCCGTGTGGCTTGTCTCGGACGCCGCGGATTACATCACTGGCGTGACCCTGCGCGTTGACGGCGGGATGAGCATCAGCTCCAGCCTAGGGGAGGCGGTGTGACATGGGCAGAGTCCTCGGATTGGTGCTGCTCCTGAGCGGGGTGGTGATTGCGACGGCGCAGGGCGGGGAAGCCGGCGGGCTGCACTCCAGCGACTCCCGCCGCGACCCGCATGGCTTGGCCGCCGGCATGCAGCCGTGGTGGCCGAGCCGCTACGGCGCCGACGACCAGCGCGGCAGCCTGAATGAGATCACCCCCGCGGTGGTACTGGGTGCCATTGGCTTGGTCAAGCGTGGCGAGACGGTGGACCTCGGCCGCGTCCTGGACGAAGACACGCCCAAGTTTCCCGGGCGCTACTGGCACCAGACGGTCGATCTGTCGGCCCACGTGACCAATTTGCGGCGACCCGACGCCCAGGGCAAGGGATGGGGCAAGAACCAGATCAATTGGATCACGGAGATCCAGGCGGGCACCTTCCAGGTCGGCACCCAGCTGGACTCCATCGGGCACATCCAAATCGGGGACCGCTTCTACAACGGCTGGACCGTGCGCGACGTGGTCGAGTCGTGGGGACTCAACCACTTCGGCATGGAGACCGTCCCCCCCATCGTCACCCGTGGCGTGCTGGTCGACGTCGCGGCCTTCAAGGGCAAGGCGCGGCTGGATAAGGGCTACGTGATCGGCGTCGAGGACTTGGATGGCGCCCTGGCGCGCCAAGGTGTGGCGCTGCGCCAGGGCGACGCGGTGCTGATTCACACCGGCTGGGGCAGTCTCTGGGGCAAGGACGACGCGACCTTCCTGTCCGGCGAGCCCGGGCCCGGCATGGCCCTCATCGACCGGCTGTACGAGAGGCGGGTCGCCATCCTTGGCGCCGACACCTGGAGCATTGGTCCGGTGCCCGGCGAGGACCCCGAGAGACCCTTTCTGGTCCCACAGACCATGTACGTGAAGATGGGCCTGTTCGGCCTGGAGAACCTTGCCACCGAAGATCTCGCCGCCAAACGGATCTACGAGTTTCTGTTCGTGCTTACCCATGGCAAGACCCGAGGCTCGACGGCCGCCGTGGTGGCACCGGCCGCGGTTTACTGAGGATGGACCCATGAGTGAGACCTACGACTACCTCATCGTCGGCTCCGGCGCCGGGGGCGCGGCCGCGGCCTACCGCCTGGGACTGGCGGGTGCCCGGGTGCTGTTGCTGGAGAAGGGAGAGCCGCTGCCACGCGACGGCAGCACCCTGGATCCGACCCAGGTGCTGCGGCGCGGCGCCTTCCTCAGCCGCGAGCCTTGGCTGAACCGCGACGGCGTTGTGGTCTATCCGGAAGAGCATTTCAACCTAGGCGGCAAGACCAAGTGGTACGGCGCTGCGCTGCTGCGCTACGCCCGCCACGAGCTGGAAGCCGATCCGCAGCATCGCTGCCTTCCGTGGCCCATCGCCTATGAGGTGCTGGAGCCCTACTACCAGGAGGCCGAGCGCCTGCTGGCGGTGCGCCAGTTCCCGGTGGAGGCTGATTTCGCGCGCATTGCCGCCGGATTGGGGCGGCGCGACGCCGGCTGGCGTCCGCAGACCCTCAACATCGGATTGGCCGAGCACATTCCGGAGACTCCCGAGGAGGCCCGCCACTTCGACGGCTTCGCCTCGGTACGCAATCTCAAGTCGGACGCGGAGCACTGCCTGATCGAGCCGCTCCGCGGCCATGCCAATGTGAAGCTGCGCACCGGTGCCGTCGTCACCGCGCTGCTTCCAGCCGGCGAGGGCCCGCGCCGGGTGGCCGGCGTGGAGTGCGCCGACGGCATCCGCTACACGGCCGATGCGGTGCTGCTCGCCGCCGGCGCTTTGCACAGTCCCCGGCTGGTGCAGCGCTACCTGGAGGACACGGGTCTGGCGGCCAGCCTGCCCTGTGCAAGGTTGGTGGGACGCTATTACAAATGCCACGTGCTGACGGCTCTGCTCGCCTTCGGTCACCGCCCGGTGCGGGACCTGCTGTGCAAGACCGCCCTGCTGCTCCATCAAAGCCTGCCGCACAGCAGCGTCCAGACCTTGGGCGGCAACCTGGCCGAGGAGATCGTCCGCGCCCAGGCCCCGAGCTTCATGGCCGCTCTCGCCGGGCCGGTGGCGCGCCGCGCCTACGGCTTCTTCCTGCAGACCGAGGATGGCTCCCATGCAGACAACCGGGTGGTCGAGAGCCGCGACGGGCCACCCCGCATCGATCACGACTTCGGCCGCCTGCCCGAGGCCCGGACGGAGCACCGCCGCCTGGTGCGCACCCTGAGCCTCCAGCTGCTGCGCCTCGGCTACCTGCCGGTGGCCAAGCCCATCCCGCTCACCGGCACCGCCCATGCCTGCGGCACCCTGGTCGCCGGCACCGATCCGGAGGACTCGGTGGTTGGTTCCGCGGGGCGGATGCATGGCATGGACAATCTCTATGTGGTGGACGGCAGCGTGCTGCCGAGGTCCAGCCGGGTGAATCCGGCGCTGACGATCTATGCCTGGTCGCTGCGGGTCGCAGACCTGTTGGCCGGATCCACGGCCGCGGCGGCATGAGCTCCCACACCCCGCCGACTCACACCTAGACAAATACACCGGAGGAGCCATATGAGCAGCAAGGGCCTGAATGCCGAGCGCCAGCGGCTGGAGCGCCAGCACCAGGGCGTGGAGGACTGGCGCCTGTGGGGGCCGTACCTCTCCGAGCGCGCCTGGGGCACCGTGCGTGAGGACTACAGCGAGCACGGCAATGCCTGGGAGCATCTGGATCACGATCAGGCCCGCTCCCGGGCCTACCGCTGGAGCGAGGACGGCCTGGGCGGGATCAGCGACGAGCAGCAGCGGCTGTGCTTCGCGCTTGCGCTGTGGAACGGGCACGATCCGATCCTAAAGGAGCGCGCCTTCGGTCTGACCGGCAACCAGGGCAACCGCGGGGAGGACGTCAAGGAATACTACTTCTATCGTGACGCCACCCCCAGCCACAGCTATCTGCGCTATCTCTACAAGTACCCGCAGGCCGAGTACCCCTACGCCGCCCTGGCGCGGGAGAACGCCCGGCGCGGGCGCCAGGACCCGCCCTTCAATCTCTTGGACACCGGGATCTTCAACGAGTCCCGCTACTGGGATGTGGAGGTGGTCTACGCCAAGGCGGCTCCGACGACGATCCACTGCCACATCTACCTCCGCAACCGCGGCCCCGAGGCGGCCGAGCTGCACGTCGTGCCCACGCTATGGCTCCGCAACACCTGGTCCTGGGGAGTGGCGGAGAGCGAGCGCCCGCAGCTGCGGTCGGTGGCACCACCGCCCGGCGCGGCCTGGGCAGTGGCGGTCCGACATCCTACCCTGGGCACCTACTACGCCTACGGTGCCCAGCCCGCCGAGCTGCTATTCACCGAGAATGACAGCAACGCCGAGCGGCTGTGGGGCGTCCCCAATGGGAGCTCCTACGTAAAGGACGCCTTCCACCGCCGGGTGGTGGCGGGGGAGCAGGGGGCGGTGAATCCCGCCCTGACCGGCACCAAGTTTGCCGCCTGGCTGCGCCGGACGGTGGCGGCGGGCCAGGAGGCACGCATCGATGTGGTGCTCTGCGCCGAGCCCCTGGACAAGCCCTTTGCCCACCAGGATGCGGTGCTCTCCGCGCGCCAGTCCGAGGCCAACGTGTTCTACGACGAGCTGCTACCCGAGGCCTCCGCGGAGGATCATCAGATCGTGCGCCAGGCCCTCGCGGGAATGATATGGAGCAAGCAGTTCTTTCACTACGACGTGGAGCGCTGGCTCGGCGGAGATCAGTTCCCGGCACCCGAGGCGCGCAAGCACGGGCGTAACAACACCTGGCTCCACCTCAAGTCGGCCGACGTGATCTCCATGCCGGACGCCTGGGAGTACCCCTGGTTCGCCGCCTGGGATCTGGCCTTCCACACCATCGCGCTGGCGATCATCGACGTGGATTTCGCCAAGGATCAGATGGAGCTGATGCTCTCCGAGCGCTATCTGCACCCGAACGGGCAGATACCGGCCTACGAGTGGTCATTCGGCGACGCCAACCCGCCGGTCCATGCCCTGGGCTGCCTCAAGGCCTTCCGGGCGGAGCGGGTGCAGCGCGGTAAGGGCGACCACGCCTTCCTTACCCGGGTCTTTCACAAGCTGCTGCTTAACTACGCGTGGTGGATCAATCGCAAGGACGCCGATGGGCACAACATGTTCGAGGGCGGCTTCCTCGGGCTGGA
>Ga0307417_10001155_pt1 | contig 10950 bp, 12 predicted proteins | sample SalMarWE160210MG_2_FD_202514 | JGI IMG/M metagenome (GOLD analysis project Ga0307417, IMG submission 202514) | Salt marsh sediment microbial communities from the Plum Island Ecosystem LTER, Massachusetts, United States - WE1602-10 | ecosystem: Environmental > Aquatic > Marine > Intertidal zone...
CGGGGCATCAAAGCGAGTTCACGGTGGCATCCATGGAGGGGACACTCGTCGGTTTCTGGTCACCGGAGTACACGAGATCGGTGAGCGTTCCCGGATACCACCTTCACTTCATCTCCGCCGACCGCACTGTCGGCGGTCATGTCCTGGGCCTTCGGGCGCGTGAGCTCTCGGTTCGTCTTCAAACCGAATCCGACCTGCATCTCGCCCTGCCCGAGACGGCGGAATTCCTCACCGCCGACCTGTCAGGGGATCATCGGGAAGAGTTGAGACGGGCGGAGACCGAGCCAGGTAATGGCTAGGTGCTCCCCGACCCGGGTCGGTCAGCGACGGAGTGGTTTCCCCCAGAGGGAGACGAGACGGGCGACCAAGGTGACCACGAAGACCTGCCCAGCGAAGGCTTCGACGACCGCCAGACGCTTGGCGACCTCGGTCGAAGGAGTGATGTCGCCATACCCGAGTGTGGTCAACGTGACGAACGAGAAGTAGGTGTAGTCACCGGCCCCGGCAACACCATCGAGGAAGTGGGCATCCGTGAGCAGGTCGAGCCCGTGGTACCCCGACGCCATGGCAAAAGCGAACAGGGCGTAGGCGGCAACACCCCCCATGACGGTTTGGAGTGTCACCGTGGGGTGTCTCATGATCCTGTTGAAGATGGCCGCGATGGCGGAGAGTTGCGCTACGGCCACCAGCATCAGGCTCAGGCCGTCGGCCGTGTCCGATTCGAGGAAGACGGTCGCCATCGAGATGACGAGAACGAGGAGCACAGCCCCGCCGCCGACGAGTCGGAGTCGTCGAGGGAGCCCGGGTGACCAGAGGATGGCAAGAAGGACGGCCAGCCATACCAGCCCGGCGACGACCGCAACGATGCCTTCCTCGTCGATGCCGGTCAGGACGTAGAGCAGCAGCAGCAGGCCGAGGACCAGCCCATAACGCTCCCGGATAGGGATACCCGCCTCTGCTTCAACTGATCCTGCCGCGTTCTCTTCCACCTCGTCGTCCCGCGTTCGCTAGCTGCCTCGACCTGGGGCGAGTCTAGAAATCGGGCTGTTGGCCCGGCCACCCGCGCTCGCCATTCGGCGTTCTGATGCCGATGAACGACCTTCTAGAGCTTCGGCGCGGCCTCGTAGAAGGCGTCGATCCACTCTCCGGGTGAGATCCCGTACTCGGTCCCGTTGCGCACTATGACGACGTCGTTTGCGGGAGAGACGTAGATGAACTGTCCATGGTCTCCCTCTGCCAGGAAGTCGGCGGGCTCGTCCCCCCGGAGCCGCCCGTACCAGAAGAACTTGTAGTAGCCGGCGCCGTCGTCGTAGACGAACGGGCCGAAGCTGTCTGAGTAGTAGTCGGAGCTCTGTGTCGACGGGTCGAGGGTCGTGGATTCCTGCACCCAGTCCTCGGAGACCACCTGAACTCCGTCCCATAGGCCGTTCTGAAGGTAGAGCTGACCCAACTTGGCGTAGTCGACGGCCCGGCCGTTGAGACCGGCCTCCATCTTCTCGAACCCGCTCGCCTCACTGTCGAGAGTCCAAGCACCGTCGAATTCCATCCCGAGCGGGTCCCACAATCGGGTCTGGGTGTATTCGGTGACCGACATGCCGGTGGTCCGTTCCAGGATCATCCCGAGCATCTGTGGATGGTATTTGTTGTAGTTGAAGTAGAGACCGGGCAGATCGACGATGTGGGTGTTCTTCAGAGTGATCTCGCGCTGGTCGGGGTAATAGGTCGTCAGGGGATCGTCGCCGTTGAAGAGAGCCCACCTGAGCTCCTCGTAGTCGAGACCTGCGGCCATCCGGAGCAGATCGCGAATCGTGATGTCATCGAAGCCGGGGTCACGGTCCGACAACTCGGGCAGATAGTCGGTGATCGGGTCGTCGACGCCGGAGATGAAGCCCTCGTCGATCGCGATACCGATGAGAGCGGAATCGAACGACTTCGCCACCGAGAACGAGGTGAGCATCGAATCCCGGCCGGCGCCGTTGTAGTAGCCCTCGAAACGGATGGCTCCATCCTCGAGCACCAAGAGGGCCTGGGTGTCGCTCTCCTCCATGAACTGATCGAGGTCGGAGACGCCAAGCGCATGCTCGAGAACGGCCGTCACCATCGCCTGATCGGGGTCTTCATCGAACACATGAGGGTCCTGGGCGGCGGAGAGTGGGCGGTTGGGAAGGTCGACCAGGTAGGTCTCGACCGACGACTCGCCCCAGCGGAGAACCCGGAGCACGTAGACGGGCCCGTACACGATGGCAGCCGTCCCCAACCAGATGAGCAGCAGGACGGCTATCCCACCGACAGTCCAGCCGATTCGCTTCAGCCACTTCATGTCAGCGCCGTTCCGGCGTCACTCCCATCTGAAGAAGCGCACTGCCGCCAGCCCGACCACCACCGAATAGACGACGAGGACCCCCATGTGCAGCAGGGTGGGGGTGGCGCCGTACCAGGAGTCCCCCATTGCCTGCACGGCCGCTCCCAGAGGGGTGAAGTCGCTGAGAGTCCGCAGGGTGTCGGACATCAGCTCCCGCGGGATCCACAAGCCGGCGAAGAACAGCATGGGGAAGAACACCGCCATCCCGATGGCGACTGCCGTCTGACTGGTGCGGACGAGCGAGCCGATGAGCATCCCGGTGCCGAACATCGCTATCGCAGCCAGGATCCAGCAGAGGAGGAACCAGAGCGGCTGGGAGGGCAGCGACACGTCGAACGACGCAGCCGCCACCGCGATGACGCCGGCACCCGCGAGCACTGCTACCGACCCTTGGACCAGCATCTGCGCCGAGAGCAGACGGGCAGGGGAGAGCGGCGTGGTGCGGAGTCGGCGAAGGATCCCGAACTCGCGGTAGCTGGCGAGAGTGGGCGGGAAGGTGGCGAGTCCCAGCATCGCGAGACCGAAGACGATCGCGACAGGGGCATAGACATCGATGTATCGAAGACCTCCGAGCTCGGGAGCGGGATCACCGAATCCTGGAAACAACGATCCGAGGCCCAGGAGGAGCAATGCGGGGAAGAGCAAGCCGAAGAAGAGGCCAATCGGTTCCCGCAGGAAGAGACGGCCCTCCATCCGGGTGAGCTTCGTGGTCGCCGACATCAGTCGCCTGCCCCCTCGCCGGGCAAAGAGCCGGTGAGCGTCAGATAGGCGTCCTCGAGACCCGCCTGCTCGATGCGAAGGTCATGGGCAACGACTCCGGCTCGAGCCAGGGCGAGGACCACCGAGTAGATGACGTCCCCGGTGCCGGACACGACGACCTCTTTGCCCACATGCTCGAGTCTCGTCACGTCGGGAATGTCGAAGAGGGCATCCTCGTCAACGGGTGCGGACGGGTAGAAGCGGAGGGTGTGCTCGAAACCGGCGAGTCGAATCAGGCCGGCCGGAGTCTCGGTGGCGACCGCCCGTCCGTCCACCACCACCATGATTCGATCACAGAGCCGTTCAGCCTCGTCCATGAAATGGGTCACCAACACCACGGTGACGCCCGACTCACGGATCCGTTCCACGGTGTCCCACGTAGATCGTCGCGCTGCCGGGTCCAGCCCGGTGGTCAACTCGTCGAGGATCGCGACCTCCGGAGAGCCAACCAACGCCAGTGCAGCGGAGAGACGTTGCTTCTGGCCTCCCGACAAATCCCTGTAGCGCGCCTTCTCTTTGCCTTGGAGGCCAAAGCGATCCATCAACTCATGCCAGTCAGCAGGGTTCTCGTAGAAAGACGTGTAGGTGTCGAGGACCTCACCGACCCGGACCTTGTCCTGAAGACGGCTCTCCTGGAGTTGGGCGCCGACGCGCTGGGTGATCTGCATCCGATCGCCTATCGGCTCGAGACCCAGGACCCGGATGGAGCCGCCGTCCGGTCTACGGAGCCCTTCGACGGATTCGACGATCGTGGTCTTGCCGGCTCCGTTGGGGCCGACGATCCCGAATATCTCGCCGGCTCCCACCGAGAACGAGACGCCGTCCACGACATTGCGGTCGTTGTAGGTCTTGATCAGTCCTTCGACCTCGATCACCGCCATTCCGGCCCAACCCTACGCATCCCCTGGGAACGCTCCATCGGCTCGAAGCTGCCATCCCACCCCCAGCCCTGCCAGAGGCAGAGGTCACATCCGGCCCTGATGGTGGGCTTCAAGCCCGGAGGACGTTCTGCTCGCCACCGGGGCGCCCGGGAAGGCGAGAAACGGCATCTCGGCCCTATCGGAGTCTGGTTTCGATGCGCAACCTCTTTCTCGAGAGAGAAAGGAGTTCCTGTGTCTGATAGCCCGGCCGATGGCCCTCGTTGGACACCGCCAGGATGGCTCAACCGAGCTATGACCTGGATGCTCAAGACTCCGGGTCTGCAGAGGTTGATCGGAAGAGGCACTGCGTTGATGACGTTCACCGGCCGCAAGACCGGAAAGACCTTCACCACGCCGGTGTCTTATGTGGAGTTCGACGGTGAGATCGCCATCACGTGTCACCGAACCAGACAATGGTGGCGGAACCTGGCCTCCAATCCTGACGTCGGCTTGCGTCTCGCCGGCCGTGAACGCCGTGGGATTGCCACAGTCCTGGACGACCCGGATGACGCTTTCGGTGTTTTCGTAAGTCTGCTGAAGGCCCAGCCGGTGGTGGCAAGAGTCTCGGACATCCCGTTGGACGCAGACGGCATGCCGGATCCGGTGAGGACGCGGGAAGTGCTGGCCTACACGATCGTGGTCACCATCAAGCTCGAGGAGGTTTGAGACATGAGGGTTCTAGTTGCGTATGCGAGTCGTCACGGCGCGACCGCAGGGATTGCGGACCGGCTGGCCGACCGGATGAGAGAACGCGGCATGGATGCCGTTGCCCTCGAGGTGAACGCAGTCCGTAACGTCGAGGAGTACGACGCGTTCGTGATCGGGAGCGCCGCCTACATGTTCCACTGGCTCAAGGAGGCGACGTCGTTCGTCAAGCGGAATCGCTCGGTGATCGCGAATCACCCGGTGTGGCTGTTCAGCAGTGGTCCCCTTGGCGCGGAGTTGGTCGACAAGGAAGGCAACGACGTCCTCGAGGAGAGCCGTCCGAAGGAGTTCGCCGAGCTGGTTCCGCTGGTTCAACCGAGAGACGCGCGGGTGTTCTTCGGCGCTTGGGACCCCGACGTCCCGGCCAAGGGCATGGCGGAGCGGCTCTTCAGGAAGATGCCGGGGTCCCGTGAGGTCCTCCCGGTAGGCGACTTCCGGGACTGGGACGTCATCAACGCTTGGGCCGATGAGATCGCCGCCGCGTTGGAGACCCCCGTCAAGGGTCATGCGCTGAAGGAGACCTGAGCCCGCTCGGTCGCTGCCTCCCTCGACCGGTCCGTGGGCCACGGCCTGGGACGCCGTCACTCATCGAGGCAACGACACCGCGAGGCTGGCCGGGGCGTCGCTCGGTGCTGTTCCCGACGTTCACGGGAGGGTGCTGGTGTCCGCGTCGACGGGCATGTATGGCGAAGTCGCCTCGTTTCATATCCCGGTTGCACCCGGTGTGTCCGGGGTGGTTCTGCCCACCGTCACGCAGGACATCCAATGAGCAGAGACTCTGCTCCGCACGCTCTGGGGGCGGGTTACGGCGCAGGATGGCGACCTTTGGCACTACCCAGCCGGTTTTGCAACCGTTTCAGTTGAGACTGACCCCGAAAGGAGACAGACGATGACCGTGGCCCATCGGTCTCAAACGAGCCGACCTCAGCGCGTGGGTGGCGGGCCTGGTTGGCGTTTCAGCGAATGGCTGCTCGGGATCCTCGGTGGTGTCGGGTTGTTCCTCGGGCTGTTGATCTTCTTCGCCGGAGATGACCTGTACCTGGGGATTGGTGGCGGCCTGTCCTGGCGTGTGGGAGACGTTTCCGCAGCCTGGGCCTGGGTGCTCCTCGTCGGGGGTGTGGTCTTGATCATCACTGCAGGAGTGATGTTCATGGTCGGAGCGAATCGCGTCGGTGACGTGGTGCCGAGCGGGAAGCGCTCGTCCGAGCTTCTCTGGCACTCCGGGATCTTCGTCGTCGTCAATGCCCTCATTTGGGCCCAAGACCTCGCCGCTGGAGGTGGTGTCTACGCCTACTGGGTGACGGTTCCGTGGGCTATCGGTTTGGTGGCTCACGTCATCGCCTACTACATGGGCGCGGCGCGGAGCGATCAGACAGCGGTCCCGAGCCCTCGGTGAGCGCGCCTGCTTTGGTGATTCGGGCTGGCGAGAGACAATCCCTCAGTGAGACGTGGGGTGCGTCTTCTTTGGGATGGCGCCCGATATCTCGAGGGTGCCCTCACGCCGGCGCGGTCGATTGATTCTCCCGAGGCCTGTGTGACCGCTATGTACGTCACGCTTGCGCGCTATTTCGGCTACGACGACCAGAGGGTGGTGGACGAGGCGATTGGCTGGCTGTTGAGGAGCCAGCGGGAAGACGGCGGCTGGAACTGTCGGAACGTTCGATTCGGTGATCGGCACAGCTCGTTTCACACGACGATCTCCGTGCTCGAGGCGTTGGCCGGGCTGGCCGCCGACAGGCGCGATGATGCCGCCGCAGCCATGCAACGAGGTTGGGAGCTCCTTCTCGAGCATCGGATGTTCAAGTCACATCACACCGGCGAGGTGGCAAACCAGGCGTTTACGAGACTCTCGTTCCCGCCCCGCTGGCACTACGACGTCCTCCGTGGCCTCGATCACCTCCAGGCTGCCGGTGCTCCGTGGGACGAAAGGTGTGAGGACGCGTTGAAGCTGCTCAAATCAAGACGGCGCGATGACGGCACATGGCCGCTTCAGCATCGCCACGCCGGAAAGGTCTGGTTCGACATGGAGGATCATGGTGGGGCCCAGTCGTTGGAACACGTTGAGGGCTCTTCGGGTTCTGCGATGGGCATCCACTCCCACCGGCCGACTCGGCACGAAGGTGTAAATCCAGAGCCTGTGAGACGTTGCGCGGATCTTCGGCACGTTCATTCGTCCGCATACTCGAAGACTTCCTCGATGCTCCGATCGAAGACCCTCGCAATCTGAAACGCGAGACTGAGTGAGGGGACATAGCGCTCTTTCTCGAGCACGATGATCGTTTGCCGGGTGCAGCCGACTCGCTCGGCGAGCTCCTGCTGGGTCATCTCCCCGTACTCGAAACGCAACCGCCGGATGTGATTCTGGATCTTCGCCTTAGGCATCGACGGTCAGCTCTCGCCGGTACCCCAGGATGATGCCAAGAGACCTGCCCATGGCCCCACCCACGAAGGTCGTCCAGAAGAGCAGTTGGATGTAGGGGATGGGAATGCTGCCCTCGTCCCAGAACACCTCGGTAAGGCTCACGGTCCAGGCCACCAGGGAAACGAGGACGACCATCGATTCGACACTGAAGGAGCGTGCCAGGATCGCCCGGTCCCGCTCGTCCACGACAACCGATCCACCATCCCGCCTCAGCCGCGCCCACGCTAGGCCCCAAATGCCGAGGGCGCCCATGAGCAGGAGCCAGAAGGTGAACCTGGCAGCCGGATCTTCGTGGAACCCGTCGACTCCGACGATCGCGACCAGGCCGGCGATCCCGGCAACCACCAACGCCGTGACCGCGAGGCCGATCCAGCCGAGCTTTTCGAGTGAAGTCATCGGCAGACCTTTCAGTTCCGGATTCGGTCGCAGTTCTCGCACGACCCGAGAAATGGCGAGCAATGCGAGGATGCCTCCCAAGCAAGCGATCATCAGCCAGAAAATCCTCATGACAACTCCTTGTCAGACTTTTTGTACACTATGTATGGTAATTCTTACTTCGGATGGCGATCCAGGGCCAAAGGTCACATGCGTCCCGACCGACCCCGCCTCGAGCCTCAGTCTTCTCACGGGGTGGTCATGGACTGGGCCACAGGGTGTTGCTTGCATCGACTGCAGCATCCGTTCGGCCGGCCGGGCGCGGAATCGCCGTGTTTGAGGACTTGAGCGACAGCCGACGGCGTTACTCTCGCCCCATGGGTGGATCGATTCTCGGAGCAGCGGTCAAGCGGGCGGAAGACCCTCGTTTCGTGAAGGGCGCAGGTCGGTTTCTGAGCGATCTGGACGTCGAAGGCGCGCTCTGGATGGTTCCGGTGCGATCAGCCCTCCCTCACGGTCTGGTGGGTGAAGTGGATGTCACTTCGGCGCTCGAGGTGCCCGGGGTCGTCCGGGTCTACACGGCGAGTGATCTCGACATCGACAATCTCCCCCTCGGCGCACCAGGCGCCCCCGAGCCCACCAGACGCCGCGCGATGGCCACGGATCGGGTTCGTTTCGTCGGAGACATCGTGGCCGTGGTCGTTGCCGAATCCCATTCCGGCGCGGCCGACGCGGCTCAGCTGGTATGGCCCGAGATCGAGCCGTTACCCGCTGTGTCCGAGCCGACCGCAGCCATGGCGGAGGATGCGCCGATCCTGTTCCCGGAGGTCGGGACCAACGTCATATACGACCGTGGGCATCCAGACGAGTCGGTCCTCGCGGACGCCGAAATCGTTGTGGAGGCCACGGTCGAGAATCGTCGTCTGGCCGTTGTTCCCCTCGAGTCGAATGGGGCCGTCGCCATTCCACGGGATGACGGCGGTATCGAGCTCTGGGTGGGCAGCCAGTCGGCTCACGGGCATCGCCGCTCCCTGGCGGGTGTGCTCCGGCTCGACGAAGCACATGTACATGTCAAGGTGCCCGATGTTGGCGGTGGATTCGGGGCGAAGATCGCCATTGCCGCCGAACAAGCCTTGTGTGCCGCCATCGCACTCGACATCGGGCGTCCCATCCGATGGGAGGAGAGCCGGACCGAGAATCTGATCGCGATGACCCACGGCCGAGCGCAAACCAGCGAGGTTCGCCTGGGTGCGACGAGAGACGGTGTCATCACCGGGCTCTCGATGCGGGTGACCCAGGATGCCGGCGCATATCCTCTGTTCGGGGCCTACCTCCCCGAGATCAGCCGTCGCATGGCTGTCGGGCCATACGTCATCCCCAAGGTCGAGTATCTGTGGCGCTCGGTGGTCACCAACACGACACCGGTGACCGCGTACCGCGGTGCGGGCCGCCCCGAGGCGACCATGGCCATCGAGAGGGCCATCGATCGTCTGGCCTCCGAGTTGGGGCTGGACCCCGCCGAGGTGCGTCGCCGCAACTTCATTCCCTCGGAGGACTTCCCTCATGTCACCAGTGTCGGCGAGCGCTACGACTCAGGTGACTACGAAGCTGCTCTCGACCTCGCGCTCGAGGCGAGCCGATATCGGGAACGACGTGACGAACAGGCTCGTCGTCGCCAGGAGGGCGCGCGCCGGCAACTGGGAATCGGCGTCAGCTCGTACGTGGAGATCACCGCGGTTGCCGGCAGGGAGGAATGGGGGGCGGTGGAGGTCGACTCCGACGGCTCGGCCACCGTCTACTCAGGCGCCGTCTCGACGGGGAATAGTCATGAGACGACCTTCTCACAGATCGTGTCCGCCACGCTGAAGATCCCGATGGAAGCGATCGAGTTCGTGCAGGGCGACACCGACCGGGTTCCCCGTGGTGGAGGCACCATGGGATCCAGGTCGCTCCAGATAGCGGGCTCCACGATCATGGTCGCGGGGGAGAGGGTGCTGGAGAAGGCCAGGCTGATCTACGCCTTCTATCACGAAGCTTCTCACGACGATGTGGTCCAGTTCGAGGACGGCCAAATCGGGGTCGTAGGTTTGCCATCCTCGGCGATGTCCCTTGGAGACATAGCCGCCCTGGCCGCGGAGCCCGGCAACCTCCCCTTCGACATGGAACCGGGGCTGCGGGGCGAGGAGATTTGGGAACAGGGAGAGGCAACCTTTCCCTTCGGGAGCCATGTCTCCGTCGTCGAGGTCGACACCGAGACGGGTGACGTCCGCCTGCTGGAGCACACGGCGTGCGATGACGCCGGAACGATCTTCAACCGGCTGGTCCTCGACGGCCAGGTGCACGGCGGTGTGGCCCAGGGAGTGGGCCAGGCACTTTACGAGCGGTTCAGATACGACGAGGGCTATCCCATGACGGGCAATCTCACGACCTACCTGATCCCCACGGCGTCGACACTCCCGTCCTTCACGGTGAAGCACACCGAGACGCCGACCCCGGAGAACCCTCTGGGAGCCAAAGGCATCGGTGAAGCCGGCACCATCGGGTCGGCTCCGGCCATCGTCAACGCGGTCATCGACGCACTGGCCCCGTATGGGGTCCGCGATCTCGACATGCCGTTGACACCCGAGAAGATCTGGTCTGCGATCAGGGTCAACGCAGGCTAGGGCTCGTTCGGGATCAACCGGTCGTCCATAAGCCAGATTCCATGATCTGCGGCGGGTCGATACTGTCTTTCTGGTGCGGAGTGTGTTGGTCGTCGGGGCAAGCAGGGGCATCGGCCTCGGATTGGTGGAAGCACACCTCACGGACGGTTGGACCGTCCACGCCACCACCCGGGACGGAGCGCCACCAATCGATCACACCAATCTGATTGCGCATCGACTCGATGTCCGTGACCGCGACCAGCTCGCAGGCCTCGTGGAGGCACTGGAGCCGTCCCTGGACAGGATCATCCACAACGCCGGAGTCCTGACAGCGCCCAGGTCCGAGATGATGGAAGTGAATGCGGTAGCGCCGATTCGCACCGTTGAGGCACTGCTGGAGGCCGGCCTCCTGCGGCCTGGGGGCGTCGTCGCCATCATGACCTCACAGCGAGGCGCCCGTCGAGGCCGCAGCGGGAGTCTTGGCGACTACGGCGACTCGAAGGCGGCGCTCAACGACGCGTTCCGCGAACAGAACGAGTCCTGGCGCAACGCAGGCGCCATCGCGGTTGTGATCCACCCGGGCTGGGTCAAGACGGACATGGGCGGTGCCTCCGCCCCGCTAACGGTGTCTGAGAGCGTCGACGGGATCAAACGCCTGCTCGACCGGGTGACCCCCGATGACCACGGCAGGTTTCTCACCTGGGACGGTCATGTCCACCCCTGGTGACCGACTCGTCACACCATTGACTCGAGACTGGTCTCGAA
>Ga0307417_10001158_pt1 | contig 10928 bp, 9 predicted proteins | sample SalMarWE160210MG_2_FD_202514 | JGI IMG/M metagenome (GOLD analysis project Ga0307417, IMG submission 202514) | Salt marsh sediment microbial communities from the Plum Island Ecosystem LTER, Massachusetts, United States - WE1602-10 | ecosystem: Environmental > Aquatic > Marine > Intertidal zone >...
GCAAGTTCTTCCAAATTTTTCATACGCTGAATAAAGCTTTCCAGTGACTCGCGGCGAGCGCCGGGGCGATTTCCCGAAATGACGTCCGCTGCTGACACTAATAATGTATAGGGAGAATTTGCCTTTTCCGCCTCATGATGGAATTCGACTGAATTGATTATATTTGGCCCTTCATTGAATTTCTTTAATAACTCAGCGCCTTGATTAGCGTGATTTTCTGCCGCGAAATTTTCCAGGGCTTTTCCAATATCGTGCAATACACCGGCTCTTTTAGCTATTTGAGCATCCAGGCCCAATTCCGATGCCATGATTCCGCACAAGTGCGATACCTCAATACTGTGATTGAGCAAATTCTGACCATAGGAAGTTTTATACTTTAATTTTCCCAGCAATTCAGTGATCTCAGGCGGAACGCCATGAACGCCTAATTCCAACAGCGCCTGCTCGCCTACTTCTTTAAGTGATTCTTTCATTTCCTGGGTAGTTTTCTCCACAACTTCCTCGATGCGCGCCGGGTGAATTCGCCCATCAGAAATCAATTTTTCCAATGCGAGTCGCGAAATCTCTCTTCGGTAAGAGTCGTAGCAAGAGAGCACGACGATCTCTGGAGTATCGTCAATAATAACATCTACGCCGGTTACTAATTCAAAAGCACGGATATTGCGCCCTTCCCTGCCGATAATCCTGCCTTTCATATCATCGTTCGGCAAAGTGATAACCGATATGGTAGATTCAACAGATTGCTCATACGAAACCTGTTGAATAGCTTGAATGATGATCTCTCTCGCTAACCTTTTGGCTTCAACCTTTGATCTCTGAATTATGCTCTGGGTAATCTTGGAACCTTCCTCCTGCGCCTCTGCTTCCATATCTTTTAACAAAATTTGTTTGGCTTGCTCCTGTGAATAGCCGGAAATTTCCTCTAATTTATGAATTTCCTGATTAGTCAACTCATTTAATTCTTTCGTCTTTTGCTGGATGTAGGCTTCTTTCTCTCTGTTTTTTTTCTCCTGAAGCTCAATTTCTTTTTCCTTTTTTTCTACAATTTCACCCTTGCGGTCAATATCCACTTCCTTCTGATCGATTTGCCTTTCCAGATTTTTTAGCTGACTCCTCTTTTGATCGATGTCTTTTTCAACCTGCTGCTTTTTCTGGTATAGGGCTTCTTCCGCATCAATAATCTTTTCCTTTTTAATGGTTTCCGCTTCTTCTTGCGCATTTGCGATAATTTTTTCTGCTTGCTTTTGTGCCCGGAGAAGTTTCTCTTTCGAGGATGAATAAAGGTATACAAATAATATTATTGCGCCAACCAGCATCCCCACTAAAAGTGCGAGTATCCAGTTCATTTAATTAACCTCCAGTATTATCTGCCCGGCAGATGTTTATCCTTTATGTATCAAAGACCAAAAATAAAAAATCCCTGCATTGCCTGGATGGATTTGAGAAAGAACCGCATAGACACGGTGGGTGTCTGCCTGAACGGTTCATGCTTCCTCTCAAAGAAGGCTTGCACTAGACGCCCAGAGTCAAACTCCCAATTTTATGGTGTTGGTTCTCCTCAAATACAACACCCAAACCACATGCAGGGATTAACTATTTACTTGCTTATAATGATCTATATAATAATCTATTCTTTCGCTTAATTTCCTACCTTTTTCATTAAAATTATCAATTACTTTATTATACTTATCCTTGAACTGATAAAGTTCGTCAGCAATGTTAAGAGCCGTTAATACTGCCAATTTTGATGGAGATTTTATAGTGCTGTTCTCTGCCAATTTTTTCATTTTTTCATCAACAATTTGAGCAATTTCTTTGACATGCTCCTCATCGGTATCGGATTTTAATGTGTATTCCGTACCAAAAATCTCCACTCTAACCGATTCTTTTGCCATTTATGTTACTTTCAAATTTAATCTATATATAAATAAATACAAAAGCGAAAGTTTAGACATCAATATTTTCCAGTTTGACCGCCAGGCGTTCAACTTTATTTTTTATAAGGTTTTCGGTCTCCTTTAAGGTTTTATTGGTTTTTTTTAGTTTTAGAATTTCCTGTTCCAATTCTTTTATTTTTTGAACATGTTCTTCTGCTTGCGGATTTGATCGGGCTTCCTCTAATTCTGTTTTTAATCGGTCATGCGATTTTTGAAGTTCATCAAATATCTGAATAAATTGCTCAATCTTTTGGTAAATCTGCTCAAAATTTGTCAGTTCAGTTAGATCTTCCATGCCGCCTTATTACAATCTGATTTTGCCCTGGTGTTTTTGTTCGGTAATTTTGACAATCTTATTTATCGACGCTGTAACCTCTTCTTCAGTCAAAGTCCGTTCCATTGATTGGAAATTAAATCTAAGCGCAATGCTTTTCTTACCCATCTCGATTTGTTCACCTTTATAAACATCAAATATGAAAATTTCCTTTAATTCAGGAATATTTTCATTTTCAATGGTTTGGATCAATTTGCCTGCCTCCAGAGCTTCATCGACAATGATTGCTAAATCTCTCTCCACATGAGGATATTTGGCAATCGGCTTGTATATCTTAGCCTGCTGTGTGAGATTATATAAAGCTCTGACATCAAAATCTGCTACAAAGACCGGTGTTTCAATATCAAAATGTTGCTGAAATTTATCCTTTATCCTCCCAAAATAGCCGATGATTTTTCCATCAACATTAACTGCCATTGACTGACCTTCGACCACGAAATTATCATAAGAAATTAATTGAAAGTTGTCAAGTGAAATTTTGTCGATGACGCTTTCGGCAACTCCTTTAACACTATAAAAATCAATCAATTGGCGCGCTGAGTACCACAACTCCGGCTCCCTGTTGCCGGTCATGGCCATTGCCAGACGTAATTCTTCATCCGGCAGCTTTTTTAATGAACCGGAATGCTGATAAATCCGGTTAATTTCAAAGATTTTTAAATCCTTTATTTGCCGATTAACATTCCACTGCATCACATTGAGAAGGCTTAGCAGGAGCGAATTGCGCATACCGCTCATATCATGGCTAACCGGGTTTAAAATAGGATAGATTTTTTCACCGGTTAATTCTTCCCATTTTTTCTTATTGATCATACTATTTGTAATTACTTCCTGCAGGCCCATGCCGGTCAGCATGGTTTTAAGATGATCTACGAATTGATCAAATCTGTTTTTTTCATAATCATATTGGATGATGCTTTTATCAGCAGGCGCTATATTGTCTAAGCCATAAAGCCGCGAGATCTCCTCTGCCAAATCGGAGACTCTCTCCAAATCCGGTCGAAAGGTAGGCACCTTGACTTTGTCGCCATTGGTTTCAATCTCAATTTTCTGCAGAATAGCTGACATTTCCTTTAAAGATAAATCAGTCCCTAACAATGTATTTATTTGTTCATGTTTAAGCGGAATCTCTACCGGGTATATATTGCTCGGATAATTGTCAATGGATTTGTAGGCTTGTCCCCCAGCTATTTTTATCATGAGCTCTGTTGCCCTATCCTGGGCATAAGGGATTCCATTGGGATCTGTGCCTCGCTCAAATCTTTGAGAAGCTTCACTGCCAATTTCTAAATATCGCAAGCTTCGCTGGATATTCTGCGGGGCAAAATAAGCGCTTTCCAATAGAATATTTCTCGTTTCGTTGGATACTTCAGAATTAAGTCCACCCATGATACCGCCAATCGCTACGGGTTTTTGGGCATCACAAATCAGGACTGTACCTTCCTGCAACTCGTGTTCTTTGTCATCCAGTGTAATAAATTTTTCACTGGCTTTTGATTCCCGGACAACTATTTTTCCGCCATCTAATAAATCATAATCAAAGGCGTGAAGCGGTTGCCCGGTTTCCATCATGATGTAATTGGTAATGTCTACAATATTGTTAATTGGGCGCATTCCTATTGATTCCAAACGGCGCATTAGCCAGAGCGGAGACGATTCCACTTTAATATTTTTGATGAGCCGGGCAGCATAGCGTGGGCATGATTCGGGAGATTGAATTTCTACGCCTACCGAATAGCCGCTCGATGCCCCAGATTCTGTAAATTCAGGCTCTGGTTTATGAAAGGGCAGATCAAAGATGGCAGCGACTTCCCGGGCGATTCCGATATGCCCCAACCCATCCGGTCTGTTCGGCGTGATTGCTATATCCAGAATAAAATCCGTTTCAAATTCAAGCGCTTCGGCAAGGGGCTTTCCGATAGTTAAATCGGGAGATAATACCCAGATCCCTTCGGCATTTTCGGATACACCCAATTCTTTTTCAGAGCAGATCATTCCTTCTGATTCAATCCCACGGATCTTAGCTTTATGAATCCTCATTCCATTGGGTAAATCGGCTCCGATCAGAGCGACTGCAACGATTTGATCTTTTTCTACATTTGGCGCGCCGCAAATAATATTCAAATCAGTTCCGATTCCCGCATCAACTTTGCAGACCGTCAGTTTGTCAGCATTAGGATGTTTCTCAACCTCGACTACTTTTCCCACAACTATATTTGGAAAGTCAAGCCGCTTTTCGATCACCTCTTCAACTTCGAATCCAGCCAATGATAATTTCTCGGAGATGAGATGCGGATCGACCTCGATTGGAACGTAATCCTTTAACCAATTTATTGAGATTTTCATTCTTCTATGAAATTATTCTTTTGGTTCCTTTTCCGAATCATAAAACACACAGGCAATCTTGCTTACCCGCCTAATCCCCCTTTGATAAAGGAGCAAAACTCTAAAACTGGCTCAAAAATCTCATATCGTTTTCAAAAAATAATCGAATATCGTCAATTTGATATTTCATCATAGCAATACGGTCGACGCCCATCCCAAAGGCATAGCCGGTGTAAATTTCAGGATCATATCCGACAGCCTCAAATACCTTAGGGTCTACCATGCCGGCGCCGGAAATTTCCACCCATCCGGTTTGTTTGCAAACCTTACAGCCCTCTCCGCGACAGATAATGCAGTTAAAATCATATTCCATACTTGGCTCAGTGAAAGGGAAAAAGCTCGGGCGGAAGCGCACCTTAATGTCTTTGCCAAATAGCTGATGAGCACAGGTGGTAATAACGGCTTTCAGATCACCGAAGCTAATACCCTTATCCACACACAGCCCCTCAACCTGATGGAAAAAGGGGGAGTGACTGGCGTCGGGGGTATCGCGGCGGTAAACTCTTCCCGGAGCAATAATCCTTACCGGAGGCTTCGTCCGCTCCATTACCCGTATCTGAACCGGCGATGTATGAGTACGGAGCACTATCTCTTCACTTATATATAGCGTATCCTGCATATTGCGGGACGGATGCAGTTTGGGAATGTTCAGCGCTTCAAAATTGTAATAATCCGTTTCAACCTCCGGACCATCCGCAATAGTAAATCCCAATCCCGAAAATATGCTTTTTATTTCATCGAAAATTTGAGTTAGGGGATGCTTGCGTCCGACAAACGGCTTGCGTCCCGGCAGCGTCAAATCAATTTGGTCAGTTTTTTTTTCCGCCCCAATACCACTTTGCTCTGCCTGAAAACAGCTGTCAAACTCGCTCCGTAATTGGTTTATTACTTTGCCAGCCTTCGGTCGTTCTGCTGGCGAAAGCTGCCCCAACTGTTTGAATAAAGCAGTTATCAAGCCTTTGCGACCCACATATTTTATGCGTAGATCTTCAAGCCCTTTCGGATCATTAACAGCCTTAAAATCGGCAGTGAATTTATTTCTTATTTCTTCAGCTTCTTTTTTCATTTAGCGCCTAAATATGATACTGTAGGTAAAAAAATAGGAATTGAACAAACCACTTCAATTCCTATTAAAAAATTCCGTGAGCAGTCTATTTGCTAACCTGGTTCACCAATTCTTTGAAAGCATCGGAATCATGCATAGCTATATGCGCTAGCACTTTTCGGTTGAGTTCAATATTATTCTCGTTGAGACCATGCATGAATTTCGAATAGGAAATTCCATTGAGCCGGCAAGCTGCATTGATACGGGCAATCCACAATCTTCGAAAATGACGCTTTTTGGTACGCCGGTCTCTGTAAGCATATTGAAGACCTTTCTCAACCTGGTCCTTAGCAGTGCTGTAAACCCTGCTTTTACCTAAGCGATAACCTTTGGCTAATTTCAATATCTTTTTATGGCGATTCTTAGCAGCCGGACTATTTTTTGCTCTTGGCATTTCTCCTCCGTATTGATTAGGATTCCAAAATCATCTGATTTACGCGCTGCTCATCAGATGGATGTACGTATCCATATTTACGCAGCTTTCTTTTCCGTTTGGATGATTTTTTGGTCAAAATATGGCTTCTATAATTCTGTCTGTGTTTTATTCTGCCGGAAGCGGTTACCTTAAATCGTTTTTTAGCTCCGCGGTTCGATTTCATTTTAGGCATGATAATCACCTCATTTTCTTTTATTTTCTACTTATGACTTTGCCGACATTATTAAAACCATCCGTCTACCCTCCATCTTGACGGGGGCATCCGCCTTCGCAATGTCATCTAACGATTCAATCACTCTGTCCAACATCTCCCTGCCAGCCTCCTGATACGCCATTTCGCGTCCTTTAAAAATAAGGCTGAATTTTACTTTATTCTTCTGTTCAAAAAACTTTCGCGCCTGTCGCAACTTTGTCTCCAAATCATGGTCATCAGTTTTGGGACGCATGCGAATTTCCTTAACGGTAATGGTATGTTGCTTCTTTTTGCTCTCTTTTTCCTTCTTGCTTTGTTCGTACTGATATTTTCCGAAATCCATTATCCGGCATACAGGCGGCTTTGCATTAGGAGCCACCTCTACAAGATCGAGATAAAATTTATCTGCTGCTTTTAATGCCTCACCTATGGAAATGACTCCTAATTGTTGACCATTGGGATCAATCACCCGAACCTGTGAAACGCGAATCTGATCATTGATCCTGGTCTTATCTTTTTTGCTGATGAGAACCTCTTTTATTTAGTTGAACTTATTCTTTTAAATGAATTTCTTTTGTCACTCTTTTCAGAAAATCATCCGCAGTCAGGCTGCCAAGGTCACCTTCTCCCTTGTGCCGGACCGAAATGGTTTCATTTTCAACCTCTTTATCGCCAATAATAATCATATAGGGAATTTTTTGGACCTCAGCTTCCCTTATTTTAAACCCGATCTTCTCGTTTCGGTGATCGATCTGCACCCTAATACTTTCTTCCTCCAATTTTTTCTTAACATTTTCTGAATATTCATGATGCCGGTCGGCAATCGGGAGCAGAATCACCTGCAGCGGCGCTAACCATAGCGGAAATGCCCCGCCATAATGTTCTAATAGAACGCCAAAGAATCGCTCCTCAGAGCCCATCAACGCACGATGGATCATGATTGGACGGTATGCTTGACCATCCTCGGCGATATATTCCATTTCGAAGCGTTCGGGATTATTGAAATCCACCTGCACGGTGGAGCATTGCCAGGAGCGGCCCAAAGAATCCTGAATCTTAATATCGATCTTTGGCCCATAAAACACGCCCTCGCCCGGATCAATCTCATAATCCAACTTTTTTACTTCCAGGGCACCGCGCAACGCCTCGGTAGCTTCATCCCAATTCTCGACGGTGCCTACATATTTTTCCGGCCGGGTGGAAAGATAAACCTGATATTCACTAAATCCGAAGGTTTTTAAAATATAAAGCACTAAATCCAGGATTCGCACAATCTCATCAGTCAATTGTTCAGGCGTGCAGAATATATGCGCATCGTCCTGCGTAAAGCCACGCACGCGCATTAAGCCATGCAACACACCTGACCGCTCATATCGGTAGACCGTACCGAATTCTGCCATGCGGATTGGCAAATCCCGGTAGCTATGAAGCTGATTCTTATAAATCATAATATGAAACGGGCAGTTCATGGGCTTTAGCTGATATGGCTGCTCGTCGACTTCCATTGGGGTAAACATATTCTCTTTATAGTACCCGGTATGCCCACTGGTTTCCCACAAATCTAATTTGGCAATGTGGGGAGTATTCACAAATTGGTATCCGTGTTTATAATGCTCATCCACATAAAACCGCTCAATTAGCTGTCTAACGCGGGCGCCTTTGGGATGCCAGAGGATTAGCCCATTTCCGATTGATTCCTGGATGGAATATAAGTCAAGCTCTCTGCCCAATTTGCGATGGTCGCGCTTTTTTGCTTCCTCAATGCGATAAAGATGCTCCTCCAGCATAGATTTTTTAGGATAATTGGTGCCGTAAAGACGCTGTAGCATCTGGTTGTGTTCGTCCCCGCGCCAATAAGCACCGGCAACAGTGAGAAGCTTGAAATTTTTCCCAAGTCTCTTAGTAGAAGGTACATGCGGTCCGCGGCACAGATCGGTAAATTCGCCCTGTGAATAAGCCGAAATCGTCTCATCCTTGCTAAAATCATCAATCAGTTCTAACTTCAAATCTTCATGAATACCTTTGAAAAAATCATAGGCTTTATCCCGCGCCAACACTTTGCGCTTGACTTCCAGGTCTTCATCTACAATTTTTGCCATTTCGGATTCGATTTGCTGAAAATCTTCCGGCGTGATGGGTCGATCCAGATCAATATCGTAATAGAAACCATTGTCGATCGGAGGCCCAATTCCCAGTTTGACTTGGGGGAACAGACGCTTAATCGCCTGCGCCATTAGATGTGCAGAACTGTGCCAGAATACCTGCTTCCCATCTTTCTCATTAAAAGTAAGGATTTGTAAGGCGCCATCCTCCTCAATTGGTCGATTGAGTTCCATAATTCTATCATTGAATTTAGCTGCAATGGCTTCCTTCCTCAACCTGCCATTAATTTCCTTGAGGATCTCGAAAGTGGTAATTCCGGCAGGATACGTCTTCTGCTTGCCATCCGGAAATGTTATGTTTACCATTTTGCTCATATTCAAATCTCTAACTTTAAAAAATCAAGCAAAGCCACGAAGTAAGAATCATTCGTGGCTGAAACCTGTGGGGCGGGCCAGAGTCGAACTGACGACCTCCACGATGTCAACGTGGCGCTCTAACCAACTGAGCTACCGCCCCGGCAATTAAAGCTGCCTAAAAGAACAAAAAAGTTAATTTTCGCTGTATGAAAATCCAAGGATTAATTTAACCAAATAATGGAGGTTAGCAAAAGAAAATATGGAATTAAAAGCACCTGTCTACAATTGTGAAACCTTTACGAGGCTAAAAATCCGCAGAGGTTGTAATTATTGTAAAATGAAAATATCAAGTACGTCAAAATCATTATCCTTGTAGAAGATACATAAAAGCTTAACAATCTCACCAAGAATTTGCAAAATCAAAACGCCATACTTAATTTTAGACTCACAAAATGTAAGAATAAATTGAAATAAAAATGACTTACGACACTAGCAACTTCCAGAAAGACGTTCTCGAACGAAGCCGGGAAATTCCGGTATTGGTTGATTTTTGGGCTGAGTGGTGCGGTCCATGCAAAATTCTCGGTCCGGTACTGGAAAGGTTGGCAGAAAAATATAAAGGTCATTGGGAGCTGGCAAAACTCAATACCGAAAAATATCCACAGATTGCCGCTCAATACGGAATCCGCAGTATTCCTAATGCAAAGCTTTTTATCGATGGAGAGGTGGTGAATGAATTTGTCGGCGCGCTGCCCGAAGGTGCCATTGAACAATGGCTCAAAAAAGCCCTGCCAAGCAAATACAGGGGAAAGCTGAACGAAGCACAGCAATTAATTACCAATGGAAAAATAAGCAAAGCTCAGAAATTATTGGAAGAAATCATCGCCGCAGAATCGGATAACGATCATGCGAATGCGTTGTTGGCGCGGGTTCTTGTTTTCGTTAATCCTGAAAAAGCAAACAACTATGCTGGAAAAATTGAACCCGGTTCCACTTATTTTGAAATGGCTGAGTCGATTCAGACCTTTGCCAACTTATTTCAACATTTGAATAATCCCAACAATTTGCCGGACAGCATGGGCAGGAAAAACTATCTGAAAGCGATTGCCGAATTAAATGAGCAAAATTTTGAAGCGGCTGTACAGGGATTTATTGAAGCGCTTCAAAATGACCGCTATTACGATGATGACGGCTCGAGGAAGGCATGCATTGCTATTTTTAGGTTTTTAGGTGAGGATCATCCAATTTCAAAAAAATATAGACCGGTGTTTAGCAGTGCTTTGTATGTTTAACTAAATTATCCCTTGAGCGTCATTTCGATCCCGATTTATCGGAATGAGAAATCTAAACCAAGAGTTCCGAAAGATTTCCCGCCGCTTTGCTCCTCGAAATGACCAAGTAATTGCTTTAACTAAAATAATGGAGGAGAAATTATGAAAAGCTTAATGTTGGCTGTTTCATTGATATTGTTAATGTTGTGTTTTAGTTGCGGACAGCAACAGGCGCAAATGAAAGAGGCTGGTTTGCATGAAGAGAATGTTGAATATAGCTCCAACGGAGATACCCTCAAAGGATATTTGGTTTATGATTCTGCGACTAAAGGAAAACGGCCTGGCGTTCTGGTTGTCCATGAGTGGTGGGGGCAAAATGAATATGCCCGCAAGCGCGCCCACATGTTGGCGGATTTGGGCTATACTGCATTTGCCCTCGATATGTTCGGGAACGGAAAGCAAGCCACTCATCCAGCAGATGCGCAAAAATTCGCCACAGAGGTAATGCAGCATATGGATGTTGCAAAAGCACGCTTTATGGCTGCCCTGAATTTGCTGAAATCCAATCAAACAGTTGATCCCCAAAAAATTGCTGCCGTCGGATACTGTTTTGGCGGGGGCATTGTATTGCGTATGGCTGAAATGGGCGTAGATCTTAAGGGAGTTGTTAGTTTCCATGGTACCCTGCCTGCCGATCAAAAGGTGGAGCCAGGACATGTTAAAGCCAGTGTGCTGGTTTGCCATGGAGCGGATGACCCATTTACTTCCCCTGAGCAGTTGAAGGCATTTAACGATGAAATGAAAAATG
>Ga0307417_10001159_pt1 | contig 10926 bp, 8 predicted proteins | sample SalMarWE160210MG_2_FD_202514 | JGI IMG/M metagenome (GOLD analysis project Ga0307417, IMG submission 202514) | Salt marsh sediment microbial communities from the Plum Island Ecosystem LTER, Massachusetts, United States - WE1602-10 | ecosystem: Environmental > Aquatic > Marine > Intertidal zone >...
GAGACCGACAGCTTTCTCCAGCAGCTCAAGGGGAATCCGAATTTTCAGTCCCAAGTCGAGGTCGCCAGGCAGCACCTCATGAGCAATCCGCCGCAGCAGGAAGCCACGCCAGCGTTGCCGACACCGTCGACGGACATGCAGTGAGCGCCGGGGTGATGCCGTAGGCCGATTGCGCCCAGTCAGATCACCCGCTCATTGCCGCCGTCCACCGGGACCTGGGCGCCGGTGGTACAGGCGAAACGAGGCCCACACAACTCGGCGACCAGCTCCGCCACGTCCCGGCTGGTGACCGGTCGGCCCAGGACGTTGCGCCGCTGGTACTGCTCCACGCTGATGCCGTAGTGGGCAGCCCGTGCTTCCAGCACATCCCCGGTCCAGATGCCCGTGTCGAATACGGCATTGGGGTGCAGGGTGTTGACCCGGATGCCGTCGCCGCCCCATTCCAACGCCACCACCCGGGCCAACTGGTTGAGCGCCGCCTTGGAGGCGGAGTAGGCAGCCGCACCGGGACCCGGCGCCGGCACGTTCTTGGATCCGATGATCACCACCCGCCCGCTGCGGGGAGCCAGCTTGAGCAGCGGATAAGCCTCGCGCATCAGGCTGAGGTTCGCATCCAGATTCACCCGCATCACGGCGCGCCAGGTCGTCATGTCCAGCGCGGCGACGGGTGTGCTGGGCGGGAACACCCCGGCGTTGAGGACCAGCATGTCCAGTCCACCGAAGCGCAAGACGGCGGACTCCAGCGCCGCGGACACGGCGGCCTCCTCAGTGACGTCGCAGTGCAGCCCGAGGAGGTCTGGCCGGCTGTGGTGTCCCCTGATGTCAGGGTTGCGATCCAGGCCCACCACGGCGGCGCCACGGGCCAGCAGGGTATCCACGCAAGCGCGTCCGATTCCCGATGCCGCTCCGGTCACCAGCGCGACCTCGCCCTGGAAGACCGGCGGTGCTCCGGCGCCTCGGAGCTTGGCCTGCTCCAGGTCCCAGTACTCCATGTCGAACAGGTCGGCCTCCGGCAGCGCCCGGTAGCCTCCGAGCGCCGTTGCCCGCAGGATGGTGTCCACGGTGTGGCTGTAGATGTCGGCAACGATGTCGGCATCGCGGGCGCTGACACCCGCGCTGCAGATACCGAGCCGGGGATCGACGATCACGCGGGGTGCCGGATCGAGCATGGTCACCGGCTCGGCACAACGCGCGGAATGCTCTACGAAATAGGCCTGGTAGGCGGCCACGTAAGCATCGACGTCGTCGCCCAACAGGGGCACGCACTTGGTGCGGATGACGTGATCCGGGGTCATGGGACCCTCTTGGGATAGCTTCGCAATGTCTTGGCGTTGGGCGAAGCCCAAGGACTTGGGATCCTGATCGGTGCGCAGGATCATCGGCCGGCCGGCGGCCTTGCTGACCCTGCTGCGCAGGGCCGCGAGCGGGCCGCGCAGCGGAGTGACCGGCGGGGCGAGCGGCTCGGGCGGCAGGTCCCATGCCCTGCGGGCGCGCAGTCGGTCCTCGGCCCGACTCACCAAAGCCACCATGCGCTCGTAGGATTCCCGGGCCGTGTCCCCGAAGCTGAACACCCCGTGCTGCAGCAGGACCATCCCGATGGTGCGTGGGCCCGCCTGGGCGGCGTAGGCCTCGGCACAGGCCCGTGCCAGGGCGAAACCGGGCATCACGTAGGGGATCACCACCACCTCGTCCCCGTAGAGCTCACGCGCCGACTCGGCGCCTTGCGCAGTATCCGTCAACGCCAGCACGGCATCGGCGTGGGTGTGGTCCACGTAGCGGTGGGGAATCACGGCGTGCAATATGCTCTCCACAGAGGGGGCGGGTGCATCCGCGCGGGTCATTTGAGTGCGAAGGGCGTTGACCATGGCCGGGTCCGACAGGCTTACCAGCTCGGCCAGGCGGCGCACCGGTGCGAGACGCAGGGGTGCGAATCCGGCAGACTCGATGGTCTCGAGATCCCAGCCGCTGCCCTTGACGTAAAGGATATCCTCCGGCTCGCCATGGAGATTGAGCTCGACCAGCTTCACCGAGGTGTTTCCGCCCCCGTGCAGCACTAGGGTCGGATCACGCCCCAGGAGACGCGAGCTGTATACTCGCAGTCCGAGATCCCCCTGGAATCCCACGGCCTCTTGATCGCTCCACAGGCTTTGCATGAGTCCCCCCGAGTCCGGTCCACGCTGGACTCATTGTAGCCCGGCGTCGCACCCCGGCGCTGGCTGGCACCATGAGCCTTCGATTCGGTATCATCGGTCCTCCGGGCGCCGCCATGAGCGCGCGCGGCGCCCGCAGCCCGGCGGGCCTCTGGAGGAGTACCAGCAATGAGCGAGCAGCGATCCTTCATTCCCATCGGCATCGCGGTGATGACGGTGTCGGACACCCGCACCCCGGACAACGACACTTCGGGCGATGCGCTGGAGGAGCGCCTGACCGGTGCCGGCCACCGCCTGGCGGAGCGCTGCATCGTTCCCGACAACCTCTACCGTATCCGCTCCGAGGTCTCCCGCTGGATTGCCTCCCCGGAAGTGCAGGCCGTCATCACCACCGGCGGCACCGGTCTCACCGGCCGGGACATCACCCCCGAAGCGGTGCGCCCCCTGTTCGACAAGGAAGTCGAAGGCTTCGGCGAGCTGTTCCGCTGGCTGTCATACCGGGACATCAAGACCTCCACGTTGCAGTCCCGCGCCGTGGCGGGGCTCGCCAATGCCACCCTGATCTTTTGTCTGCCCGGCTCGACCGGGGCCTGCCGTACGGGCTGGGATGAGCTCGTCGTCCACCAACTCGACTACCGGCACCGGCCTTGCAACATGATCGAGCTGATGCCCCGATTCCTGGAGCGCTGAGCGCCGATGGCAATCGAGAGCTGCGGCTCGCCGCAGGATGCGCTGCTCGGCTTCGACCAGGCGCTGGGATTTCTGCTGGAGCAGGCTCGCCCCCTTCACGAGAGCGAGATGGTGGATACTCAGGACGCGCTTGGCCGGGTACTGGCGGCGCCCCTGCATTCGCCCATCGACGTGCCCGGCTGGCACAACAGTGCCATGGACGGCTACGCCGTGCATGCCCGCGACATCGCCGGGGCAGGCGCGAGCGTGCTGCCGATAACCCAGCGTATCGCCGCCGGACAGCAGGGCCGGGCGCTTCCCGGCGGAGAGGCCGCCCGCATTTTCACGGGTGCCCCGCTGCCGCCGGGGGCCGACGCTGTGGTGATTCAGGAGCGCTGCAGCGTGGTCGCCGATACCGTGCACATCGAAGGGGGCGTGCGCCCGGGGGACAACGTGCGGCCCAGGGGCAACGACATCGCCGGCGGCAGCGAGATCCTGACTGCCGGCGCCCGGTTGCGCCCGCAGGAGCTGGGGCTGGCCGCCTCGGTGGGGCTGGCGCGGCTGCCCGTGGCACGGCGGCTTCGCGTGGCGGTGCTCTCCACCGGCGATGAGCTGGTAGCGCCCGGGAGCGCCCTGGGTCCGGGACAGATCTACAACTCTAACCGCTACCTGATGCACGGCCTGCTGCGGAGCCTGGGCTGTTTGGTGCTGGACCTAGGGGTCATCGCCGATACCCTAGAGGCAACCCGCCGGGCCTTGCTGGAGGCCAGCCAGGCTGCCGACATGATCCTCACCAGCGGCGGCGTCTCGGTGGGAGAGGAGGACCACGTGCGGGCCGCGGTGGAGTCCGTCGGTCGGCTGCAGATGTGGCGCATCGCCATCAAGCCCGGCAAGCCGCTGGCCTACGGCAGGGTGGGTGACGCGGATTTCATCGGCCTGCCGGGCAACCCGGTCTCGACCCTGGTCACCTTCGTGCTGCTGGTGCGGCCATTCATTTTGGCGCGGCTGGGCGCCCGGGAGCTCACCCCAGCTCGCATGCAGGTCGCCGCAGACTTCGACTGGCCTCGACCGGGCAGGCGGCGGGAGTACGTCCGGGTCCGCCTGGTTGGCTCTCCCCCGCTGCCGCCGCGGGTGGCCGTGTATCCTAAGCAGGGCTCCGATGTGCTTAGCTCCGCCGTCTGGGCGGACGGATTGGTGGAGATCCTTGAGGAGGCCACCGTGCGCCGGGGCGAGCCGGTCACCTACCTGCCGTTTTCCGATCTGTTGTGCTGAGAGTGAGCGTGATACCCGACACACTGTTTGAGGCCAATCTGAGCTGCCTGCCCCTGGCCCACCGGGGTAAGGTCCGCGACATCTACGGCGCGGGCGAGGAGCACCTGCTCATCGTCACCACCGATCGGCTGTCGGCTTTCGACGTGGTGCTTCCGACACCAATTCCCAGGAAAGGGGCGGTGCTCACCGCCATCTCCAATTTCTGGTTCCGGCGCACCGAGCACATCGTTGCCAACCATCTTACCGACATCCCTCTGGAGCAGATCGTCGCCGATCCGGGCGAGCTGCCGATGCTGGAGGGACGGGCCGTCGTGGTGCGCAAACTCCAGGCCCTGCCGGTGGAGGCCATCGTCCGCGGCTACATCATCGGCTCCGGCTGGAAGGACTATCAGCGCGCCGGCGCCGTGTGCGGAACTCCGCTCCCCCAGGGCCTGCGTCTGGCCGACCGCCTGCCCGAGCCCATATACACACCCTCCACCAAGGCAGCAGCGGGTGATCACGACGAGAACATCGATTTCGCCCGCACCAAGACGCTGCTCGGCGCCGAGCTGGCGGCTCGGGTGCGGGACCTCAGCCTGCAGATCTACTCGGCTGCCGCGGCCTATGCCCTGAGGCAGGGGATCATCATTGCCGACACCAAGCTCGAATTCGGGCTCTCGCCCGCCGGCGAGCTGGTGCTCATCGACGAGGTCCTGACGCCGGACTCCTCGCGCTTCTGGCCGGCGGATACCTACCACCCCGGCACCAGCCCGCTCAGCTTCGACAAGCAATACGTGCGCGACTATCTGGAGAACCTGGCCTGGGACAAGCGGGCTCCCGGCCCCAGCCTGTCGCCCGAGGTAGTCGCAAATACCTCCGAGAAATATCTAGAGGCCTACCGGCGACTCAGCGGTGAGGATCTTTGAGAGGAGCGTTCATCACCGGCACGGACACCGGCGTCGGCAAGACGGTCCTGGGTGCCGCTCTGGCGGCGTCGCTGGCCGCCACTGGACTCCGGGTACGCGTGCGCAAGCCGGTGGAATCGGGCTGTGCGCCGGGGCAGGCCGGCCTCCTGCCGGCAGATGCCGCCGCCCTGCGGCAGGCCGCGGGCGCCTGGGAGCAGCTGCAGCGGGTCTGTCACTTTCCGCTGCAGGCGCCGGTCTCCCCGCAGCGCGCCGCCGAGCTGGCAGGGCTGCAGCTGCACATTGCGGACTTGGTGAGCGCCTGTCGAGTCGGTATCGAGGAGCGCGACTTCCTGCTGGCGGAGGGCGCCGGAGGCTTCTACGCACCCCTTGCCGCCGATGGTCTCAACGCGGACTTGGCGGTGTCGCTGGGTCTGCCGGTGGTGCTGGTGGTCGCCGATCGCCTCGGCTGCCTCAACCATGCGCTGCTCAGCGCCGAGGCTATCGCCCACCGCGGGCTAAGGCTGACCGGGGTGGTGCTAAGCCGCCTCAGCCCCAAGCCGGACCCGCAGATGGACAATCTGCGGGATCTCAGGCACCACCTTGGCGCACCGGTCACGCTATTGAGCTTCGAGCACTCAGCCGGGGCGTCGTCTCCGCCCGAGGCGCACTTGAGCGCCGTCGCCGCCCTGGTAGTCAGCTTAACGGCCTGATGAAAACACAGGGGGCATTACGCCCCCCGTGATTGCGTGTGCCCAAAGCCCCGGGATCAGTTGACCTTCGGATCCAGCGCGCCGCTGGCATAGCGCTTGAACATCGCTTCCAGGCTGACCGGACGGATCTTCGAGGCGTTGCCGGCGGTGCCGAAGGCCTCGTAGCGATCCTTGCAGATCTGCTTCATGCCCTTGGTGGCGACGGTCAGCCACTTGCGCGGATCGAACTCCTTGGTGTTCTCGGCCAGGAACTTGCGCACCGCACCGGTGGAGGCCATCCGCAGATCGGTGTCGATGTTGACCTTGCGCACGCCGTGCTTGATGCCCTCGACGATCTCCGCGACGGGCACGCCGTAGGTCTCGCCCATGTTGCCGCCGTACTGGTTGATCATGGCCAGCCAGTCCTGGGGCACGGAGGAGGAGCCATGCATCACCAGGTGCGTGCTGGGGATGCGAGCGTGAATCTCCTTGACGCGCTCAATGGCCAGGATGTCGCCAGTGGGCGGACGGGTGAACTTGTAGGCACCGTGGGAGGTGCCAATGGCGATGGCCAGGGCGTCCACGCCGGTCTTCTTGACGAAGTCCGCGGCTTCTTCCGGATCGGTCAGCAGTTGGCTGTGATCCAGGACGCCCTCCGCACCGATACCGTCCTCCTCGCCTGCCATGCCGGTCTCCAGGGAGCCCAGGCAGCCCAGCTCACCTTCGACCGACACGCCGCAGGCATGGGCCATGTCGACGACGGTTTTGGTGACGTTGACGTTGTACTCATAGGAGGCCGGGGTCTTGCCGTCCTCGCCCAGCGACCCGTCCATCATCACCGAAGAGAAACCCAGCTGGATGGAGCGCTGGCATACCGCGGGTGAGGTGCCGTGGTCCTGGTGCATGCACACAGGGATGTGCGGGAACTCCTCGATGGCGGCCAGGATCAGGTGGCGGAGGAAGGGGGCGCCGGCATACTTGCGGGCACCGGCGGAGGCCTGCACGATGACCGGGCTATCGGTCTCGTCGGCCGCTTCCATGATGGCGCGCATCTGCTCCAGGTTGTTGACGTTGAAGGCTGGCACGCCATAGCCTTGCTCGGCGGCGTGGTCCAGCAGCTGACGCAGAGAGATCAATGCCATTAGTCATCTCCTCATCTATAGGGTAGGGGGACGGTGGTCTCGACTTGGACGCCTGCGGTCGCCGCACAGGGGCTCTCCGCCAAGTTGCCGACCTCGGCGATCTTCATGGCGTTGGTACCGCCACGCTTGCCCCATCGGGTCGCCCTTGGTGACGATCACCAAATCGTCATCGCGCACCGCACCAGCTCATCGATGGCCTCGCAGTTCAGCTGGGCATGATCGGTCGTTTCTATATCGAGGGGCACCGGGTATATACGCCCGGTAAAGCGTTATCTTTCTACGCGTCTCCCAGTGACGCGTCAAGGCGTAGATGGGGATACCCGAGCCGATCCGCGACATCCAGCGCGGCGCGGAGCCGGATTCGGTCAGAGCCACGATGGCACGCACAACATCCACGCCCACCACGAGCATACGGTCGAGCACCTTGGGATCGTCGCTAGACGGCCCCAAAGTGGCGACGATCTTGGTCCAGCGCAGCATGGTTTGAGCGCTGCCCGCTCTGGCGTAGAGACGGCTCAGCCCTTGGCCCGCTCCTCGAGCATGGCCACGGCGGGCAGGGTCTTGCCCTCCAGGTACTCCAGGAAGGCGCCGCCGGCGGTGGAGATGTAGGAGACCTTCTCGTAGATGTCGTACTTCTGGATGGCGGCGATAGTGTCGCCGCCGCCGGCCAGGCTGAAGCCGTCGGCATTGGCGATGGCCATGGAGACGGTCTTGGTGCCCGCGCCGAACTGATCGAATTCGAACACGCCCACCGGTCCGTTCCAGATGATGGTGCCGGCCTTGGCGATGATGTCGACCAGCGCCTGGGCAGACTTGGGTCCGATGTCGAGGATCATGTCATCGTCGGCCACGTCACCGGCATCCTTGAGCACTGCCGGCTCGTTGGCGTCGAGCTTCTTGCCGCAGACCACGTCCACGGCAATCGGAATGCTGGCGCCCCGGGCCGCCACCTTTTCCATCAGCGCCTTAGCGGTGGGCACGAGATCATCCTCGCACAGGGACTTGCCCACATTCCTGCCGGTGGCCTTGAGGAAAGTATTGGCGATGCCGCCGCCCACGACCAACTGGTCCACCTTCTCCGACAGGGACTCCAGCACGGTCAGCTTGGTGGAGACCTTGGAGCCGCCGACGATAGCGATCATGGGCCGAGCCGGATTGGCCAGCGCCTTGCCGAGCGCCTCCAGCTCCTCGGTAAGCAGGATGCCGGCACAGGCGGCCGGGGCGAGCCTGCCAACGCCATGAGTGGAGGCCTGGGCCCGGTGGGCCGTGCCAAAGGCGTCCATGACGAACACGTCGCACAGTGCGGCGTAGTGTTTCGCCAGCTCTTCGACGTCCTTCTTCTCACCTTTGTTGAAGCGCACATTCTCGAGCAGGACGACTTCGCCCGCGGCCAGCTCGGGGGCCTGCTCTAGGTAGTCCTTGATCAAGCGCACCGGCGTGCCGAGCTTGGCGGACAGGTCGTCGGCGACGGGCTTGAGCGAGCTCTCCTCCGAATAAACACCTTCCTCGGGCCGACCCAGATGGGACATGACCATGACCCGAGCACCGGCGTTGCGGCAATGCTCCATGGTCGGCAGAGATGCGCTGATGCGGGCGTCCGAGGTAACCTTGCCGTCCTTCACGGGCACGTTCAGATCGGCGCGAATGAGCACGCGCTTGCCGCTGAGGTCGAGGTCGGTCAGCTTGATGAAAGACATTGCGAAACCTCCTGAAAGAGACTCGGGAAAGAATTCAGATCCTAAGGTGGGCCGTGCCTGAAGCCTCTCTCGTTGGGAGCGGGCTTGCCCGCGAACGCCATGAGGCATTCCGGGCAAGCCCTTTGGCGGCCGGCCCCTACTTGGCGACGTGCCGCACCATGCGCAGCATGTTGCAGGCGTAGCCGTACTCGTTGTCGTACCAAGCCACCACCTTGACGAAGGTCGGATCCAGGGCGATGCCGGCTCCCGAGTCGAAGATGGAGGGGGTGCCGCAGCCGCGGAAATCGGTGGAGACCACCTTCTCGTCGGTGTAGGCCAGGACGCCGGCCAGATCGCCGGACTCGGAGGCGGCCTTCATGGCGGCGCAGATGTCAGCATACTTGGCCTCCTTGCTCAGCTCCACGGTCAGGTCCACCACCGACACGTCGGAGGTGGGCACCCGGAATGCCATGCCCGTCAGCTTGCCGTTGAGCTCGGGCAGCACCTTGCCCACGGCCTTGGCGGCGCCGGTGGACGACGGGATGATGTTCTCCAGGATGCCGCGGCCGCCGCGCCAGTCCTTCATGGAGGGCCCGTCGACGGTCTTCTGGGTGGCAGTGGCGGCATGCACCGTGGTCATCAGGCCGCGCTTGACGCCCCAGTTATCGTTCAGCACCTTGGTCACGGGGGCCAGACAGTTGGTGGTGCAGGAGGCGGCCGAGATGATGGCCTCGCCGTTGTAGACCTTGTGGTTCACGCCGTAGACGAACATCGGGGTAGTGTCCTTAGAAGGCGCGCTCTGAACGACCTTCTTGGCCCCGGCGTCGATGTGCTTCTGGCAGGTCTCGCCCGTCAGGAACAAGCCGGTCGACTCGATGACCAGATCGGCACCGACGTCGCCCCACTTCAGGCTGGCGGGATCGCGCTCGGCGGTGAGGCGGATCTTCTTGCCGTTGGCGATCATGGTGCTGCCGTCGACGGCAATGTCACCCTTGAAGTTGCCGTGCACGGAGTCGTACTTCAGCATGTAGGCTAGATAGTCGGGATCCAGCAGGTCGTTGATACCGACCACCTCGATGTCCGGGAAATCCTTCACGATAGCGCGGAATGCCATGCGGCCGATGCGACCGAACCCATTGATGCCTACTTTGATAGCCATACCTTTCTCCATCTGATTGGTCAATAAGCCTGTGCGGCGGGCCCGAGGCCCGCCACGAGGTATCTGCTCAGAGCACGGACTCGACCGTCTTGACGACGTTGTCGACGGTGAAGCCGAAGTGCTTGAAGACGTCCTTGGCCGGCGCGGACTCACCGAAGCTGTCCAGTCCGACCACCTTGCCGCCGGGACCGACGTATTTGTACCAGCAGGATGTAACGCCCGCCTCCACGGCCACCCGAGCACTCACCGCCGCCGGCAGCACGGACTCCTTGTAGGCGGCGTCCTGGGCCTCGAAGGCATCCACGGAAGGCATCGACACCACGCGGATCTTGCGACCCTTTTCTTGCAGTGCCTTGGCCGTATCCATGGCCAGTCCGACCTCGGAGCCGGTGGCGATGATGATGGCCTCGGGTGTCCCCTCGCTGTCAGACAGCACGTAGCCACCCTTGTGGATGTTGTCAATCTGCTCCGGGGTGCGCTCCTGGTGTGCCAGGCTCTGGCGCGAGAAGATGAGGCAGGTCGGCCCGCTGGTGCGCTCGATGGCCGTCTTCCAGGCCACGGCGGTCTCCACCGTGTCGCAGCTGCGCCAGAGCGCCATGTTCGGAATCAGTCGCAGGGTGGCGGTCTGCTCCACTGGCTGATGGGTCGGCCCGTCTTCACCCAAACCGATGGAATCGTGGGTGTAGACGAAGATGCTGCGCTGCTTCATCAGAGCGGCCATGCGCAGCGCGTTACGCGCATACTCGGAGAACATTAGGAAGGTGGCACCGTAAGGGATGAAGCCCCCGTGCAGCCCGATACCGTTCGTAATCGCCGACATGCCGAACTCACGCACGCCGTAGTAGATGTAGTTGCCCGCGGACTCTGCCTTGTTAATGGCCTTGGACCCCTTCCACAGGGTGAGGTTGGAGCCCGCCAAGTCCGCCGAGCCGCCGATCAGCTCCGGCAGCAGCGGGCCAAAGGCGTTGAGGGTATTTTGGGAGGCCTTGCGGGTAGCGATGCTGTCGCCCTGGGCGTCCAGGGCCATAATGTACTCGTTGGACTTGGCGTCCCAGTCGGGCGGCAGCTCGCCAGCCATGCGGCGCTCGAATTCGGCCGCCAGCTCCGGATAGGCCGACGCGTAGGCGGCGAAGGCCGCGTCCCACTCCGCCTCTGCCGAGGCACCCTTCTCACGCGCATCCCAGGCCTTGGCGATGTCCGGGGGGATCACGAAGGGCTCGTGGGCCCAGCCCAAATTCTCGCGGGCCGCCGTGACCTCGTCCGCACCCAGAGGGGCGCCATGGCA
>Ga0307417_10001160_pt1 | contig 10926 bp, 9 predicted proteins | sample SalMarWE160210MG_2_FD_202514 | JGI IMG/M metagenome (GOLD analysis project Ga0307417, IMG submission 202514) | Salt marsh sediment microbial communities from the Plum Island Ecosystem LTER, Massachusetts, United States - WE1602-10 | ecosystem: Environmental > Aquatic > Marine > Intertidal zone >...
TCGGGTTTCGGACCAGGCCTCAGAGTAGCCCAAAGAGCCCCAATGATACTGCGTGCCCGAGCTGGCATAGTTGTAGGCCACCCGGTCCGGACCGTCGTACCAATCGCCCCAAGCACGGGCATAGGTCATATCGTCTCCACGAACGACCGCGCTCCACGTGTATCCGGACGTGCAGTCCGTCGTGGTGCCGTTGCCGGCGGTTTCGGAGTAGGCGAGCGCCGCTGGGCCAATGGCTACAACAGAGACAAAGACGATACAGCAGAGCAGCAGAATATGGTTCCGCACAGCACACCTCCCTGGTGATCTGCGCCATGAACCCTAACATCCCGCGATCTAGCTGTGCACTGACGGTCGTGGTTCACATCGGGTTCTGGGTCTTCTGTCATAGTCGTTCGTAGGGTCTTTGTCCGTCTAGGGCTCCGTGTGGCCGGTTGAAGTTGCAGAAGTCTTCCCACTCTTGCAGACACGACGCAAGCTCCGGGGGTGAGACTCGAACTCACAACCTGCGGATTAACAGTCCGATGCTCTGCCAATTGAGCTACCCCGGAAGGGACTGCGATGCTACCACCGTACAATTGGGTGTCAGACAGAAGGAGCAGTCATGAGATTTCGACTTGGTCTACTGATCGGCCTCGCCGTCGGCTACGTACTCGGCGCGAAAGCAGGCAAGGAACGCTACGACCAGATCGTCAACACCGTCAAGCGCGTGACTGAAGTCGACAGCGTTCAGAAGGCCACCGACAGGGTCAAACAGACTGTCGGTGAGGGGATGACCAGCGCATCAGAAGCAATCAGGAATACCGTCGAGACCTAATCGTCGTCGAGGAACCCTTCGAGCCGTTTTGATCTCGCAGGGTGGCGCAGCTTCGCGAGTGCTTTGGTTTCCAGCTGGCGGATCCGCTCCCGCGTCACGCTGAAGTGACGGCCCACCTCCTCCAGCGTTCGGACCGTCCCGTCCTCCAGCCCGAACCGCATGACGATCACCTGGCGTTCTCGTTCGTTCAGCTCCTCGAGGGCATGGGCAACATACTCCTGAAGGAGCTTGAACGCCGCCGCCTTGACCGGCACCTCCGCTTCAGGGTCCTGTACGAAATCGCCAAGCGTCGAATCCTCCTCCTCCCCAAGCGGCGTTTCCAACGAAACGGGATCCTGCGCGATCCTGCGGAGCTCCGAAACACGATCGGGTTCCACCTCCAGCTCGGCGGCGATCTCCTTGATCGTCGGTTCCCTCCCAAGCTCCTGAAGCAGCCGGCGCTGAACCCGTGACAGCTTGTTGATCGTCTCCACCATATGGACCGGCACCCGAATGGTCCGGCCCTGATCAGCCAGCGCCCTGGTCACCGACTGGCGGATCCACCACGTCGCGTACGTCGAGAACTTGAAACCCTTGCGATAGTCGAACTTCTCGACCGCCCGCATCAACCCCAGGTTGCCTTCCTGGATGAGGTCCAGCAGCGGCATCCCACGCCCGACATATCGCTTGGCGATCGACACCACGAGGCGAAGGTTCGCTTCGACGAGCCGCTGCTCCGCCGTGTTCCCCCGCCGCACGTCTCGAGTCAGAATTGCTCGATCCTCCGCCGTGAGGGACGCAGACTCGGGATCGAGCTGCCCGGATGCACGGCTCCCCGCCTCGATGAGCATCGCCAGCTCAACCTCCTGTTGGGGGTTGAGCAGAGCGATCCGTCCGATCTCCCGAAGATACATGCGCACCGGGTCGGATACCGACGAGAGATCATCGTCGGCGAGCTGGATGTCGAGGACGTCCTCGCTGTCCTCCTCAATATGGAGTTCGCGCGCTCGGAGTCCGTCTGCAACCTGATCGAACGATTCTGCCGGAGCTTTCAGATCCTCCAGCTCCTGCTGGATCTCCCCCACCGTCACGAACCCTCTCTGTCGGGCCCGCTTGGCGAGCACCTCGATCAGTGTCTGCAGCGAATCAGTCATTCCACCTCGCGTTTGCTCTTCTCCAACCGTATCAACTCAGGGAACAGCTTGGAACGGGTATCGGCATCCGCACCGGCGAGCTTGTGACGAATCTCCGCGATCTTGGCATCAATGGCGGTCATCGCCAGACGTCTGACGAGCTGCGCCGGGTCTTCGAGCGGGCGTTCGTCCACCACCAGGGTCCGGACCAGTTTTCCGACATCGTCATCGCGCTCGCCGATGACCCCGGCGAGATCCGGCGGCTTCCCAGGCGGAAGTCCGTCGAGTGCGCCGGCCAGCAGATCGAACGCTTGGCGGTTCACCCCATCGCCGAAGAGTGACCGGTCGATCTCCAACCCTTCCAGCCGATCGTCGTTCACCGCGAGCACCCGCAAGAGCTGCTGCTCGGCCTTCGCCACACCGGACGACCGTTCGGCCGGTCTTTCGTTGCGAGTCGTCGGCGGGCTCTTGGACCGCTCGATAGCAGAGAGGATCGGCTCGAACTCCGAACCGACGTTCCTTGCCAGGTAGCGGGCGTACTCTCTCCGGACGAGCGTATCCGGCTGGCGGGCGATGATCCCTGTCGTCGTTCTGATTGCCCTGGCTCTCGCCTCGGGTTCCGAAAGGTCAAAGCGTTTCAGTTCCCGATCGATCCTGAATTGGAGCAGCGGTACCGATTCCTCGATGGCAGAGCGCAAGCTCGAAGCGTCGCCATCTTTCACGAGGTCTGCTGGATCCTTGCCTTCCGGCATGAGTGCCACCCGCAGGTCCAGTTCCAGCCGGACGGGCGTTTCGAGCGTGTCGCCTCGTAGGGCAGCACCGGCGCCCGCCTCGTCGGCATCGAACGCGAGGACCACTCGCTCCGAGAACCGACGCAGAAGGTCGAAGTGCTCCTCGCCCAGGGCGGTGCCACAGGTGGCGACGGCCTCTTCCATCCCGGCGAGATGCATCCCGATCACGTCCGTGTACCCCTCCACGACGACCGAGAACCCGGACCTGGAGATCTGCCCCTTCGCCAGGTTCAACCCATACAGCAACCGAGCCTTCTGATAGAGGCGCGTTTCTGGGCTGTTCAGGTACTTGGGCCCTTCCCCGTCGAGGAGCCGCGCTCCGAACCCGACCGGGTCACCGCGCAGGTCGTAGATCGGGAACATGATGCGACCCCGGAACCAGTCGCGGAGCCCTCCGCGAGGGTTGCGGGCGGCAAGGCCGGTACCGGTCATGACCTTTGCGGGAATCTTCTGGTCACGAAAGTGGACGACCAGTTCATCCCAACCACCTGGCGAGTAGCCGAGCTGGAACCGATCGATCACTTCCCCGTCGTAGCCGCGACCCCGCAGGTACGCCCTCGCCCGTCCCGCGTCCGGCCCCGTTCGTAGCCGCTCGTTGTAGAACTCCACCGCGAGGCGGACGGCATCGACCATCGCCTCCCGCTCCCCCCTCCGCTTGGCTGCGGCGGGGTCGCGCTGGAGCGTCACGCCGGCTCTCGATGCCAGGTACTCGACCGACTCGTTGAACCCCAGACCCTGGGTCATCTCGACGAACTTGAAGACGTCACCACCGACACCACAGCCGAAGCAATGGAAGAGGCCTTGAGAGACGTCGATCGACAGCGATGGGGTCTTCTCCTGGTGGAACGGGCAGATGGCCTTGTAGGTGCGTCCCGTCTTCTTGACGGTCGTCACCCCTTCCAGGAGCTCCACGATGTTCGTGGCAGCCCGGACGCGCTCGATGTCGGTTTGCTGGTAGGCCACGCAGCGAGTGTAGGCGACGGCACCAACCGTGAGGAGGGGCCTTGCCCTCACAACGGAACGGTCGCTGCCAGGTTCGTATACTCGCCGGCATGCACATCGCGTTCCTCAACCCGCAAGGCAACTTCGATCCGAACGACCGCTACTGGACCCAGCACCCGGACTTTGGAGGACAGCTCGTCTACGTCAAACAGGTCGCCAACGCGCTCGTCGCGAAGGGGCACCAGGTCGACATCCTGACCAGACGGGTCGATGACGAGAAGTGGTCTGGTTTCGAATCGGCGATCGACGGCTACCCGGATGGAGCACGGATCGTCAGGCTCGACGCCGGCCCGGATCCTCGCTTCCTCCGCAAGGAAGACCTGTGGCCGTACCTCTGCTCAGAGTGGGTACCCAACATCCTCGCCTTCTACGGAGACGACCTGCCCGACGCGATCACCTCGCACTACGGGGATGGAGGTATCAGCGCAGCGATCCTGCGTGCCCGCACCGGCATCCCCTACACGTTCACCGGGCACTCGCTCGGGGCACAGAAGCGCGACGGCCTCGTCGCCCAGGGCGCGTCGATCGATGAGGACCGCTACCACTTCCCCACCAGGATCGAAGCAGAGCGGTCGACGCTGGAGAACGCCGGAGTGGTCATCACGTCCACCCGCCAGGAACGATTCCTCCAGTACGGACACGACGCTTACGCCGGAGCGATCGACCCGGATGATGACAGCCGGTTCGCCGTTGTTCCGCCCGGAGTCGACCAGACCGTCTTCTTCCCCGAACCAGGGCCCGATGACCAGAGTGTTGCCGTGCGCGTCGATGGATTTCTCCACAGAGACCTGACTCCTGATCGAATCGACCTGCCGGTGGTGGTCGCATCGAGCAGACTCGATGCGAAGAAGAATCAGCGGGTTCTCGTCGACGCCTTCGGACGGAACGAGCAGCTGAGATCATCGGCGAATCTCGTCATCGTGACCGGTGCCCTCGAGGATCCTCTTCGAAGCGACGAGGGTGCCTCGGCATCAGAACAAGAGGTGCTCGCCGATCTTCGAGACGGCATCGACTCCTACGGGCTCGGCGGTGCCGTTGCCGCGTTCTCGATCAGTGGTCAGCGTCCACTCGCCGCCGGCTACCGGACCTTCGCCGCTCGCCACTCGGTGTTCGCCTTGACGGCCCTCTACGAGCCGTTTGGACTTGCGCCACTCGAGGCCGCCTCCGCAGGTCTTCCGGCAGTCGTCACGAACAAGGGGGGCCCAACCGAGAGCTTCCAAGAGAACCGTCGCGACTTCGGGGTGCTCGTCGACCCCTACGACGCCGACGACGTCGCGAGTGGCCTCCTTCGAGCGCTCGGCGACGAGTGGGCCTCCCTTGCCGCCGCCGGCAGGGAACGAGTACTCACCCGCTACACGTGGGATCGCACCGCCGAGGGCTACCTCGCAGCAATCGAGAGGGCACTCGCCACCCGTTCGCGCCCAACCAAGCCGATCCCATCGTGGTGTGCCTGATCAGCCCTCAAGCCGGCGAAGGCGTTCGGCGCGCCGTTCCATGACTTCATCCGCTGAGCCGACGGCAACGAGCGGAAGGACAGCCGAACCGAACAGCGCTGCCGCGACCTGATAGCGAAGCAGGACAATGATGTAGACGCCGACGAACACAACGGCGATCGAGCGCGCCACCCACGAGTCATCCTCCAATCGGGCCAGCGCAACGACTCCTCCAGCGCCGAACCCCAGGGTGAGAGCGGCAACAACATCGAAGGCGGCAAGCGGCACACCGATCATGAGACTCAGCATCATGGCGTAGAGCACCGCGTTCGGTGCCCGCGGGTGCCGAGACAGAAACGCCAACACCAGAAAGACGACAGGCACGAGTGCCAGTCCCACGGCGAGGGCTGCCGTCGGATTCTCCGTCGAGCCTTCGACACTCCCGGCCACGAACGCGTAGACGATCAGCGAGTTGGCCACGATCATCACCAGCGAAGCCACGCCGATCGCGATCCACTTGCGGCCGCGTTCTCCGACCTTCAGGGTCTATCCCTTCACGGAGCCGGCGGTCAGGCCACGCACGAAGTACCGCTGCAACGAGAAGAACACGACCATGGGAAGCACCATGGAAATGAACGCAGCAGCCGGCAACAAGTGCTCAGCCTCGCCTTTGTTGCCCGCCAGGTTGGCCAGCGCGACGGTCAGCACCTGGGCCTGTGGGTCGAGCCCAAGGAACACCAACGCCACGAGGAAGTCGTTCCACACCCAGAGGAACTGGAAGATCGCGAACGAGGCAAGGACCGGCACCGAGAGCGGAATGATCAGACGCCAGAAGATCGTGAAATCGTCAGCACCGTCGATCTTGGCCGATTCGATGATCGAAGACGGTAGTGACCCGATGTAGTTGCGCAACAGGTACACCGCGAGCGGTAGACCGAACCCGGTGTGCGCCAGCCAAACCGCTGGAAACGTGCCGACCAGGTCGAACTTGGTATAGAGGCGGAGTATGGGAATCAACGCCATCTGCAGCGGGACGACCATCAGTCCCACCACCAAGGCGAACAGCACATACCGCCCCGGGAAGCTCATCCAGGCGAAGGCATAGGCGGCAAAGGCTGCGATGGTGATCGGAATCACCACCGCAGGAATCGTCACCGCAAGGCTGTTCAGGAAGGCGTTTCCGAACCCGGACTGCCCGAGGACCGTCGAGTAGTTCGAGATTGTCCACTGTGCCTTGTCGAACAGGTGCGGAATGGCTGTCCACCAGCCACTCCCCCTGATCTCGTCCCTCGTGCGGAAGGAGCTGATCATCAGTCCCAGCGTTGGAATAGTCCACAGGAGCGCGATGATCGCCACGCCCAGTTTCGCCGGCCAACCCTCGACGAGGCGACCAAAGAACCCCTTCTCCGCGTGTTGGCTCAGCGCGGTAGTCATCGGATCGCCTCCTCAGCCTGGAATCTACGTATGTTGATGACGAGCACCGGGATCACTGCGACGAACAGGATGACAGCGAGCGCTGCGCCGGTACCGAAGTTACGGTTCTTGAAGAACTCCGTGATCATCCTCTCTGCGATAACCGACGTCCCGTCGCGACCACCGGTCATGACATAGACGATGTCGAACAGCTTCCACACGGTGATCACCACCGTTGTCCACACGACGATCACCGTCGACGCTACCGACGGGAAGACCACCTTCCAGAACAGCTGCAGCTCCGAGGCGCCATCGATTCGGGCGGCCTCGACGATCTCTCCCGGAACCGACTTGATGGCCGAAGAAAGAATGACCATCGCGAAGCCCACCTGGGTCCAGATGAGGATGACCATGAGGAACGCCGTGTTCCAAGGCTGGATCGCCAACCAGCTCACCGGTGATCCGCCCAGCGCTGACACCAAGGCGTTGAGGATGCCGATCTGATTGCCGAAGCCCTCAGGCCGGAAGCTGTACACGAAGCCCCACACGACGCTGGCGCCGACGAACGACACCGCCATCGGGAGGAAGATCAGCGACTTGGAGATCGACTCGGACCGCCTCCCCAGCTTGTCTGCGAGCGTGGCGAAACCAAGACCGATGGCCACGACAATGACGGGAACGATCACGACCCACAATATGCTGTTGCGAATCGAGATCAGCGTATCGCTCGTCGTGAACACGTCGATGTAGTTTTGAAGCCCGACGAACTCCTTGCTGTTGCGGTTCATGAACGAGATGATCAACGTATTGACCGCCGGGTACACCAGGTAGATGGTCAGGATGACGGCTGCCGGTCCCGCAAAGACAAACGGGCGGATACCCGCACGAAAACGCTCCGGAAGGGTGCCCACGAATCTGTCCATTCCCCAGTAGAGCGCCCAGACCCCAACCACGCCGACCACGATGGCAACGATTACCTGGAACAGGCGATTGGCGTTCTGGTCCCGCAGGTAGTTGAACGACACCACCAGAACGACGATGGTGAAAGCGGGAATGAGGAGCGAGGTGAGTAGACGGATCAGGTAGAGCAGCGGTGCGGAAGCCCGCCCTTCGCCTCCGGTGTCAGGTGGCTTGCCGCTCGAAGGTTCCGGTTCCATCAGGGTTGGTGTAACCATGTCGGGCTTCCCTCTGCTCCTCGCTCACCTTCGTGGCAGACTAGCGCGATGAAGGGACGGCTGCATGCCGTCCCTTCATCCACTAGCTCGTTGACGTTATGACGAAGGCCAGCTGGCCTCGACCGTGTCAAGCACCTCCGCGGTAGGAGTGCCATTCACCCAGTCTTGTATGCCTTTCCACCACGTCCCCTGTCCGACCTCAGGTGGCATCAAGTCCGACGCGTCGAACACGAAGGAGTTCGACGCCAACGCATCGGTGATGACCTTGGACAGAGTCTTGTTCGTGTCGGTCTCATAGCAGTCAGATGACACGTTCTTGTTGCCAGGGAGTCGTTCGACTCCTGCGACACCCGTTCCACCGTACGGCGAGACACCGCCGCCACTTGGCGAGGCAAGTGTGCACTCCCAATCGGCGCTGACCCAGTCCTTCAGGACCTGTGCGAGCTTCGGGTCATTCTTGAAGATCATGATGGTGTCGCCACCACCCAGCGCTCCGGTATTGCCGTCGATCGTCGGGAATGGGAAGAACTTCACGATGTCTTCTCCACCCTCGGGGAAGAAGTTCGTCACAAAGCTGCCCTGCTTGTGCATCAAGCATCCTGGCGGCGTGTTGAACATTGGAAGCGGCGCATCCTTGAAGTTCACCGAATTGACGTTCTCCGTCCCTCCCAACACGAAGTTGGGTGCAAAGAACAGGTCGCCGAACGTGTTCAGCGCCTTGGCAACTGACGGATCGTTGAACGGGATCTCGTGGCGGAACCACTTCCCGTACATGTCACCACCGGACTCGCGGACGTAGATGTCCTCGACCCAGTCGGTGCCCGGCCATCCGGTAGCGTTGTCGCTCTCGAAGCCGAAGCACCACGGGGTGTAGCCGTCGTCGACCATCTGCTGGCTCAAGTCGAGCAATCCTTGCCATGTGGTAGGAATCTCATAGCCCTTGTCGTTGAAGACGGGCTCGACATACCAGACCAGGCTCTTGTAGTTCGGGAACCACGGCAGACCATAGTGCTTGCCGTCGGCGCAAATACCCAGATCCATCCAGAACTTGCCGGAATTCGATTCGAGTTGTGCGATGTCGAACCCGAGGTCCTCGAGCGACACCAGCTTGCCGTCGTTCGCGAACTTGCAGATGGAGCCAGGCTGCGGGGTGAATGACACGTCGGGCGGGTCCCCACCTTCAACCCTGATCTGAATCTGGTTCTCGAAGTCGTCAGAGCCCACATATGTGATGTTGGTGCCCTTGTTCTCGTTGTAGACGTTGAGGAACCCGGTCATAGCGTCGCCCTCGGCGCCTGTCGGGGCACCAAACAACGTAAACTCGGTGCCTGACACGTCGACCATGCCGTCGCCGGCAGTCGTCGTCGCACCACCAGCGGTCGTGGTCGTTGTACCGCTTCCTCCACAGGCCGCTGCAATCATGGCCATGACTGCAAGTACGACCAACCATCGAACTCTCTTCATGAGTCTCGTCCTTCCTTCGACTCCTGCGACCGCGAGGGTCGCAACCAGGATCATACTCGGATAATCCGGGGCCGACTCAACTCACCGCCTATCAAGACGGCGACGGAGGTATTCGCCGAGCTGATCGATCGACACTCGATCTTGTCCCATCGTGTCGCGATCCCGTACGGTCACCGCCCGATCGTCGAGCGAGTCGAAGTCGAACGTGACGGCGTACGGTGTGCCGATCTCGTCGTGACGGCGGTACCTGCGCCCGATCGACTGGGTCACGTCGAGTTCCAACACGAAGTCAGGGCGAAGCAGGTCGGCGAGCTTCTCTGCCTCTGCCACCAGCTCCGGCTTCTTCGACAGGGGCAGCACCGCGAGTTCATAGGGCGCCAGCCGGTGGTCGAGCCTGAGGACGACCCGCTTCTCGCCACGGACCTCTTCTTCGTGGTAGGCGTCGATCAGGAACGCGAAGGTGGTCCTGGTGGCACCAGCCGCGGGTTCGATGACATACGGGAAGAACCTCTCCCCCGACTCGTCGTCGAAGTAGCTGAGATCCTGACCACTGGCTTCCGAGTGCGCGCGAAGGTCGAAGTCGGTGCGGTTGGCAATGCCTTCGAGTTCGTCCCAGTCCCACGGATACCGGTACTCGACGTCCGAACAGGAGGCTGCGTAGTGGGCAAGCTCGTCTTCCTCGTGCACTCTGAGTCGAAGGTTCTCCGGCGTCATCCCGAGATCGAGATACCAGCGGTGCCGTTCGTTCGTCCAGTATCGGTACCACTCGTCGGCTTCTTCCGGACGGCAGAAGAACTCCATCTCCATCTGCTCGAACTCTCGGGTTCGGAACACGAACTGGCCAGGTGTGATCTCGTTACGAAACGACTTGCCGATCTGCGCGATCCCGAACGGGAGTTTCAGGCGCGAAGTGCGCCGCACGTTCTCGTAGTTGATGAAAATGCCCTGAGCAGTCTCCGGGCGCAGATAGACGAGATCGGCGTCGTTCTCGACCGGGCCCATGAACGTCTTGAACATCAGATTGAACTGCCTCGCCTCTCCAAACGTGCCCTTCTGGCCACAGCTTGGGCACACGTTCGGATTGTCGAGCTTGTCGAGACGGTATCGCGAGTGACAATTAGAGCACTCCACGAGAGGGTCGGTGAACGACGCCTCGTGTCCCGATGCTGCCCACACCCTTCGGGACTGGAGAATCGCCGAGTCCAACCCGACAACGTCGCCTCGCAACTGGACCATTGATCGCCACCACTGCGCCTTCACGTTGCGAAGCAACTGCACGCCCAGTGGGCCGTAGTCGTAGGCAGATCGCAGTCCGCCGTAGATCTCCGACGATGGAAACACGAAGCCCCGTCGTTTGGCGAGGTTGACGATGGTGTCGAGCGTGGCAGGCATGTGTGGTCCTCGGGTGCGAGCCACGAATGATAAAGGGTCGTGAGTTGTCGGTTCTCGGTTTTCGGTAGGAGGCTCGCCTGCGCTCTCGCGCTGTCTCGCGTCGCGTTCTTACTGATGACTGATGACTGATGACTGATGACTGCTCGCGCAGCGAGCGCTTGTACCATCCTGCTCTATGGGCCTCCGCAACGACCAAGGCATTGTCCTTCGTAGTTATCCATTCGGGGAAGCAGACCGGGTCGTAGTGATTCTGAGCCCGAACAACCGGCGTACTTCGGACCGTGGCCAAAGGCGGCCGCAGTTCTCAGTTGTAGGTTCTGAGTTTTCGGT
>Ga0307417_10001163_pt1 | contig 10918 bp, 13 predicted proteins | sample SalMarWE160210MG_2_FD_202514 | JGI IMG/M metagenome (GOLD analysis project Ga0307417, IMG submission 202514) | Salt marsh sediment microbial communities from the Plum Island Ecosystem LTER, Massachusetts, United States - WE1602-10 | ecosystem: Environmental > Aquatic > Marine > Intertidal zone...
AGCTTACTGACCCCAGTCAAACTCCGAATCTCATGGCTTCAGAGCACAGCAGTCAGACTGCGGGGGATGAGCTTCGTAGTCGAAAGGGAAACAGCCCAGACCGCCAGCTAAGGCCCCTAAATCCGAACTTAGTGGGAAACGATGTGGAGTTGCCCAAACAGCCAGGAGGTTGGCTTAGAAGCAGCCATCCTTGAAAGAGTGCGTAACAGCTCACTGGTCGAGTGATTCTGCGCGGAAAATGTAACGGGGCTCAAGTTCGGTGCCGAAGCTGCGGGATTCTGTCATCCGCTCGGTCCATTCCCTTCGGGGTGTGGATCCAGGCGACAGGATCGGTAGGGGAGCGTCGAGCAGCCCTCGAAGCGGCGGCGTGAGCCAGCCGTGGAGGCTGCTCGAGTGCGAATGCCGGCATGAGTAGCGAAAGAGGAGTGAGAATCTCCTCCGCCGAATGTCCAAGGTTTCCTGGGGAAGGTTCGTCCGCCCAGGGTTAGTCGGGACCTAAGGTGAGGCCGCAAGGCGTAATCGATGGACAACGGGTTGATATTCCCGTACCGCCTCGCGCGCGACCCGGCCAAACCCAGTGTGCTAAGGAAAGCCCTTCGGGGCCTACCGACCCCACTGGTAGTAGGCGAGCAAAGGGGTGACGCGGAAGGGTAAGCGGACCCGGGCGTTGGTTGACCCGGGGTAAGTGTGTAGGGAGAGGTCTAGGCAAATCCGGACCTCGCGATTCCCGAGGCACGATGCCGAGCCGCTCTAGGCGAAGCCGCTGAACGCCCAAGCCGCCGAGAAAAACCTCTAGCGAGTGCGCAGGCGCCCGTACCCCAAACCGACACAGGTGGACAGGTAGAGAATACCAAGGCGAGCGAGAGAACCCTGGTTAAGGAACTCGGCAAATTTGCCCCGTAACTTCGGGAGAAGGGGCGCCCCGGTAAGGTGAAGGACTTGCGTCCGGAGCCTGAGGGGGTCGCAGTGACCAGGCCCAAGCGACTGTTTACTAAAAACACAGGAGCGTGCTAAGTCGCAAGACGACGTATACGCTCTGACGCCTGCCCGGTGCCGGAAGGTCAAGCGGAGGGGTTAGCCGTAAGGCGAAGCTCTGAAGTCAAGCCCCGGTAAACGGCGGCCGTAACTATAACGGTCCTAAGGTAGCGAAATTCCTTGTCGGGTAAGTTCCGACCTGCACGAATGGCGTAACGACTTGGGCACTGTCTCAACCAGGGACTCGGCGAAATTGCACTGTGAGTAAAGATGCTCACTACCCGCGACAGGACGGAAAGACCCCGGAACCTTTACTGCAACTTGGCATTGGAGTCTGACATACGATGTGTAGGATAGGTGGGAGACGTGGAAGCGTTGGCGTCAGCTAGCGTGGAGTCACCGTTGAAATACCACCCTTCGTATAGCGGGCTTCTAACCTCGATCCGTTATCCGGATCAGGAACAGTGCCTGGTGGGCAGTTTCACTGGGGCGGTGGCCTCCTAAAGTGTAACGGAGGCGCCCAAAGGTTCCCTCAGCCTGGTCGGCAATCAGGCGTTGAGTGTAAAGGCACAAGGGAGCTTGACTGCGAGACCTACAAGTCGAGCAGGGACGAAAGTCGGGCTTAATGATCCCATGGTGGCATGTGGAAGCGCCATGGCTCAACGGCTAAAAGGTACTCCGGGGATAACAGGCTTATCGCGCCCAAGAGTCCATATCGACGGCGCGGTTTGGCACCTCGATGTCGGCTCGTCGCATCCTGGGGCTGGAGCAGGTCCCAAGGGTCGGGCTGTTCGCCCGTTAAAGCGGCACGCGAGCTGGGTTTAGAACGTCGTGAGACAGTTCGGTCCCTATCCGTCGTGGGCGTAGGAGATTTGCGGGGATCTGTCCCTAGTACGAGAGGACCGGGATGGACGTACCTCTGGTGTGCCAGTTGTCCTGCCAAGGGCACGGCTGGTTAGCTACGTACGGACGGGATAAGCGCTGAAGGCATCTAAGTGCGAAGCCCACCTCAAGATGAGATCTCCCACCGTAAAAGGATAAGGCCCCTGGTAGACGACCAGGTTGATAGGCCGGATGTGTAAGCACAGCAATGTGTTGAGCTGACCGGTACTAATCGGCCGAGGGCTTGGACTGAATCCAATCCCGCATACATGCTCGCTATGGAGTGCTCGGGGTGCCGAGCGCTCACCGGGTTTCCGGTGGTGATAGCGGCGGGGAACCACCCGTTCCCATTCCGAACACGGAAGTTAAGCCCGCCAGCGCCGATGGTACTTGGGGCTCACGCCCCTGGGAGAGTAGGTCGCCGCCGGACACATACGTGACAGATGGGCCGCCTCTTAGGGCGGCCTATCCTTATGGAGGATCATGTCGAGGAACGAGAACCCGAGGTCCGATCGACGCATCGTCACCGGCAAGGGCACGACGCTTCCAAAGTGGCTACGCGAGGAAGTCACACGAGTCACTCGGAAGGAACGCCTGGAGGAGACGTTCTACCTCCTGGAGGCCGGCACCGACGCCTTCGCATCGGGACGGTACCGAAAGGCATACGCACTTCTTCTGAAGACGAAGGGCCTCTCTCCCCGGGCGGTGGCCATCCGGGAGCTGCTCGGCCTGAGTGCATACCGTGCAGGCATGTGGAAGGAGTCCCTCGCCGAACTGCGCACCTACCGGAGGCTCACAGGGGACACGGTGCACATGCCGGTCGAGATGGATGTCCTTCGCGCCCTCCAGCGGGACGCCGACGTGTCCAAGGTGTGGCAGGAACTTCAGGAACTCGGCGGGCGCCCCGCGACGGTGAAAGAAGCGCGCGTCGTCTATGCGTCCTTTTTGATCGATCAGGCTCGTCTCACCGAGGCGTGGAACATCATCAATCCCAAGAAGCTCACCGAAGACCCGTTTGAAGAGGACGTCCGGCAGTGGTTCGTAGCCGCGAGAACCGCCGGACTCCTTGGAGATCACCAGACGGCGAATCGATTGATCAAGGCGATCGAACGTCATGAACCTTCGATGCCGGGCCTCGACGAATTGAAGGCTTCGATTTCCAGTCAGACGAAGTAGGCTCAACCCTCGGCCTCAACGCGACGATGCCTATGAACATGCCAGGGAAGTGGACGCACCACAAACCAGTCTCGCGGCGCCTCGCCATCACCGCTGGGCTGCTTGCTTTGCTGCTCGTCGCGGGTGCCATTCCGGCCCTTGCCGTCTCGTTTGACGATCCGAACGTCTTCGGTCGAGGAGAGGGCTGGGCCCCGCCCCCAATCATCGGACCCGGTTCGAGTTCCTATGCGATCACGAAGCTCCAAGAACGTCTGATGGAGAGCGGCTTTCGGCCAGGTCCCATCGACGGGCACTATGGATCGGGACTTCAGGCAGCCGTGATCGCCTTTCAGAAGGCGCATGATCTCGAGAGAGATGGCCTGTTCAGATCCTCGTACTGGGAACTCCTCGTTCAGCAGATCACGCTCGGCGCGTCTTCTGATGCCGATCGGGTGGAGGTCGACATAGGCCGTCAGGTGCTGTACCTCGTGGTCGACAACGCCGTGGCAACAGTCGTGCCGATCTCATCAGGGAGTGGGGGAACGTACAGGGGACACTCAGGCGTGTCGAGGGCCCGTACGCCCGAGGGTGCCTTCTCGTTCTATCGTCACGTGCAGGGTTGGAGGATCTCCTACCTGGGTGGGCTGTACGAGCCCTATTACTTCGACGGCGGATATGCGATCCACGGCTCCATGAGCGTGCCGCCGTACCCCGCATCGCACGGGTGCGTGAGAGTGCAAATGTCCGACATGAACTTCCTGAAGAACGAGCTGGCAGTCGGCATGCCGGTGTTTGTATACGGCAACACGAAGACTCGCGAGGAGGTCGTACCCTCGGTCAAGATCGACTTGACGCTCACAGGGGCGGTCGAGATCCCCGCATCCAGTTCCTGATGCCCGCGACCTGCATCGGCCAGTTCGTCCTCGACGCGTACCACTCGATGTCCTCGGCTGCGTAGCCTTCGTCGACATAGCGGGACCGGGTGAACTCTCTCAGAGCGTTCGCGGCGTCCTCGTCATCGGCGAGCGTTCCGACGAACCGCACCCAGTCGTCCAGCCTTCGCTCCGCCTCCGCGAAAGTGTCGGCAACGTCGAACGTCGGCCCGAAGTGTGCGAAGCCGATGAATGAGGGGTGTCGCGCCGCCATCCTCCGGATCTGTTCAACCTGAACGAGGGGATCGAAGTCAGGAGGCGGGGTGACGGGCTCGACGAAGTGGCCGTGGGGATAGCAGAGTCCAACCGCATCGCCGACAAACATCCCTCCGCCCTCCGAGTCCTGATAGACGACGTGGTGCTTGGCATGTCCAGGCGTGTACATCACGTCGAGGTACCTCCCACCCCCAAGCTGGACCGTGTCGCCCTCATCGAGTATCCAGAGGCGTTCCTCGTCGACAGCCTCCATCGGACCCCACTGGGTCGTCAGCCATTCTTCGCCGAACACCGACACGGCGGAAGCCCACAGACGTTCCGGATTCGCGAGATGCCGGGCCCCGCGGGGATGCACGCCCACCTTTGCTCGAGGGAATCGGCGCGCCATCTGACCGGCTCCGCCGGCGTGATCAAGATGGATGTGGGTCACGACGAACGCGGCAAGGTCGTCAACGCCGAGCTCGTCGAGCACGTCCATGAGGTGTTGGAGCGTCGCCGAAGGACCCACCTCCACCAGTACTCGCTCGGGAGTATCGAAGAGGTAGCAGGCAAGCCGCTCAGGTTCTCCTTCCATCATGGCGTCGATCGAATAGAGGCGATCACCTATTTGTGTGGCACGTGCGTCGATCATGGGGACACTCTAGGGAGTGTCCCACTCGACCGATACGGTTCGACTCGTTCCCGCCTTCCCCGGAAAGGCGCTCCCATGGACATGAATCTCGTGGTCCTCAACGGCCACCTCGCAGCTCCCGCCGAGCTGCGCGAGTTCGAATCAGGTACCCGTCTCATCAGATATCTGCTGACCGTCCGCAGTGAAGAGCCGAGGAGGCGGGTCGACGTCGTTCCCGTCACCCTCTGGGATCCTTCCGACGAGGTGGTGGCAGAGGCACAGTGTACCGGGGCGCCGCTGTGGGTGACCGGCAGTGTGCAGCGCCGGTTCTGGGAAGGCTCCGACGGGCGGCGCAGCCGTTTGGAGATCGTCGCAACACACGTCGCGGGGGAACCAAAGGAGACTCCAGGGGTCTAGCGTTCGCCCTTCCGCTTCAGGGACGGTTACTGTCTTGGCATGGTTCGGATCGCCGCAGCAACCGTCTCTGAGCAGGCGTCCATCGCTGCCCAACACGTGGTCTCTCAAGGCGGCAACGCCGTGGACGCTGCAGTAGCGGCTTCGATCGTGGGGATGGTCTCCGAGCCTGGCGTCGTATCACTCGGTGGGGGCGGATTCCTGACGATTTGGCCTCCGGGTGATCGCCCGATCACTATCGACGGGTACGCCGCGATGCCCGGCAAGGGTCAGGATCGGTCCCGGTTCGGTAGCGGTGTCTTTGATGCCTGGATGGGCTACGGCGGGGGAATGACGACCACGGTGGGACACGGATCGGTTGCCGTTCCCGGAGCCCTCGCGGCCTGTGAGAACGCTGTGGTGCGCTACGGAGCGGTCCCATGGCGCGTAATTGTCGCGCCGGCGATCGAACTCGCAGAACAGGGCTTCCCCATGTCGATGGCCGCCTTTCGCTACCTCACGCACTGTCATGAGACAGTCTTCGGATGGCATGGCCCGAGCTTCGCAGCGCTCCACACGTCGAGCGGTGCGTTGATCCAGCCAGGCGAGATGGTACGAATCCCGGATCTTGCCGAGAGTCTCCGCGCGATTGCACACCGAGGTGTCGAATCCTTCTATCGAGGACCTCTCGCGGCACGCATTGTGAGCGACATGGATGCAGGCGGAGGTCTGCTCACCCTCGAGGATCTCGCCAGCTACAGGGTCGAGACCCGTTTGCCTCTCGAGCTCTCGGCGGGCGAGTGGGAGATCGCCACAAACCCTCCACCCGCCGTCGGCGGAACCACACTCGCAGCACTCTTGCTGTTGATGAGCGGTGAACCGCGCGGCTCGTGGACACGAGCTGCGCTTTCGAGGCTCGTGGCGGCGCAGCGAGCGGTGTTCGAATACCGACGGGACCGACTGGACGGCAGCGATGGTCTCGCGTCAGAGGCGGCCACTCTCCTCGAGAGTATCGGACGTATCGGGCCGGAGTGGGCAACTCGATCCCCGTCGACCATTCACACGTCGGTCGTGGACGCGGAGGGTTTGGCTTGCGCAGCAACCTTCTCCGCAGGGTATGGCTCAGGGGTCATGGCTCCGGGGACTGGCATCTGGCTGAACAACTCGCTGGGCGAGATCGAGTTGAACCCTCGAGGTCTGCACGCAATGCCCCCGGGAGTACGCCTGCTCTCGAATATGGCGCCTACGGTCGCGCGCACAGCGGACGGGAGGGTCGTTGCCATCGGTTCACCCGGGGCGGATCGCATCACCACGGCCATCCTCCAGTCCCTCCTCAACTTCGCGAACCTGGGCATGTCACTGACCGAGGCAGTCGAGCACCCGAGGCTTCACGTCGAGATCTCCGAAGAGGGGGCCCGTGTCGCGTTCGAGCCCGGGGTCGACCTTGGGCCGATCGAATTGCCGACACGACCCTTCGATCATCTCGACATGTTCTTCGGTGGGGTGGCGGCAGCTGCCCTCCACCCAAATGGCGAGCTCGAAGCTGGTGTTGACCCCAGACGCTCGGGTCACGCGGTGGTGACGGGTTGAACTGCACCTCTGTGTTTTCCCAGGTCGAGCGCTCTTGACACGCGGGGTACGGTGGGTGCATCCCACAACCCGAAACGGAGGCGCCCATGCGTTGGTTCTGGACCGATGATCTTGCCGCACTGCTCATCGAGCAAGGGTTGGCCGGTCCTGAACGCCTTCTCGGGTGGACCCGGAGTCCGGTCGCGTACTCGGCCCCGGACGAGACCGACGGACTGGAAGTTGCTCGCCGCCTCATCGGCGACCTTGCAGACACCGACGCTGCCTAGGTCAGGCCGGCAATGAAGCGCCAAACGTTGGGGTGGGTGGTTGTGCTCGTTGTCGCCGGCGTGTTCGTTCGTCTGGGCTTCTGGCAGATCTCTCGCCTCCATGAGCGGGAAGCCTCGAACCACCAGATCGAGACCAATCTCCGTGCCACGACCGCTCCGTTGGCGGAGATCATCGCCCTGGGCGGCGACCTCGAGTACCGCCATGTGACCGCAACGGGGGAGTACGTGCCACAGTTCGAAGTGCTGCTTCGCAACCGCTCATACGAAGGACAGCCGGGATACCACGTCTTGACTCCTCTCGCGCTTTCATCGGGTGGAACGGTTCTGATCGATCGAGGATGGGTTCCTCTTGCGGTCGGAGACGCGCAGGGGCAACCACCACCACCCGAGGGGACCGTACGCGTTGAGGGAGTGATCCGTGCCTCGAAGCACGCAGGATCCGGCTTGGGACCGAAGGACCCCGCAACAGGAGCGCTTACCGCGGTCTTCTGGCCCGACTTGGACCGCCTGGCAGCGCAGATGCCCGGTTCCCTGGTCCCGGTGTACCTCGAACTCAGATCGCAGGTCCCGGGCGGAGACGGCGAGCAGCCCATTCCTGCCACCGATCCGGTGCTCACGAATGGCCCGCACCTCTCCTATGCGATCCAGTGGTTTGCGTTTTCGATGATCAGTCTCGTCGGCTACTGGATCCTCACTCACAGGAGACACGAGCGTCGCACCGACCGAGTCCTCGGTGATTCGCCTCCGAGTCGGTAGTATCTGTCACGTGACGAAACCAGATGTACGGTGTGCGTGGTGCGGGGGAGTGCTGCCCACACGACAGGGTCTCGGGCGGCCGCGCGTGTACTGCAAGCAAGGCTGCCGCCAGCAAGCACACATCGCCCGGAAACTCGCAGCGGCCAGAGGACTCGGGCCCGATGAGGTCCTCATATCGAGGGCTGCATTGGAAGAGCTGCACGGCCTGCTCTATGGCCTTCAAGCGGCACTCGAGGACGTCGACGGTGATCTGGCATCCTTCACAGACGCCGGCGAGGCCTATCGTGAAGCGTTCGACTGGCTGCGGCAGGCGTGCGTACCCCTCGCCGAATATTGGATCGAGCCTCGGGCGATCTAGACCTGCTCGAAGCTGATACCGGGCGCCGACTCGACGACATAGCAGTGACCCTGAAGGCCCGTTGCATCGTGGAATCCGTCTTCGACATCGGTGATGAAGCCCTCCGTGAGACTTCTGTCCACGAGAGCGATTGCAGCGCCCGCGTACCCACCGCCGGTGAGACGAGCGCCATAGCATCCGGTCGCTGACTGGGCGCTCTGCACGATGGCATCCAGTGGCCGGCTCGAGACTCCCAGCAGGTCTCTCAGCGAGATATGGCTCTCGCTCATCAATCGTCCGAGCTCTACGAGGCGGCCGGCGGCAAGGGCATCCGCGGCCGCGAGCGTCCGCTCATTCTCGGTCACGACGTGGCGAGCACAGCGGAGGAGGGGCTGGTCTATGGCACCCTCGAAGCTCGGGAACTGCTGGGACGTGAGGTCACGAAGCGAGGAGCATCCGAGCGCGCCGGCAGCCGCCTCGCACTGCGACCGAACGCGGTTGTACCCCGCCTCGAGAAGGTTCCGACGGGTTCCAGTGTCCATGACGACGAAAGCCGCATCAGGTGGAATGGGAATGTGTGAGGTGTCCAGGTCGCGGCAGTCGATGAGCATCGCGTAGCCCTTGCGGGCAGCGGTGGTGACCAGAGGATCCATGATTCCGCTGTGGACGCCTACCCACTCGTTCTCTGCCCTCTGTACGATCTCTGCGAAGGACGCTGGATCCCACCCAAGGTCGGCTACTTGTGAGAAGACAGCCACGATGGCCACGGTCAACGCCCCGGATGATGAGAGGCCGGCAGCCATGGCGACATCGCTCGTGATGACCCCTTCCCAGCCCATAAGCCGGTTTCCAGACTGCTCCAATGCCCAGGCGACTCCCTTGACGTACTCGCCCCAGCCTTGCGATCGGGCCAACCCGTCGAGGTCGATGAGCACGTCGTCGACGAACGCCTCCGATCGCAGTCGAACGATGCGATCACTCCGGGGCCGAAACGCAACCCAAACGGCACGGTCGATCGCTGTGGGCAGGACGAGACCTCCCGTGTAGTCGGTGTGGTCCCCGATCAGATTGATACGACCAGGGGACCTGACCAGGCCTTCGGGTTCTCTTCCGTACTTGGTTGTGAAGAGGATCGTTGCGCGCTCACGTCCGGGCATGACCCCTCCTTACGACGAGTTACGTTAGTGCGCGGCCGGCACCGGAACGCCGCCGGTCATCCCGGCGGCGTTCAACGGGCCCTTGGGTGGTCTACGCGGTGGCGTCTGCCTCCTCGGCGATCTTCTGGTGGACCTCTTCCATGTCGATGTCTCGGACCTGGGTGATGAGGTCCTCCAGCATGGGCTCTGGCAAGGCACCCGGCTGCGAGAAGAGAATGACCTTCTCCCGGAACACCATGAGGGTGGGGATGGAGCGAATGCTGAAGTAGCCGGCGAGTTCCGGCTCGGCCTCGGTGTCGACCTTGCCGAAGACCATGTCGGGATACTCCTCCGACATCTTCTCGAAGACCGGGCCGAACATCTTGCACGGACCACACCACTCGGCCCAGAAGTCGATGAGGACCGTGTCGTTGTCGAGAATCGTCTGTTCGAAGTTGTCTTTGGTCAGTGTGAGAGTCGCCATTGTTGCTCCATATGAGTCGATACCCCTTGGGGGTACATCGTAGCCTTCCGATATCAGAACACCAGAACCGGCGCGTTGATTCCCGGGCCGGGACGAAGGGGTCCGTTGTCATCTGCCGGTGGGCGGTGAAGAGGACGGAGAGCGGCTCGGCTGTCTGGCGACAGATCACGACGAACCGGGCACGTTCTTGCGACGCATCGATTCCCCGTGGGGCATGGGGCTCAACGGTTGGGTTCCCTTTCCGCTCCGCACAACTCCCGAATGCCTTCCGTTCCGTCACGTGACGCTTTGGTGCCCTTGCCAGGGTGCAGGAGGAGTGGAGGCCTGACGGCCGTTGAAGCTCGAAAGAGGCAGCAGCGTCGGTCCAGTCTCGCCGGCGGAGGCTCCAGGCGTCTGATTCTCGCCGGGCACGCCAGACAGTTCAGTCTCTCGACCGTCGACAGGCATGTGCCGACTCGGCACCCACCAAGTAGCAGGGCGCCGCGGACTGGCCGTGAAGGAAGCCGCCGAGCATCCCTGCGCAACTCCCAGGCTCATGGCAAGCGCCCATAATCCTCGTTATGTTGACTAGCGCTGATCTTCGCCAACTCGCATGCAGCAGCAGCCTGAATGGCCATCTCCCTCTCACCCGAGCCCCTATCCTCTTCACATGCCTGCCGATCACCCGACCATCGTTGCCACCTCGGGCGGCTATCGCTTGGGAACCCGTGTGCGCATCGAATTCAACGCTCTCGTTCTCCACGCAGTTGAGCGATCCGGAGTTTCCGGACGTCGTCCTCGGCTCACCTACATCGGCACTGCGATCGGCGATCAACGCAACGTTGCCTACGAGATGATCGAAGCCGGCCGGGTCGCGGGACTCGAGGTGACCTCGCTGGATCTGTTCCCGATGCCGAACCTGGAAGACATCGAGGGTCACCTTCTCGAACAGGACGTGGTCTGGCTGCAAGGCGGCTCGGTGGCGAATCTCCTGGCTGTCTGGAAGCTCCACGGGCTCGACATCATCTTGAGCCGTGTGTGGGAAGCGGGAGTCGTACTGAGTGGTGTGTCGGCCGGTTCGATCTGCTGGTACGTCGGAGGGACCACCGACTCGTTCGGACCGGATCTGCGGCCGGTGGTCAACGGGTTGGGACTCCTCCCCTACGGATGGTGTCCACTACGACTCTGAGGACCGGCGACGCCCCTT
>Ga0307417_10001164_pt1 | contig 10913 bp, 9 predicted proteins | sample SalMarWE160210MG_2_FD_202514 | JGI IMG/M metagenome (GOLD analysis project Ga0307417, IMG submission 202514) | Salt marsh sediment microbial communities from the Plum Island Ecosystem LTER, Massachusetts, United States - WE1602-10 | ecosystem: Environmental > Aquatic > Marine > Intertidal zone >...
CTAGCTTCCGTGCGGCGAATCGTTTGCAACCAATGCTATCGGATTTTTAGCTGGGATTCCCCGGATGACGCCCGAATCGGCGTGAATATTCGCGTTTTTTCCGGTTGGCCTGCAAGACGGAAAGGCGCGGTTCGAACGGCAGCTCGCATGGTGCTTAAGGGACTGATCTGGCTATTTTTGCTGTCATTTTAAGCCAGCGCCCCTGTCGAGGGGTCTTGAATGCGTGACCGTTTCACGCGGGCAAGCTCGCGCGGCGCCCGCGCCCAAGAGAGGTTGAGAACGCCATGGACCCTAAGATGACACGGGGTTCGGTTGGCTAATGGGAGACCAAACCGTCCAACACATCTCATCACGCGTTTGTTGCGGTGGCTGTTTGCAACTTGACTTTGTATTCTTCAACGGTTGCTTCAAGGCGCGTAATGTTTTGAATAAGCCGATCGCTGGAAAGACGTAGAAAGAAATAGCCGAAGGCCGGATTTTCAAAGTAAACCTCCAGCAGCCGGTCGTAGGTGATTGTCAGTACTGCTCCATCCTCTATGCATTCGACCGTTTGCGTCCGTTTATTGTTGGGCGTGACAAAGCCGAGCTCTCCCATGAGGCGGCCAGGCATGAGTTTAACGCCGATTTCGGTCACGAGAAATTTGCCCGTGGTGATGAGAAACATCTCATTGGCGACCTGCCCCTTGCGAAACAGGACATCCCCCGCGCGATAGGCGCGTGTATTCATAAATGGCTTGAGCCAGTCAATTGACAGGTCGCCCTGCGCCGCGACGCGCGCCTTTTTGACGAGTTTGAGAATCTGAAACAGGCGAAAGCTGTTGATGGGCAACAACAGCGTATACATCAAGAAGGTCGGGATCGCGCTGGCCAGAAGGCCATAGGCCATGAAGAACAATGCGCTGAGGATGCCGAAAACGCGCAGCCGCACCATTGTCGGCATCAAAAAGGTTGCGCCATAAAAGGCCGCGGCGATCAGGGCGCAGGTATTCGCAATGTTGATGTTGGCAATCGCGACGTCGACAAGGCGCTGGAATATCGCCTCGAAAGTAATATTGCTCGGATCAAGATTGAGCTGGATCAGCAGCTTTTCGATCGTAAGATTTTGCGCTGCGCGTTCGACAATTTGATTTAATAGTCCAACCAGATCGAGAATCTCGCTATTCATTCCCCCCTCCTTGCAAAACTGCTAGAGGCTGTACAGCCGCGCTTTCACCGGGTGCCACCGCGCGCAATCGGTAAGGCTCATATTGAGTTTTTATTACAGTTCTCCCGCCGATTGTGAAGGCCGTCGCGGGGACAGTTAGATCGATCAGTTTGCGGATTCGAACCAGCGAAGGAACCGGCCGCCGGCCACGCCCCGCGTGAGCGCGAGGTTATATTCCTGGAAGACTTCGGCCGTGTGCCAGCCGCCGGTGGGCCAGTTCTTGATCGCACGCTCTAGCCGTACCAGGTCGATGACACGGCGCACCAGCGGAGATTCCCTGAGTTCGGCGATCTGACGTGCGAGCTCGCCGCGCTGAGTTTCGAGCTTCTCGTACCAATCCGCCGCTTGCAGGCCGCTCAAGCGATTGGTCAATACCATGTCCGGAAGCAGGCCCCACATGGCGCGGCGGATCAGCGAGCGATCGATGCCTTCGGCAAGGTACTGCTCGGGCGGAACGCCGAAGCAGTAGGAAATCACATCCAAGTCGGCCGTCGGGTCGCGCACTTCGACGCCGGTTACGGCCTTTTCCGCCGCATGCCAGTCGCCGACATAATCGATCTGCGCAAGCCCCCTTAGGCGCTCGTCTTGCCGCATGCGATAGAGAAAATCGTGTCCGACCTTTTGAGCGCGGGCATCGACAGCCATTGCGGCGGCGAAATCGGGACGGATCGCAGCGTGATCCTGCCAGGCGGCAATCCGTGTTGGGTGCCGGCGGCGATCGGCCCAATTGCTCAAGCGTTCCGGCACCAGCGGCTCGACCAAGAGTTTTCGCAGCGCCACCCAGCGTGAATAGGATGTGCGGCGATAATAAAGTTGCCACTGACGGCAGGCCGTGAGCAGCCGCCCGCCCTTAAGGTGAGCGGCCGCCTGCGACCAGCCGTTCCAGCTTATGGTATAATTCCCATATAGGCCGCCGAGCAGCACCCGCCGCCCTTGTGCGCGCGCGAGCCGCAGAATCGCCAGGACCCAACCGAGATTGGTCGGATTACGAACCGGCCCTTCCAGCGCGATAAAGAACCGCTCAAGTTCGGCGAAGTCATCGCACTCGCCGTTGCGGACATAGGCGACGTCGATATTCGGGACCGCTCTCGCAATCGCGTCGACATAGGGGGTTTCGTCGGCGTAGTGGCCGTTCGGGACCGGACCATCGAAACCGCTCCGCGGTACGCCGGTGAATGCGACAAGCCGCTGATTTTTTTCAGCGAGAGCGCGGGCGGCAAGTGCGGAGACCGACGACGAATCGAGCCCGCCGGTGAGGAGGCAGCCGATAGGGTGGGCGCTACGCATTTGTCGGCGCACCGCCAGATCGAGACATTCGCGCAAGCCCTCCGCATAATCGGAATCGGAAGCGAGCCGGACCGGCTTGATCTCGGCCGGAGACCAGTAGCGGCGTTGCCTGATTGAACCGTCGGCCGTCACCCGCACGATATGAGCCGGCGGCACGCGAAAGACGTTCCGGTACATCGTCGTTACGTGGTCGGCGTGATTGAGCACGAGGAAGTCGGCGAGTTTTTCCTCGCTCAATTCACGCGGCACGTTGGCAAAAGCAAACAGGCCATTTGGCATCGTGGCGAAGGCGAAAAATCGCTCAGCTTTGTGCCACATCACCACGTTTAACCCGAGATGGTCGCGCGCCAGCGTCAAAGCACCGCTGCGTGGGTCCCAGATCGCGACGGCGAAAGGGCCGCGCAGCATTGGCCAAAGATCATCGCCGAGCTTTTCCCAACCGGTCAGGAGCACGCGCGAATCGGCCCATGCCGCCGCGTCCCGCCGCGGAATTCCAATGCGAGCAAGCACGTCATCGCGATTGTCGAGCCGCACATCCGCTGTGATCAACGACCCGCTTGCGCCTCGCCACGGCTGGCGGTCGAACCGGTCCTCGGCAGTCATGCGCATCAGCACGTGGACAAGGCCGATGCTGCCGTTGGCAACGATCTCGGATTGATCGGGGCCGTATTGACGAAGTGCATTCGCTGCCCGGCCAAGATCATGCCGGGTTACGGCTCGGCCATCGAAGCGTAGCAATCCGGCGATTCCACTCATTGAAAACGCGCGTACCCCATCAGCGTGCTCCGCCGAACTCAGCGAGGCGCGTGAACCCGTCGGCCTCGGGCCCTCCGACGATCTTGTTATCGCCGATCTCAACCCAGGCATGGGCAGCCAGCTCGTCGCCTTCACGGGCAGCGCCAAGGCAAAGCCGGCTCGCTATGCCGCGCCGGCGCAGCATGGCATGCGCCGCCAGCGCGCGTGGCAAACAAAGGGCACGCATCCAGGGTCTCGCGCCGAGATTCTCGACCGCCCATGATATCCAGCTCGCTTCGTCGATTGCGAAGCGATGGATGCGCCGGGGTGGCCGGTTGGCCCACGCGAAGACGCGCGCGGGTGGAACAAAGCGCACTGCGAGGCGTGCCAACACAAGCATGACGGCCGCCTCGCGCAGATAGACGCGCCGCATCGTCTTTACCTTCATGTCACTTCACCCGGGTCAATCACCCGCACCAAGCGATGCTCGACCAGTGTTTGCAGGAATGGCGTCACGTCGCAGGCTAAGGTTTCCGCATCGACATCATGGCGTTCCGAAAGCGAGTCGAAAATTTGGCCGACACGGCAAGGCTCGGCGAGCATGTTCCAAATTTCGGTTGCCACTCGGTTGAAGCCGAAATACGAGCCGGCACGCATGCTTAAGACAACGACGCCACCATCGAGGTCGGCGGCAGTCGGCTCCTTGTCCTGCACAAGAACGCTATCGATCGTTACGCTCAAAGCTGTCTGGCTCCACTGCTACGCGGTGAAGACGAAGCTTTGCGCAACCTACCGGATGTCGTTGCTTTGCGCCACCCAGCAACTGCGCGGCGAACCGTCGCGAGAAGCTGGACAGTCGCCGCGCGCAAGGTTGAACCAGATTTGCGAGGACGGTCTTTCGGATTAGGAAGTCTGTTTCCCCGCCGTCACGCCTGCCCGTGTCCGTCAATCCCTAGCGGTCATTCAAGTCAACAAAAGGTTGATCAATTATTCGATACGAGCGGACAGGGGAAACGACATTTCGAAGGAAAATCCAAACTTCGTGGCGGGTGCCGCTGGCGGCCGTGGGTGATCAAATCTCGGTTGGCCAGAGCAGGAAGTCTCCAAGCCTAAGCGTTGTCCGTTCCCACGTGTCAATTTTGTTTCAGTGCCGATCGCCAACTGCGTTACGACCGGAGGCGTCCAGGCGCGCCGCGTTTTAAGAATGGTCCCGCTGGATTTAATTGGTCGCATCGTCCGGCTCCGGAACAATCACGTCCATAAGCTTTTTATGGGATCGGGTTCAATATGGCAAGACCAGCGCTGAACTGCAAACCTGATATCGTGGGCCAAGGTTGATCGATCCCCATACGCATCCCGGCGGCGCAAGAAATCCAGGATACAAGTGATCAGGAGGGGGCTGAATCGTCGTCCCGGTGTCGCGACATTGATCGACACGTCCGACTAACATGAGAGCCGTTGCAAGCGCTTGGCAGCAGCTACCCGGCATGATAGTCTTTAATACTTATGTGGATTGAGCCGACGAATAAATTCGGATCGGCTCATCAGGTGGTGGGCCCGCCCCGGGGATGATGAGAAAGGATCCGCTATGGCACAGAAACCAACTGCGTCCGTAAGCTCTGAGCAAGACGAAGCCATGGCGGCGTCCGAGTTGACGCCCGAGCAGCGCGATGAAATGGCGTCGAAGCTGATCGATCGATTTGCGATATGGTCCGGCGTTGGCGGGCTTATCCCGTTGCCCGTTGCCGACGTCCTTGCCGTCGGCGGAATTCAACTCCAGATGCTGCGTCGTCTTTCGCAAATCTACAACGTGCCATTCTCGGAAAATAGGGGCAAAGCGCTGATCGCGAGCTTGGTGGGGTCGATGATCCCGGCGACCAGCGGTGTCGGCGCCGCCAGCGCGCTCAAGTTCGTGCCGGTCGTTGGTATGCTGGCTTCTGCATTTGTGATGCCGGTGCTTTCGGCCGGGGCCTGCTACGCCATCGGCAAGGCTTTCGTCCAGCACTTCGCCTCGGGTGGGACGCTCCTTGATTTCAACCCGCCGGACTATCGTGAATTCATCAAGGCCCAAAAGGAAATGTGGGAGTCACGAACCAGCCGAAAAGGACAGCCGGCTGAAGCCAGCTCTTCTGAATCGGGGGCGGCAGCGACCAGCTCTTGACTCGCAGGGGCGTATGCCAGCCAATCGGGAGTAGTTCCACCCACCGAAGCGCCATAGCTGTCGATCGGCGAGACCGAGCCCCATGCTCGAAGCCACCGTCTATATCGTTTTCTGCCTTCTGACAGGGCTTTGCGGCATCGACCGCCGAATGGGCTTTATCGGGACATTTCTCTTGGCGCTTGCCACCACTCCGTTAGTGGTGCTTCCTGTGCTGCTGCTCACCGGCCCTTCACGCCGCGTCGAATGGCGTCGCCGAGCGTAGCGCAACTGTCTATCGGGGTCGGCACGTGCATCCCCTCGCTGAGCCAGCGGCGGCATCTTGTGGAAGTGTAAACGGAAGACATCACACATATGTCCTTCCTTGAACTCGTTCGCCGCGAAATGCACGGCTCGCTGCCGAAGCTGCTGTTCATGTCGGCGCTCGGAGGCATTAGCACCGCGGCCATCCTCGCCGCCATCAACGCGGGCATGCAAGGCAAGTCCAATCTGTGGGCGGCCACGCTTTTTCTGGTCGCGCTCTTTCTATTCGTCAAGACTCAATACTACGTTACCATAACGACCACTGCCGAGATCGAGAGCATCATACACAAGATTCGCCTGCGCCTTATTGATCTAGTACGGCGCTCGGAACTTCTGCCGATTGAAGAGATCGGACGTTCGAGGATCGTTGCGGCGATCACCAGTGATACCGCGGTGCTGACGCAAGCAAGCAATTTGCTCGCGTTTACGATACAAGGCGCGGTTCTCGTATTTTTCGTCGCAATCTATGTGGCGTTCCTGTCGGTTACGGCAATCGTCATAACCATCATTGTCGTCGTCACGGCCGGGACCATATTCCACCTTAAGAACAAACGTCTGGCGGCGGAGAAGCAGGAGGCGGCAGCGTGGGAGCGCCGGTTATTCGATCGGCTGACCGACTTCCTGGATGGATTCAAGGAGGTGAGGCTCAACACTGCACGAAGCACCGAGTTGTATGCCGACGCTGTTGACGTGTCGAGAGCTGCCGCCAATATCAAAATACGCAGCCAGGCCGAAACCTTCAAGTTGATCGTGTTAACGCAGTTATCCATGTACGTATTGCTCGGCGCTGTCGTATTCGTGGCTCCCCAATTAAGCGATACCCTGGGAGGCGCATCGCTGACACAGACTACGACCGCCCTCATGTTTGTTGTTGGGGCGTGTTTTGGTCTGGTGCAATCGATACCGATCATACTGACCGCCAATGCTTCGGCGGACCGAATTGCGCAATTAGAAACTACGCTGCGGGCGATCGTCGGCCCGCCTAGGGAGCACGAAGTCAAGGTACCCAAGCGCTTCGACAAGATCGAGATGCACGACATCGTGTTCCGTTACGTGGATAAATTTTCTGACACGACCTTCCAGATCGGGCCGCTCGATTTCACCCTGAGCTCCGGCGAACTCGTCTTCATTACAGGCGGCAACGGTTCGGGAAAATCGACGTTTTTGAGGGTGTTCGCCGGACTCTATCCTCCCGATTCCGGTGAAATCACGCTTGATGGGATGCGCATCAACGACCAAACGCGTGACGCGTATCGCGCATTGATGTCGGCGATTTTCTTCGATTATCATCTCTTCCGGCGGCTTTATGGGATACCCGAACCGGAACCAGGGGAAATCGATCGCTTGCTGACGCAATTCCGATTGGCCGACAAGACCTGGCTGACGGACGGCGAGTTTAGCACGCTCGAGCTTTCCGGTGGCCAACGCAGACGTCTGGCGCTCATCGTAAGTTTGCTCGAGAAACGACCTATCCTCTTGCTCGACGAATGGACCGCCGAACAAGATCCAGAATTTCGACGCAAATTCTATGACGAGCTCCTGCCGGACATGATGCGAGCCGGTGCGACCATCGTGGTGATCACGCACGATGACCGCTATCTCGACGAGCTAGATTTGCCCGCGCGCAGGATTCGCATGGACGAAGGCCGTATTGTCGAACAGCATTCGATGCAGCACGGGTGATGGTAGCGTCCGATGGAGAACGGCCGATGGTGATGTACGCAGAGTCCCTTGACGGAGTGCCATCTCCACCGCAGAGGCGTCGATGGCGGCGTTTTCTCAGGCGTCATCTGCCGAGCGTTTCCGTCTTGTTGATGGCATCGTTGCTTGTGGCGGTCGTGCTTTTTCCTTACGTGGTGATTACGGTTCCAAGCGGGTATGTCGGCGTCCTTTGGAAGCGATTCAACGGTTACGACATGTACTGCTGGTGCTTTGTTGGTCGAGGCACCATCCTGGAACCCCGGGAACTGAGGGACGAAGGTCTCCACCTGGTCTGGCCTTGGGACAAGCTGTTCCAATATAACCTGCGGCTGCAATCCACGACCCAGACCTACAACGCCATTACCAAAGATGGCGTGAGCGTTGCTGTTCAGATCAGTATACGTTTTCAACTGCTGCATAACCCCATCGCCGTGCTCCATAAATTTATCGGTCCGCATTACCTAGCGTCGGTCGTGGCTCCCGAAATCGGCAGCCAAACACGTGAAGTCATTTCTCAGTATACGGCTGAAGAGGTTTATACCTCGCGCCAGGCAATTCAGGACAAAATTCGAAATAATTCGCAAAAGAGTCTGGGCGCCAATCTCAACACCTTGGTACAGCCCGATGCCATGGAACAGCCAGACCCCAAGCACTACAACGAATTTTTGCAAAACTCGATCCAAATTCTCGATACGCTTGTGCTCAGTATCGAACTGCCACCTGATATCGTTGCAGCCATCAATCGTCAGACGGAGCAGTTCTACCAGATACAAGAATTCAAATACCGTGTTGAGCGCGAAGCACAGGAGTCAAAGCGCAAACAGATCGAGGCGAATGGCATAGCCGCCTTTCAGCGGACGGTCAGCCAAGGGATTTCCGAGTCGTATCTACGTTGGCGTGGCATCGAGGCCACGCTTGCGCTCGCGCAGTCCAGGAATTCAAAAATAGTGATCATTGGTAGTGGCAAGAATGGCCTGCCGATCATTCTCGGCAATGTTGATACTCCTGTATCGCCAGGCGGAGGGGCGAAATCCACTGAGGGCAAGACGACACAGAACGGCAATGCGCCGGCGGGAACTTCATCAACGGCGCCTGCCGGTGGCGCATCAACGGAGGTCGACCAGAAAACTCCGGCCGCCCATTTGTCGACGCCGCAGGACACTACACAGGCTGCCAGCAAGGCGACGGCGCTGGAGAAAAAGTCGACTGCCGATTCGGCTACCGCCCCGGCTAGTTCGGATAAGCAGTCGAGCTCATCTATTCCAGTCGATCTCTCAGATATCAAAGCCATCCTTTCGCGGATATCGGAGAAGCTGCACCTGACCGGATCAGCGACGAGTTCTGGCACAGGAGCGCAACCAAAACAGTAGCCGGCAGAGCTGTGGGTGTAGCCGCCGCGGTGTCGGCCTTTTTTCGCCAATACGCCCGTCTTCTGAGTCAGAATATCAGAGGCATCGGTGTTGATCGGGCCGATCTTAACGTCGCGTCATTGCGGGCACTGACGAACGTCAGGACAGACAAATGCTTAGAAATGCAAAACCAAGGTGCGACGCTTCAACAGGTGCGCACGATAGCCCGACGATGAGTAAGGCTGATCTGGACACTTCGCTTTTCGAATTGCCTTCCCTTCCACAAATCGGCAATCATGCGGGCGCGCCCCCGGCCGTCACGCCGGCGCGATGGGGAGGAATTAAAAAGTGACCGAAAGGACGGAATCAAGCCGCTCGGTCGGGAAAAGCCCTCGACCATACACGGCGCGAAGGAGCCGACTCCTCGTGGTCGCCGTCAGTGCGTGCGTCATGCTAGGCGGCGTAATTGGAGGCTACCTATTAGGCCGTCAATTGGCTTACCGCCCCCTTGCAGACGCCACCAAGCTGATCCAGCAGCTCCAGCCTGAAAATCAGAGGCTCAAGACGACAGTTATCGACCAAAACGTTAGACTTGTTGCGCTGCAAGCCAAGCTTACAAAAGCTCAAGCCGCGTTGGAGGCGATCATGCCTTCGAAGAACACCTATAAGATCTTTCCCAATCAATCGATGATCGTCGGGAGCGGTCATTTGACCATCGGATTAGTCGGCCCTCCCACGAACGAGTTTGTCAACATCAACATCAACGGAAAGCAGCATTCAGCGGTCACGGGTGACATCTTTAAGATTATGCCCGATCCGGCGACAACATGTGAGGTGACAGTCCGGGGCTTTGATATGTTCGAGGTTATTTTTGCCGCGTCGTGCGCAGCAGCGAAGCCGCAGTAGACTCTATTATCCGCTATCCGTTCGCTGTGGCTGTGCTCCGGCACGAAGTCGAGCACGACGACAAATTTATCGACCGCCGCGTGCACGGCTACTCCCAGATTAGGACGTCGGGAAGCGAGTCGTCGACTCGACGCAACGAAGTATAGCCCACACCGGCAAACCCGCGAAACAGGCCCAAATTGAACTGCCTCTTTCCGCTGTTCCATCGGAAGTCGCCGGTTGATGCCGCAGCTTCCAGAAGAGTCATCAGCCGCCGCGATGCAAGTTCACGAAGATCGCTCCGCCCAAGAGCGGTCCCGGCCTCGCAGAAGAATTCGATGCTGCCGAGCGTGCCACAGCACAGCGTATCCACCTGACCCGGCCAGCCTCGCTCCACGCCCACGAGAGCGTTCCGGATATCCGTTGCCAAGAGCTTGGAATCCAATCCGCCCCGTTTGATCGTAGCAATGCGCGCAAGGCCAATACCGGGAGCTCCGTGACACCACTGACATGGCCAGCCCGGCGCTCCATCGTCGCGAAAATCAGGCCAGTTATGCCGTTCTGTGTCGTAGCTTATGTTTTCAAACGCGATGCATTCCGACGCGGCCTGCGCGAAATCGTCGCGTCCCGTCGCCGCCGCCAATGAAGCGAGCGCATAGGCAAAGCCTGCCGCGCCGTGGGACATGCCATTGAGGCCCTGCGCGGGCGAACCTTGGCCGCTCCAACCGCGGCGGCCCTCCGGTCCGACCCGGCGTTGACCAAGCAGGTGTTCGCCGCACTTCGTCGCGCGCTTGAGCACGTCGCTGGATTGCGTATCACGATAAAGACGAAGAAGACCGAGTATCCCGCCGGCGCTCCCCCCCATAACGTCCAACTGTTTGTCTGCCGCAATAAGATCATCGTTGAACAGATCCGCCGCCACCTGAGCATCCGCGAGCAAGTTGTGGTCGTGGAGAAGGTTGGAAATCACGGTCAGGGCATAGACGATCGAGCCCATCCCAGTGGCGCCGCCGATGCCTAAGGATCGGGCCATGCGCGCTGCGTTCCGGCTTTTCAAGTTCTTGCGAAGATGCGACAACCCAGCCAGCGCAAGTTCGCCTGAAGACTTGCGCCCCGTTACGGCTGCGTGCGCAGCGAGAAAGACCGCAATGCCGGAAGCGCCATTGTAAAGTTCCGGACCCAGGCACGTGAGCTGAAAAACTTCGGAGTCGCCCAGCCAGTCGAGACCAATCCAAGCGGCGCCTGGCCCGCGCCGAATTGCATAATGGGACAGCTCCTCGGCAATCTTGTC
>Ga0307417_10001165_pt1 | contig 10912 bp, 9 predicted proteins | sample SalMarWE160210MG_2_FD_202514 | JGI IMG/M metagenome (GOLD analysis project Ga0307417, IMG submission 202514) | Salt marsh sediment microbial communities from the Plum Island Ecosystem LTER, Massachusetts, United States - WE1602-10 | ecosystem: Environmental > Aquatic > Marine > Intertidal zone >...
CACCGGCGGGAGTAGCTGTGGTACGCCATCGCGCAAGAACGGTTCCCACTCATACGGGACAGCCTCCTACTACTCCCTCTACTGCACACCCGGTCTCAGCTGGAGCTACTGCACAACATCTGGACAGAACCCGCCACACAAGGATGCGACCTCCGGCGGGATCGAGGTTCGGGTGACCGTATACAACTACATGCACTCCGAACAGGGTTCCTACCGCAGCGTCGGTGTTGATCGGGTCCGTGTACTAGCGGGCTACTGAGGAGAACCAGCGTGAAACCATCAATCCATCCGAAACGACAGACGGCGGAGCATTCTGCTCTGCACCGGCCCTTCCAGTCCACAGGCAACGCGCTATCCGGTTCGGTGGGGCGGCTGTTCGCTGTGATGGCGATCGTAGCGATGGTGGTCGTCGGCTGCAGCAGTCAACCCAACGGCGAGGCCATGGTATGTGACCCAACATTCGCCCTGGGCGCCTCTCAATGGGTTGTCGAGGGCCACGTCGTGGATCAGGGCGGGACCAAGAACCTAAGGCTCCTGGACATTCGCGTCCAGGACGTGCTCTGGACCAGGGACGTCTACTACTGGATCGGGGTGAAGTACGACACTCCGCGACTTGAGTCTGGAAGCGTGCTGACGGTCGATCTGCCGGAGCCGTCTACCAGGACCAGCCTGACCGATCAAACCCTGGTGTTCGTGCTACAGGCAGCTGGGACTCCGGACGAACTCGCGGCGGGCACCGGAGTGAACGGCGAGGTCGTATACAGCATCAGGCTTGTACTCGACAAGAACTGGAATCTGGTCGAGGCGCGCAATTACACCCTCGGGGCATACCAGGAGGTGTTCGACATGTACCCCGGGTCGGGCCTTGGTCGGCTCGTCGCTCTCTTGGATGACGCGTGGCCCGCGTACGCTTCGTCGAATGAGTCATTCATCGCGGTGGGAGGCTCTGAGGCATCCACTCAGGCGATCGAGGTTCAGACATCTGGGCCCTTGGGAGAGTGGAGGCGTGCGCAGGGCTGTGAGAGCGCCCGGATCGCGCAGACAAGCTCCGACGATCTCGCAGCTTGGATGGCTGCAGCACCCGAGCAGCGCCAGCTCCCCGATGTCGTGGAGGATCTCCCTGCGGGAGCTGAAGCAGCACTCGGCGTGACGCTTGAGGCTCGTCAGGTCGCAGTCAACGTCGATGACGAGTTCAGATCCCGGTATAAGTGGGTAGGACTGCGGATTCCCGGCGTTGGCGTTATTGGCCCCTACTTCGTAGAAGGCTCAGAGCCTATTGGCATCACCGGTCTTCTGCCGTCGACACGAACGATCGAGATTGTCGGTTGGACAGGTGACACAGTCGACAACCTCGCCGATGCCGACGTCCTAGGAACGGTGCCCTCCAACACTTGGACACTCGGCGAGGACTTGTGGATAGAGATCCATGGAACATCCGACAGCGGCTTCGACCTACAGGCAACACCCATGTCGGATTCCGACATGCAGCGCAGGCTCGTTGACACGCTCACCGGCGGCGGCTAGCTGTTCTGCCTCGGGAGGTTGTTGTCGGCGGTGGGGTGAGCCTCTCTGGTTGAGCAGTGTTTGCACGACATCAATCAACCTGGGAGGCTCGTCGTGCAGGCTGATGCACGCGTCCAACAACCTCCAGGATCAATACGGCTGGCTGAGACCACAGAGGTGATCCCACAACCTCGGATAGGAACAGCCTGGTCCGCGCGTGGGTGCTCTTCCGAGTCACCCAGCGCATGCACGGGGTGGATAGACAGGCAGACCACCACGATGTAGAGCGAAAACGTGACACACCGCCTGGAACGTCTCCCACCGGTGGAGAGCCCCGTGCATCAACTCCAGAAGCGAACCCAACTCCACGACCATCCAATAGTACCCAGCGGCTGTCGCGCCCCGATCACAGGACGGCTTCAACCCGGCCCAGACCCCTGGTGGGCGAGCCAGGAGCCTTGAAGCGGGACGAAGATCGAGCCGACAGGCAGAACCCCCTGGACCGTTCGTGCCCCACACGTGCCTCAAGCCCCACTGGCCATCCCACTCCGAGAGCAAGAAACCCCTGCTGAGCAGGGGTTGCGCGTGGTAGCCCCGACCAGATTCGAACTGGCGTTACCGGCTTGAGAGGCCGGCGTCCTAGGCCGCTAGACGACGGGGCCGTAGGCAACCGATTGGTCGCTTTGCTCGGGGGGAAGGACTCGAACCCTCAATGACAGGACCAGAACCTGCAGTGTTGCCGATTACACCACCCCCGAAGGGACCATTACGGTACCCAAGCCGAGACGCCACGGCAAAACTCATCTGGCACGCAAGCGTGGATCGAGAACCTCCTGCAACCCCGATGACACCAGGTAGAACGAGCCGGCGAACAGCGACAGTGCGGCAGACGCCGCGATGAGGGCAGTCCAGGGCACAGCGGCACCAAACGACCTGTAGGCCGTCACCCCGAAGAACACGATCGCTCCCCAGCTGACGAGCGATTCGGTTTGACCGAAGAACGCCGCGAAGCCGTGAGCGACGATCGCGCCCACGACCGACAGCATCATGTAGAGCACGCTGAGCGGGAGGAGTTGCGGGATGAGGTGTCTGGTGAGGATGTGGAACCCCCCTCCGCCCGACACCCGGGCGGCCTCGATGAACGGCTCCGCCATCACCTTGAGCCCCTGACTTCTGAGGACGATCGCGCCGGCACCCAATCCGTTGATCAGACCGAAGACCAACCCGAATTGCCAGGGCGACAGCTCGACTTGTTCCGAGACGATCAGCACGAAGATCGGTGCAGGGAGCAGCAGGAAGGCGTCGGAAACATGCGAGAGGATGCCGTCGATCCATCCCCTGAAGAAAGCGCCCATCGCACCGATGAATGTCGCGAGAACTCCCGTGACCCCCGCTGCGACGAGTGCCACCACCCAGGCGGATCTGCTCGCGGCAAGGATCATGCTCATGACGTCTCTTCCAAGCGAGTCGGTCCCGAGAAGGTGCGCCGATGAGGGCGGCGCCGGCGGCAGAACCTTGAAGTCGTACCCGATCAGCGGGTCGTACACCTTGGCCGGCCACACCGTCTTCATGAGGATCGGGTGAGCGATCGCCGCCAATCCGAAGAGGAGAATCAGGGCGAAACCAACGACTGCCGTGGGGCTGCCAAGAACGGCACGCGCCGTCCGGCCCATGCTTCTACGACGCGCCCGCAGGCGTTCGAGCAGGAGCTTCACGCCGGCCTCCACACTCTCGGATCCAGAATCGCCTGGGCGACCTCGAAGACCAACCGGAGAACCAGCGTGAATGCGCCAATGAGCACCAACACATCCATGACGAGGGGGAGATCCTGCGCCGTGACGGCGTCGAACAGAGTCGTACCAATGCCGCCCCATCCGACCGACTGCTCGATGATGACGAGTCCGCTGAGCAGGTACGGAATGCTCACGATCAGGCGGCCGAGCACCGGAAACACGGCGTTGCGGCCGGCGTGGCGATCACGAACGACGCGACTGGGCATTCCTTTTGCTCTGGCCGTCGTGACGTAATCGTCGTTCATTACGCCCAGGATCGACGTTCGCATCACGAGAAGGAAGTCACCGTAGGACAGGATGGCGAACGCAAAGATCGGGATGGCCGCCTCAAGCCAGATGTCGACCGTGTAGGCAAAGATCCCTTTGTACGTCCACCACCCGAAACTGACGACGCCGATCGCGATCACCTTGCCGAGCGGTGACAGGAGTCGTCGCTTCCCGAGCACTCGCGCCCCGAGCGCCCCGAGCGCGAGAACCACGATGGTGGCGACGATGATCGTGATGTTCATCCTCGTCATCACCGACGTCTGGTCCATCGTCTTCCAGTCGACCGACGCTCCAACGAGTCTGTGGCGAAGGTCCGCCAATCTGCTGTTGAAGAAGTAGAACAGGAGGAACCCCAAGAACGGGGGAAAGATCGTGTAGGTGGTGATCGCCAGAAACGTCAGGGTTCGGCCGCGGGCTCCCCGTGTCCAACCGGCGATCCTTCCGAGCCATGATCCAAAGAGGTAGGCGAGTCCCAGACCAACGACGAACACCAGCAGCGTGGCCGTCAGTGAACCGATCAGGGGACCGTGACGCACGAAACCTGTCGTGGATTGGCCGAACCCATGAAAGACGAAATTCTGAAGCCACAACCAATAGCGGATGGGAAGCGGACGATCGAGTCCGTACTGCACTCTCAGAGCTTCCACCTCTGCTCCGGTCATCCCCAACCGGAAAGGAGAGAAGTAGTCGCCAGGGATCATGACCTCGATGAGCACAAACATACCGGCTGTGAAGACCACCAGCGCGACGATTCCCGAGACCGTTCGCCTGAGCAGGTACTTCCCCATCGGCGAGAAGGGTAGCTTCTGGATCGCATCCGCCCGACAAGACTGCGGAAGGTCACTCCGCCCCAGTCACTGCTCCTGAGGCCCGCGAGAGAAGCCCGGATGGCGGCAACGTTCGGGGAATCGGACCACAGGATCGCTCATAGCGACGGCCGATCCAGGCTCGTCCGCGTCTCACCTTCGGCCGGGCAGGCCGACCCTGGATCGTCAGGGGATCGCTCTCAGCGTCGTCCCGCTCGACGTCACAGTGAAGTCGAAGATGGCAGAGAGAGCGGTCACACCCCGTACAGGCAAGAACGCGAAGTTGCCGGTGGAGTCGATCCGCCACGCGCCGTCGATCATCTCCACACCCTGGAGCACGTGCGGATGACTCCCCACGATCAGATCAGCACCATGCTCTGCCCAGAAGACAGCTCCGCCGCGAAACTCCTACAGCTGCTTCGAGTGAGGGTGTCCTCTCATGGAAGGCGATCCGTCTGTGGATCGAAAGAACCTCACGTGATAGCGTGCCTCCGAGATGCTCGTGAGACTCATCTCCCTACTGCTGACCACAGTCTTGATCATGCCGCTCGCCGGTCCCGCGCTGGCCACCGATAGCCAGGCGTCGCCCGGAACGTTGGCCGAGACGCTGAACCCGGCCGTGGCCCGAATTGCCCCCGCGTCGACGCAGGTCCTCTTCACGACGTTGGCCGGATCGGACGGGTCGGGGATTGTGTCTGATGATTTCTCGGGGTCGGTGTTGGATTCGTCGGTGTGGTCGGTGTCTGACCCGCTGGGTGATGGCTCGTTTGTGATGACGGGGACACAGTTGGCGATCTCGGTGGGTGCAGGTGCGGTGCACGACCCGTGGTCTGGGGCCAACACGACCGCGCGGGTGATGCAACCGGCCAACGACACAGACTTCGAACTGGAGGTGAAGTTCGAGTCGGACGTGACACGGGCGTATCAAGGGCAAGGGATCCTGGTCCAAGAGTCTGCGGGACGGTTCCTACGCTTCGATGTGTTCAGTGACGGGTCATCGGTGCACGTGTTCTCCGCGATGATCGATGGTGCGACAGCAACAACGAAACTGAATCAGAAGGTCGGGTTGTCTGCACCGATGTGGCTGCGCGTGTCACGGACAGGCAACGTGTGGTCATTGTCCACATCGAACGACGGGACATCGTTCACACCAAGAACCTCATTCACACAGACACTGACCGTCACACAGGTAGGGGCCTTCGCAGGCAACTTCGGAACAGCCAGCCGCCCGCCACCCGCACACACAGCCCTCATCGACTACTTCTTCAACACCGCCTCCCCCATCACCCCCGAAGACGGAGGCGATGTGACGGGGCCGGTGGTGTCGGGGGTTGGGGTGGTTCCTGGGGTGTCGTCTGCGGTGGTGTCGTGGGTGACCGATGAGGGGTCGTCGAGTGTGGTGCGCTACGGGACATCGACGTCGTACGGGTCGGTGGTGTCGGATCCAGGGTTGGTGACATCGCATAGCGTGTCGCTGTCGGGGTTGACACCGTCAACGACGTACCACTTCGAAGTGGAATCAACAGACGGATCAGGAAACACGACAACCTCCGGCGACTACACCTTCACCACCACCGCGGCGGCTGCTGGGGACTCGGGGATTGTGTCTGATGATTTCTCGGGGTCGGTGTTGGATTCGTCGGTGTGGTCGGTGTCTGACCCGCTGGGTGATGGCTCGTTTGTGATGACGGGGACACAGTTGGCGATCTCGGTGGGTGCAGGTGCGGTGCACGACCCGTGGTCTGGGGCCAACACGACCGCGCGGGTGATGCAACCGGCCAACGACACAGACTTCGAACTGGAGGTGAAGTTCGAGTCGGACGTGACACGGGCGTATCAAGGGCAAGGGATCCTGGTCCAAGAGTCTGCGGGACGGTTCCTACGCTTCGATGTGTTCAGTGACGGGTCATCGGTGCACGTGTTCTCCGCGATGATCGATGGTGCGACAGCAACAACGAAACTGAATCAGAAGGTCGGGTTGTCTGCACCGATGTGGCTGCGCGTGTCACGGACAGGCAACGTGTGGTCATTGTCCACATCGAACGACGGGACATCGTTCACACCAAGAACCTCATTCACACAGACACTGACCGTCACACAGGTAGGAGCCTTCGCAGGCAACTTCGGAACAGCCAGCCGCCCGCCACCCGCACACACAGCCCTCATCGACTACTTCTTCAACACCGCCTCCCCCATCACCCCCGAAGACGGGTAGGTCGGGGTCGGCCGGACCGCTCGATTGGTCGCGACGATGATCAGGCGACACTGTGCGCTATTCGTGGAGTGGCGTCGTATCGCTCGGGAATAGGGCGATCGGGGCGGTCGGCCAGTGTGGAGAAGGTCGCCTCGGCTGCCGCTTCGACCAGTGATCGCTTGGCGGCTGAATCGCGTGCTCCGTAGCGCATCATCCGGGTGGCTGAGGATCGGGGTAGGGGTCGAGGGTCAGTCTCCGGGTTCCGGTACCAAACCATGCTTCTCGGCGCGTCTCCTGAGCAGCTTCACGTCGTCGTCGGGCAGCTCACGTTCGGCATGCTGGAGGAGGAGACGCACCTCCCGCCGAAGAGAGTCTCCTCTTCCAGCCTCAGACTCGGGGAGCAGCGACACGAGGTTGTGGGCGAGATCGATGATCGCGCTAATCACCTCCGGTTGGGCCCCGGCAATCAAGCGGATTCCCTGCAGGGCCGCGCGGATGTAGTCGTCCCGATCGGGACGGTCCGGGCGGAACAGACGGCGATTGTTCTCGCGGTCGCTGATCACCCGGTGCGGCAGATCGCGGGTGAGGACCTCGCCGAGGGGCTCTTCAAGATGAGTCACGACGTCCACTGCTGTCGCCGGGTCGTTGATACCGGGCGACAGTGCCCGCAGGGCGATCTCGCTCAACAGCCTCAGTCCGAACCCGGGGTTGCCTTCGATCTTCCGATTCGTCCCGGTGCCTATCGCCCCCCTGATGGCGCTCTCGAGGCCCGATGGAGGATCAAGTGTCCACACGGTGGCCAGAATGGTGCCAGAGTGCACGTAATCTCCGACCTCCACGTCGACTCGCAGCACACCGCCGTCGTCAACGGCATCGAGCAGCTGTCCGTTGTCTATGGAGGTGACCCAGCCCTTCGTCGTTCCTCTGACCCGCAGGGACGGCTCTCCCGACAGTTGGTCCACCGCGAGTGCAGTTTCGGGATTCGCCTCGAGATGCTCGGGAAGTTCCCGTCGGACCTCATGGGTAGTGGTGTCCGCGATCCCTCGGATCAGTGTGCCGACCTCGATCCGTTGAAGCACGTGGTTGAGGAAGCCGACGATGAGGAGCATGGCGAGAACCGCCAGGATGATGCCCGCGGTCGTAGAGACGCTCGGGCTGGATTGGTCGACTCCGTTCGACGGAAGGCGTACCGCGGCCAGGACAAACAGCGAATAGACAAACGTGCCCGTGGTAATCCCGATGACTATCTGCTGGAACGTATCCCGGAACAGAACCCCGAGGATCCTGGGCGAGTACTGGCTTGCCGCCAGCTGCACCGTGAGAGCGGTTATCGAGAAGACGATGGCGGCAACGGTGATGGTGGCACCGGCGATGGTCGACAGGATCACCCGGGCGCTGGCGACGGTGGTCGACAGAACCGGAAGTCCATCCAGCGATCCGCTGCCGTCCACCCACAGCAGCGTGCGGGCCAGGCCGGCACAGCCGCCGACGATCAGCGCCGGTATGAAGAAGAGACTCTGTCGTACGCGGTCCAGAAGGTCGCGAACCCGGTTCCTCATCGTCCCAGGCTACCCGCACTCGAATCCCCGGCGCTGTCTCGAGTGCGCTGTCGGCGGGCATGATGGGCGGGCTGTTGCTTTGCCATCGAGCTACTCCTTTGGGGAGTTGTGCTCTGAGAGCTCATCGTCACGTCAGACCCTCTTGTCTGATCGTCAACCGCAGGAAGAATGGCGTATCCCAGCGGCCTTTGCCCGACGAGTATGCGCCGCAACCCGGATGCAGCCGTGCTCGCCGACATCGGCCTGCATTCCAACCGGTGATGCAACAGACCCGTTAGGCGGCGGCTGGAGCTACAGGCGACCGTCGAATCAGAGTGCTGTCCGGCCGGCGCGACCCATCGGGAACCCCCAACCCCCTCAACGAGGGAATGCAGGTCGAGGCTACTGTGCGGCTAGGTACCGAGGCTCGATTGGCGGATCAGTCAACAGAACATCTTCGGCACCGGGCCATACCTCGGCAGGGTCGGTCGCGACAGCGCCGGCTCTCTCAGCGATCTCGAAAGCAAGAGGCTGCGTCGGAAGGGGAACGGTCAGTTCGAAGACGCTGTCGCCGCCGACATGTCGGTAGACGAGATCGCCGCCCATGAGGCGGGCGAGTCGTCGAGCGACCGAAAGGCCGAGACCCACCGACGCTGCTTGCTTGCGACCCTGGGTTGCCCGGGTGAATGGCGCGAAGATGCTCTCCTGTTCACTCTGGACGATCCCCGGGCCGTTATCAACCACTTGAACCGCCACCGCATCTTTCCGGTTCTCGATCATCACCCTGATCCGGGTGCCGCCGTAGCGGACTGCGTTGCTCACCAGGTTCTGGATCACCTGTTTGACGCGCATCGGGTCGGCCCAGGCCATGATCGGACGATCCGGCAGCAGAAAATCGACGCTGGAACCTTCATGAGCAACTGTCATAACCATCAAGGTCTCCGCGACCACCTGGCCCATGTCGACGATCTGAAGGGCCAGATCCAGGGTTGATCCATCGAGGCGGACGGAGTCGAGCAGATCTGTGACCATCCGGTTGGCCTCTCCCGCCTGGCCGAGGATCATGTCGATCATTTCCGTCCTCTCATCTTCGTCGAGGTCCGACTCACGAAGCACCGCAGCGGCTCCTATCACCGCGCTGAGCGGGTTGCGCAGATCGTGTACCATCCCACCCATAAACTGGGCGCGCACGGTCTCCAACTCTCCGATCAACCCGACTACCCGATGAGAAACCACCAGGACCAACACAACTGCGATTACCGTGCCCGCTCCTATCCATGGAACCGGGTTGGAGGCCGGGAGGGTCTGCTCGACCCGAAGAGCATCGACCGCGTATGCCACCGCGACCCACGCCAGAAGGTAGATGGACACCAGCACGCTGGTCCGGCGGTCGAGGAGAAGCGCAGTCAAGAAGGTCAAGACAACCGCCATCACCGCCACTACCTCGGGAATACCGATCAAAACCAGCGAAATACCCAACACGGTGATGTCCATGACCAGGTCACGAGTCGGTCTCGTCCCGTTCCGAAACACCAGGCTGTGGACCGCCATCGCAGCGACCATCCCGGCGGGCACAAACCCCGCCCGCCATCCCTCCAACAAACTGACGGAGGCAATCGCCACCGCACCCGTGGTGTTCAGCCAAAACCGAGAGTTCACATAGAGCCCGCGACTGCGTTCGACGAACGAACCCGCCAAAGATTCCTTCTTACGCCCCAGCACACTCAACCGAAGTCTGCGGACCAAAGCTCCAACACCGCCGAACCTCGGCGTGGACGTCATCAGATGACACCCGGCAAACCCCTGGATCGACGAGTACGCCCAGCAACCCGGTCGACATCGCTGTGGACAAGCTCTCCCACCCGTTCGGACGGCGCCGAGCAAGTGTCCATAGCCATGATGGGACCTGTCCTAACAACCATTCCTAGGTCATCGGCATTCACCACCCATTCCTGAACCGATCCGGTGTGCCGTCGACCCGGTCATCGAGTGACCGAACCGACAGCCGGCCAACGGCGCCCAGGAAGCCCGCCGCGTACGCCAGGCCGTACCTCGGCTCCCCCACCCGCCACAGCCACGGCCGACATCAGTCGCCTGCTCATGGCACACAAGGTCTGATCGCGTCACCAGGATCCCACGCCCCATACCCACCCACCGGGCATTGAAGGCACACACGGGTCAGAGCCGGATTCGTCAACGACATAGCCGGCAGGTCGGAATACGGTCCCACTTGCCTTGCGAATCGGGCTCCAGGCAACGCGAGGGAGTGTCACTCGAACTCTGACGTCTGACCTCGCCATCATCTGCATTCGGGGCCCACACGTGGCCAAAGACACACCGATCATCGGGCTCTGGATGGAGGGAACCCCGCTGAGCAGGGGTTTCGAATCGTAGCCCCGACCAGATTCGAACTGGCGTTACCGGCTTGAAAGGCCGGCGTCCTAGGCCGCTGGACGACGGGGCCGGACGGAGGCATGATAGGCGACCTGCCGGGCGGCGCGGCCTAGAGCTCGCCGTGCACGTCGTGGAGCCTACGGATGGCTTCTCTCTTGCCCAGGACAGCGAGCGATTCGAAGAGTGGCGGGCTTACCGACGAGCCGGTGACCGCAACCCGTATCGGCTGAAGGCCGCGACGGGCTCCGATCTCCAGATGCTCGAGCATGCCACGCAGCGCGCGCTCGATCGAGTCGCGGTCCCAATTCTCGACATCGGCGAGTACCGCAGCGGCGGCAGCAAGCACTTCCGGTGCCCGCTCGTGGCCGAGCACCTTCTGCCAGGACGTCTCGTCGTAGTCGACCTTGTAGAGGAACA
>Ga0307417_10001171_pt1 | contig 10880 bp, 14 predicted proteins | sample SalMarWE160210MG_2_FD_202514 | JGI IMG/M metagenome (GOLD analysis project Ga0307417, IMG submission 202514) | Salt marsh sediment microbial communities from the Plum Island Ecosystem LTER, Massachusetts, United States - WE1602-10 | ecosystem: Environmental > Aquatic > Marine > Intertidal zone...
CGTCGACGTAGTTGCCCTTGCCACGGATGAACCGGTTGTCCTCCACCCGTCGCCGGCTGGCTCCGAGACCACCGATTTTGACCTCGTCGACGGCTGTCACGTCATCACCTCCGTGTCCTCGGCTTCGACACCTTCGCCCAGCTTGTCAGCGGCCCATAGGACCGCCTTGACGATGTTCTGATAGCCGGTGCACCTGCACAGGTTCCCGCCCAGTGCCCAGCGAATCTCATCCTCACTCGGGTGCGGGTTCTCCTCGAGCAGGGCCTTGGACGTCAGCATCATGCCCGGAGTGCAGAAGCCGCATTGCAATCCGTGCTCCTCCTTGAACCCTTCCTGGATAGCGTGCAGCTCACTGGGCCCGGCCAACCCCTCGACGGTCATGATGTCGTGACCGTCGGCCTGGACGGCGAGCATGGTGCAGCTCTTGATCGGCGTGCCGTCGAAGAGGACCGTGCACGCACCACAGTTGGTCGTGTCGCACCCGATGTGGGTCCCGGTCAGCTTGAAGCCCTGCCGCAGCAGGTGGACCAGCAGGAGACGGGGCTCGACCATGGCCGAGCGCCGGTCCCCGTTGATCGTGACGGTGATCTTGCGGACGGGAACCTCGTCGGGTGGCGACGGGGTGATTTCCTCGAACAGACTGGTCATGTCAGGCGGCCTCCTCTCCCGATGTCATCAACCCACTCAGCAGCCGCCGGGTGAAGACTCGCACCAACTGGCGCTTGTACTCGGCGCTACCCCGGTGATCTGTGTGTGGGTTGGCGGCGCCGGCGGCCAACTCTGCGGCGTTGCCGATGGTCTCCGCGGTGAGAGGCCCGCCCACCAGCGCGGTCGCTGCCTCGTCCGCGGAGATAGTGGAGCCACCTACACCGGTGAGGCCGATCCCTGCCCTGACCACGTTGTTCGCTACGCGGTCGATGGCGACCGCAACTCCGGCGGTGGCGAAGTCTCCGACGCGGCGCTCCAGTTTCAAGTAGCCACCTTCCGGGGTGCCCTGAGGCGGTGGGACCACGGCTTCGACGACCACTTCGTCCATGGCCAGGGTGTTGTGGAACGGGCCGCGTGCCAGGTCTCTCACTGCGATGGTTCTGCGGCCATCGGGCCCCTGGGCCACCACAGAGCCGTCGAGGGCCATCATCACGGAGGCCCAATCGCCTTGCGGGTCGGCGTGGCAGAGGGAGCCCACGAGTGTTCCCCTGTTACGGACGACCGGGTCTGCCACCAAGGGGGCGGCGGACATCATCGTCGGCTGATACTCGGCGAGCAGCGTGGAGCGCTCGAGCGTGGCATGTCGGCAGAGAGCACCCACGCGGATGGTTCCGTCGGGGTCGCGCTCCAGATAGTCCAGACCCTGGATCTCGTTGATGTCGACGAGCATCTCGGGTGCTGCGAAGCGGAGCTTGAGCATGGGCACCAGGCTCTGGCCGCCGGCGAGGATCTTGGCTTCACCGCCACCGTCGGCGAGCAGGGTGCAGGCCTCGTCCAGGGATCTCGGTGCTTCGTACCTGAGTCGTGAGGGATAGATGGCTGCCTCCTCTCAGTGCTCGTGACCGGGGCCATGCCCTCCGGCATGGTGGGTCGGCGAGGATTGGGGGTCGGGGACCGCGATCGGGAGAGACTCGTCCGTTGGGTCGGGTCGGGGTTGCTGATGTGGCGGCCAGGGCCCCTGGACGGGTTGGCCTGCAACCTTGAAGTAATCGATGATCTGGGGCCAGGCCCAGATGGTGGGGCTGTCGCCTGTCTTGGGTGAGTGCTCTATCAACTCGTAGATGCGGGGGTTGCCCCGGCTGTGGCCCGATCCTTCGGCGGTCATCCCTTCACCTCCATGCCGTTCGCGGTGAACAGTGTCACTGGCCTTCGCTGAGCCTACACACGCGGTCAGGGCGAGGGGGCCGAGAGGCGAACTTATCCACCAAGAGGCGTTTCGGGGCTCTTCGCGGTGTGTTCCGGGTGTACAGCAGGGCTGAACTCCGGGTGGTGATGGGTCGATTCTTGATCTTCAGGAGGCGGTGACGCCCACCGAGTCGAGCAGTCTGACCACGCCCCTCAGGTCGTTCACGCTGGCGGCTGGGAGCAAATGATCGATGTGGGGGAGCACCGCTCGCATTCCGCGGGTTGCCGGCTCGTAGTCGGCACGGGCGGCCAGTGGGTTGAGCCAGAGGACCTTGCTGACCGTCCGGGCCAGACGGGCCATCTCCCGGCCCAGAAGGTCGGGGTCACCACAGTCCCAGCCGTCGGAGAGGATGAGGGCGATCGGTCCCCCGCGTGCCAGACGACGACTCCACCGGCGGTTCCACTCGGCGAGAGCCTCGCCGATCATCGTGCCGCCGGACCAATCCTGGACCGTCTTGGAGACCCGCGACAGAGCCGAGACCGTGTCGCGCCGTTTCATGTCCTCGGTGATCCGGGTGAGGTCGGTGGAGAACGTGAAGACCTCGACATCGTCGATACGTCGCTGCGCGGCGTGGGCGAACACGAGGAACAGCTCGGCGTACTTCTCCATCGAGCCCGAGATGTCGGCGATGATTATCAGCGGCCTCTGGCGTCTCCGACGCTGACGGCGGACGATCGGCATCAGATCACCCTCGGGCCGTGTGCTCCGGCGCAGGGTTCGTCTCAGGTCGGGCAGCGTGCCCGTTCGCGAGGGTTGCCAGCGTCTGGTCTTGACGTCCGAGGGTTGCCACATCATGGACATCACCATCCGTCGGGCCTCGGCCAGCTCGTCCTCCCTCAGGTCGGCGAAATCCCGTGTCTGCAGCTTCCTCGTGGCGGAGGCGCCCTTTTGGGCCCGAGTGTCCTCCTCCGACGCCGCACCCGCATCCTGGGTGATCGGCTTCTTGGTCGCGGTCAGGCTCGGGCTCTTGGTGTCCCCGGGTTTGACCGGCGGGATCAGACGATCGAAGAAGCGGACGAACTCCTCGTCGAATGGCACTCGCTGGTCGGCGGTGGTGACAGAGAGGGAGCGAAGAGCCGCATACACCTGGGTGCGCCGCGAGGCATCCACCAGGCTGAAGGCGCGGGCCATGTCACCGACCTGCTCCGGGGTGACGGTCAGTCCTCTCCCTCGCAGGGCCTCGGCGAAGACTGCGAGGTCGACCACCGGCCCCCTCGGCCCGGTCCTCATCCGAGTCTCATGTCGTGAGGCTCGAAGGTCATCTCACAACCCGTCATGACACCAGGGCTTCGACCCCCGCGGCCCGAACGGCGTCGATGTCGTCCTTGTACTTGAGGACGACGCCGAGCGTCTGTTCGGCGAGTCCGGCGGTCAGCTCGCCGTCGTGGAGAAGCTTGACGGACTGTGCCCAATCGAGGGTCTCGGCGACGCCTGGAGGTTTGAAGAGGTCCATCTGACGGAGCTTGGCCATGGCGGCGGCGAGACTCCCGGCCAGATCCTCTTCTACGCCAGGAACCTTGCGGAGGACGATGGACGCCTCCAGGGCAGGAGTCGGATAATCGATCCAGTGGTAGATGCAACGTCGTTTCAGCGCATCGTGGATCTCCCGGGTCCGGTTCGAGGTAAGGATCACCACCGGCGGGTCGTCGGCCTTGATCGTCCCGATCTCTGGAATCGACACCTGGAAATCGGAGAGCAGCTCGAGCAGGAAGGCCTCGAACTCCTCGTCGGCGCGGTCCAGCTCATCGATGAGGAGGACCGGGCGCCGCCCCTCGCGAGCTGCCTCGATGGCCTGGAGGAGTGGCCGGGCGATGAGGAACTCGCGGCTCATGATGTCCCGGGCCGTGGCCTTCGACCCTTCGCCTCGGGCCTCGAGGAGTCGGATCTCCATCATTTGCAGCGCGTAGTCCCACTCGTAGAGGGCATGACCCACGTCGAGGCCCTCGTAGCACTGCAGCCGGATCAGCTCCTCGCCGGCTACGGCAGCCAGAACCTTCGCCACCTCGGTCTTCCCCACTCCGGCCTCTCCCTCGAGGAACAGCGGCCTTCCCAGCTGGAGGGCGAGGTGGAGCGCCACGAGAAGGTCCTCGTCGGCGATGTAGTCCTGGCCGTCGAGAGCCTGTTTCAGTTCCTGGATCGTCGATGGGATCACGGATGACAGGTTACGGCCAGTCGTGGGACATTGCCCAGCCACCGACACGTCCAGCACTAACCGACCGGGCGGTCTCGACCCTTCTCGAGATAGGTCTTTTTCCTCTCGGCCTTCTCGGTGATCGCCCTGGTGATAATTTGACGGGGGTCGAGCTCGCCCACGTCGTCGGCGAACCTCCAGGAAACGGGTCCGCGTCCGGGTGCATAGTGACGTCCTGAATCGTCCCGATCCAGGTAGTTCCTGTCGACCAGCTCCCGGCGCAGGGTCACGAAGTCCAGTCCCAGCGCGGGACAGACGTCGCTCAGCCAGCCCTGGAGCCTCTCGTTTACCTCGGCCTCCGAGTAGACGCTGTCCGGGTCCATCCACAGAGTTGCGCTCGCCAGGAGGATCGCCTTGTCCCTGTCCCGGCGGGGCAGACCGGTCAGCGGGCCTCCCAGGCAGATGCTGACCAGCCTCTCTTCCAGCTCTGCGGCGGTTATCTCGTCACTCATGCGGTGCCCATGATCATCGAGTGGATGAATCGGCGCGGCTCCCAGACCCCCCGCTCCATGTTGGACAGGAGGGTCACGGTCAGGTCGCGATCGGGGTATTGGCGGATCACGGCGCTGGTGCCGGCATTGATCCCCTCCTTCTCGAGGTAGGAGAGCCCTCCGTCGTGGTCGTGTTGGAACTCGAGCCCATAGCCGAAGTGAAGGGTTCCCTCGGAGTTGTCCGAATGCTCGACGACGGGGCGGAAGAACCGTCCGGTCCATTCCTCGCCGAGGAGACCGCCGCCGCGAAGCACGGCCAGGAACCGGTCGAGGTCGGTCGCGGTGCAATGAGCGCCGCCGTCGGGTGATCCGATGGGCGGGTAGCTGTAGATGTTGCGGACCCACCGCCCATCCACCGGGTCGGCCCCCTCGGCCACACCCGGTTCCACGATGTCCATCGCGAAGAACCCGGAGTCCGTCATGCCGGCGGGCTCGAAGACACGCTCGGTGACCCGCTCGCGATAACTCTGCCCGGTGGCCTTCTCGACCATCAGCCCTGCCAGCACATAGCCGGCATTGCAGTAGCGACACCCTCGCCCCGGTGGGAAGTTGGGCTTCCGACCGATGAACTGGGGGAGGAGGTCCACCGTCTCACGAACCAAATAGCTGGTCCGCTCCCGCCAGATGTCGGCATAGACCTCACCGGCCTCTTCGTCGGCGTCGTCTCCGATCCCCGATGTGTGGGTGAGCAGATGCCCCAGGTTGGCCCGCGGGTCGACCGAGGTCTCTTCCAACCCGAGATACTCGACAACTGGAGTGTCCAGGGAGAGCGGCCCTTCTTCGACGAGTTGGAGCGAGACGACGGCGGTGAACAGCTTGGTGACCGAGGCGGTGTCGAACCGGGTATCGACCGTGGCGGGTACCTCCCAGACGCGGCTCGCGTAGCCGTAGGCACCCGAGAAGATCTCGTTGCCGTCCCTGGTGATGAGGGCCACGCCGGAGAAGAGGTCTCTCGCCGCACGGTTGTCGAGATAGGAGTCGAGTGCCGCGAGATCCAATCAGCGCTCCAGGAACTGGATCTCGTTGCCGTCGGGGTCGGCATAGGCGGCGAACCGGGCGACACCTATGTCGGTCACGGGCCCCAGCGGCTCGATGCCTGACGCGGCGAGACGCTCCATGTGGCTGGAGAGGTCGTCGACCCTGAACGAAGGCACGGACGTGGGTGGGCCCTCAGGCCGGTGTCCCTGGTGCAGTGCGAACCGCGTCTCGCCGGAGACCGAGATCTCCTGCCACGTGCCTTGGGGAGCGGCAGCCTCCAGGCCGACGGCCCTGTACCAGGGGATCGATCTCTCCAGATCGGTCACCCACACGAACACGGTGTCCAGTTCGAGACCCATCTGCCATAACCTAGAGACCCGATGTTCGACACGCTCACCCAGAGATTCGACTCCGTCTTCTCCTCGCTGCGCGGCAAGGGCAAGCTTTCGGAGAAGGACATCGACGCCGCGCTCAGAGAGGTGCGACTCGCCCTCCTGGAGGCAGACGTGAATGTGTCGGTGGTCAAGTCCTTCCTGGGAAGGGTGAAAGAGCGCGCTCTCGGCGAAGAGGTGTCGAAGTCGATCACCCCCGGTCAGCAGGTGATCAAGATCGTTCACGAAGAGCTGGTCAACACCCTCGGCGCCGAGTCCGCCGGCCTGGCCAGGCCGTCGCCCCCGCTGGTGATCCTCATCGTCGGCCTCCAGGGGTCGGGCAAGACCACGACCGCCGGGAAGCTGGCCAAGCTGCTCAAGGGTCAAGGAAAACGGCCGCTGCTGGTCGCCGCCGACCTACAGAGGCCGGCGGCCATCGATCAGCTCGAGACGCTGGGCAGGCGCGTCGAGGTCCCGGTCCTCGTCGATCGTCGCGGGAAGGCCGCAAAGCTGGCCAAGGCCTCGCTCAAGGAGGCCGAGCGCACGGGACGTGACGTGGTGATCGTCGACACTGCAGGCAGGCTCCAGATCGACGACGCACTCATGACCGAGCTGGCGGCGGTCCACAAGGCAGTTGGCCCCCATGAGGTTCTGCTCGTGCTCGACGCCATGACCGGCCAGGACGCGGTGAACGTGGCGGAGGGGTTCCAGGGCCGTATCGGGCTGACCGGGATCATCCTGTCGAAACTCGACGGTGATGCCCGGGGCGGGGCAGCCATCTCTGTCCGCGAAGTGACGGGGGCGCCTGTGAAGTATGCCGGCGTGGGCGAGGGGCTCGACGATCTCGAGGCCTTCCACCCCGAGCGAATGGCCAGCCGAATCCTTGGCATGGGCGACGTCCTGACCCTGATCGAGAAGGCCGAGACGGTCTTCGACCAGGAGCAGGCGGAGAAGGCCGCGCAGCGTCTCCAGAAGGGAGATTTCACCCTGGAGGACTTTCTCGAGCAGTTCCAGGCCATGAAGTCGATGGGGCCTCTGAAAGACATCCTTGCTATGCTTCCCGGGTCCGGATCGCTTCTACGAGAGGTCGACGTTGACGATCGCGACCTCAAGCGGGTCGAGGCGATCATCCAGTCGATGACCCCCGAAGAGCGCCGGACTCCCAAGATCATCGGCGGCAGCCGCAAACGCCGGATCGCGTCGGGATCGGGCGCTTCGCCCCAGGACGTGAACCGGGTCCTCAAGCAGTTCGCCGACGCACAAAAGATGATGAAGACGTTCGCCGGAGGCAAGGGCATGCCGTCACTCGACGCCCTGACCGGCGGTAGGCGTTCGAAGAGATGAGAGTTTCAGAGGTGAATTGATGGCAGTCAGGTTGAGACTGATGCGGATGGGCAAGAAGAAGCAGCCCGTCTATCGCGTCGTGGTTATGGACCAGCGTGCCCCTCGCGACGGGCGTTACATCGAGCAGATCGGGCGCTACGACGCCCGTCAGGAGCCGTCGCTCGTCGAGATCGACAACGAGAGGGCCGCCGACTGGCTCGCCAAGGGCGCCCAGCCCTCGGAGACCGTGGAGAAGCTGCTCAACATCACGGGGGCGATGAACACGATGAAGATTCAAAGCGGAGGGATCCACGTGGTCGGGGTGAAGAAGGCCGTGGAGCCTGTTGCCGAAGCCCCTGCACCGGTCGAGGAGCCATCCGCAGAGACAGCCACGGAGGAGGAATAGTGGCCAAAGGTGAGATCGTCGAACGAGTCGTCACCTATGTGATAAAGAGCATCGTCGAGGAACCGGACGCCGTCCAGGTGACACTCGTCGAGCAAGGCCCCGACGAGTTCGTCGCCGAAGTCCGCACCGCCAAGCCGGACATGGGACGCGTCATCGGGCGTCGTGGCCGGGTGGCCAAGGCGATACGCGCCGCCGCCGGCGCCGCCGGTGAGGAAGAGGGGATCACTGCTGGGGTCGAGTTCATCGACTGATCAGCCCCCAGGGGACGCGGACCGGGTGGAGGGCCATGCCGATTCGATGACCCGCGTCGGCCGGCTGGGTCGCCCCAACGGTCTCAAGGGCTTCCTCGGGTTGTACGTGGAGGACGAGGACCTCGGTCATTTCCAACCCGGCGCCGTGGTGGCGGTTGGCGGACGTGATCTAACGGTCCACGCCATCAGACGGGGCAACAAGGGCCACGAGGTCGCCTTCGAGGGCGTCATCGACCGCAGCGGTGCGGAATCACTACGCGGCGCCGACGTTCTCGTCCCGGAGAGACGGCAGCTCGCTGGTGACGAGTTCTGGCCGTCCGACCTGGTTGGGCTCACCGTGACGCCGGGCGGCGGCGAGGTCGTCGGCGTGGAGCACGGCCCTGCGCAAGACAGGCTGGTGATCCAGCGGGGAGAGCTTCGTTTCGAGATCCCGTTCGTGCGTGATCTGGTGCCGGTTGTGGACATCGAGGGGGGATTCGTGGAGATCATCGAGATCGAGGGTCTCAACCCGCAGTGAGATCGAACTGGACGCCGTCGAACCCGTCCTGGGTAGGGCGTCCGATGAATACCTGCCAGGTCCCGGCGGGAAGAGCCACGTCCTGCTGGAACTCGCCCCAGCCCTCGGACAGGGCCACGGGCGTCGTCCTGTCCACGAGCATCTGATCTCCCTGGGACACGCCGACGATCAGGTCGGCCTCTGTGTTGCGGGCATAGCCCTGCAACCGGGTGACACCGACGCTGGTCCGCGCTCCAGGAGCGACGGCAACGACGTCGTCGCCCACGGTGGCGGCTCCCTTGAGTTGGACGAGACCGGGCTTCAGGTCCACCGTGAGACGCGCCGGCGTCGACTCCACCCGGGCCCGGGCGGCCGCCGGCTCGTTGAGGAGGAGGTCTACGAAAGTCGTCCCGTCGAGCGCCTTCACCACGTAGAGCCTGTTCACCAGGGCGGTCTCGACCAGCTGGTCGGTGAGCGTCGCAGAGTCGATATCCATCTGGATCCTGATCACCTGAAATGTGTCGAGATGGTCGATCCGCACGGCCGGGGCGGATATGGCCGGAGCTCCCTCGGAAGTCTCGAAGTCGAACGTGAAGGTCTCGCAGCGATCGCTCGTATCCCAGGAGATCCTCCTCAGATGACGGCCGTCCGAGGCATCCTCCCCGAATTCGGCTATGCCCGTCCCCTCCTGGAACTCGCCATCGCCCGGGCACTCCACGACTGGCGGGAGGGTGGAAGGTGCCACCGAGCTCGAGGTGGTCGTCGCCCCACGGGAAGTCGTGGTCGACGCCGCATCGCCGCCGACGCATCCGGCGGCAGCGAGCACGATCGCGAGAGCGGCTCCCAGGGCCCGAGTGGCGCGCATGGCCAGAGACTATGTCTTCGGCACTAGTTTGAGCACCAACTCAAGAATCGAGGAAGCCATGCCGGAAGCCGTAATCGTCGCCACCGCCAGATCGCCAATCGGGCGTGCCTACAAGGGGTCCCTCACAGAGGTGAGGGCAGACGACCTCGCCGGGTTCGCCATCAACGCCCTGATGGAGAAGGTGCCACAGGTCCCGAGGGATTCGGTGGTCGACGTGATGCTCGGCTGCGGGCTCACCCACTCGGAGCAGAGTTTCAACCTCGCCCGCCCGGCGTCCCTGCTCGGGGGGATGCCCGAGACGGTGCCGGCCACGACCGTGAACCGCTATTGCGCCTCCTCGCTGCAGACGATTCGCATGGCATTTCACGCAATAGAGCAAGGTGAGGGTGACACCTTCATCGCGGCGGGCGCCGAGTCGGTGAGCCGCACATATGGCAAGGGGTTCGACACCGACGACCTCAACCCCAGGTTCACCGACCCGGGGAGGGACGACTTCATCAACAATGTCTACATCCCCATGGGCAACACGGCGGAGAACGTCGCCAGGAAGCACGGGATCACCCGGGACAGACAGGATGAGTTCGGCAAGCGCTCACAGGACCGTGCGGTTGAGGCCCAGAAGAACGGCTTCTTCGAGTGGGAGATCGCCCCGATCGACCTGCCCGACGGGCGCACCATCCGTGACGACGACGGCCCCCGGCCCAACACCACGCTGGAGAAGCTCGCCACCCTCCCGCCTGTCTTCGACCCCGAGGGCACGGTGACCGCCGGCAACTCGTGTCCCTTGAACGATGGTGCGGCAGCGGTCCTGGTCATGTCCGATGCCCGCGCCAGGGAGCTGGGGCTGCAGCCACTGGCGCGGATCGTCGCCTCCTCGGTCGCCGGTCTCGCCCCCGAGTACATGGGGATGGGGCCGGTCTACGCGGTCGGCAAGGTCCTCGATCAGGCGGGCATGGCACTCGACGACATCGACGTCATCGAGCTGAACGAGGCTTTTGCCGCCCAGGTACTCGCATGCGTCGACGAGTTGGGGATCGACATGGACAAGCTAAACCCGCATGGGGGGGCTATAGCCCTCGGCCATCCCTTCGGGATGACCGGGGCCAGGATCATGGGGACGCTCCTGAACGACCTGCGGACGTTGGACGTGACCTACGGTCTCGAGACCATGTGCGTCGGCGGCGGGCAGGGGATGGCGATGATCGTGGAGAGGCTCGCCTAGGAGCTATGCGCCGGGCCCTCCGCCGAGTTGGCGGAGCAGGTCCAGCATGTCCGGGCCGCCCCATTGCTCGGCGAATCGCCCGTCTTCGATCCTCACCAGGTCGAGAAGTCCGACCACCACCTCTCGACCGGTGGGGGCGATCCCGAGGAACTCGCCCTGGTGGGTCCCTCTCATCGTGGAGCGGAAGACGAGCTTGTCGCCCTCGCTGACCACGTCCTCGACTTCGATCGTGATGTCGGGGAAAGCGGCCCGGATCCCCTCGAGACGCTCGATCTGAGCGGCGCGGTCCAACGGCGCCGACCGGGGCGAGGTGTGCCGTTTGAACGTCTCGGCGGCGAAGCGCAGCACCGCCTCCGGGTCACCGGCACCCCACACCTCGGCGATGTAGCGGT
>Ga0307417_10001172_pt1 | contig 10879 bp, 8 predicted proteins | sample SalMarWE160210MG_2_FD_202514 | JGI IMG/M metagenome (GOLD analysis project Ga0307417, IMG submission 202514) | Salt marsh sediment microbial communities from the Plum Island Ecosystem LTER, Massachusetts, United States - WE1602-10 | ecosystem: Environmental > Aquatic > Marine > Intertidal zone >...
CAATGTCGGTTGCAGCCGGAATTGCCCAACCTTTCATTGCTATGGGATCACCGATGTTAAAAGCGGTATAAATCAGCGCTGGTATTGCCATTCCGCCAATCGCTGCTATTCCGGGAAGAATAATATTTCGCTTGTCTGATAACTCTCCCTCAATAATTTCTCGTTTTAATTCTAAACCGACCAGAAAAAAGAATACAGCCATTAATCCATCGTTAATCCACAATAGTAGCGGTTTAGCAATCTCCAAAGCACCAATTTTAATTTCTATTGGGGTATCAATCAATAAATTGTAGTAATGCCGTAATGGTGTATTTGCCAGTGCAACCGCAAATATAGTAGCAACCATAAGAACAATACCGCCGGCTGATTCAAGTTTGAGAAATCTTTTAATGAATGATTCTTGTGCATTATTCATGATTTTCAATCCCATTTTGCAGAATATTAAAAATTAACCATAGTATATAAAACATAAAGGAAAGTTTCAATGGGGAAGATAATTCGGATATTTTTCTAATATTTGGAGATAACCTTTGCACTTGCGCAAATCATTCCTGCTTATTATGTTTAGCAAGTTATGGAGACAATAGAATTTTCCGAACGGCTCATTGAGCGTTTGAAAGGTGCCACCAATGTGGTTGTTTTAACCGGAGCGGGGATGTCTGCTGCCAGTGGTGTGCCTACCTTCCGTGGAAAGGATGGGCTATGGAATAAATTTAATCCACAAGAGCTGGCTAATGTAGATGCATTTTTAAACGATCCCAAACTGGTGTGGGAATGGTACAACTGGCGGCGGGAACTGATCGGCAAAGTACAGCCCAACCTGGGGCATTACGCACTGGTTGACGCTGAGGCATATTTCCCTGAATTTATGATTATTACTCAGAATGTGGACAACCTGCACCAATTGGCAGGTTCGAGCAACGTGCTGGAATTGCACGGCAATGTGATGCGTAATAAATGTATGGACTGCGCCGCCGTCTATAACGGAAAGCATATCGATCATAACAATATTCCGCGCTGTCCCGATTGCAACGGAATGATCCGCCCCGATGTTGTGTGGTTTGGGGAACTGCTGCCGCAGGATGTGCTTCAAACAGCGCAGGCAAAAGCCGCCGCGGTAGATGTGTTTTTTACCGTGGGCACTTCCTCTACTGTAGAGCCTGCTGCGTCGCTTTCCTACATGGCAAAAGGCAACGGCGCATACCTGGTGGAAATCAATCCCGAACCCACGCCTTTGTCGGATTATGCGGATGAGAGTATTCATATTGGTGCCGACGTATATTTGCCCCGGCTGGTTATAGAATTGGATAAGATCAAACGGTGGACAATGTAGAACTTATTGTGATTGGGTTGGTTTAATGAGCGGTTGAATGATAGGAATCAATAATGTGAACCGGACTGAATCTTGGTTTGTCAGGAAAGAATGTTTGTGACTGCCCGGAAAGGGCAAGATAACTCAGGAATTGGAAACAATACAATAAAGAGCCCTGAAAGGGCGGACGAGAAGTCCCTATCTTACAAAATCGAGGTAGTAGGGGAGAGAGTGATATAATCATATAAGCATTTAATCAACAAGCATTACCACTAATGAAGCAGTCAACATCACTAACCATAGCAATTCTCACAGCCCTTTCCCTCCTCTTCGGATGCGCTTACTATAACATTTTATTCAATGCCAAAAAGAGTTACGAGGAAGGGATAAAAGAGATAATAAAAAGCCCCGACCGTACTCAAGTCCCTTCTTCTGCTAAACGTTATTTTGAGGCAACTATCGACAAATGCTGGAAGCTGATTGATCTGTTCAGCGACAAAAGCAAATATGCCGATGATGCTTTGCTGTACATCTGCAAAAGCGAATACTATCTCGAAAAATACACCCAATCCAAGCTGCATCTGGAGCAATTTCTAAGAAAGTATCCCGAAAGCAAACTGATTCCCGAAGCCCATCTGTGGTACGGGAAGACTTTGATGCGCTTAGAAGAATTTGAAAATGCCGAAGAGAGCTTGCGCTCTGCCATTAATAGTAGCAATAGCTCCAAAATCCATGCCGAAGCTTATTTTGAAATAGGTTCAGTTGATTTTGACAATGGGGAATATGAAACCGCCATTGAGTATTACCAAAAAGCATTGGATGAAGATCCCGACGATCAATACCGGGCGCTTCTGCAGTTCAATTTAGGGGAAGCGTTTTATATTCAGAAGAATTATGAGCAGGCCATCAAGCATTTCAAAAAAGTGGAAGATAATGACCCCTCCATTGATATCGAATACCAGACCAAATTGCATATGGCAGATTCATATTCTGAGACTGGGAAATACGAGAATGCCCATAAGATACTTCGCAAAATGCTAACAGCACCCCGCTTTAAGGATTTTCTTCCCATAATAAAAACCGCCATTGGGGAAAATTATGAAAAGCAGCAGCGCTATCAGGATGCCATGGAAATCTACCGGGAAACCATAGCGGAGAGGAAGCCCAATCCCGGTACCGCCCAGGCGGCTTTTAATCTGGCAGGAATTTATGAAACGGTCTTTAGAAATGTGGATTCGGCAACGGTTTATTATAGCCAGGTGGGCAAGCTGTATAGCCGCTTCGACAGCCTGGAAACAGCTAAAAATAAGGAAGTGTTCCTTAGGGGATTAAAGGATATTCGGGATAACATTAAACGGGACGCCCGGCTGGTTTTTAAGTTGGAAAACGATCCCTATTTCCGGGATTCGTTGTACAATGCTCAATATGAGGATTCTATTAAGTTGCTTCTAAATATTGACAGCGTGAAAGTCGATTCGCCCAGTGTGGTTGAACCGCTCACGCAGCAATCCCCTGCTTTTGGAGATTCATCATGGGGAAATCCGCAAGATTCCATTGAAAATGCACTGAATAATAATTTTCCGGGGCAGGGGCAGGATACCGCCGAAGTGCCAATTGGTGAAGTAAATGAAAATGAACCGCAGCCTCCCATTGAAGGTTTAGATGAGATAGAGCCCAATCAACCTCCGGGTGAGGGTGAAGAGGAAGTTCAGCCGCCGGAGCCCGTGGAGCACCGGAAATTGCCGCAAATAAAGCAGAATCTGAAATCCGAGCGCTATCAACTGGCGGAGTATCATCTTCTTAAGACCGAAAATTATGATTCCGCTATGCACTACTTCAAAAAATTCCTTTCGCAGTATGAAGACTCGCTGTTAACACCCAAGGCACTTTATTCCCTGCGTTTTATCTATAAAAGAGCCGGACATGAATCTGTTGCAAAAGTGGATTCCCTGGAATCGATGATCCTGAATCAATATCCGGGCTCAATCTTTGCTGAACAAATTTTGAAGCAAAGAGGCATTCTGACTGAAAAGGAGGATGAGGAAACAACGCACGAAAATTCCCGGCAATTATTTATGGAAGCCGAATCGCTTTATTTTGCTGAAAATTTCGAGCAGGCTTTGCAGAAGTATGACCGCATTACTGAAATCGACACCAGTTCGGAGTGGAGCGCCAAAGCAATGTACGCCAAAGCCTGGATCTATGAAAAGGATCTACATGAAAAAGAATTAGCTCTTAATACCTACGAGAAAATTATCGAGGAATATCCCGAAATTGTGGATTATACGGCGATTGCCCGGAAAAAAACAACCCCGCTGCCTGAGGAAACTACACCGTCTCCTGAAGATACGCTGATAGCAACCTCGACCACGGTAGACACCGCCCAAGCAACTGAGGAAGGTATTCCGGGTGATATTGTCCCGGAAACCGGACCGGTCGCCGCCTCTCAAATTATTGAAGAAGAAAAGATTGTCTGGCGCATGAGGCGCTATCGCCGCTAATCTCATTCGCTTCGCTATGCGCCATGCACTCTGCGCAATGCGCTATTCATACCGTAAACTCTCCACCGGATTCGCCAGCGCCGCCCTCAGCGCCTGCCAGCTCACCGTGAACAGGGCTATCAGCAAGGCTATTACTGCAGAAAGAATAAATATCTGCAATCCGATATGAATGCGATAGGCAAAATTCTCCAACCAGAGATTCATTACCCACCACGCCACCGGCCAGGCAATCAGGTTGGCAATGAGCACCCAACGGGTGTATTCTTTGGTCAATAAAACGACAATACGCCCCACGGATGCGCCCAGCACTTTGCGGATGCCGATCTCTTTGGTTTTTTGCTCCGCGGTAAAGGATGCCAGTCCCAGCAATCCCAGACAGGCTACAAAAATCGCCAGCATTGAGAAAACGCCAAATATCTCCATCAGGCGTTCTTCAGACTTATAGAGATTATCATATTGTTCATTCAGAAAACGGTATTCAAAAGGATATTCCGGGCGCAGGTCCGTCCACAAGTTTTCTAGAAACTCCAGAGTGGCTTTGGTATTTTCCGGGCGAATGCGCACTGATACGGTATAGTTACTGTTTTGGGTTATGAGGAAAATGATGGGTACGATTTCATTGTGAAGAGATTCGAAGTGAAAATCCTTCAGCACGCCAATCACGTGTCCGTCGCGTCCGCCGTAGCGCAGCGGTTTCCCGATGGCGTTATCGGGCGATCCCCATCCCAATTTCCGGACCGCGGATTCATTTAGTATAAACGCCGTCGAATCATCTGTGGCATATTGCCGGGAAAAATTTCGTCCGGCAATTATGTTCATTTTATAGGTGTCAATAAAATCATAGTCCACTTCCTGAACTGCCAGGCGGAATTGAATGGGTTCTGCTTGATCATCCTCAAGGGTCTCCCCGCCCCAGGAGTTCACCAGATTATTGGTTGGAACCAGGTGCGAAGTTGCCACACTGATAATGTTGGGATTCTGCAGCATTCGGGCTTTCACCGATTCGATTTTTTCCATAATACTTTGATCCGACCGCAGCAGAACAATATGCTCTTTATCATATCCCAAATTCTTGGTATGCCAGAATTGCAATTGGGAATATACCACGCCCACGCAAATAATTAGCCCGATTGAAATGGAAAATTGCAACACCACCAGTATCGTCCGAAATCCGGAGCGCCCCAATCCGCTTTTGGAAATATTTTTTAAAACCTTGATGGGGCGAAATCCGGACAGGTAGAGCGCCGGATAGCTGCCGGCAAGCAGCCCGACAAAAAGAAGCAGCCCTGCCAGGCCCAACAACAGAGAGAAATTTTCCGTTAAATTCATGTTCAGTTCTTTTCCCGAAAAGTTATTGAAGGCAGGGAAAGCGAGTTCCACGATTCCCAGCGCAATAACAAACGCCACAAGCGCTACAAACACGGATTCACCCAGAAATTGAATAATGAGCTGTTGGCGCTGGGCACCCAGTACTTTTCGCATCCCGATTTCGCGGGCTCTGTTGGATGAACGAGCTGTGGAGAGGTTCATGAAATTGATGCAGGCGATGAGCAGGATAAATAGCGCAATCACCGTGAACAGGTAAACATTTTTAATATCGCCATTCGGTTCCCACTCGGAATTGAGATGGGATTTCAGGTGAATGTCGGTGAGTTTCTGCAGATGCAGTTGATTTGTTTGGCTTGGCGCCTTGGTTGGCTCATGACCTGATTCCTCTATAATAAGCCGGGTGAGATGCTTGTCCAAGAATCCCGGGAATTGAGCCTGAAGAGCAGATCCCGGAACGTTTTTCGCCAGGAGCAAATAAGTTGCGTAATTATTCCTGCCCCAGTTGCGAGCCATGAATTCTGCGCCAAACATATCATAAAGGGTTTGAAAGGATCCCAAAAAGTCAAATTTGAAATGAGAATTGTGAGGGGCATCTTCCACCACTCCGGTAACCAGCAAATCCCTTTCGTTTTCATAATTGACGACTTTGCCCATAGCTGCTTCGGCGCTTCCGAAATAGCGATCTGCAGTGGATTTGGTTAGGATCACCGAATTGGGTTCCGCTAGCGCTGTATTCGGATCACCGTGCAGCAGCTTGAATGAAAAGATGTCAAAGAAGCTGTTTTCAGCCCAGCGAAATCGATCTTCAATGAAGGTGCGATCACCTACTTTTAACAGGGTGTTATAGTCAGATCGTATCCGAACCATGCTTTCAATAGCGTCGGGGAAATCCTGCTGCAGCAATGTTCCGATGGGCGGCGCCACACGAGCTAAATGCAGACTGGAGGTTCCGTCGGAATTAAACCATTCCCGTGTGACACGGTAGATCCGGTCGGCATTGTCATGGAATTTGTCGTAACTCAATTCATCCAGCACAAAAAGCAGGATCAGGATGCAGCAAGCCATCCCCACCGCTAATCCAAGTATGTTGATGAACGAATATCCTTTGTATCGCCATAAATTTCTGACGGCGATTTTGATATAATTTTGAAGCATAGCTGGGCTCCTTTGTTGAACATTTGTAAACCTCTCCGTGCAAAACCTCCCGGAGGATCTGAACCTCCGGGAGGTTATATCCCATCACGATTGTGCAAATTCCGTTGCCCGGAATGTCAGCGGAATATTTCTATCCGTCGCAGCGCCTATTTGCACCAACTGCCAATTCGGAGAAAACTTCTCGATAGACTGGCGCAGGCATTGAATTTTCTCGTTGGGATTCGGACAATCTTCCCAGGGAACGATCTCTACCCGGTAATAATATTTTTTCGCCGAGCCGTTAATCTTGATCTCGATCTCGACTTCCTTATCCGCCTGAATGGCCGGAAGCTGGATATTGATTGTTGGCATGACGTGCACCTCGGTTTTGGTTGAATTTTGGATTTTTTGGGTTTTCTAATTAGTAAAAATGCATGGAGCATAGGGCATAGAGCATGGAGCATGGAGCATGGTATAATCAATTAATAAGGGTTTTTTTGAAATTTGTAATTTTTCTGCTTAAAAGGTCTAATTTCGACAGCAGGGTATTCAGAAGATTTTCAGCAATTAAATTCCTTCGATTAAGGATGATCAAAATGTTTGCATTCTCAAAAATTGATCTTCTTGCGATATTCAAAAACTGCGAGAATTCTTTTTTTGAAGATGAACCCGAACCTTCAGCAATATTATTTGATATACTCATTCCAGCTCCACGCAGTTGCTCCGCAAAGCGGAATAAATGTTTTGCCTCCAATTGATCGGCGATGTTGAATAGTTCATCAGCAATCTCAATCGCCATTTTCCATATTTCCAAATCCTGAAATCGAAACTTCACCATTTCCAAATCTCCGAATATTTTTTCTATGCTCTATCCCTTTGCCCTATGCCCTATGCCCCATGCTCTTAGCCCTATTCATACCGCAATGTTTTTGCCGGATTCGTCAAAGCGGCTTTGATTGCCTGAAAACTGACCGTCAGAAATGCTACCAACACGACCGTAAATCCGGCGAGAATTAGCGTTACGATTTGGATATTGGTTCTATAGGCGAAATTACTCAGCCAGTTTTTCATTAATAAGTAAACCGCCGGATAAGCGATTATGCCGGACAATACCACCCATTTCATAAAATCCTTTGACAGGAGCGTTACGATATTGGAAATGCTCGCCCCCAATACTTTTCGCACCCCAATCTCTTTGGTTCTCTGTTCAACTGTGAAGGATGCCAGCCCGAAAAGCCCCATGCAACCGATCAATATTGCGATGAGAGAAAAATATCCGAATAGCCTGCCGGTGTCCGCCTCGCTTTTGTACATGCTATCGAAATATTCATCCAGGAAGGCGTAATCGAAGGGATGACCGGGGAGGTGCTCCTTCCAGGTCTTCTCGATGTAATTTAAGGTGGATTGCACATCGGCAGTATTTATCTTGATTACCATATAAGAAAACTGCCGGGGGTTCACAAACATGATCAATGGTTCGATTTTTTGGCGCAGCGAATAAAAATGATAATCTTTTACCACGCCTATGACCTTATAATCCGGCTCGCCTTCATCTCCTTTGAATTCTTTTCCAATCGGATTATCCCATCCGAATTCCCGCGCCGCTGTTTCGTTAATGATTACCGATGTCGAGGTATCGGAGGAATAATCTTTTGAAAAATTGCGCCCCTCAATCAGGTTCATTCCCATCGTCGATAAATAGTCAAAGTCCACATAGCTGTAGCGCATCATCATTTTCTGCTCTTCTTCATTATTTATCGCTGTCATGGTTCCCTGCGATCCACTGCCCCCGGTCAGCCCCGAGGTCGCAGATACATTTACAACGTTGGCATTCTTTAATAACTCTGTTTTAATAATTGGGATCGCTCTTCTTGCTTTATTTGTTTTTAGCCGCAGATATACAATCTGTTCTTTGTCATATCCAAGGTCCTTATTTCGAATATATCTCATCTGATCCATGACGATCCCGGTGCTGGCGATCAGGGCAATTGCGATTGAGAATTGGACCAGCACCAATATTTTTCTCAACACATTGCCCGATTTGGAAGCCGTATAGCGCCCTTTGAGCGTGGATATTGGAAGGATGGTTGACAGGTAAAATGCCGGATAACTACCGGCGATAATGCCGACGACCAGAGCGATGCCAATGAGCTGCATTATAAAACCCACCTCAAGATAGTAGCTTGAAATGATTCGATCGCCAAGAATGGATTTAAAAACAGGATAGATAAGCTCTATCAAGAAATAAGCGAGGATGAGGGCGAGTAATGAAATGAGAATGGATTCCCCCAAAAATTGATAGATTAGATTCTTTTTATTAGAACCCAATACTTTCCTGATACCCACTTCCCGGGCACGTTTTGCCGAACGCGCTGTGGAGAGGTTCATGAAATTAATACAGGCAATCAGGATAATGAAAATGGCAATAATTGAAAAGGTGTAGATGATGTTGATGCTTCCCTGCCGGTTGTTAAAGGTCTGATATCGAATGTGGTTCGAATGGAGATGGACGTCCTTCAGCGGCTGAAGGTACATTTCCAGATCATCATTGGCGGGATCTTTCGTCCGGTATTTTTTCAAGAAGTCCGGAAATTTTGCTTCGAGCTGGGCAACATCCGTTCCCTCCTTTAAAAGCACATAAGTAGCCATGGAATTCGAATACCAGTTCTTCAGCCATGAATAACGGCCTTCAAACAGACTGAAGGAACCAAGGATAGTGAAATTTATATGAGAATTTTTGGGGTAATTTTTAATCACGCCTTTTATGGTGAATTCATCCTGCCCCCAAAAGTGATTTGCAGTAATGGTCTTGCCGATGGGATCCTCATCGCCGAAAAATTTATGCGCAATTTCTTCAGTGATAACCAGATTGTTCGGTTCGCTCAGGGCGGTGGCGGGATCTCCTTTAATAAACGGAATCGTGAAAATGTTGAACATATCCGGATCGACGAGGCAGGTGCCGTTTTCATAATAGCCGTTGTCGCCGATTTTGTAGAAGACATTCCATATTCTGAAAATCCGCGTTGCTTGAGTGATTTCGGGAAAATCAGCTTTTAGAGCCGGGGCAAGGGGACCCATCGTCACTGCCACATGCTGGGTACCCACGCCGGGTTCATGCTGAATTTCAACCGGACGATAAATCCGGTCTGCTTTCTCATGAAATGTGTCGTAGTTTAGCTCATTCTTTATGAAAATGAAAATCAGGGTAAAGCACAGAAATCCGATAGCCAGACCGGCGATATTAATGAAAGAATAAATTCTATTCTTGAACAAATTGCGGAAAGCAATTTTTAAATAGTTCTTAAACATATTTCCTCCGATGTATTGCAAAGCCCATAGCGCTTAGCGCAGAGGATGAAAGGTTCATCGGCGATCTCAATCGCCATTTCGTGCTCTGCACTTTTCAACTATTCCTTACTTCAATAATTTTTGGTTGTGAATGCTATCAAAATTTCTTATTCTATAATTCTGAAATTCCGAAATTCTAAAATTCAGGGGGAAAATGCGATGTCAACGACTGTTCAAATACGAAAAAAAGGGACGCTAACGCTCCCGATGGAATTACGCAAACGGTATCAACTCGAAGAAGGCGATCCGGTGACCCTAATTGATCTGAATGAAGGAGTATTTCTAAGCCCAAAGCCTTCAGTGTTACCCAAGTTGGTGGCGCAAATCGAATCTCTTTGCAAAAAAAATGATATCTCCGTGGCTGAATTAATCGAGGGAGTACGGACACTGCGCAGAAAAGAAGAATAATTTTGCAAGAATTTTCCATACCTAAAGTATTTTTTGATTCGGACGCTCTCATAGCTGGTTCTGCATCCCGTCAGGGTGCAGCCTTTTTATTATTGCAATTAGCAGAACTGAGCTTAATCCAAGGTTTCACGTCGCAAAAAGTGCTTGAAGAATGTCATAAAAATCTACAGATCAAATTGCCGGACGCCATCCCCACTTTTAATCGAATCGTTCAGCATGCCTTAACCGTTCTCGACAACCCTTCTAAAGTACAAACTTCTAAGTATCAACAAATGGCGCATGAAAAAGATTTACCTATTCTCACCTCTGCCGTGACTATCAAGGCTCAATTTCTCGTAACATTCAATACAAAAGACTTTTATCCCGATCCCAAACTCGGATTAGTAGTATTGGAACCTGGAGAATTATTGAAATCCATTCGGCTCAAACTCAGCCAAATGACCGATAAATAAAAATTTAAATGCGTTGACATCTTTTTTCTATTCGTCTGATTTATGTCCATCACCTTCTTTGCTCCATGCACCCTGCACTCTGCTCTTCGCTCTATTCATACCGCAAACTTTCCACCGGATTCTTTATCGCCGCACGTATTGCCTGGTAGCTAATGGTCAATAGCGTAATTATCAGGGCAGCCAGCCCGGCAAGCGCAAACACCCACCATTCAATGCCAACCCGATAAGCAAAATTCTGTAGCCAGCGATTCATGGCCAGGTAGCCGATAGGCGTCGCAATTACAAAAGCCACCAGCACTAACTGGGTGAATTGCTTGGAAATGAGGATAATTAAATTGCCTACTGAAGCGCCTAGCACCCTGCGAACGCCAATTTCCTTGGTGCGTTGTTCGGCT
>Ga0307417_10001173_pt1 | contig 10877 bp, 9 predicted proteins | sample SalMarWE160210MG_2_FD_202514 | JGI IMG/M metagenome (GOLD analysis project Ga0307417, IMG submission 202514) | Salt marsh sediment microbial communities from the Plum Island Ecosystem LTER, Massachusetts, United States - WE1602-10 | ecosystem: Environmental > Aquatic > Marine > Intertidal zone >...
GGGTATCGACTTCCTCCACAGAACGGGCCCGTCCCGGATCCTGACCGAAGGAGATCTCGTCGTGGGTTTGGAAACCATCGGTGTCAAGTCGGTCTTCGATACGAGCGGTCGGTTTGCCCCGGTGTTCGATCCGGATGACCGGAGGGTGATCCCGTGCGATACGGTGATCCTCGCCATCGGACAATCAGTTGACATTGAGGCTCTCGGAGAGGCAGGGCCCGTGATCTCGCCGCGCCGCACGATTCAAACGAACGATGATTCGAGCACGTCGTTGCACGGGGTTTGGGCCGGCGGTGACGCCGCAGCCGGGCCGCGCAACTTGATCGATGCGATCGCAGATGGCCGTCGCGCGGCCGCGGCGATCCATACACAGCTCAGCGGCGCCGAAGCCGAAAAGCCGGCCGAGGGTCAGATGATCGTTCTGGAGCAGTTCCACCGCACCGAGGACCTCTACGATCGGGTGCCGCGCACACCCGTGCCCTCTCTTCCTACGGGTCGTCGCGTCGGTCTGCGCGAGGTCGAGCTCGGGTTCACGGAAGCGGAAGCTCGCTGCGAGGCTGCGCGGTGTCTGCGCTGTTTCGTCAACGTGTTGCTCGATGTCGATCGGTGCGTGCTTTGCGGCCTGTGCGTCGATGTGTGTCCCGTCGACGTCTTATCGATTGTGCCCGCCGCCGAGGTTGCGCCTGACCTTCCCGTGGGCACCGCTCTGCTTCTGGATGAGGTTGCGTGTATCCGCTGCGCCCTGTGCGTCGACCGATGTCCAACTAACGCACTGTCGATGGGTTTGTGGTCGGGAATCGGGGTGCCGGCGTGAGCATGGGCAGTCGCTTCCGCAACAGCACATTGGGCAGGTCCATCATCCGCAACCCCGACAGGGTGACGACCCGTGATCGGGCCGCAGGCCACTGGTCAAACTTCTTCCTCCACATCTACCCGGTGAAGATTCGGCGAGAAGAGCTGGCTTTCAAGTATTCCTGGTACCTGGGGGTGGCGTCGGCCACGCTCTTCATCTCGCTCATCGTCTCCGGTGTCTATTTGATGTTCTTCTATGTGCCATCGCCGGGCACGGCATACGGGGACATCCAATCCCTCCAGACGCAGGTCGCTTTCGGGCAGTACATCCGCAACGTGCATCGCTGGTCGGCGCACCTCATGATCATCGCGGTCGCGGCGCACATGGCCAGGGTGTTCTACCGCGGGGCCTACAAGTCGCCACGGGAGTTCAACTGGGTGATCGGCGTCGTGCTGCTGGTTCTCACTTTCTTGTTCTCTTTCACCGGGTATCTCCTGCCCTGGGATCAGCTGGCCTACTGGGCGGTCACGGTGGGAACGTCGATGGCCGCATACGTGCCGCTTGTCGGTAAGTCCGCCTCGAACATGCTCCTTGGAGGCAACGAGGTGGGCTCGGCGACGCTCCTTCGCTTCTACGTGCTCCACGTCGCGGTGTTGCCCACCCTCATGGTCACATTGATTGCGATCCACCTATGGCGCTGGCGCAAGGATTCCATGCTCGACACGGGCGGGCGAGATCGGGGAGAGTCCTGATGGCCGACGAACAGCCGATCATCGTCGGGGGCAAGCGGGTTCTCGGGGTCGTCCCCGGAACGCCCGCGGCGGGCGATCGGAAGGTGCCGGAAGAGCAGGACTCGGTGATGGTATGGCCGCACCTTCTCGTGCGCCACGCGGTGACAGCTCTTGCGGTGCTCTTCCTGGTGTTGTTGTTGGCCCTTGCCTTCGATGCACCTTTGCGGTCCATCGCCAACCCGAACCTGACGCCGAACCCGGAGAAGGCCCCCTGGTACTTTGCGGGCCTTCAGGAGCTCCTGAGCCATTTCCATCCCATGGTGGCAGGCATCCTCGTTCCGGCAGGCATCGTTGTGGGTGCCATGGCGCTCCCTTATCTCGATAGGAGCCCGGAGACGAGCCCACGTCGTCGCAAGGTTGCCGTCCTGACATTCACGGTCTTCCTTGCTGCCTGGATTGCGATCACGCTCATCGGCTTTGCCTTCAGGGGCCCGGACTGGAGCTGGGTATGGCCGTGGCAATCGTGGTATGGAGAGTTATGACTGAGCAACAACTCCACACGAGAAGAGCGTTTCTCTCCCGGATGTGGGAGATCGGCGCATCACTCATGGCTGTGGCCGGTGCGTGGACGACGTGGGACATCCTGCGCCCGTCGGCTTCGGCGAGCCAATCCGGGCCGGTGCGGACCATCCCTGCCGCGGCGGTGCCCGGCACCGGCGTGATTGAAATCGCAGCCGCACGAGCGTACTTGACCAAGGAGGGAGACGCAGTTGTCGCTCTGTCGTGGAAATGCCCCCACCTCGGGTGTCGCGTGCCGTGGTGTGACTCGTCGCAGGAGTTTGAGTGCCCGTGCCATGGCTCGATCTTCAATCGAGTGGGCGAGCGCCGTGAGGGACCTGCGCCGCGAGGAATGGATAGGTTTGCCGTTACCACCGAGGACGGGGTACTCGTCATCGATCCCAGCACGGTGATCAGCGGTCCACCACCGGGTAAAGAGACCATCGATGAGCCTCCCGCGGGTCCGCGATGCGTGGGAGGGGGTTCCTGATGCCTGAGCACGTCGACCCCGAACTGGAAGCGTCGACGCGGCGATGGATGCAGGCGGGCGTCGTGCTGATGGTTCTCTTTGCGGTCGCGTTTCCCCTTTATCGGTTCTATGAGCCCGAGGCGCGGGCCGCGGCGAGGGACCGCCAACTTGCTGATCTTCAGGCCGAGGGGCAGAACGTATACCTGGACAGTTGCAGCTCGTGCCATGGATCGGACGGTGAAGGGGTGGATGCCCCCGCGCTCAACTCGAAACAGTTCCTGACCGATGCGACCCATAGCCAGATCGCATCCATCGCAGCCCACGGTATCCCCGGATCTGAGATGCCGGCATGGAGTGTCGACTACGGTGGCCCGCTGACTTCGGAACAGATCGATGCGGCGGCAAGCTTCATCGAGTCATGGAAACCCAACGCGCCTGATCGGCCTGACTGGCGAACGATCGGGGAGTGACGCAAGAGGCGTCGATGTCTTTTGGCGTCGGAAAACGGAACATTTTCCGCTTTCCGACGCCAAAAGCTCCTTCTCAGCGGGGGTCTAGAGCTCTTGTGAGGGTGGAGATGATCGTGGCGGGCTCATCGAGCACCTGACGCCAGGTGAATCGGTAGACGGTCCAACCCAACGCATGAGCCCGGTTCTGCTTCGCCCTATCGCCCTGGAATGTCTCCCGGTCCATGTGATACCGCTCTCCATCCAGCTCGATCAGCACCCGCTGCTGCGGATATGCGAAATCAGCACGGCATACGATCCTCGACCCATCACGAACCCGATACTGGGCCACCGGCAGCGGCAGGTAGGAGGCAGCGATCAGCCGCTGGAAGCGATCCTCGAGCACACTCTCGGATACCGTGTCCCAGCCGGTTCGCTCGTCCAGCAGGGGCCGGATCTTCCGAATGCCGTTACGGCCGGATTTGGCGACGCGGCTGACAAACGTCTTGACGTCGCCGAGTTGGAACAGCCCGAGACGAAGACCGGTATCCAAACAATGCTCGACATATCGAAGGGAAGCGGTGGCGCCAACGTCCACCACTGTTCTCACAGCTGCTGTCGTCGGGATTCCCTCGACAGTCACCACGTCGTCTGGTTCGAGGTCCTTGGACTCGTGGATCTGGGGGTGTCTGCGATGGATTCGTTGATGACGGGCGGTGACAATCTCAGCCCGCTCCGGCTCGATGGACGACATTCCCCAAAGGAACGCTGCGGTCTTGTGCGACGCGGCAGCGAGACCCGGCACAGATAGCACAAGAGCAGTGGCCTCCCGACGCCAGCTCGCCGGTGTACCGGGGAAGGCGAAGACGGAAGGCTGGAGCCGGGCGAGTGCGCCGCGGGCGACGCGCTTGTCGAGCGTCGATCGGCCGATTCCCGCATCACAGGCCTGATTGAGAGAGAAGACGCCGTGCTGCCGGGCTGCGATATCTGCGAGCAGTTGGTCGAGGTTTGACACCTTCGAGGGTCGCACAAAGAGCGACCCGTTTCGACCCCCCTGCCGCTTTGGCGTCGGAAACCGGAATATATTCTGCTCTCCGACGCTAAAAGCCAGGTTTTCGCACAGCTAGCCGCAGCCTCCGCCGCCACCGCCGGTAGCTACGACCGTCGCTGCTTCGCTGGGCAGTTGCTCGGTTCCCGGGATGGACAGATAGGCGGGGACGACGAGCGTGGTGCCCGTCATCCACGATCTGACCTGATCCTGGTAGGCGGCCATGCTCGGCGCTACAGACGATGTTGTGGCCCCATGAGCGCCGGCGACAACCCAATCCGGCCATATCGCATCGGCACCAAGGACGCTGGCTTGCCAGGCAGCGTCGCCTCCATCGAGCAGTAGCGCATTGACTCCCTGGAGTCGCAGATCGGTGACGAGACTACGCGCAGTTGCGGATTGGTCCGTGTCGACAATCACCAGCGGCTTGTTCTTGTCTGCGGTCGTGATGAGGAGATCGTCGAGAACAGCGAGGGCTGCCTCGTACTGATCGTTACCTGTGGGCACCACCACCGTGCCCTGCATCGGGACGGCAGCTCGGTCCTGTTCATCCCGCAGATCGACGACAAGGGAGTTGGGAGGGGTCTCCTCGGCGATGCGGTTCGCGTCGGACACGATCCATCCCGCCAGGCTGAGCGCGTCGATGCTCGGGACCTGTGCCCCGTCGACGGCCACCGCCGCAGGAACCTCAGATCCCACAGCGAGGATATCGGGTTCCTCGGCGCCGACCGAGAACACGGCGAGCACAACGGCCAGCGCTGCTGCCAGCCCGATGACCGCCTTCGTGGAGCGGCCTGCGTGAGGCCGAACCACGGGGGGCCTGGGTTCGCCGGCGAGTTGTTCCGGGGTCTTCAAAGCGAAACGCTGCTCGAAAATGTACAGGTACCGGAAGGAGAGAATCACCCCACCGGTGATAACGATGGCGGCGAGCCAGGCAAGCGGATGCCCGTTCAGGGTCTGAACCGCAGCGCCGGCCGGTTCGTAGAAGCTCTGGAACCAGGATGCCTGCCCTGCGCCATCGAAGAACAGGGCGAACCCGTATATGCCGAGCACGATCCCGAGCAGGAACACCCAGGCATCGAGCCGCCCGCGGACTGCCGATACCACCGCGGTGCCGGGGCAGAATCCTCCGAAGTAGAAGCCGACGCCGAACAGGAGACCGCCGAGGAACATCGGCCAGAAGTAGGTCGTGCCAATCTCGAGCAGGCCGAGGTCCATCCACCCGAACGCGCTCAGCAACTGGGCACCGATCATTGCGGTGACGAGGGCGGTGAACATGACCCGGTAGACACCCCAGTCCCTCAGTATGAAGACCGAAGTGAGCTTCTTGGCCGAGCCGAAGCCGGCGCGTTCCAGGAAGAAGCCGAACGCGATACCCACCACCGCGGCCATCACCAGGTAGGTGGTCGGAGAGCCGCCGTCGAGAGGGAGTATTGGAAAGATGGTGCTCATCGCCACACCTTCTTGAACACAAACGCAGTCCCAAAGCCGCCGATGAACACCGCAGCGAGGAACAACCAGGAGCCCGCTGATAACAGGGCCGCTTCCGAGAGATGATGCGAGGTGCAGCCGCGAGCGAAACGGGTGGCGACGCCTACCACGATCCCGCCGGAGAGAGCGAACAGGAGCCGGCTTCGTCGCGAGATGAGGCTCCCGCGGTCGATTCCGAACTTGATCCGACCCGTGATGAGCGCCGACACGAATCCGCCGACCGCAATTCCGAGGACGGTCCACGTCAGCCAGTATTCGCTCAAACTACTGCCAAGGACGGAGCTCCAATATGCATTGGACGCAACCTGATCGGGGGCCACCCCGGCGACGGCGAATGCCCCGAGTCGCGAGAACAATCCCGATGCTCCCGGGCCGTGTCCCATCAATGCGAACCCGGCGAGCACGCTCAGGCCCAGGCCGATCCCCGCAATATAAGGGGACCCGAGCGGTTTCGGCTTTGCGTGGTGCACTCGCAGCACCAGGCGCTTGACCGATCCGAGCACTTTGCGAGGCAAGGCGAATCTATCTGTCGGGCGCAGGGGCTCACCCTCGTCGCCGTGCTCGCGATACCACTCGGCATGGTGGTGTTCGACGTACTCGGCGTCGACATTGCCGGTGACCATGCTCACCAGTGCCGGGCGCTCCTCTTTCATGAGCGCGGCCATAGCGAAGTGGACGAAGAAGAAGGCGATGACCACACCGACGGTGATCAGATGGATGAGCACGAGCGACCTGCCCAGCGAACCACCTCCGGTTCCGAACCACATGAGGAGACCCGTTGTCCCGATGATGCTCGACCCGATTAGCACGACGGCGCCGAAGGCCTTCTGACCGGCGTTGTATGCGCCCTGGTCCGGCATCGGCAGCGATGGATCAAAGATCTCGGCCTTTGGCTTGACCTTGAACCAGATGAGATCGTTGCGGGTGGGGACCAGATCCCGCAGGAAGCGCAGCGAGAGACCATGGGGATCGAGCAAGAAGGACGCAACCAGCACCCCGAACCACAGCATCCCCACATACACGTGGACATGGAGCAGACGGGTGGCACCTCCGAAGAGGCTATTCACGGCATTGACATAGAAGCGGGGCCCGATCTGGTATCCCGAGTTGCTGATGATGGCGATTCCGGTCAGCCACAGGAACAGGAAGCTCGCTGCGTTGTACCAGTGAACGATGCGCTGCTGCAGCGGATGCTTGACGAGAGCTCTCTCACTCATTGTCGGTTGCCTCCGCTTTCTCTGCGAGCATCTGCTCCTCCATCTCCTGCAAAGCGATCTTCTCTGCGCGGTCACGCAGCATCCGCATTCCGATCATTGCCCCCATCGCCATGGCACTGGCCACACCCAGCCCGCCGACGGCTTTGCCGAAGCCGTTGCGCCAGAGCATGCTTGTTTCGCTGCCACCACCCTGCGGCGGCAGCTTCTCCTGCAGCAACGCCAGATCCTCGGGCAGCCCGCTGAACCGCAGCCTTGGCCGCGGGTTCACGGCATTGGTGGTGAGGGCGATGAGCTCGTGCCCGTCGTCGATGGCATTGACGTCGCCAACGCTCACGGTTCTCTCCTTGCCGTCGATCTCTACGACTTCGTAGAACGAGCGGGCGCCGGCCGGGCATACCTCGAAGCAAGCGGGCGCCTGGCCGTTCTCCACTCGTCCTTCGCACAGGGTGCACTTCTCTAGCTTCTTGGTGTCCTGCGCGACGTATCGAGCCTCGTAGGGACAGGCGGGCACGCATAGGCCACAGCCGATGCAGAGGTCCTTGTCGACGAGTACCCGTCCGTCTGCAGCCTTGAACGAGGCACCTGTGGGGCAGGCGTCGACACATGGCGCATCGGCACAGTGGTGGCAGAGATACGGGGCGAACGTCGTGTTGCCGACGACATCGCCATCGTCTTCGAGGAACTTCACCCAGTTGCGGGCGCTGGACGGGTCGAGATCGTTGGCAGTGATACATGCCACCTCGCAGGCCCGACAGCCGATGCAGCGCGATATGTCGATACGGAATTGAAAAGACATCGTTGTTCCCCTAGGCCGAATTGGGCCGGACTAGACGTACGAAGTTCACGCGCATCCCGGTGCCGCCCGAGAGAGGATCGACTGCGTACTGTGTCATCAGGGCCGAATCATCAACGCCACGTTTGTAGGCACGGGTGAGCTGCCGGCTGTTGTGGCCAAAACCGTGGGTGATGTAGACGGCGTCGTCGCTCATCCGGTCGGTCACCTTCACTTTGATGGGGCCCTGGCGAACGCCGTCCTGGTTGAGCATCTCGACCAGTTCTCCGTCTGCGACTCCGTAGGCGGCTGCCGTTGCCGGCGATGCCCAGACCGCGTTCTCGGGGTCGCGCCCGTGGAGGATCGGCGTGTTCTGGGTACGTCCGAAGCTATGGACGGGCGACCGACCGTAGAGCAAGCGAACGTGCCCGGGTGGAGCTCCTCGTGGCGGGTAGTAGGTAGGCATCGGCTCGTAACCCGTGGGATCCTCGCCGGATTCGATCTTGCTCAGCCAGACCTCCTCGAGGTCCGGCGAGTAGAGCTGGACGCGATCGTCGCCGGCTTCACCCCTGAAGGTGGGGAAGTCGAAAGGGGCCCCGGCCCGGCCGCTGCCATCGGCCCCGAGCCCATATCCCTGCCGATAAATGGGAAGGTTCTCGTCGGTGACCACGTAGCCGGTGGCAACGAGGGTGTCCCAATCGACCTTGCCGCCTTCGGGATCTGAGTTGTACTTGGCAATTGTTGCTTCGGAGAGCTCCTCGACCGAATCCCATAACCAATAGCGTTCCAACCCGAGCTCGGCCCCGATGTCGCGGGCGATTTGTGCCTCGCTGCGGCTCTCCCCGATAGGTTCCACCGCTTGCTGCATCACGGCCACGAAGGGATCGCGGCTGCCGCCGCTGCATAGATTGTCGGACCGCTCCAGATAAGAAGCCGCCGGCAGGAGCACATCGGCGTACTGGGTTATCTCCGTGGGGAGCACATCGACCACCGCCAGGAATTCGAGTTTCTTCAGTGCGGCGATGGTCTCTTGCTGTGCGGGCAATGACGTAATGAGGTTCGTCCCGACAACAACCCAGGCCTTGATGGCGCCATCGCGTGTTGCCTGGCGGATACCGTTGACGTTGACGCCGACGGCGAACGGATAGCCGGGGTCGCGACGGTCTGCCAGTTCCGGATACTTCGGGAGCTCGGGATAGACCTCTTCGAGGCTGGGCAGGTTTGCCTGGTTCGGCAGGTAGTAGCCACCGCGCGATCCCCAGGAGCCGGTGATGGCAACCAGAATCGCCATGGCGCGGGCGCGCTGTGTGTCGTCTCCGTACCAGACGACGTGTCTGCCGGGATGGAGTGCCATGTGCGGCCCGGCCATCCCGATCATCTGTGCCGATGCCTCGATCTGCTCGGCCGTGAGACCGGTCTCGGCCGCGGCCCACTCGGGAGTGCTCGTCGCCACGTGTTCGCTGAGGAGGTCGAATCCGGCGGTGTAGTCACGAACGAAATCGCGGTCGTAGAGCCCGTCGCGGATCAGGATGTGTGTCCACGCCAGGAGCAGCGCCAGGTCGGTTCCAGGCTTGATCTGCAGCCAGATATCGGCGCGCAGGGCTGCGGTGGATCGTCTGGGGTCGACGACGATGAGGTTGGCCCCGCGTGTCGTCGCTTCAACGAATTCCTGCACCTGGAGGTTGTGCATGTTCTCCCCGAGGTGGGAGCCGATCAGCACGAGGCAATCGGTGTTCGCAATGTCGACCGGCTCGGGAGACTTCAAGGGATGCCCGAATGTCAGCTGATATCCGACTTCCCGCGGCGCCTTGCATTGGTCGTACGCCGGATGGGCGTGGTGGGCGGTGCCGATCGCTGCGGCCAGATGCTCGAAATGGGTCTCGGCAGCACCGTGGGTGAGAAAGGCAACCGCGCCCGGGCCGTCGGCCTCGATGATCTCGCGGAGTCGTGTTCCTATGACGGAGTTGGCTTCGTCCCAGGTGGTATTGCGGAACACCGCCTCCCCGCGCTCGCCGGTGCGGATCTGGGGGTGCTGCAATCGATCCGTGTCTTCGTGAAAGCCGATACCGCCGATACCGCGCGGGCAGAGCCGGCCTTGACTGAGCGGGTGGCCCGGTACTCCGCTGATGTGGAGGACTTCGCCCTGTTCGCCGATTTCGACGTTGATGCCGCACTTCCAAAAACACACACCGCACACCGACCGAACGGAGCGAACCGCGATCGGCGGGTCGAAACGGGGGTGGGCGATATCCGTCTGGGTGGCGCCCGCCTCCTGCTCGAAGAGGATGCTCGCGGCCGCGCCTGCCGATCCGGCAAAACCGAACTGGATGAATTCGCGCCTGGTATGACCGATAGCACTCATGTGACTCCTAGGGGAATTGTCAATGACAACCTATGCACCCTATATATTGTCGGTTCCGAATATGTTTGGGTGAAGTCCCTGGTAAGGGGCCAATGGGCACAAGAAATGATGCTGAGCGGCACCGGTGCCTGGCAATTCCTGTGACCTAGCCTTCCGCCCGCGTCACTTATTGTCGAGGCTGATAGGAGACGCGGTGTCCCGGCGGTGGTTCAGACCCGGGTCTCACCGCAGCAGTCGAGCCGACTCGTTTTGGTTTGCTACCTGGCGCCTACCAGGAAGTAGGTCGGCATCAGGCCCTTGCCTTTGACCTCGACGTCGCCGCGGAGTTCGAATTCGTACCGATGCGACAGCAGGTCGCGCACCGCCTCCGTGCACTGGATGTGGTCCCCAACACCCTGCGACTCCATTCTGCTGGCGGTGTTGACGGTGTCCCCCCACAGGTCGTAGATGAACTTCTGCCGACCGATCACACCCGCGACGACGTCGCCGGAGTGCAGCCCGATCCGCACAGAAAGCGGGACATCGAGGCGACTTCCGAGTGCCGAAAGGGCGGGCATCATGTCGAGGGCGGCGCTGGCGACACGTTCGGCATGATCAGGCCTCGGCTCGGGTATGCCACCCACGGCCATGTAGCAGTCCCCGATCGTCTTGATCTTCTCGAGCTCGTAGTACGCCGCAATCTTGTCGAACTCCGTGAACACCGCATCGAGTAGCTCGACCACCTCTTCGGGAGCGAGACCCGACGACATCGGGGTGAATCCGACGATGTCTGCAAACAAGACGGTGACGTCGCTGAACCGATCGGCGATCATCCCCTCGCCCTGTTCGAGGCGCTTGGCGATGGGCGAGGGGAGGATATTGAGCAGCAGCTCCTCGGAGCGGCGCCGCGCTTCATCTAGCTCCCTGGTGCGCACGTCGATGCGGTGCTCGAGATCCTTGTTGAGCGAGGTCACGTCACCGAGGTATTGCTTGATGTAGATACCGGACAGC
>Ga0307417_10001174_pt1 | contig 10875 bp, 12 predicted proteins | sample SalMarWE160210MG_2_FD_202514 | JGI IMG/M metagenome (GOLD analysis project Ga0307417, IMG submission 202514) | Salt marsh sediment microbial communities from the Plum Island Ecosystem LTER, Massachusetts, United States - WE1602-10 | ecosystem: Environmental > Aquatic > Marine > Intertidal zone...
TCACCGAAAGGTCCCGCCGGATCGCTTCAGCCCTCGCCATGTCGATGGCCACACTCGAGATGTCGACCGCGTCCACTTCGAATCCCCGCGAGGCGAGGAAGAGGGCGTTGCGCCCAGCCCCACAGGCGAGCACCAATGCTCGGCCTTGCCGGGCAAGACCTGCCGCCTCCTCGACAACGGAAGAATGATCACTACGCGGTCGGTAGTCCCCCGATGCATATCTGTCGTCCCATCGGGCCTGCTCCCCTGCGCTCATGCCAAGGGATGAAAGCAGCTGGGCACGGTCAGTCGACGCGAGGTTTCAGCCTGATCCACCTTCGGCCAGGTCGAGACGATGGAAATGGTCGCTCTTGACGTAGCTGTGGGTCTTCCCGCAATGAGGGCACTCGTAGACACTCGTGATCACGAGGGCCTCCAGTGTCGCCCGGTCGACCTGCAGAGATGTAGGGAAGGCCCGCTTGCAGTGGTGGCACGTCACCGTGAGTGTCTCGGCCGTCATCTTCTCCAACATAGGTCCGCCTTCATTTCCAACACACACCATTGGCTGCACTGCTTGAAAAGCGGTGAACTTTACCGCCACTTAGCGCACGCTTATCCGACGCCCGGGCATCTTGGACAGGACTCAGTCAGGAGGGTTCATGGCCAAGATTTGGATCGACGTCTTCGAGTGCATGGGGGCCGGTACGTGCGAACAAGTCGCCCCGATGATGTTCGCAGCCCGACCCGACGGGACGTGGGCGGTCAAGGAGGACAGCAGCTTCTTCGGGCAGACCATCGTCTTCGACGGAAACGGCGCACCCGACGGAGCCTCCGGCAAGGCCCGTGTCCCGGACGATCTCCTCGACCTCGCCTTCGAAGCTGCCGAGGAGTGCCCCGGCGAGTGCATCCACATCGAGGCTTGACGTGGACCGCAGGACCGACCCCAGACCCGGCAGGAACAAGCCACGGCTCGCTTTGTCCGTAGTGCTCGGAATGGCTCTGGTGCCCATGAGCGCCGTAGGAGCAGTGCTGGTCACCCAGCATTCCCCGGAGATCCAGAGCGAAACGGAGACACCTGTCGCCGCCGCCACGGTTACCCCGCCCACAATCGCCCAGATCGTCTACTCCGAAGTCGAAGCCAACTCGGACGACCTCGCATACGCATGCGGTGAGGGTGGACAGCAATTGGTCACCGCCGAGAGCGAAGGCACCATCACCGAGCTGGAGCAGGCGGCGTTGGACGCCCTTCGAGAGATCTGTGAGTCGCAGGGGACACCGTTGCCCGGCAAGGAGGCGCCACCACCCATCGTGGAGACCCGCACCGTGGTCGTCGAGGCGGCCGCTCCCCCGCCTCCGAAAGCCCCGGCCGCACCCGCAACCACGGCGCCGACGACCGCTGAGACGACCGTGCCCCGGGGCGACCATGAGAACGGAGATGGCGAACACGGATCACCTCCACCGGCCTCAAGCAGCGAAGCCAAGTACGTGGAGGTCCACGACCAGGCCGTCACCGAGATCGAGCACGCCGAATCGGTGGGCGGATCGCTGGAGAAGATCTCCGAGGCGCGGAGGAAGTTGGCAGACGCAGAGCGCCTGGCCGCCGACGGCAATTATCAGGAGGCAACCAAGCAGGCATACGAGGCCATCGGCAAGGCACGCGAGGCAATCGGAGAGGACGACGAATGAAAGCGGCGAATTCGGCGTCGATGATCGCCGGGCTCCTGGTCGCAGCTCTCGGGCTCGTGCCGCTCCTCCTCATCGGAGGAGGTGGCGAACCTGAAGCGGCGGCCCCGTCCACCACGACGACGCAGCCAGAACCGGTGGTGACCGAGGTTGCGGTCGAGCCACCCCAGGTCGGGGATCTCGATCCGAGGGTGAGCAGGGTGCTTTACGCATACGGCGCTGCCACCGGGGTGGCTCCTGGCTCTGCCGACGAGCTACCCGACGAGATCGTCAAGGTCCTCTCCTACTACGACGTGACGCTGAGCGTCGCAGAGGACGGCGAGTGATGAGCCGTATGCCACCGAAACGCCTGGCCAGGATCGGAGTCTGGACCACGGCCGCCCTCGCCTGGGGCACCACCACCGTCCTGATGCGGGTTGCCTCCGCGGAGACCGCGCCCAGCACCACTCCTCCGGAGACTCCCAGCGAGTCGACGACGACCACTCAGCCTGCCATCCCTGCCCCACCTGATGGCGGACTGGTCGTCCTCCGTTTCACACCGGTGACCGCACCCCCCCAGGAGGTGATCGTCAAGACCAGGTACGTCGAAAGGGGACAGGGCTCGACATCACGTTCCTCGAGCCCCGCTCCCGCGGCGCCATCGGGCTCGAGCGGGTCGTCATCGGGATCCGCGGCGCCACCTCCGCCTCCACCGCCTGCGGCATCGACACCGACCACCGCAGCGCCGGCACCGGTCAGCTCGGGATCATGAGACACGGCGAGTTTCCGGCCATGGGAACCCGGGCGGAAGCCTGGACCGCCGACGAGGCCGGCTTCGAGGCGACCGTCGAATGGTTCGACGAAGTCGAGGGTGTGTGCAGTCGGTTTCGACCCAACAGCGAGTTGAGCCGCGTCAATCGGGACAGCCGACGTCGTGTGCCCGTCTCACCGCTACTGCATGAAGCCCTCGCCCAGGCCCGGGAGATGCGATCTCTGACCGGCGGCCTGGTGGATGCGGGGCTCGGGGCGGCAGTGATCGCCTGGGGATACGATCGCACGTTCGACGAGGTGGTCGGGCTGCCGGCACCCCCTAGCTTCGTGCCCGATGACATCGTATGGGACCTGGAGCCAGGGCATCTGGTGCGAGAGCCAGGGACGATGATCGACCTCGGGGGTGTCGGCAAGGGGTGGGCCTGCGACGTGGCAGTTGAGTCTGGCCTCGCCCTCGTCGTCTCCGCCGGAGGTGACATCCGCTCCGCACACGAAGCAACACTGGTTCCGATCCTCGATCCCTGGGGAGATCACGCCGCCGAGGTGGCACTCGGCCGGGGCGCGCTGGCGACCAGCTCGACCGCGAACCGTAGATGGAAGGTCGGCGACGCCGAGGTGCATCACCTCATCGACGCTCGGACCGGACGTCCGGCCGACTCGCCCATCCTCACGGCCACCGTGATTGCGTCGACCGCTGCGGCCGCAGAGGCCGGGGCCAAGACGGTGCTGATCCTCGGCGAGAACGGTCTCTCCTGGGCAGACGCCCAGGACTGGATCAGGGCCGCGCTCGTCGTCTGGCACGACGGGTCGGTGTTCGCCACCCGCGGAATGGAGTTGGCGGCATGAGCGTCGAGTGGATCGTCATACGCGGCTCCGGCGTGGTCGCATTCGTCATGCTCGCCGCCTCCACCATCTGGGGCCTGATGCTGGCCACGAAGGTCCTCGGATCGTGGGTCAAAGCCAAGCCCTTGACCTGGTTTCACGAATCACTGGCCGTTGGCGCCCTGCTGGCCACGGCGGTTCACATGATCACGCTCTCCATACATGAGTACGTCGACTTCACCTGGGGTGACATCCTCATCCCCGGCAGATCCGGGTGGCGCCCCAGTGCCGTGTCCTTTGGCATCGTCGCCTTCTATGGCGCCTTCGTCCTCTCCGTGAGCTTCTACTTCAAGCGCTTCGTCGGCCAACGGGCCTGGAGGGCAATCCACTTCGGCTCGTATGGGGTATTTCTCGCCGCCACCCTCCACGGGATCCTCTCGGGTACCGACTCATCGGAGCCTTGGATGGTCGGCGTCTATGTGGGAGCCCTGGTGGCGTCCGTGCTCCTCCTGGCCATCCGATTCGCCCAGCAGTACGCCTCGGCGCCGGCCCGAGGTCAACGCGGTCGCCCCACCGTGGGCAGTGACGAGAAGCCCGAGGTCAATCCGGCGTCAGCGGAAGCCTGATTGCGATCAATGCACCGCCCAGGCGACGACTGGAACCGACGCGGAAATCGCCGCCTGAGCGCTCGGTCAGCTTCCGGACGATGTCCAGGCCCAATCCCGACGAGGATCCTTCGGAACGGCCCCGCTCCAACACCCCGAGGTCAGGCAGGCCGGGCCCGCCGTCCTCGACCCCCAGCAAGACGTCCGAGTCGCGTGTGACGAGACTCACAGCTATCGCCGCGCCCTCTGGTGTGTGGGCGAACACGTTCTCGATGAGCGCGTCTATCAGCGCGGAGGCGTCCCCGGATTCCATGGCCACGACGGCCGGCCTCTCGGCGATGTCCACCTGCATGGTGCGGCCCTGATCCTCGGCGAGGACTTGCCAGAATGTGGCGCGCTCCCCGACGACCTCGGCGAGGTTCGCTCGCGCCGAGGGCAGACCGCTTCGAGCACCTCGGCGCGCCTGGTCGATCACGTAGTCGACCGTCCGCTCCAGTGATGAGAGGTCGTCGAGCACCCTCTCCCGGCCGGCCGCCCCCTCCAACGCTTCGGCGTCGAGACGTAGTGCCGCCAATGGTGTCCGCAGACGATGGGAGAGGTCGGCGGCGGCCTCCCTCTCCGCCACCACCAACTGATCGATCTGATCGGCCAGCCTGTTGAACTCGACGCCCATTGCCCGGACCTCCGGTGGGCCCGATGGAGTGACCCGGGCCGCGAGGTCGCCGGCTCCGAGCTTCTCCGCCGAGGCTGACAGCTCATAGACAGGCTTGACAATCGTCTTCCCGATCCGGTCGGCGATGAGGACCGCGATCAAGACAAGCGAAGCGCCGAGCGCGGCGAGGATCAACCACGACCGGGTGACTCCGGCGCGAAGCTCACTGTCGGGAGCGAATACGCGGACGACCGACGTCCGGCCATCAGACCCGATCACGGGGAGATAGACGCTCGCTCCCCCATCGACCTCGACCCGCTCCGCCGTCCCCTCCAGTGCCGCCGACAAGTCCTCGCTCCCAGGGACCTCGGCGCCGATGACGGTGCCATCGGGTGGTACGACGGAGACCTCGTAGTCGTTCGCTGCAGCTGGCCGCAGGCCGGCCAGATCGGAATCGGAGATGGGAAGTGGTGCCAGCAACGCCATGTAGCGCGCTACGTTCTCCGCCTCGCGTTCGGCCGCGGTGAGGGCACGATCCTTGGCGAAGTCGCCGACGAGAATCGCAAGGGGAATCACGAAGGCAAGCGCCACCATCGACGTGACCGCCGCGGCCTGAAGGACGAGCTGTCTCCTCATCGATCGGGTGCGGAAAGCCGGACGCCGACTCCCCTCTTGGTGTGAATGTACCTGGGCTCGCTCCCGCTCTCGCCGAGCTTGCGGCGCAGCCAGCTGATGTGTACGTCGATGGTCTTGTCGGCGCCACCGAAGGGTTGGTGCCAGACCCCGGCCAACAGCTCCCGCTTCGACACGTACTGGTCGGCACGCTCGGCCAGAAAGAACAACAGGTCGAATTCCTTTCCGGTGAGGTCGAGCAATTCGGCTCCAAGCCGGGCCTCCCGGCGTGCCGAGTCCACGATCAGCTCACCAACGGTCATAGTGAGGCTTTCGTCCTGGCCCGCGTTACGTCGGAGAACGGCTCGCACCCGAGCCTCGATGTGGTCGACGGAAAACGGCTTCACCACATAGTCGTCGGCGCCGGCGTCGAGCAGACGGACTATCTCCGACTCCTGGTCCCTGGCGGTGATCACCACGACCGGGATCGAGCTGACACCGCGGATCATTCGCAACGCCGTCGCGCCATCGATGTCCGGGAGGCCCAGGTCGAGGAGCACGACATCGAAATCGCCGGCAACCGCGGCCTCGACTCCCGCCATCGCCTCGCGCGCGGTCTCCACGTGATGCCCACGTTTTGCCAATTGCTCGGCCAGGGAGGCCCGTATGCGAGGATCGTCCTCGACAACGAGAACGGCTGCCATGGCCGAGAAGATAACCCCGCCGACGCTCGGCGCACTCATTCGTCAGGCAAAGGAGGCGGATCTTGAGCGTCGCTTATCACTCGCTTAACCCAGACGGGATGCCCATGAAGGAACATCACCCCACGTGAGCCATCGCCTCCTCCTGGTCGCGCTGTGGAGCGTCGCCACTATCGCCTCCATTTCGGTGGTATTCGCCGGGGTTGCCAGCGTCAGAAGCGCCATTGCCGCCCCCGGCTCGTTCCGGCTGCCCGCAGAGGCGTGGTCGGCTCCGCCAGACGATCCCATCCTCGTAACGACCTCGTCAGCACGGTCAAATGAGACGTCTTCGACCATCGCGTCCGCAGAGGGCGAAGCGAGCCCTGCGACCTCGACGACTTTGGTCACTCCCCCCACATCACAGACACCTTCATCCACTCCCACGACCGAAGCACCGGACATCGAGGAGAGCACGACCCAGCCAACACAGCCCACCGTCGAGTCATACGAAGTGGAAGGTGGCTGGGTCTCGCTCAGGTTGGATGGTCACGATGTGTTCCTCGAGTCGGCCTCACCCCTTCCCGGATGGACCGTGAAGGTCGAGAACCAGGGACCCGAGGAGGTCGTCGTCGTGTTCGAGAAGGGTGAGCAGGAGATTCACTTCGTGGCCAAATATGAGGACGGCCGGGTGAAGATCAAGATCGAGGACTGAGGTTGTTCCGCCCCGAGACACTCGAGGTTCAGGCGCCGGTTTCCCCATCCCTCATCTCGCGAGCCCTTCAACCGGCCGGCTCAGCTGGCTTTCCCGGACGTATCCGTAGGACCGGGATGCTCTCCCTGACCCCTTTCATGATCCCGTCCTCCGCCAGGGTCTCGAACCTCTCGAGCAGCTCCTCGACTCCGGGTGAGCGATAGACCTCGTTGGATATGACGATCTCGCCGGCGCCTGCGAGTTGCTGGATCCGCGAAGCGATGTTGACATCCTGGCCGAAGTAGTCGATGCGGTCGTTGAGGGTCACCGCCACCGAACGGCCGCGGTGGATGCCGATCTTGATGGCGAGGTCGGTGGAGGCGGTGGCGTTGAACTCTTCCAGAACGTTGAGCATGTCGATCGCCGCCCGCACCGCGTCGGCCGGCATGACGAAGGTCGCCATGATGGCGTCACCGATCGTCTTCGTGACCGCCCCCGAATTGAGGGCTACCGCGTTCACCAACGCATCGAAATGACGACGCACCAGGTCATACGCATTGACGTCGCCGACGGAGTCGTACATGAGCGTCGAGTCCTTCAGATCGGTGAACAGATATGTGAGGTCACCGACTCGCAGCGTCTCCGATGCCGGAACCGTCTCGGAGCGGAAGAGCCGTCTGAACGTCTGGTTGCTGAGCAGCCTCTTGGCGGTCAGCACGGGCAGGAACTCGATGGCGGCTGCCTGATCGGGGACCGGCGGATACTGCACGACCCAGGTCGAGGCACGCTCGGTGCCCCGATTATGGATGCTGAGGTTGAGCGGGCCGGCCGGTATCTGGCCGATGGCGGGCATGATGAACTTGAACGTCCTGGCTGCCTCACCCGCATCGTCGGCCGGCTCGGGATCGTCCGCAAGGTCGTCGGGCACGTACAACGACTTGCCTTCGGGGAGCTCCAGCTGCACAGAGCCCAGCTCGCGCCCGGTCGCATCCGAGATCTCCCCTCCTGAGATCTCCAGTTTCAGGTCCCCTCCCTGGTTCTCGTCGTCCGGCTCCGCTATGAAGAGGGCGCTGGCCGGGCCCAGCGCGTCCCATACTCCGATGAAGCTCTCCGGCAGGTCGAGCTCGACTTCTGCCGTCTCCCCCGGCTCGACGTAGGCCAGGAGCCTGGTCCACGCCTTCAGGGTCTCCGGAACGGTGAGCCCGGTGGGCAGTGGCTTCACGTCGGCACCGAATTGAACGCGGAAATACAGGTCTTCGACGCTGAGCGACTCCGGGTGGAGGAACACGATGTCGCGCACCTGCGGGGAGACGGTGAACGTGACCTGAATCAGGTCGTCGAGAGTTGCCTCGTTCTCGTTGTTGCAGAGACTGCAGACGAAATGCGGGTCTAGGGCCTCGAGGGTGCGAAACCTGTTGTAGACGTTGGAGCAGGAACCGCACACGATGAGCCAGTCGAGATCGAACAGCCCGACGTTGGTGGCGTGGAGGAACAAGTCGATCGATTCGGGCTCGTCGATCCCCTGCGCTGTGGCGTAGAGGAGCGGGTTGATGCGAAACAGGTCGTAGTCGTCGCCTGAGCGGATCAGTGCCTCGAGTTTCGAAACCACCCGTGGACTCCACGATCTGGCTGATTCGAGCGCGGCAAGCCGATCCTCGAGGACTGCCTCGTTGACTTCGGGCTGGCTGGCGCTCATTGCTGTGGGACCATCGGCCCGACACTAAGCCTTCGGTTCGGGCGCCTCGATCTCAACCATGGTGCGCGTGCTGGTCCATTGTCTCCAGTCGACAGAAACACGAGGCAGTGACCGGAACGTCTGCCCTGGCGTTTGCCAGGTCGAGACGCTGCATGACGATCCGCATCTCGGATTCCTCACCTCGGCGCATCAGACACTCGTGAAGCCCATGCAGCGCCCACACATTGTCCGGATGTTGCGACGCCCTGCTCAACGTGTCGTCCAGACCCAGGTCGGCCCGGTAGACGGCTTCGGCTTCCTCGATCCGGCCCTGCTCGAGCAGGAGAGCTCCCAGGGCGTGCCGTGCGGGCTGCATCCACGCCCACGGCTCGTCATAAGGGAGCGTGTCGTCCAACTCGACGGCCTTCCTCAGTTGATCGAAGGCCGTCTCGTATTCACCCTGGCGGTAGGCCAGCTCACCCTCCAACATCGCCTCGGCCACTGCCAGGATGTCGAGACACGTGTTGTTGAATAGCACCCTGCTCTCCGGCACGGCCAACTTGGCTGCCCTGAAGGCATCTCTGGCCGAAACCGCTCCCGTGATGTCGTTGGTCGCCGCGCACGCCACCGTCCTGGCATAGAGCATCAGAGCCGTTGTGAAGCTGTAGAGCTCACGGTCCTCTGGCAGCTCTTGGGCCTTGATGTCCTCCCACCGCCCAAACCGGACCAGAACGTGCTGTTTCATGGGGACGAAAGACTCGAGCCAGTCCGCCAGAGGTCGGACCACGTCGGCAGTGAGTGTTTGCTCCAACTCCGCTGCAGTCTCCAGCGCCACCTCGTACTGACCGAGGAACATCGCGCCGAAGATCTTGAAGTGGTAGTTGTGGCACCGATACACCGTGTAGAAGTTGTCCGGGCCTTCACGTGCCAGGTACTTGCGATCGGCGATGATCCCTAGCTCGTTTCGGGCCACGACATCGTTGTAGTTGCCACACAGAACATCGATGTGCGTCGGCATGTGCTGGAGATGCCCTGCGTCGGGGACGAGGTTGACGAGAGCATCACCGGCCTGGAGCGCCTTCTCGGGGTGAGGCGACATCTCAACGAGGTGGATGTACATGTGGAGGAGACCCGGATGAGTTCCGGCCCCTTGGTCGTCCAGGTCGGAGAAGGCCGATTCGAGGACATCGAGCGCCTCCAGCGTGTCGGCACCCTCGGCCGGTTGACCCGTGGACAAGTCCCATAGTTGCCAAGGAGTGCGATTCATCATCGCCTCGGCGAACAACGCTCGCACGTCCAGATCGTCCGGGAAGGCTGCGTAGACCTCACGCATGGCATTCGCGTAGGCATCGTTCCACGGACCGAAGTCCTCGATCGAGGGCTCCAAGGGGTAACGGGTGGCGAGGGCTTCGATCAGCCGCTGCTCGACGGGTGACGCCGAGTCAGAGCCGGCTTTGGCCGTCTCGAGAGCCGTGAGAGCGCGACTCAGATATTCACGCTTCTCGTCGTCCTCGAAGTCGCCCCATTGGCGGTTGTAGTTGGGGCCGAGAGCGTAGGCGATGCCCCAATGCGCCATGACCAGACCCGGGTCGTGGTCGAGCGCCTTCTCGAAACACGCTACAGCTTCCTCGTGGTGGAACCCATAGGTCCAGACGAGGCCACGGTCGAACCAGCGTTGCGCTTCCCTCGAATCGGTTGAGACCGTGCGTCCATATGACCCGAGGTCGTAGTAGTAGTCGTCGACCATGGCTTCCCCTGGCTAGCTCTTTCCTGAAGCTAGCGAGGCGAAGCAGTGGCACGGAGAGCCACGAAATGGCCGAGCCATCCGAGCCGCACCGGGACGGGCGGCAACGTAGCCTCCGGCGGAATGGGCGAGCTCCTTCGCAATCTGGTGATCCTGTTGGTGTTCGCCTGGGTGGCACGATCGCTCCTCGGGGCGCGCGAGCTGACCTGGAGCCGAACGATCGTGGCCACTCTCGTGGGGCTTCTCCTCGGGGCAATCGGCGCCGCAGCCATCCTGGTGCGTGATCTCGACAGCTTCGACGCCTTCGAGACCATCAAGACCCAGTTCTACCTTCTCGGGGTGGTGCTCGCCCTCCCGGCGACGATGGCGGTGATGGTCTTCCTCGAGTTGTTCTCCTCACGTCCCATAGGTGCTGCCCGCAGACGTTTCCGTCCCTTCCGCACAGTGAGAAGGTGGTTCCGGATGTGGATGAGGGGTCTTCAGGTGACCCGTATCGCTGCACGTCATGGAGTCGCCCCACTGCTCGGCCTGAGACGAGGAGAGGCGTCGGCGCGCACACCGGCCGAGATCGCACGCCGCACGAGGTTGTCCCTGGAAGAGGCAGGGGGCATGTTCGTGAAGTTGGGCCAGCTTCTGGTCACCAGGCCGGATCTGTTGCCACCGGAGGCACTCACCGAGCTCGGACTTCTCCATGCCGACGTGGCACCCATCCCGGAGGGGCAAGTCAGAATCCTGGTCCTGGAAGAAGCGGGGAGGCCTCTCGACGAGGTCTTCGGCGATTTCAGCTGGCACCCGCTGGGCTCGGCATCCATCGGCCAGGCCCACGCTGCCCGGCTGGTGGACGGGCGTGAGGTCGTGGTCAAGGTACGTCGGCCAGGTCTGGAAGAACAGGTGGACACCGATCTGGCCATCGTCAGGTGGCTGGCCGGCGTTGCCGAGCGTCGCACCGCCTGGGCCAAGGCCTACAACGTCCGTGATCTGG
>Ga0307417_10001175_pt1 | contig 10875 bp, 8 predicted proteins | sample SalMarWE160210MG_2_FD_202514 | JGI IMG/M metagenome (GOLD analysis project Ga0307417, IMG submission 202514) | Salt marsh sediment microbial communities from the Plum Island Ecosystem LTER, Massachusetts, United States - WE1602-10 | ecosystem: Environmental > Aquatic > Marine > Intertidal zone >...
CGTGATTCCGTCAATGATATCCCCGAACTTGATGACTCCCGAAACCTCCGTGAGAATCGGAATGTTGTAGGGGTCCCATTCGGAGAGACGCTGTCCCTCCTTTATCTTCTCCGCGTTTTTCACCATCAGGGTCGCCCCGTAGGTAATCGGGTATTTCTCCCTTTCCCGGTTGTTCTCGTCCTGGACGACAAGGAAGCCGTTCCGGTTCATGGCGACGTGCTTCCCTTCCTTGTTCTTCATCACGGTCAGACCCTGGAACTTGATCTTTCCCGCGTTTTTCGACTGGATGTAGCTTTGCTCGATGAAGCGGGAGGCCGTTCCGCCGATGTGGAACGTACGCATCGTGAGCTGCGTGCCGGGTTCCCCGATCGACTGGGCGGCGATGATCCCGATCGATTCTCCGATGGTGACCATCTTGCCCCGGGCCAGGTCACGACCGTAACAGAGCGCACATACTCCCCGCTTGCTCTCGCATGTCAGGGCGGAACGGATCTTGATCTCGTCCATGCCCGACATCTCGATCTTGCGTGCCACGTCTTCCGTGATCTCCTCATTGGGGGGGACCAGAAGTTCTCCGTCGCTGTCGTAGATGTCCTCGAGCGCCACCCGCCCGAGGATGCGGTCGGACAGCCTGTCGATGATCTCACCGCCTTCCACGAGCGCCCGGACGGGGATCCCGTCCAGGGTCTGGCAGTCCTGCTCGATAATGATACAGTCCTGGGCCACGTCCACCAGTCTCCGGGTAAGGTATCCGGAGTTCGCCGTCTTGAGCGCGGTGTCGGCGAGCCCTTTCCTGGCTCCGTGAGTGGAGATGAAGTACTGGCCGACAGACAGGCCTTCGCGGAAATTCGAGGTGATGGGCGTCTCGATGATCTCTCCGGAAGGTTTCGCCATCAGTCCCCGCATCCCGGCAAGCTGTCGCATCTGCTTGTCGGAGCCCCGCGCCCCGGAATCCGCCATCATGTAGATGGGGTTGAAGCTCGGAACCTTCATGTCCTTTCCCTCTCGGGTCTTGATCGTCTCCGTTCCCATCTCGCGAAGCATCTCCAGCGCGATCTGTTCGGTCGCGGCGGACCATATGTCGACAACCTTGTTGTACCGCTCGCCGTTGGTGATCAGCCCGCCCTGGTGCTCCTCCACCACGGCCTCCACATCGGCGGTCGCCTTGTCCAGGAGCGTCTTCTTGTTGGACGGGATCTTCATGTCGTTCATGCAGATCGATATGCCCGAAACCGTCGCGTAGGCGTAGCCTAGCGTCTTGAGATGGTCGGACAGGAGGACGGTGGCCTTTTGCCCGCAGTGGCGATATGCCACATCGATGAGCTCCGCGAGGTCCTTCTTCTTCATCACGCGGTTAACCAGGTCGAACGGAACCTCCGGGGGGACCACCTCGTAAAGGAGGACGCGCCCGGTGGTGGTGTCCACGATCTTTCCGTCGACCCTCACGTGGATCTTGGTCTGCAATTTGATCGCTCCCGCATCGAAGGCAATCCGGACCTCGTCGAAGTTGGCGAATTTCCTGCCCTGACCCTTGAGGCCTTCCCGGGGGCGTGTGAGGTAGTAGATGCCAAGTACGATGTCCTGCGTCGGGCTGATCACCGGCTTTCCGTGCGCAGGGGAAAGGATGTTGTTGGTGGACATCATCAGCACCCTCGCCTCCATCTGCGCCTCGATGGATAGCGGGACATGGACTGCCATCTGATCTCCATCGAAATCCGCGTTGAAGGCGGTGCACACCAGGGGGTGCAGCTGGATCGCCTTGCCTTCGATCAGCACGGGCTCGAAGGCCTGGATTCCCAGCCGGTGCAGCGTCGGTGCCCGGTTGAGCATCACCGGGAGCTGGCGGATGACCTCGTCCAGGGCATCCCAGACTTCGCGCTTCTCCTTTTCCACCATCTTCTTGGCAGCCTTGATGGTGGTCGCGTATCCTGCTTCCTCGAGCTTGTTGAAGATGAACGGCTTGAACAGCTCGAGCGCCATCTTCTTCGGGAGACCGCACTGGTGCAGCTTCAGCTCCGGACCGACGACGATGACCGAACGGCCCGAGTAGTCGACGCGTTTCCCCAGCAGGTTCTGCCGGAAACGTCCTCCTTTTCCCTTCAGCATGTCGGAGAGGGACTTCAGAGGCCGTTTATTGGACCCCGTGATCAGTTTTCCACGGCGTCCGTTGTCGAATAGAGCGTCCACCGCCTCCTGCAGCATCCGTTTCTCGTTCCGGATGATGATCTCCGGAGCGGAAAGGTCGAGCAGCCGTTTCAGCCGGTTGTTCCTGTTGATCACTCGCCGGTACAGGTCGTTCAGGTCCGAGGTGGCGAACCGACCGCCGTCCAGGGGGACCAGAGGCCGGAGATCCGGAGGAAGAACCGGAACGATGTTCATGACCATCCACTCCGGCCGCTGTCCGCTGTCCCGGAAGGCCTCCACGATCTTCAGGCGTTTCGAGATCTTCTTCTTCTTCGCCTCGGAAGCCGTGTCGGTCATTTCCCTGCGGAGTTGCTCGGAGAGCTTGTCAAGATCCAGCTCCGACAGGAGGGCCAGGATTGCCTCCGCACCCAGCCCTGCCTGAAACGCATCGCCGAACTCCTCCTTTTTTTCCCGGAACTTCGCTTCCGAGAGAACCTCGAGCTTCTCCAGGTCCGATTTCCCGGGATCGATGACGATGAACTTCTCGAAGTAAATGACGGCCTCGATTTCCTTCATCGGCATGTCGAGGATGGTGGCGATCCTGCTCGGCAGGCTCTTGAGGAACCAGATGTGCGCGACCGGAGCGGCGAGATCGATATGCCCCATCCTCTCCCTTCGCACCTTGGACTGGATCACCTCTACCCCGCACTTCTCGCAGACGATCCCGCGATGCTTCATCCGCTTGTACTTGCCGCAGTTGCATTCGTAGTCCTTGATCGGACCGAAGATCTTCGCGCAGAACAGGCCGTCCCGTTCCGGCTTGAACGTCCGGTAGTTGAGAGTTTCCGGCTTTTTCACCTCGCCATGGGACCATTTACGGATCTGGTCCGGCGATGCGATGGATATCCGGATCCCCGAGAAAAACAGTGGATCCTTCGGTTTTTCGAATCGAGTAAAGAGGTCTTCCAATGGGTGCCTCCCGGATACGTTCCCTTGTTTCGTTCGTTACTTGGGTTGCTCGCTGATCAGCTCGACATCCAGCCCGAGCGCCTGCAGCTCCTTGATGAGGACGTTGAAAGATTCCGGCAGTCCCGGCTCCAGGGAGAAGTTCCCCTTCACGATCGCCTCGTACATCCGTGCCCGCCCGGGTACGTCGTCCGATTTCACCGTGAGGAATTCCTGCAGTGTATAGGCGGCGCCGTACGCTTCGAGCGCCCATACCTCCATTTCCCCGAGACGCTGTCCACCGAACTGCGCCTTCCCTCCGAGGGGCTGCTGGGTTACCAGCGAATAAGGCCCCGTGGACCGTGCGTGGATCTTGTCGTCCACCAGGTGATGCAGTTTCATCATGTACATCGATCCGACGGTCACCTGCTGCTGGAAGGACTCCCCGCTTTTTCCGTCGTACAAAGTGGTCTGCCCCGACTCCGGCAACCCCGCCAGTCGCAAATACCGGGTGATCTCCTCTTCATTCGCCCCTCCGAATACAGGGGAAGCCATGAACACCCCGTTGGACATGAGCGAGGCGACCTTCCGGACCTCTTCCTCGGTGAGGCTCTCGAGATATTCCCCGAATCGTTCCGAGTCGTAGATTTTCCGCAGCCAGTCCTTTACCGCTCCCGGGCTGAACTCGCTCTCGACCAGTAACCGGACCTTCTCCCCCAGCTCCCTCGATGCCCACCCGAGGTGGGTCTCCATAATCTGCCCCACGTTCATCCGCGAGGGGACGCCGAGCGGGTTGAGAACGATATCTACGGGTGTTCCGTCTGCGAGATACGGCATGTCCTCTTCAGGCACGGTCCGGGAAATTACCCCTTTGTTCCCATGGCGGCCGGCCATCTTGTCTCCGACCGACAGCTTGCGTTTCATCGCGATGTACACCTTCACCATCTTGAGGACTCCTGGGGGAAGCTCGTCCCCTTTGCGCATCCGCCCGATCCTCTCCTCGAAGACCGCCCTGATCAGGCTCACCTGATCCTGGGCAACCTGGTAGATATCGTTCAGACGTTCCCCGACCGTCGGGTCCTCCTCCACCTCGATCCGGGCCCACATGTCTTTCGGAATGTCCGCGAGAACGTCCTCGCTGAGTTTTTTCCTCTTGTTGAGGATCACATCGGACTTCTCCTTGCCCGTGAGCCGGGTGGCGGAAGTCTTGTCCAGGAGAAGACCCCGCATCTTTCCGTAGGCCGTTTCCATGATGATCCGGATTTCGTCGTCCTGGTCCCGCAAAAGCCTTTTCATTTCCTTCTCTTCGTAGGCTTGCGCGCGGTCGTCCTTCTCTCCTCCCTTCCGGGTGAACACCTTCGAGTCGATGACGATCCCCTCGATTCCCGGCGGCACGCGGAGGGAGGAGTCCTTTACGTCACCCGCCTTGTCGCCGAAGATCGCGCGGAGCAGCTTTTCCTCGGGAGAGAGCTGGGTCTCCCCTTTGGGGGTGACCTTTCCCGCGAGGATGTCCATCGGTTTGACGCGAGCCCCGATCCTGACGATCCCGCTTTCGTCCAGGTCCCTGAGAGACTCCTCGCTGATGTTCGGAATGTCGGCGGTGATTTCCTCCTTCCCGAGTTTTGTCTCCCGGGCCACGCACTCGAATTCCTCGATGTGGATCGAGGTGAAGATGTCTTCCTTGACGATCTTTTCGGAAACCAGTATGGAATCCTCGAAGTTGTATCCCCGCCAGGGCATGAAGGCCACGAGGACGTTCCTGCCCAGGGAAAGTTCGCCGGAGGCGGTGGCCGGTCCGTCGGCGATCACCTCGCCACCCTTCACTATCTGGCCCAGGGTCACGATCGGTTTCTGGTTGATGCAGGTGTTCTGGTTGGAGCGCCGGAACTTGACGAGGTTGTAGATATCCGCGCCGTATTTTCCGCTTGCGTCCGGCTCGTCGGGACGGATAACGACACGGCGGGCGTCGACGGATTCCACCGTTCCGCCCCTCCGGGCTTCCACCGCAGCACCCGAGTCGCGGGCGACCACGGACTCCATCCCCGTTCCCACGAGAGGAGATTCCGTGCGCAGCAGCGGTACGGCCTGCCGCTGCATGTTGGATCCCATGAGCGCGCGATTTGCGTCATCGTGTTCCAGGAACGGAATGAGCGACGCCGCGACGGAAACCAGCTGGTTCGGGGAAACGTCCATGAGGGTGACATCTCCGGCGCGCACCATGGCAAACTCGCCTTCCTTCCTTGCGATCACGACATCCCGCGATAGTCTGCTTTTCTCATCGAGAGGGGCGTTCGCCTGGGCGATGACGTGCTTTTCCTCGTCCATAGCGGAAAGAGAAACGATCTCCTTCGTCACGGTTCCGTCCCGCACTACCCGATACGGCGTCTCGATGAACCCGAATTCGTTGATCCTCGCGTAGGTCGACAGAGACGCGATCAGTCCGATGTTCGGCCCCTCGGGCGTCTCGATGGGACAGATTCGTCCATAGTGGGTCGGATGTACGTCCCGAACCTCGAATCCGGCGCGCTCCCTCGTCAAACCGCCCGGGCCCAGAGCCGAGACGCGTCGCTTGTGCGTCACTTCCGACAGCGGGTTGGTCTGGTCCATGAACTGGGAAAGCTGCGAGGACCCGAAGAACTCCTTGATGACCGCGGAAACGGGTTTCGCATTGATCAGGTCGTGCGGCATCAGGGTCTCGATGTCCTGCAGGCTCATCTTCTCCCGGATCGCCCGCTCCACCCGCACCAATCCCATGCGGAACTGGTTCTCGATCAATTCCCCCACGGTCCGGACACGCCGGTTTCCGAGGTTGTCGATGTCGTCCGCCTCTCCGACACCGTTCTTCAGGTTGATGAGGTACCGGATCACCCGAAGGATGTCCTCGTACTGCAGCACGGTCGTGTCCAGGTTCGCGTCGGCGATCCCGAGCTTGTGGTTCAGCTTGAGCCTGCCGACTTTCGAAAGGTTGTAGCGTTCCGGGTTGAAGAACATGTTCTCGAACAGGGAAACCGCTGCTTCCTTCGTGGGGGGATCCCCCGGCCGCATCTTCTTGTAGATCTCTTTGAGGGCTTCGTCCCGCTCCTTGATCTTGTCGGTCATCAACCCTTCCCATATCGCCCGGTCGGCATTCTCCAGGGAAAACACCGAAAGGGCTGCGATTCCCTTTTCCCGAATGAGGGCGAGCGCTTCTTCCGTGATCCTCTGCCCGCACTCAAGGAGCACCTCCCCGGTCTCCGGATCCGCGATGTCGGTGGCGCACACCTTCTGGAGGAGGCCATCCAGAGGAAGCGTGATCTTCCCGAACGTGACGTCGGCGAAACGCTCCGCCCGCTTCATCGAAACCTTGATCCCCTTCTTGAACGCGACCTCGTTGGTCGCGGGGTGCCGGATCTCCACGGGCATCTTGAGGCCGACCATGAGATCGGGACGGAACACTTTGGAATATTTATCCCCTTCGATGGTCACCTCCTCGACTTCGTAGAAACGTCGGAGAAGTTCCTCGGTGGACATCCCGATCGCCCGCAGAAGAATGGCGATGGGGAATTTCCGCTTTCGGTCGATCTTCACGTACAGCAGGTCCTTGTGGTCGAACTCGAAATCCAGCCACGACCCGCGATACGGGATGATCCGCGCGGAGAAGAGAATCTTGCCGGAGGCGTGGGACCGTCCCTTGTCGTGCTCGAAGAAGACTCCGGGCGAGCGATGCAGCTGGCTCACGATGACCCGTTCCGTCCCGTTGATGATGAAGGTGGCGCGTTCCGTCATGAGAGGAATCTCGCCGAAGAAAACCTCCTGCTCCTTGACGTCACGGATGGTGCGGGCTCCGGTCCTCTCGTCCCAGTCAAAGATGACGAGCTGCACCGTTACCTTGATCGGCGCCGCATAGTTCATTCCTCTCTCGTGGCACTCCTCCTCGTTCCATTTCGGCTGACCGATATCGCTGGAGATGAACTCGAGTGTGGCTCGCCCGTTATAGTCGGCAATGGGGAAGATGCCCTTGAATACGGCCTGCAGACCGATGTCCCGCCGTTTCTCGGACGGAACGTTCATCTGCAGGAAATCCTCGTACGACTCCTGCTGGGCTTTGATGAGATTCGGTATTTCAACGACTTTTCCCATCTTGGAAAAATCGACACGCTTGATCAGGTTCCGATATTCGAGATACGCCATGTTCTCACCCCGGGGTACTGGCAAAGGTTATCGGAACAGGAGGGGCATTTAGCCCCCCTCTTTTCCGAAGGACAGGAAGATCCCCTGTAAGCAGGATGATCCTTATTTAATTTCGGCCTTCCCCCCCGCTTCCTCGATCTTCTTCTTCAGTTCCTCGGCTTCCTTCTTTTCAATCCCTTCCTTGACAGCCTTCGGGACACCTTCGACAAGATCCTTCGCCTCTTTCAGTCCCAGGGCCGTGATCTCGCGGACCACCTTGATCACCTGGATTTTCTTGTCGGCGAAATCGGTCAGGATCACATCGAATTCCGTCTGCTCCTCGGCAACCGCGGCAGCCGCACCGGGCGCGGCCGTCGCCACGGCCATCGCGGGAGCCGCGGCCGTTACACCGAACCTCTCCTCGAGCGCCTTCACGTACTCGTGGAGCTCCAGGACCGTAAGTTGTTCCACCATCGTTAGAAAATCCTCTTTCGTCATCGTAGCCATCGTCGTCTCCTCCCTGTATCAGTCACTAACCTGTTTGGATTTTTTGTCGTGGATGGATTGCAGCGCGTATGCCAGTTTTCTTTGCGGCCCGGAAAGTACCTGCACCAGCCTCGTGACGGGCGACACCATCCCGCACACCAGCCGGGTAAGGAGAATCTCCCGGGACGGCACTTCCGCCAGCATCTCGATATCCCTTGCCGACAGCACCTTCCCCTCGAGATACCCGGCCTTCAGCCGGATTTTCTTGTTCCCGGCCACGTAGTCCCGCATCGCTTTCGCCAGAAGCACGGGATCGCTCATCGTAAACCCCATGGCGGTCGGCCCGGTAAAGAACTCCTCGAGCTGGGAAAACCCGGTATCTTTCGCGGCCCTGCGGATCATGGTGTTTTTCACCACCTTGAATTCGGCCTGGATCTCCCGGAGTTTCTTCCGGAGACCGGTGATTTCGGCCACCGTGAGGCCACGGTACTCCGCAAGCACAGTCCCTTTTTGGTTGGCGATGATTCCCCGCATCGCCTCGACGGTTTCCGCTTTGCTCGTCTTGATCACCTCGCTCATGCCCCCTTCCTTTGTAAAGTGGTTATCCTGACGAAACCTCTGTCAAAGTACGAGGGCCAGGACAGGAGCGGTGAAACCGTCTGTCCGCAATACGCTGTTCGTCCCTCTTGTCTGCGCGGGCCGGGCCGGATCGCCCCTTTGATCGCCTGCCGGCGAACCTGCGGTCTTTGACAAAAGAAGTTCCCGTATGGAAAAGATCGCTTCCCGTTATTCCGTCTGCAGGGCGCTCGCGTTGAGCCTTACCCCTACGCCCATCGTCGAGGAAAGGGCGATGGAACGGATGTACGTTCCCTTGGCGGCGGAAGGCTTCGCCTTCATGATCGCCTCGAAGAACGCGAGAAAGTTCTCCCGGATTCCGTCCTTCCCGAAACTGATCTTGCCGATTCCGGCGTGAAGAGTCCCGGTCTTGTCCACCTTGAACTCGACTTTCCCCCCCTTCAGGTCGCGCACGGCCTTCCCGACATCGAACGTGACCGTTCCCACCTTCGGGTTCGGCATCAATCCCCTCGGCCCCAGGATCTTGCCGATCTTGCCGACGGCCCCCATCATGTCGGGAGTGGCGACGGCCTTGTCGAATTCGAGCCATCCGCCCTGGATCTTCGCGACGAGAGTGTCGGATCCCACGAAGTCGGCCCCCGCATCGGTGGCCTCCTTCTCCTTCTCCCCCTTGGCGAAAACCAGGACCCGGACCGCCTTCCCGGTCCCGTTCGGAAGCACGACGGAACCCCTTACCTGCTGATCCGGATACTTCGGATCCACACCCAGGCGCATCGCAACCTCGACCGTCTCGTCGAACTTGGCGTTCGCCGTCCCTTTCAGCAGTTCCAGCGCATCGTCGAGAGAATACTTTGCCTCCCTGTTCACCTTCTTCCGTGATTCCAGGTATCTCTTCCCGTTTTTCGTCGGCATTGCTCTCTCCCTTCTCTTCTCGTTCAGACTACGTCGAGCCCCATGCTGCGTGCGGTTCCCTCGACGGTTTTGATCGCCGCAGCCTCGTCCTTCACGTCCAGATCGATCATCTTGAGCTTCGCGATCTCCAAGACCTTGGCCCGGGGGATCGTTCCGCACTTCTCCTTCTTCGGCATCTTGCTCCCCTTCTCAAGCCCCGCGGCCTTCAACAGGAGGACCGACGCGGGAGGGGTCTTCATGATGAATGTGAACGACCGGTCTGCGAACACCGTGATGACCACAGGGATGATCATCCCCTCCTGGGAGGAAGTCTTCGCGTTGAAGGATTTGCAGAACTCCATGATGTTGACTCCGTGCTGCCCAAGGGCGGGTCCCACAGGGGGGGAGGGATTCGCCTTCCCTGCGGGAATCTGGAGCTTGATCTGGGTGATGATCTTTTTCGCCATGGATTTCCTTCCCCCGTCCTGTCAGCTTTTTTCCACCTGGGTAAAATCGAGCTCCACGGGCGTCGCTCGCCCGAAGATGGAGACGAGAACGATCACTTTTCCCTTTTCCGGCTTTATGGTTTCCACCGTACCGTTGAAATTCGAGAAGGGTCCGTCGGTGACGCGCACGTTCTCCCCTTCGGTGAAGGTCACTTTCGGCTTCGGCTTGAGGCGCCCCTCCGCCATCTGGGATTTGATTTCCTCGACCTCGTTCTGGGGAATAGGCGCCGGGTTCTTTCCGCCGACGAACCCCGTCACTTTCGGGGTGTGCCTCACGAGGTGCCAGGTTTTTTCATCGAGCTCCATCTCGACGAGGAGGTATCCCGGAAAGAAGCTGCGCGTCCCGGTTCGCTTCTTCCCCTTCTTCATCTCCACGACGGTCTCGGAGGGGATGAGCACGTCCCCGAACAGGTCCTGAACCCCTTCCGACTCGATCCGTTTCAGAAGCGATTCCTTCACTTTCTTCTCATACCCCGAATAGGTATGAACCACGTACCACTGTCTCGTCATCAAGTCCTCTTTATGTGAGTTAGAAGTTCAGGACGGAATATACGATCCTGCCCAGGGCGTAATCGACCAGCCCCAGGAACAGCACGATGACAAGCACGGTGACGATCACGACCGCCGTCGAGGAGACCGTCTCCTTGCGGCTGGGCCAGGTCACCTTCTTCATCTCGGTCTTGAACTCCCGCAGGAAACCGGAGATTTTCTGCGGAAGTCCGATGTCCGCCTGCTGCTTCGGCCTTGTATCCTCCGTCGCCGTCCTGGTCCCCGGAAGGCGTTCGAACAATCGGTCCTTTATCGACTTCGCCATGAAGAGCGCCTCTCCCGTTCCTTCGCATTAGGATGGCAGGCCAGGAGGGATTCGAACCCCCATCACCCGGATTTGGAGTCCGGTGCTCTAACCGTTGGAGCTACTGGCCTTCCTGAGTCCCGGCTACTTGGTCTCCTTGTGCGGCGTATGCTTCCTGCAAGAAGGGCAGAACTTCTTCAGTTCCAGCTTCTCGGTCATCGTTTTCTTGTTCCGGGTGGTCGTGTAGTTCCTGTTCTTGCAATCGGAACAGGCCAACGTGATGATGTCGCGCATAGTTCCCCCCGGTCCTCGTTCTCGTTATTCCACGATCTCCGAGACGACGCCGGCGCCCACGGTGCGTCCGCCCTCCCGGATCGCGAACCGCAGCTCCTTCTCCATCGCCAC
>Ga0307417_10001176_pt1 | contig 10867 bp, 7 predicted proteins | sample SalMarWE160210MG_2_FD_202514 | JGI IMG/M metagenome (GOLD analysis project Ga0307417, IMG submission 202514) | Salt marsh sediment microbial communities from the Plum Island Ecosystem LTER, Massachusetts, United States - WE1602-10 | ecosystem: Environmental > Aquatic > Marine > Intertidal zone >...
GATCCGGATCGTCCCCGTGGACACGACGTCACCGTCGCGGCAAGCGTCGTCTGCAATCGTTCCCGGGCAGGCGCGGTCCTTCAGTGCCCCGGTTCGGGGGAAGGTGTGGTCGTCGCGATCATGTTGGTCATTCAACATCGCACTTCGATGCCTGTATCCGTCCGTTTCATCCCCGTGCCGCCGCCGGCGGAAGGACCGCTGTTGTTTTTTCAGCCGATGGGCCGGCCGTCTGGCGTATGGATCCTTCCGGTAACGCTGACGCAGCTTCGTTCCGCGGACAATACTGCTGAAGGCTAGGGGGTGGTAGGATGTAGAACTATTTGATACAAATAAGTATTCTATAGGGTGATAAGGTGTTGCCGGTTCTGGCTCCGGCACATAAGGGCTGGAATTTCAGTCACAAAATCACCAAATTTAGGCTCTACCAGATGACCCGGGCCTTGATGCGAGGAGTCAGTACTGGTACTGAGCGCCCAAGGGGACAAACAGGAGCGAATAATGCGTAGGAAGGCCGTAACTGGGTGTGTGGTCGCTGCCATGCTTGCCGTAAGCGGTTGCGCCGATAGCGGAATGGGGCAGAAGGAGACGGTTGGAACGCTGGGCGGTGCCGCGCTGGGCGGCTTGCTCGGCTCACAGTTCGGTGGCGGCACCGGGAAACTCGTGGCCACCGGCATTGGCGTCTTCCTGGGCGGTCTCGCCGGCCGCGAAATCGGGAAGAGTCTCGACCGGGCCGACCATCTTGCGGCCAATCAGGCATATAGCAAGGCGCAGGCGGCGCCCATCGGCGAGACGATCTCGTGGCAAAACCCGGAAAGCGGGCACCGCGGCACCTACACGCCGGTGCGCGAGGGTACGTCGAACTCGGGTCGCTATTGCCGCGAGTTCCAGCAGACCGTCACCGTGGGCGGCAAGACGGAACAGGCATACGGCACGGCCTGCCGGCAGCCGGACGGATCCTGGCAGATCGTTCAGAGCTAAGGCGGCCAGCGACGTTTCATGAAAGGTTTGCGTGGCGGGACGACGCTTCGGCGCCGTCCCGTTTTTCGTGGCGGCGGGCCCGTACGCGGTGGCGGTCCAAAGATCTATGTAAGTAATGCCGCCAATATTTACTTGAAAAAGAAAGAACCGCCTCGCGAATTACCTGCGAGACGGTTCAATATTTTGCCATTTCTAGGATCTATTGATCCGGATCTACTGGCGTAGTTCGCGTAGTGTACCAGAATCGGCATTGCCGAGAAGCTGATCTACTGCGCGGGCGATCCCGATCCACGTCGCGCCGCCTTTAAAATCGTCCGCTGTCAGGCGTCTCTGCGCTTGCATCGCGGCCCGTAGCGGCGCCTCTTCCCCGTGTTTCTCGACCAATAGCCTAGCTATTTGCCACCCACTGTCGTTTTGCTTCATCTCCCCCTCGAGACTTGGCTGAAGCACTCCTGGCGCCAACAATGTCGCCTTAGAACCCGTTACTAGTACCAGCATTCGCGAAATTCGGTTAATAGATAGAGAAGTATCCGCCCCAGTTTGTGAATAATGGTGATGCAATTGCCACAGTTGCGGTGAGAAGGTGGCCATTCTTTGACCGTTCGGCACTGGATGGGCGCGGTGTCGCGCGCGCGATAAAATCCTGATCCAACGATCTTTTTGTGATGCATCGATACGCATGCGCGTCGCGCCGTTCCCGGGAGGCGCGCCGGAGCCTCGGAATCGGCAAAATTTCCCCGCCGCGGCCTCCGTCCGACATGGATGACCGCCCGCGCCGAGCGGAAAGGTTATCGCAAATGGGGCAAACAGGGCTTTGCCCGTCCGCTGAATTGTGCTCTATCCGCGCCTAAGCGCTCGAGGGAAGGGGTGGTTGGCGACGGGAGCGCACCACAGGGTGGACGACAAGATGCCTAAGGAATATGTGGAGCGGATCCTGCGGTCGCGGGTCTACGAGCTGGCGCGCGAGACGCCGCTCGACCCGATGCCGGTGCTGTCCGCGCGACTCGGCAATAACGTGCTTCTCAAACGTGAAGACCTGCAGCCAGTCTTTTCGTTCAAGCTCCGGGGCGCGCACAACAAGATCGCCAACCTCAGCCCACAGGCCCGGAAACGCGGCGTTATCTGCGCGTCGGCCGGTAATCATGCGCAGGGCGTCGCCCTGTCGGCGAGCCAGCTTGGCCTGCGCGCCGTCATCGTCATGCCGGAGACCACGCCCCCCATCAAGATCGACGCGGTGCGGCGGCTTGGCGGCGAGATCGTCCTGCACGGGACCTCGGTCGACGATGCGCGGCGGCACGCGGAGAAGCTGGCGAAATCGCGCAGTCTGACCTTCGTCCATCCCTATGACGATCCCGAGGTGATCGCCGGGCAGGGCACCGTTGCGATGGAGATCCTGCGCCAGCACAGCGAAGACATCGAGGCGATTTTCGTTCCCGTCGGCGGCGGCGGCCTGATCGCGGGCATCGCCGCCTACGTCAAGGCGTTGTGGCCGAAAATCAAGATCATCGGCGTGGAGCCGATGGAAGCCGCCTGCATGGCACGCGCGCTTGCGGACGGCCGGCGGACCCGCCTCAAGCAGGTCGGCCTCTTCGCCGACGGCGTTGCCGTGTCGCAGGTCGGAAAAGAGCCGTTCCGGATCGCACAGAAATGCGTCGACGAGGTGATGCTCGTCTCGACCGACGAGATCTGTGCCGCGGTGAAGGATATCTACGACGATACGCGCTCGATCGCCGAGCCGGCGGGGGCACTGGGCGTTGCGGGTCTCAAGGCCTATGCGAAGCGTGAACGGCTCAAGGGGAAGACGTTGATCGCCATCGACAGCGGCGCCAACGTGAATTTCGACCGGCTGCGGCATGTCGCCGAACGTGCCGAGATCGGCGAGCATCGCGAGGCCCTGCTGGCGGTGACGATCCCGGAACAGGCGGGAAGCTTCCGCGCCTTCTGTAACGTCATCGGCGCGCGCTCGGTCACCGAGTTCAACTACCGCTATTCCGACAGGAGCGCGGCGCATATCTTCGTCGGCATCGAGCTGCGCCGTGGCGAGCGGGACAAGGTAGACCTCATAAGGCAGCTCAAGAAGCACGGCTACCCGGTGGTCGATATGACCGACAACGAGCTCGCCAAGCTGCATATCCGCTACATGGTCGGCGGGCGGGCGCAGGTCCTGGACGACGAGCGGCTGTACCGGTTCGAGTTTCCCGAACGGCCCGGCGCCTTGCTGAACTTCCTGAATAATATGGGAGCAAGCTGGAATATCAGCCTGTTCCACTATCGGAACCACGGCAATGCCTTCGGTCGCGTGCTCGTCGGCATGCAGGTGCCGCGCAAGGAGGAGGCGACCTTCCGGGCCTTTCTCCGGAATATCGGCTACGCGAGCGCGGACGAGACCGGAAACCCGGCCTACGATCTGTTCTTGAAATAAGAAAGCCGCGTTGCAATCCTTCCGAGGCCGCGCGGAGGACGTGCATAACGCCGCCGTCGGGGCGCGCTTGCGGCGGTGTGAGGACGCCGCGGGCAATTGACCGCAACGTTGTGAGAATGATTTCGAGCGATGGTGTCTTACCCGATAGACATGGTGACGCAAGGCGACGGCACCTACCGGGTCGTGGCGCCCCATTTCCCGGAATTCGAGGCGTTCGGCGACACGGAAGACGACGCGCTGATGCATGCCGGCTTCGCGCTCGAGGAGGTTATCACCGAGCGCATGGCCAAGCGGCAGGTCGTGCCCGTGCCGCTGAAGGCGGTTTCGGCCGGGCGCGCGGTGACGCTTTCGGCGGCATTCGGGGACGTGCTCGAATCCTATTGGAAATACAATATCGGCACATTCCCGCCGGATCGGCGTGGTTAGCGCTCGCCGAGATACCGGCGCGGTAGGGCGGCCTGCGTCCTTGCCATGACGCCGGAATATGCGTATTTCCGCCCGCAGCCGCGGCCCATCCGCCGGGCTCCGCGATCGAGCGGCTCGCGAGGGCTGGCGGAACGGCGGAGGCCGAAGACGTTGAACCCGGAGACGTAGGTTGAAGCTGTTTTTCGCCGTATCGATCGTGGTGGGGCTTGGCCTCATGACGGCGCTCATCGGTTATTTCGGCTTCGATGCGGTCGGCCAGGCCTTTCTTAGCGCGGGCTGGGGGATGGTCGCGCTCGCGGCCTATCAGGGGTTGTCGATCTTTTGTTCGGCGCTGGCGTGGCGCGTCGTCGCGCGGTCCGTCTGGCCTGGCTCGGTCGGTCTTTTCCTGTGGGCGCGCTGGGTCCGCGAAGCGGTCAATGGGCTCATGCCGGTCGCCCAGGTCGGCGGCGATATCGTCGGCGCACGGTTGCTGGCGATCAACGGTTGCGGGGCGGCGGTCGGCGGCGCCAGCACCGTCGTCGACAAGACCGTCGAGGTGCTGACCCAGTTCGTGTTTTCCATGATCGGCGTCGGGCTCATTCTCGTGGTCAGCGCCGACAAGTCCCTCGGCTGGTCCGTGGCGATCGGGCTTCTGATCTTCGGCCCTATGCTCGTCGGATTCGTCATCGCCCAGCGCATGGGCATGTTCCGGTTGCTGGAGCGTTTTCTGCTGCGTCTGGAGGAGCGGACGGACTGGCTCCGGCTCGGCGACGTTTCCGGGCTGCATGTTACGATTCTGCTGCTCTACCGTGACCGGCGCGCCGTCTGGGCGAGCACGGCCTACCACCTGATCACATGGTTCCTCGGCATCGGCGAACTCTGGCTGGCGATCCATTTCATGGGACACGAGGTGACGCTCGTGGCGGCGACGATCATCGAAAGTCTGTCGCAGGCGGTCCGCAGCGCCGGGTTCGTCATTCCCGCCTCGCTCGGCGTGCAGGAAGGGGGCTATCTCCTGTTCGGGACGATGATGGGATTGAGCCCGGAAGTGGCGCTGGCCCTGTCGCTGGTGCGGCGCGTGCGGCAGCTCCTCGTCGGTGTCCCGGCCTTGCTGGCTTGGCAGATATACGAAGGGCGGCGGCTCGTCACCGCACGTCAGAACGTGTCGTCTTCCGAGTGTTGAGGCTACGGCCGCTCGCCTACTCGCTGATGGCGACGCGGACCGGCGGAGGCTCGCTGCCGCTGCGGTCCAGATGGCGCAGGCAGCGTTCGAGGTAGCGGCGGGCGAGCGGATCTTCGGGGAAATCGTCCACGAATTCCTGCACCTGCTTCTCCGCGGCTACCCAATCTTCATCGGCGCAGAGGTCGTAGATCGTTGCCCAGCGGCGGCACATCTCGATCTGCTGCTCGGTCGCGCGGATCGACACCGGGCCCTCCATCGCCGCGCAAAGCTCGAAGACATTGATGCGCTTGCTGAGGCCCTTGACCAACGCGACGTCGACGGGCCGGAACAGGAAGGCATCGGCGGCGGCCGCGACGACGCTCTCGCTGACGAGGATCTGTGTCCCGTAACGCTTGTTCAGCCCTTCGAGCCGGGCGGCCAGGTTCACCGAGACGCCGAGCGCGGTGTAGTCCATCCGGTCGGGCGAGCCGATGTTGCCGACGACGGTATCGCCGGTGTGCAGGCCGAAGCGCGTGTGCATCTCGGCCTCGCCATGCGCCGCCCAATTCTTGTCGAGCTGCTCGCTGCGCAGGCGGCACAGCAGGACCGCTCTGCAGGCGTTCGCGACGTGATCGGGGTCGTCGAGCGGCGCGTTCCAGAAAGCCATGATCGCGTCGCCGATATATTTGTCGATCGACCCTTTGTTGTTGAGGACGATTTCTCCCAGCTCCTGGAAATAGTGCGACGTCTTGAGCATGAGGTCTTCCGGCGACATGACCTCCGACAGGTCGGTGAAGTTCGCGACGTCGGAGAACAGGATCGATAGCTGCCGTCGCTCGCCGCCCAGGCCCTGAACGTTGTCGGACTTGATGAGCTGCTCGACCAGGGCTTTCGGGACGTACTGGCCGAAGGTGCGGATCGCGGTCTTCATCGCTGCGACCGATTCAGTCAGCAGGCGGATCTCCGTGATGCGCGAATCGATCTCGGGCGAAGGATCGAAGATGAGCTGGCGGATTTTCTGCGTTTCCTGGGCAACAGCGCGGATCGGTCGGGCGATCCATTCGGAAACCCAGGTTATCAGCCCGATGGCGATGACGAGCGGAATAATGGAATAGACCAGACTACGGAAACGGTGTTCCGCGATCGGCCCGATGAAATCGTTGATCGGTACGACCACGGCGACGTTCTTGTCCGCGCCGAACGGGCCGGACAGGGGCGACACGCTGGCGATGTAGTCCCGTCCGTCAACGGTGTAGACGAAACGGCCGTCCTTGTTCGTGCCGTAATGCGCCAGCGCGGCGGTCAGAGCCGGCTGCCCGAGCTCCGGCACGGTGACGGGGCGGAGCACGTCGCGGCCGTTTTCCGAGACCTGCTTCACCGTCTGGCTGACGTCGGGATAGGCGATGAGCGCGCCGCGTTCGTTGTGAATGAAGACGATGCCTGATTCGCCGACCTTCTGGTTCCGGAGGAAGGACGAAAGCTGCGATAGCGTGATGTCGGCGGCGACGACGGCGCCGGTATTCCCCGTGATGCGCCGGGATACGGTGATGCCGGGCGCCCGCAGGCTGGCGAAGATATAGGCGTCGGTGACCGAAACGTCCGATTTCTCGAGCGCGGCCTTGAACCAGGGCCGGGTGCGCGGGTCGTAGGACGCCGTCTCGACGACGGGTGCGGTCATCGGCTTGTGGTCCTGGTCGAGAAAGACCCAGGTTTGTCGCCGGCTGCCGTCCGGCAGCTTCTGGATGTTCCGGATGCCGTAGACCGCCGTTATGGGCCCGCCGATGCGTTTCAGAGTCGCCCCATCGACACCGGCGAAATGCACGACCTGGAAAAAGCCGCCATCCGGGTAGCCGACGAACAGGCCGTAGAGCTGCGGATAGGTGGACAGCGCTTCGAGAAAATAGCGGGCAATGGGCTGGTCGATGCTCTCGGGCTGTTTCGCGAGGTTCGGAAGCGCGGCCGCGAGCTCGACCAGGCCGATGGGCGGGTCCACGAAGTTGCGTGTCCGCTCGACGACTTTTTCGCTGACGTTCTGAAGCAGGGTATCGGCAGCATCGAGGGCAAGTTCGGCGTTCGTGCTGTAGTTGTACCAGACGAGGCTTCCGGTCAGGCTGACGAATATCGCAATAAAAATTGCAATAATATTGAAATGCAGCGGCGCCTTTATCAGCAAGCCGCGGAATACGCGCGTGCGTTTCGACATCAATTTCTCAAATTAGAACGTAAGGCCGCCGGCCGTCGAAGACGGCGCATATTGGCGGAACGCCCACTTTGCCCAACGCGATCTTGGCATAGCTTGGCATGAATTAGCAAATTCGCCGATAGGGTTAGGAGAATTTTCCCGGCCGTCGGGGGCCCGTTATTCGCTGTTGTTTTGAGGAAGATCCCGGTGGTGTCTTGCCCCGCCGGCTCTGGGGGAGTTGATCGGACTGTCGTCTTCTTCCATAAGACGTAGCGCGGGCATCGAATGCCCGCGATCTGGGGAGGCGAGGACGGCCTTCGGGAAATGGCGAAGAAACGGAAACAATCCGGCCGGCCGGGGTCGGAAGACGACCGGCTGGCGCTGGCGGCGGGCTTTCCCGCATCGACCGACGAGGCGTGGCAGGGGCTCGTCAAGCGCATCCTGGGCGATCGCGACATCGACGCCGAGCTGGCCCGCAAGACCTATGACGGCATCGCCGTCCGGCCGCTCTACACCGCGGCCGACTGGCGGCCCGAGAACGAGGCGTCCGGCTTTCCGGGACTGGCGCCCTTTACCCGCGGGCATCGGCCGATCGGCCACGCGAAAGACGGCTGGGACATCCGTCAGCTTCATACGCATCCGGACCGTGCGACCTGCAACAGGGAAATCCTGGCGGATCTGGGCCGCGGGGTCATGTCCATCGAGCTCCGGCTCGATCGCACCGGCGCCGACGGCGTCATGGTCGACACCGTTGACGATCTGGATGCCGTTCTCGACGGCGTCTATCTCGACGCCTGCCCGGTTTCATTGCGGGCCGGCGCGGCCTTCCTGCCTGCCGCATCGATGCTGCTCGTCCTGCTGGCCCGGCGCGGTATCGACGCGAAGGTCTTCGCGGGGGCCCTGAACGCCGACCCTCTGGCGGCGCTGGCGGCAGCGGGAACGCTTCCCCAGTCGACCGAAGGCGCGCTGGAACAGCTCGGCGCGCTCGCCCGGCATGTCGCTGAGGCCTGTCCGGCCGCGACGGCGGTCGCGGTGGATACGACCGTCTATCACGACGCCGGGGCCAGTGAGGCGCAGGAACTGGCATGCGCCCTGGCGGCCGGCGTCGCCTATCTGCGGGCGATGACGGCGGCGGGGCTCGACCTCGATGCCGCCTTCGGCCAGATCGCCGTCACGTTTGCGGCCGACGCCAACCTGTTTCTCTCCATCGCCAAGCTGCGGGCGGCGCGGCGACTGTGGGGGCGGGTCGCGGAAGCCTGCGGCCAGCCGCGGGCGGTCCGGCACATGCGGCTCCATGCCACGACATCGGCGCGCATGCTGTCGCGGCGTGATCCCTGGGTGAACATCCTCCGCGGGACGGTGGCGGCGCTTGCCGCTTCGGTTGCCGGGGTCGACAGTCTGACGGTCCTTCCCTTCACCGCGGCGATCGGCCTGCCCGACGCCCATGCGCGGCGCATCGCGCGCAATACCCAGCTTGTCCTGCAGCAGGAATCGTCGTTGAGCCGCGTCGTCGACCCGGCCGGCGGATCCTGGGCGATCGAGAACGTGACCGAGGATCTGGCGCAAGAGGCGTGGCGCCTGTTTCAGGAGATCGAGCACGAAGGCGGCCTGCCGGTGGCGCTCGCGAGCGGCAGCCTGCAGGCGCGTATCGCGGCGGTCGCCGAGACCAGGGCGAGGCGCATCGGCGCGCTTGGCGATCCGCTGACGGGCACCAGCGCGTTCCCGAACCTGGGCGAGCAGCCGGTGTCGGTCGAGCAGGTGGATCGCGAAGCGTTGCGGCGGCAGTCGGCGGGGCCGGCCCGGCCCACCCTGGCGCTGGATGCCCTCGGCGCGGCGGGAAACGACAGGATCGTCGCGGCGATGCTGGATGCGGCCGCGGCCGGCGCATCGCTCGACGCGATGGTTGCCGCCTCGGCGCGCGGGGCGGCTGTAAGCGTCATGTCCCTGAAGCGGTGGCGGCTGGGTGAGGCGTTCGAGGCGCTGCGGGACGCCAGCGACGCCCGGCTTGAAAAGACCGGAAAGCGACCAACCGTCTATCTTGCGACGGTCGGTCCGCTGGCCCGCTTTACCATGGCAGCAACCTATGCCCGGAACTTCCTGGGCGCGGGCGGGATCGACGCCGTCGCAGGCGAGGGCGGCACGGACGCTGGCGCCATCGCCGCGGCATTCCGGTCGAGCGGTCTGGATATCGCTGTGATATGCTCCGATGCGACCGGCCTGAAGGACCACGGAAGCGCGGTCGCCGAGGCCCTGGCCAAGGCGGGCGCCCGGGAGGTGTTCGCGGTCGGGCGGCCCGTCGGCGATGCGCCGATCGCCGGCGTGAAAGAGTTTCTTTACGAAGGCTGCGATGTACTGACGGTGTTGCGCGGCCTTATGGAACGGATGGGGGTCTTGGACCGATGAGCGCCATTCCCGATTTCAGCACGGTGGACCTGGCGTCCAGCAGCAACAAGCGCGAGACACGCGACGACTGGGCGGCCGAAGCGGAGAAAGCGGCCGGCGGCCCGATCGAGGCGCTGGACTGGCAGACCCCGGAAGGGATCGCCGTGAAGCCGCTCTATTCCGCGGCGGACCTCGACGGGCTCGACTTCCTCGACACCCGTCCCGGCATCGCGCCCTACCTGCGCGGTCCCTATCCGACGATGTATGTCACGCAGCCCTGGACGATCCGCCAGTATGCAGGCTTCTCGACCGCCGAGGACAGTAACGCCTTTTACAGGCGCAACCTCGCTGCGGGGCAGAAGGGCCTGTCCATCGCCTTCGACCTGCCGACGCATCGCGGCTACGATTCCGACAATCCGCGCGTCGCCGGCGACGTCGGCATGGCGGGCGTCGCGATCGATTCCATCCTCGACATGCGCACGCTGTTTGACGGCATCCCGCTCGACGAGATGAGCGTGTCGATGACGATGAACGGGGCCGTGCTGCCGGTTCTTGCGCTGTTCATCCTCGCCGGCGAGGAGCAAGGCGTGCCGCCGGAGAAGCTTTCAGGAACGATCCAGAACGACATCCTGAAAGAGTTCATGGTGCGCAACACCTACATCTATCCGCCCCAGCCCTCGATGCGGATCATCTCCGACATCTTCGCCTATACGTCGAAACGGATGCCGAAGTTCAACAGCATCAGCATTTCCGGCTATCACATGCAGGAGGCGGGGGCGACGTCGGATCTCGAGCTCGCCTATACGCTGGCGGATGGCGTCGAGTATGTCCGCTGTGGCATTGCCACCGGTCTGGACGTCGACAAGTTTGCGCCGCGCCTGTCCTTTTTCTGGGCGATCGGCATGAACTTCTTCATGGAGGTCGCCAAGCTGCGCGCGGCGCGCCTGCTATGGGCGAAGCTCATGAAACAATTCGATCCGAAGAACGAACGCTCGCTGTCGCTCCGGACGCATTGCCAGACCTCGGGCTGGAGCCTGACCGCGCAGGATGTTTTCAACAACGTTATCCGCACCTGTGTCGAGGCGATGGCCGCAACGCAGGGGCACACGCAGTCGCTGCACACCAATGCGCTCGACGAGGCGCTGGCGCTGCCGACCGATTTCAGCGCGCGCATCGCCCGCAATACGCAGCTCTTCCTGCAGCAGGAAAGCGATACCTGCGCGACCATCGATCCCTGGGGCGGCAGCTACTATGTCGAGCGCCTGACGCACGACCTGGCGCAGCGGGCGTGGCAGCATATCGAAGAAGTCGAGAAGCTCGGTGGCATGGCGAAGGC
>Ga0307417_10001178_pt1 | contig 10860 bp, 10 predicted proteins | sample SalMarWE160210MG_2_FD_202514 | JGI IMG/M metagenome (GOLD analysis project Ga0307417, IMG submission 202514) | Salt marsh sediment microbial communities from the Plum Island Ecosystem LTER, Massachusetts, United States - WE1602-10 | ecosystem: Environmental > Aquatic > Marine > Intertidal zone...
AAGTAATTTATATCGATGCACTCGGTTTAGTTGATGAGGTAACAAAAAGAATTATGCTTGCCCTGAAGGAAAGAGACTCAAATAAATTTTCTACTTCTGCTTAAGCACGGCTTTAACGGCCTTTCCATTTTCAAGTTTTACTATTTTGAGATCCCCGAATTTTTTTACTATGTCATAATTATGGGTTGCAAAAAGTACAGCTGTTCCTCTTGCATGAATCTTCATTAATATTTCTAGAATTTCACCTGAAGTTTCCGGATCAAGATTACCGGTTGGCTCATCAGCTAATACGAGAGCAGGTTCATTAATTATTGCCCTTGCAATCGCGATCCTTTGTTTCTCGCCACCTGATAATTCATCCGGCATTCCAAAACGTCTGTGAAATAAATCTACATCGGTTAGAGCGTCATTAACTCTTTTTTTTATCTCCTTGCCAGGAGTATTTGTTACTTCAAGAACAAAAGAAAGATTATCGTAAATATTCCTGTCCCTTAAAAGTTTAAAATCCTGAAATACTATCCCAACTTTTCTTCTTAAGTGAGGAAGATCTCTTGGCTTAATTGTTTTCGAATCATACCCTGCTACCTGTAATTCTCCGCTGTTTGGGAAAAGGTTCATATAAATCATTTGCAAAAGGGTACTCTTCCCTGCTCCACTCCTTCCAATTAAAAAATTGAATTCGCCAGGCTCAAGTCTATAATTCAAGTCTGTAAAAATCTGGTGTGCTTGATATGCAAAGTCAACATTACTGAATGATAACATTATAATTCCCTATGCTTTTTTAACTACAAATTGAACCCTTTTAGAACTTGCTTTTCCGTTATTAAATGTAAACGCGTCAAAACATTCAACAACATAAAGACCGGCTTTCTCAATTAAATCAAAATAGTCATAATATTCTAATATTTTTTGCTTATGAACTTCTTTATAGACAACTCCGTCAGGAAATATTATATTAAAAACATTTTTGTGAATACGGGTTCCTTTATCATAAGTACTTTTATGCACATAATTATATCCATTATATCTGGCTTTTCTAACGGGTTGAGAAATATGACTTATACTATTGCGTTCCAAAGATGCATCAAATGCAAAAATACCATTATCGCGCAATAATCTTTTTATCCCATTAAAAAATAATAACATTTTTTTCTTAGTAAGAAGATAATTAATACTATCAAAAGTTATATATATAAGATCAAATGTTTTTTTAAAGGGTGGGAAAAGCATATCACAACAAACTTTACTTAAAGTTGTATCTTCGGAACTCGCAAGCATTTCTGCAGAAAGATCAGAAACAATTATGTGTGGATATTTCTTTCTCATGAATTCGGCTAGCTTACAATTTCCTCCAGCTAATTCAAGTACTGTTGCTTGCGTTGATACATATTTAGACGTTAAGTGAAAGAGATAATCAGCCCAGTAATCGTATCTTATTCTCCTCATCAAATGGTTGTAAATTAGCGGTAAGCTCTCATAGATATTTTTTCTTTTAACTTCAGGCATTTCTCTTTCTATTCTTTACGATTATTTCAGCATATTTATAAGCCTGTATCATACTTGATGGATCAGCAAGATTCTTTCCGGCAATATCGTAAGCTACACCATGGTCCGGTGAAGTTCTTACAATAGGCAATCCGGCAGTATAATTTACACCTCCGCCGAAATTTAAAAGCTTAAAAGGAATAAGCAACTGGTCGTGATACATTCCAATTACCATATCAAAATCCCTGTATAACCTATTAGCAAAGAATGCGTCCGGGGAATACGGCCCTGATAAAAACTCATTAGGCCTGTATTTTCTTATCGCCGGTTTTATTGTTTTTTCTTCTTCATCACCTATTGCACCATTCTCCCCGGCATGTGGATTTAACCCGAGTACGGCAATTTTAGGCTTATATATATTGAAATCATTTTTAAGAGATTGAATGACAACATCAAAGGTGGTATGAAGTTTTTTCCCGTTAATATGCCTGGATACATTTTTAACAGGCTCGTGTATTGAAACTAATGAAGCTTTCATCTTTCGAGACAAAAACATCATCACAAAGTTTTTTGTGTTTGAATATTCTGCAAGCATTTCCGTATGACCGGGGAAGTTTATTCCGGCCATTTTAAATGCTGTTTTTGATATCGGAGCCGTTATTATAGAATCAATGCTTTTTGCGTTTGCAAGCTCAACTGCAAGCTTGATTGCATTATATGCAGTCTTGCCTGATGCTTTGGTAGAATATCCATACTTCCTTGAGACATCTTTCAATGTAATTACAGATACTGTCCCCTTTTCTGTATCATTAAATTTATCTGAAAATAGAAAATTAAATCGCGGCTTTACGATTTCGGAGGTTTCAAGGAAAGTTTCACGTGGACATACAACATAAAATTTATTACCGGAATTCAGGGTAATAGAATTTAAGGATTTAATGATTATTTCGGGGCCGATACCGTTCACGTCCCCGCAGGTAAATAATATTTTATTCATTATCCTTTTGCTAAAGGAAATTCGCCGGTTCCGTTCTTGTCAACAAATTTAAAGCTTAATTTTTCTTTAGTGTAAATCCATAGTTCAACTATTTTGCCATAATCATCTGAACTTCTTTCAATCTTTGCAGGCATTCCAAACTTAATATATATTTTCCCCCTATCTGTATCTGCCCCGTTCCTGTTAGAAAGCGATGCGAAATTCCTGACAGCGTAATCTACCCTGTTATAATATTCATTCATCAGTTCATTAAACTTTGTAGTGGGTGTAGGATCATACTTCTGCCAAAACTTTTTCAATTCAGGCATATAATCTATTTTATCAGTGTCGAGTAGTTTGCTGACAACACTGTCCTTTTCCACATACTTTAGCGAAGTTATCGCAAATTGGAGATTATGTAATGAAAAAGGTTTATTAAACCAGGTAACATTTTTGGTAAACGTTTGTGGATTTTCCCCATCTTTATCCTGTGAAACAATAACCTTTATTCTTCCTTCCGATAAGGAATTGCTGAAATCAGTTAAAAGAAAGTTTCTGAAAATATTATCACCTGGCTTTGAACCAAAAATAATTTTCCCCTCATTTTCTTTTAAAGATATACTCGAAACAAAAGATTTACTTACGTAATCGGAAAAGACAGTATCTCTGTTGTTAATTATCGTTACGTAAATTTTTTGAACTGATATGTCTTTACACGGAATTGCCAGTTCATATCTTTTTGAGCTAAACGGAATAGAGTCTTCATAATTTGTAAGTACAAAATCCTTATTATCGTTTGTTCCGGTCTTATTTTCATTTAATACTATTGGGTCCAAGAATAATGAAGAGTCGCTTTTTAATTTATTGACTCTCAGCGGTTCTAATTTTACTTCCTGTCCGGATTGGACATCATTTATTACCGGAATGAATTTATATTCATCATTTGGCAAATGAAATAACAGAACACCTTCGCAGAAATAATCGGGAGAATTTGTTTCAGAAAAACTATCCGCCACAATATTGCGTTGCTTCATTTGTCGGGAAATAAATTGTCCTGTAGTATCAAATACTTCAAGAGCTACGTTCAATGCAGCTTTATACTTATCTCCATCTTTAACAAAAGTAAGCTGATTATAAGGAATCCTGTAATCATAATAAATAGTGTTCAGGCTATCGTCAGGAATTATGTGTACTTCTACAAAGAATGGAATTTTAAATTGCTGTAATAGTTCTGGTCTGTGTGCAGGTTGCTGAGCAAACATCATCGGAACTAAGAGAAGCAATATCAAAATAATCTTTTTCATACATTTTATAAAATAAGTAGAATTTCTTTCTTTTCAAGTGCATTTCGGAATATTGAAACTCTTAGAGATAACAATTCTTTAAATATCGACAAGTCCAAATGAGCTTAAATTAGATATGCCGATCTATGGGACAATTCAACTTGAGCTAACAGGATCAGCTATTCATACCTTTGAGGAATTCTTTGTTGTTCTTTGTTCCCCTGATCTTGTCAAGTAGAAAATCCATTGCTTCAACAGGGCTAAAATCACTGAGGATTTTCCTGAGTATGTATACCTTCTGAAGGTCATCTTCTTTCATCAATAATTCTTCTCTACGTGTTCCTGATCTGTTAACATCTATTGCAGGGAAAATTCTTCTGTCGCTAAGGTCTCTGTTCAACACGATCTCCATATTTCCTGTACCTTTGAACTCTTCAAAAATCACATCATCCATTCGGCTGCCTGTATCAATAAGTGCCGTTGCAATAATTGTAAGACTTCCACCATCTTCAGTGCTTCTTGCTGCGCCAAAAAATCTTTTCGGTTTATGAAGAGCATTAGAATCAACACCACCGGAAAGAATTCTTCCGCTATGAGGCACAACAATATTGTGAGCACGGGCAAGACGAGTAATACTGTCCAGCAGAATTACAACATCTTCTCCGGCTTCAACAAGTCGTTTAGCTTTTTCGATCACCATATCTGCAACCTGAACATGTCTTTCGGCAGGCTCATCAAAAGTGGAACTGATTACTTCTGCTTTAACAGAACGTTCCATATCCGTTACCTCTTCGGGACGTTCGTCAATCAAAAGTATTATCATTTTAATTTCAGGATGATTTCTGGTGATTGAGTTTGCAATTTTCTGCAACAAAACTGTCTTACCGCTTTTGGGAGGAGATACAACCAATCCTCTCTGCCCTTTTCCAATAGGGGAAAGAAGATCCATAATTCTCATCGAATATTCACCAGGCGCAGACTCAAGGTTAATTTTCTTGGTTGGATAAACCGGAACAAGATTATCGAATAACGTTCTTCCCCTGATATGATCAGGTTCCAATCCGTTTACAGCTTCAACCCTCAGCAGGGCAAAAAATCGTTCGCCTTCTTTAGGTGGACGCACCTGCCCGCTCACAAAATCGCCGGTACGCAAACTGAATTTTTTGATTTGTGATGGAGAAACGTAAATATCATCGGGTGAAGGAAGGTAATTATAATCTGCCGACCTGAGAAAACCATATCCATCGGGAAGCACTTCAAGCACACCTTTTGAGAATGTGAGACCATCTTTCGAGGTCTGGGCTTCGAGAATTTTAAAAATGAGTTCCTGTTTTCTTAGATCGCTGAAGCCCTGAATGTCCAGATCTTTTGCAATCTGGTTTAATTCAACTATTTTTTTTGACTTCAGTTCAGAGATATCCATTGGCATGACTTTTTCCTAATAATTTGGTTGTTAAATATTGAAATTTCTTTTTAAGCACTATAAAAACTAAAAATTTTCAAAGGTTTATTTTCGGATATGCAGTTATAAGAGGTATCTTCTTATTATTTCTTTCTTTTCACTCTTTTTGAATTAAAATTGAAAGGAACCAGAGGTTTAGATGAAACATAAAACGAAAAATAAATAATGTCAAGCAATTTTTTGACTAATTTTAGATTTTATTTCACCCAATAAGTACATACTCCCCAGAACTACCAGGCAATCATCCTCACCTTTGTCCTTAAATGATTCAATAAATTCATCCGGTTTGCTTTCAGTTGTAACTTTAACATTTATTTCTCCCGCTAATTTAATCAATTCTTCAACCTTTGCAGCCCTTTCATAGTTGATTTCACAAACCCTTATCTCATCAAAGCTCTTGTTTAAGTCGAACAACATCTCTTTAATGGACTTATCTTTCATTACCCCAAATAACAGCACCTTCCTTTTATAGGTTTTTGAATCTTTCCTGAATTCCCGCAGAAAATTCCTCACGCCATCCGGGTTATGAGCCGAATCAAAGATAATATCCGGCTGGGTGTTGAAGTATTCATACCTTCCCTGCAATCCGGTATTTCTTATAACATTACTGATCCCCCTTTCAATGTGGAGAAAATCGCCAGTGTTAAAAATCTTTGAAATAGCCAACGCAGCAAGCGCTGCATTATATTTTTGGTAGTTACCTCTTAACGGCATTGTGAAATCATCAATTTCTATTTCTTCAGTATACAATTCGATTGAATCTTTTCTTTTGATTATATAATCAGATAGCTTATAATACTTGCAATCAAACTCCCGGCATTTATCTTCAATAATTTTTATTGCTTCCGGCAGCAACTGACTCGTGAAAACCGGTACTCCGGGTTTTAATATTCCGGCTTTTTCAGCTGCAATTTTTTCTATTGAATCGCCCAGAATGTGTGTGTGTTCCAGGCTGATAGAAGTAATAATTACTGCAACAGGAGTTAAAACATTTGTCGCATCCAGCCTGCCGCCTAATCCTGTTTCGATTACTGCATAGTCAACATTTTCATCACTAAAATACTGGAAGGCAATAGCAGTCGTGACCTCAAAAAACGTTAGTTTGTGTTCTTCTATAAATTTATCATACTTTGTTACAAAACCTGCAACATAAACATCGGGGATTTCAATCCCGTTTATTTTAATTCTTTCATTATATCTTACAAAATGAGGTGAAGTATACAGCCCGACCTTATTTCCAAGCTCCTGCAGAATGCTTGAAAGAAAAGCAGCAGTGCTACCCTTCCCGTTTGAACCTGCTAAATGAATAACTTTTAATTGATCCTGTGGGTTCCCAATGTGATCGAGAAAATTTTTAATATTATCCAGGCCCAGTTTCATTCCGAATGTATGTAGCGCAAATAGCTTGGAAAGGGCCTGTTCGATTGTCATAAATTATATGATGCGGTTAGATCAGATATTTTGTTGATTTTTTGTTTTATACAATATTCTTCCAATTCATTCAGAATTTTTCCTGCAGCGGAAGGATCGATGAAATTAAGTGTCCCTAACTGAATAGCGGAAGCGCCGACAATCATAAATTCTATAACATCTTTCCAGTTCATTATTCCGCCGACACCTATTATGGGAATATCAACATTCCTGCTTATCTCCAAAACTTTTGCAAGTGCAATTGGTTTGATAGCAGGTCCGGATAGTCCACCGTTCACATTATGGATTTTCGGTTTTCTTGTGATAATATTAAATGATGTACCTACCAGGGTGTTAATTGCTGATACCGCATCACCTCCGCCTTCTTTTACGGCTTTAGCAAATTCAGAAATGTAGGAAACATTCGGAGACAATTTTATAATTACCGGTTTGTCTGTTACAGCTTTTACCTTTTCTGTTATCTGCCTTACTTTTGAAGCATCATTGCCGAATTGCAAACCACCTTCTTTTACATTCGGGCAGGAAACATTTATTTCAAATGCTTTGATTGTTTCCTCTTCCGTCAAAATTGTTGTACACTCTACATATTCTTCAACTGAGCTTGCCGCAATATTACATATTAACGGGACATCAAACTTTTTAAGGAAAGGAATTTTTTCTTTTAAGAATGCTTCTACGCCGACGTTTGCAAGCCCGATAGCATTTAACATTCCCGCAGGAGTTTCCACAATTCTCTGAGGAGGATTTCCCTTCCTCGGTTTAAGGCTCAATGATTTTGTAACGATTCCTCCCAGCTTGTTAAGATCGGTGAACTCAGAAATTTCGTTGCCGTATCCGACTGTACCTGAAGCAAGCAGTATTGGGTTACGAAGTTTCAGCGAACCTATATTTACTGAGAGATCAACTTTGCTCATATTACTATATCTTTTACATTGAAGATCGGGCCGTCTTTGCAAACGAGATAATAATTCTCAGGATGAACTGTAGATTCAATCGGGCAGCCCTGACAGATACCAAACCCGCACGCCATTGCACACTCTGCAGAGACTTCACATTCAATATTATTTTTTATACAGAAAGTTTTTAGTGCTGACAACATCGGGTTTGGACCGCAGCCGAATATTTTTATCCTCTTTTCATTGATGGAAGTAAATTCTTTTTCCAGAAGCTGAACGATTGTGCCTTTGAATCCTTCGGAACCGTCATCAGTGGAAACCTTAATATTTTTCATCCCGTATTTAATTATGTCGCGATGAGTCCGCCCTCCAATGAAGGTGTAAATATTCTTTTTGTTATCCAATGAACGGGAAAAATAAGGAAAGGGTGCCGCGCCTAAGCCTCCCGCAACAATTACGGCTGTATCAAAATCATCATCAAGATTAAAACCGTTACCAAGAGGACCAAGAATATCAATCAAATCCCCTTTATGCTTGCGTGATAAAAGTCTCGTTCCTTCTCCAAAAATATTGAACATCAGATAGAAGTGATCTCCCTCAACATCGCAGACACTGAAAGGCCTCCGCAATAAAGGGTACATTGACTCAGAAACGCGAATATTTAAGAATTGGCCCGGTTTTATTATATGCGAAATTTCGGGACAGAATATCTTGAGCAGGTAAATATCGTGATCCAGCTCTATTGATTTTTCTACAGGGGCTTTAGTTATAAACAATCGTAATCCTACATTAAAGTAATATTTCTAACAACCTGGTAATTTCGGGGGGTTTTGAATAATTATAATTTTTTAACCCTTTTAATTTAAGTCTTTGTTTTAATTAAATCAAAAAGGTGATACTTCGATAATAAATTTTTCTGCTTTTGAAGAATATTTTAATCTATTTCTCCCAGCGTAATCACTTCATAATAATATTTGCTTCTTATCCGGTCCATTGCAGCATACATTCTCTTCATTGATTCTCCCCTGTTGTCGAACATTGCAGTCTGATCAAAGGAGACTTTAAAATTGCTGAAACGTACGCCAATCAACCTGACTCCAATTCTCCTGGTGTGTGCTTTCCTGAAAAGAGTAACAGCTTCTTTATAAGCTTTGTGATCCTGGTTGGTAGGTTCACTTAATGTGATAGATCTTGTCAGAGTTTTAAAGTCAGTGTAGCGAAGTTTTAATGAAATTGTCGAAGCTGTAAGATTTCCTTCCCTCAGCTTGTGGCAAAGTTTACAAACCTGATGGAATATCATCTCTTCAATTTTCCTGTTGCTCAATACATCTTTACCGAAAGTAACTTCCTTTGACATCCCCTTTTGTTCTCTTTCGGAAGTAAGATATTCTGTCCCTTCTGCGTTTGCTTTGTGCCAGATGTCAACTCCGAACTTGCCGAATGCTGCAGTAAAAAAATCGAGGGGAATACTAGTAATATCTTTTATCTTGTAGATTGCAAAGGAGTGCAGCTTTGCAAGCGTTTTCTTACCAACTCCCGGGATTCTTTCAACCGGAAGATGTCCGAGAAAATCCTTCGCGGTAGACTGCGAAAGATAGATAAGACCTTCCGGCTTGCTCACATCACAGGCAATCTTTGCAGTTGATTTATTACCGGCAATGCCTATGCTGCAAGGCAGGCCGAACTTATTTTTTATCTCTTTCAGAATATAATTGCCCAACATTAATGGAGAACCATAAATTTTTTGAGTGCCTGTAAAGTCCATATAAAATTCATCGATTGAAGCCTGTTCAATTGTAGGTGCCAAACCCGTCAGGAATTTTTTTACCATATTGGAATACCTTTCATACTCGGAAAAATTTCCGTGGAGATAAATCCCTTCAGGACATAAACGGTAAGCTAGTCTTATCGGCATTGCAGAATGAAGCCCGAATTTTCTTGCTTCATAAGAACAGGCGGCGACTACCCCCCTTCCCACTTTCGGATCGCCGCCCACAATAACAGGCTTACCATTCAGTGAAGTATCCATTACTCTCTCGACCGAGATAAAAAAGGTATCGAGATCAAGATGAAAAATCAGTCTCATTAGTTCACAGCCACTTTATGTAATTCTGGAAAAAGATTCAGTTCGCGCTTAAGACTTGCATAAACTTCTTTATCGAGTAATGCATTCAGTTCAAGTGCATTGATTACAGCCTTGCCTCCCGGATGATTGTTAAAAATTATATGTATCTCATCGATCTCATTAAAATGTTCTTCGATCATCAGTTTAATTTCAGTGAGTTCTCCGAGAGTGTACTTGTAATCATACCTCGCATTCTTTTCATCGAAAGCTTGTTTTGCTTTAAAATTATTAATGTTTTTGAACCATTCGTCTCTATTTCTTCCGTGAAGTCTCAGGTACGCGCGCCTATCCGAAATAGTAACATTAAACTTGAGAGATTTTCCAATTGCCGGCTGATCGATCGAACAGAAAGTAAGTTCGTGATCGTTAAAAAGCTTTACGGCTTTTTCGTTGTTCCAGCTGTTGTGCCTTACTTCCACAACTTTTTTATAGCCGACAAATAATTCTGCAAGTTTTGAGATATAAGAGATATTTTTCTGATCCATATGAAACGAATAAGGAAACTGCAAAAGTAATGAGCCTAGTCTTTCCGAATCTTTAAGAATATCCAGGTTTTCTCTTACAGCTTTTACGTTTGAGCCATTAAAATTTCTCAGGTGAGTAAAATCCTGGTTAAGCTTCATCTCAAAAATGAAATTGTCTTTGTGAGAAACTTTATCGACCCAGCTTTTTATCGTTTCATTCCTTGCGTAACCGTAAAAAGTTGAATTAACTTCAACCGAGTTGAAGAACTCGGCATAATGGTGCAGCCAGTCGTAATGTTTTGATTGACTTTTTACATAAAATGCTCCGACCCAGTCTTTGTATGACCATCCCGCAGTACCGATGAATACTTTTCTCATAGTTACGTCTCCTTATATAAATTGTTGAATTCAATTTGTTTTAATGTATCCCTTAAAACTCCAAGTGAGCGCTGACTTAAAAGATCGATCTTCACCAACCCGACATCTTCTATTCCGTACATATCGGGCTGGGTAACAATTAAGCCGAGCCCCTTATTTTTTGCATACTCGAGTGCCGTGTAATTTGTAATCGGTTCAGGAGCAATTACAATTCCTCCGGGGTGAATGCTTAAATGTCTCGGAAAGTTCGCAAGCCTCGGCGCAATGGAAGCGATCGTGTTCCATGGTTCAGTATCAAACTTCAATGAGCGCGCTTCAGGATAAATGGAAGAAATATTCTGAATATTCCGTGCGTCTGTG
>Ga0307417_10001179_pt1 | contig 10857 bp, 9 predicted proteins | sample SalMarWE160210MG_2_FD_202514 | JGI IMG/M metagenome (GOLD analysis project Ga0307417, IMG submission 202514) | Salt marsh sediment microbial communities from the Plum Island Ecosystem LTER, Massachusetts, United States - WE1602-10 | ecosystem: Environmental > Aquatic > Marine > Intertidal zone >...
GCTGCATCAGTTTTGCCACGTTCTCGCACCCTGAGCGCTGGTTGTTTCACGGACGCAAGACGCAGACCGTGACGGTCGTGCCGCGCTTCATCATGAACACGGCCGAGAGCGCGATCGACGCCGCCAAGGCAGGGCTCGGCATCGTGCGCGTCCTTTCCTATCAGGCCGAGAAGAGCCTCAAGGAGGGATCGCTTCGCCTGATCCTCGAAGCCTTCGAGCCCGAGCCCATTCCCGTAAACCTGATTCACCGGGAAGACCGGCTGCCGCAGGCGAAGGTGCAGAGCTTCGTCGCGCTCGCGGTGCCGCAGCTGCGCAAGGCGCTCAAGGGCGTGGGGGTAGGGTGATTGCGGGTGGTCTGACAGAAGTCAGTCTGCTAGGCTTCTGACAGCAGAGCCATAGGACGCGCCGAGGCGTCATAGGCCGCCAGGTAGGCTTTTGGAGGACCAGGCAAAAACGGCGTGGTCGGTCCGCCGTCTTGGGACTGCCGCGGTGATCGCGGGTCTTGCCCTGTCGCTGGGCGGGCTGGCAGCGCGCGAAGAGTCTCCGGAAGACTCCTCTCTCGCCGAAGAAGACGCCGCGTCGGACTGGTCCGGCGACAAGCGCTACGGCCCCAATCCCAACTATCGGCTCAGCCCACAGATCGATCGCATCATCCGCGTCGCGCGGAGCCGAAAAAAGTCCGACGACGATAAGAAGAGCGGCTCATCAGGCGGCACGCAGCTCAAGTCCGCGCCGGCGCAGAAGAAGGCAGCGCCGCCTTCACGCGAGAAGGCCCCGGCGGCCAAGAAGAAGGCGACGCCCAAGAAGAAGGTGACGCCTAAGAAAAAGGTGACACCGAAGAAGAAGGTGACGACGCCGCCAGCCAAGAAGGCACCTCCGCCCAAGAAGGAAGCTCCGGTCGTCAAGAAGAAGGAGCCCGCGCCGGTCAAGAAGCAAGCGCCGCCGGTCATCAAGAAGAAGGAAGCTCCGGCCAAAAAAGAACAAGCGCCAAAGACGGGGCCGAGCGACGATCAGGTCAAGGAGAACGAGGCTTACTGCAAGGCGAACCCGACCAGTCCGAAATGCGCGGGCACCGCCGAGCAACCGCCGCCGGCGACCGATAAGATCTGCAAAGCCAATCCGAAATATCCCGGTTGCGACAAGCTCAACCAGCCGGACCTCGGCGGCGCGAAGGGCGAGGAGGAAGGCGGCGTCAGCAGCGTTTGCGAGCAGAACCCGCAATTGCCGCAATGTCAGGGCGCCGACCAGACGACTGAGCCCGGCCCCGGCCTCCGGCCCCGGACGGAGGAGCCGGGACGGCCTCCCGACGATATTGAGGGACCGCCGGACTTCACGCCGCCGCCGACACCTGCGCCGCTTCCCACAGGGCCGACGATCCAGACTGTTACCGAATGTCCAGATGGCGAGGAGATTTGGAAAGGCCAGTGCGTACCCGTGGGGGACTGCCCATCGGGGAAGATGTATCTCATCACCGACCAGCCCGACGGAGAGTGTGTTGACGCCTGCTCCGAGGGGACGCTTGAACTTGCTGATTCCGAAGGCGGGCTTGGCGTCTGCTTAGGGGTGGTGCCTTGCCATAATATTACCGGCGCCGTCTACAACGGCCAGTGCCTTGCGCAATGCCCGAACGGCATGATCACCCAAGGCGGAAACTGCCTCGATTCATGCCCCGAGGGCATGCTTGAACACGCCAATCCCTCAGGCGCGCTTGGCTGCATCGGTGCGGTGCCTTGCTACAATCAAGGCGGCCACGTCTACAACGGCCAGTGCCTTGAGCAATGCCCAAGCGGCACGATCAGCCAAGGCGGCAACTGCCTGGATGCGTGTCCCGAGGGCTTGGCCAATATCGACGGCCAGTGCGCACAATGCCCCGAGGGGCAATACGCCCACGACCAGCAATGCCGCACCCCTTTCATTTGCGGTCCGGGCCGCGTTACGATCGACGGGGAATGCAGACCGCTTGCCGAGGTCGGCGCTGATGAGTTTATCGAAGCCTGCGCCGAGGCTATCGAGAATGACGATGGCAGTTTAGCGCAGACTGTCTCATTCGGTAACGACTACGCGGGTCAGTCTCCGGAGCGCCAGTGCGAGATCATCGTCGACGGGCTCTGCTCTTGGTCGTTGCCCTCCTATACGGCCACGCTGTGCGAGAATGCCGAACCTGTCTGCGGCGCCGGCGAATATCTCGGCGCCGACGGCGGCTGCGTCAGCGCATGCCCGGAAGGACAGTATGTGGGCCAAGGCGCTCGCTGCGCGACCCAATGCGGACAGCCATACGCTGCACTCGGCAATGAATGCCTGTTTCAATGCCCGCGCGGCTACGAGTTCATTAACGGCGGCGGCGAAGGTGGGTCGGGCCAGCATCAGTGCCGCCCCAATTGCCCGCCGGGTGAAGCCTACGGCGAAGACGGACAATGTGCCAATCCTTGTCCAGAAGGACAGGTCACGCCCTACCCGCCGGGTCCGAACTACGGTCAATGCCGCCCCGCCTGTCCCGCAGGCAAGGTAAGTAACCAAGGCTACTGTCACGAGACGTGTCCGCCCGATAAGACGCCGGTAAACGGCATCTGCACCGAGCCCGATGAGCTGCCCTATGAGGAGGCCGTCGCCGCCTGCCAGGAAGGTGACACGAACTTCGCCGCCCCCGGCGGCGCTACCGTCCAGGCGGCTTGCGAGCAAGCGATCGCCGATCAATGCGCCAGCCTCGCGGATGGTGGCCAGCAGGACCGCCGCTATTGCTACGAGCAACCGGGGCCCGCTCCCAACGGCGGGAACTGCTCGAATAGCCTGGTCGAATACAACGGCGCGTGCATCAGAAACTGCCCCCGGGGGGTACAGGCCGAGGACGGCCACTGCCCGCCGCCGGGCGACGAAGGACCTCCACCTGCGGATGAGACACCGTCACCTGACGAGACTGCCCCGCCGCCGGCTGACGAGACCGCGCCACCGCCTGAGGATGACGAAGCGCCGCCGCCTGCCGAAGAGCCACCTCCGCCTGCGGAGGATGAGGCGCCGCCGGCCGACGAGCAACAACCGCCGTCCGATGAGACCGCGCCGCCGTCGGAGGATGAGACGACTCCGCCAGCAGAGGAGCCGCCTGCGGAAGAGCAGCCGCCCGCCGAGGAGCCTGCGCCTGCCGAGGAGCCTGCGCCGCCACCTGCCGAGGAGACTTCGCCTCCTGACGAAACTGCGCCCGGCGAAGAGGCACCTGCGGAAGAAGCACCGCCTGATGAAACCGCGCCACCGCCAACCGACGGAGAGGCACCACCTCCGCCCGATGGCGAGGAAGCGCCGCCGGCAGATGAGACTACGCCGCCGCCTCCGAGCGATGGTGACTACGGCAGTATCTGCGAGCAGAATCCGCAGTTCCCGCAATGCCAGGATCAGGAGGCCGACGAGGGCGCACCGCCTCCGGGCGAAGAAGCTCCACCTGCGGAGAGTCCGCCTGCGCCGCCGCCGGGTACGCCGCCGCCGCCATCAGGTGGCACACCGCCTCCAACGCCTCCTTCAACCGGCAAACCGCCCGTACCGGCGCCAGCCGAGGAGACGAAGCCCAAACCTTCGGGCCCGAAAGAGGAGGCTGAGGAGGCGGCAGAATTGCCGCTCGCCGTGGTCATTGCCATCGACGACTACGACAATGCCAAGCTCAAGGGTTCACCACAGGCCATTGCCAATGCCGCGCATCTGGTGCGCTTCCTCAAAGGTGATCTGGGGCTCGACGACACCCGCATCATCACCGGGCGCAATGCCGACCGCTCAGACTTCGAGGAGATCTTCGGCAAGCCTGCCGATACGAAGGGTGAGCTGCACGATATCCTTGAGGACACCAAAGCGTCCGAGGTCATCGTCTATTTCGCCGGCCGGGCGCAGGCGCTCGACGGTGGCAAGGACGTCTTGCTGCTGCCGTCCGACGCCGATCCCGGCAAGCCGGAGACCGGTATCCGCCTGTCGGCGCTCTATGACGCACTCGCCGCGATGCGCATTCCCAAGCTTCGCGTCTATCTCGACCCATCCTTCGTGCCGGGCGAGGAGGTGGTCGAGGTTGCCGCTGGCCCGCGGATCGGTCTCTTCGGTTTGTTCACGCCTGGCGACTGGGTCACGCTGTCTGCGGCAAGCAACGACGCCGCGGTGCCGGACGACAAGGACCGGCCGCGCAGCCGCTTCATCGAGTCCCTGGTGGCCGGCTTGCGCGGCATCGCTGACACGACAGGCGACGGCGATGGTGACGGCACGATCAGCGCCAAGGAACTCCATGAATTTACCCGGGATCAGGCCGAGGCCGCCGCCAAGCGTGGCGAAAAGGTGCCGACGCCGTCCTTCTATGGCCGTCCCGACGAGGCGCTCCGGGCCTACTGACCGGGGTTTCGCCATGTCTGCTTCTGGCACCTAGCAGACATTGATACCGACGCTGAGCATGTCCGCTCTTGGGGGTGAAGCGGACATTCGTGATCTTTGCTCTAAGGTCGGCTAGTGACCCTAAGCAGTCGTTGCGACCGCCACGCGTTGGGGCGTTGTACCGGGCCGTTTCCCCGGCGAGCTTCTTCGGGGCGCGTCTCTCCCGATGGCGCCAGATGGCAAGAAAATACAACAGCAGATGGTAAGGTCCGACACGCGTACCTCCTCCATTCCCCGGTGAGATTCGGAGGAGTCGGCCACTGAGGGCACAATTCGGATCGGCTTGCAAGAAGTCATAAAAGGAACGATACAACACGGGTCTTGACATTAGATGGAATTTGACGGCTGGCATGGCCCCCAAATAGAGACGAGGTAATGTAGCAATGTCGCAATCTCTTGATGCTGAGTCGCTTTTGGAGCGGTTTGATATTTCGCCTGAAGATCTCGCTTTGCTAAAGCGGTGTGGCGACAAGTTTGGCGTGTCCGACACGATCCAGGGCGTCATCGAAAAGTTTTACGAGTGGCTGGGCGACCAGCCCGAGTTCGCAATATTCTTCAATAGCCAAGAGACTGTCGAACGCGTCAAGAAACTCCAGAAAAATTATTGGTCGGAGTTCTTCAGCGGTATCGTGGACCAGAAATATGTCGATTACCGCGTTCGGATCGGCGAGATCCATGCGCAACGCGACATGCCCAATCTAATCTATTTCGCGGCGATGGCCAACTTCAACAAACTGTTTTCCGACGCCATCGTGTCCTGCGATTTTTCTCATGAAGAGACCAGTCGAGCGTTCTCCGCGTTCGACAAGCTCAGACTGCTGGACATGCTCGTTACGAGCGATCAGATCGCCCAGTTTGCGCGCCGGCGCGTCATCGAGAGCGGCAAGACCATGCTGGAGATGTCAACGCCGGTGACGTCGATCTGGGACGGCGTCTTGCTCTTGCCCTTGGTCGGCATTGTAGATTCGCAGCGCACGCAGGACATCATGGACAAGAGCCTGTCGCGCATCGCCGAAACACGCGCGCGCGTGTTCGTCATGGATATTAGCGGTGTGGTCACGGTCGACACCGCGGTGGCAAACAACTTCATCCGGATTACCCAGGCCACGCGGCTAATGGGTTGCGACTGCATTATCTCGGGTATTTCGCCCAACGTCGCCCGCACCTTGGTCGAGCTGGGCGCCAATGTCGGCGAAGTCCGCACCACGGCGACGCTGCGAGACGCGCTGCAGCTCGCGCTGGCGTCGATTGAGCCAACCTGGCGCGAGGGTCGACGGCGCGGGCAGGGCGACGCCTCGTCCCGCTAAGTGCGCGGTACGGTCGGAGGATCACATGGGAGATGGGCGTCTCGTCATTACCAAGCTGAACCGCGCCATGGTTGCGACCTTTGAGGGAGACGTCGACGCAAGTGAGCTCAGGGTCTTGGTTAACTCTTTGGCCGAGGCACAGGCGCGGCAGAACGTCGACAGTGTCGTGATGGAGGTGTCGGCCTGCGAGGTGATGGACCTCGATGAGTTTGCCGAGCTGCAAAAGGCTGTTCGAACGGTCGAATGGCTTGGCCTGCGGTGTGTCGTGGCCGGATTGAGGCCGGGCATCGTCGCCTATATCGTTTCGAGCGGGGTCGAACTGGGAACGTTGCGCGCGGCGTTGGACTTAGAGCTCGCGCTGGAGCAGCTGAGCGATGATGGCGACGACCAAGAGCCGGAACAAGAAGATGAACCAGAAAGAGACGATGAGTCTGAACTCGAACCGGACGGTCTTAGGTCGCTTTGATATTCAGGCGGAGGCCGATCTGCACATTGCCGTGCTGCACGTTCAACGAAACAAGCGTCTCGCGGAGTCATTTGGAGCGACAGAAATCGCGATGCTCGCGACCGTGGCGTCCGAGCTTGGGCGCAACATCTTGAAGTACGGCCACGCCAGTGGCCACCTGCTCGTGACCTGGATAGACAACATGCCGAACCATGGGGATGGCGTCGAAATCAAAGCCGTCGATCGCGGACCCGGCTTCATCGACAAGCAGAGGGCAATGTCCGATCATTATTCCACGTCGGGAACACTCGGCCTCGGCCTTCCGGGCGTTGCGCGCATCATGAATGCACTTGAGATCGAATCCGAGCTTGGAGCAGGGGCCGTGGTAACGGCGACAATGTGGGTCCACCGGCATGACCGGAAGCGTTGAGTTGGGCGAATACGTGCGCCCTCACGAAGGTGAGACATTGTCGGGGGACGTCGTGCTCACGCAGCATGAGGACGCCGGCGTGCTCGTTGCGGTCATAGACGTACTTGGACACGGACCGGAAGCGAACGAGGTTGGCGTTCGCCTCCGCAGCGCACTGTCGCATTGGGTGCATGCTGCGGCCAGTCCGCAGCCCGAGGGGGTGATGGCGTTGCTCCATGAAACGGCTCAAGGCACCCGAGGCGCAGTTGCCGCCGTTGCCTGGCTCGACGCGGCTTCACTCGAGGGCTGGGTCGCCGGTGTTGGAAACGTCGGGTGCCGAATATTCGGAGCAGCTACAAAGTCCGTGGAATTTGGTGATGGCGTGCTCGGCCAAAGAGTGCGTTCTCCCCGGCCTCAAGCTCTGAGTCTCAAGCCCGCGGACGTGCTCGTGCTGTTTTCCGATGGCGTGGTAAGCCGGTTCGGACTGGAGAACTATCCGAGCCTCGGCCTCGATCCGGCGTCCACGATCGCTCTCAATGTGGTGAGGAGATTCGGCAAGTCGTTGGACGACGCATCTTGCGCGGTAATACGATGCAAATGACTGAGATTGGGACACTTTCGGTCAAGGGAGACGTCGCGGTTCTGGCGATGCGGCGGAAGCTGTTCGCCATCGCAAGCGCGCTCGGCATAGGTCATGTCCGTTGTGTGCGCCTCGCGTCCGCCGTTTCGGATCATGCGAAGGCATTGGTGAGGACGGGGCCGGTCGAGATAAACGTCGAGCTTGGCGGCTCGGGAGCGGCCGGGGAAATCCATATAGAAGTGCTGGGTGAGGGGCAGAGCGATAGCCGATTTCTCAGTATGGGGTTCGAGCGTGTCGAGGCTTTCGAGAAAAGCGATCGTCATGGTTGGCGGGGCTACTGCCGTACGGGGATGGAATCCGAACTTCAGGAGTCAAAGCTCAGCGAATGCCGAGCGATCATCGCCAAACAAAGCGTCGACGAATTGATCGAGGCTCTCAAGGTCAGCAATGAGGAATCCCAGGCCGCCAAGGAGGTCGCCGAAGATGCAACGCGGCTCAAGTCGGATTTTCTCGCCAACATGAGCCACGAGATCCGCACGCCGATGAATGCCATCATCGGACTGTCGCAGATTGCGTTGAAGACGGATCTGCCGCCGCGGCAGCGCGATCACCTGGTCAAGATCAAGAACTCGGGGCAACATCTGCTCGGGATCATCAATGACATCCTGGATTTTTCGAAAGTCGAGGCGGGGAAGCTCTCGATCGAGAAAATTCCCTTTGAGCTCGATAGCGTTCTCGAGAACGTCGTCAATCTGGTCTCGGAGAAGGCCGCCGCAAAGCAGATCGAGCTGATTTTCAATGTCGATCCTTCGCTATCGACGGGCCTCGAGGGCGACCCGCTGAGGTTGGGACAGGTCCTGATCAACTTCTGCAACAATGCGGTGAAATTCACGGACGACGGCGAGATCGTGGTCCGGGCGAAGGTCTTGGAGGACCACGCGGACGATCTGCTCGTCGAATTCTCCGTCACCGATACTGGAATTGGCCTGTCCGAGGCGCAGATGTCTCGTCTCTTCCAGGCCTTTGAACAGGCAGACACATCGACGACTAGGAAATATGGCGGAACAGGCCTCGGACTGGCGATCTCCAAGAAGCTGGCCGAGGCGATGGGTGGCCGGATCGGTGCGACGAGCGAGTTGGGTCAAGGCAGTACGTTCTGGTTCACCGCACGCCTGCGCAAGGTTGCGGCGCGGCGGCGGATGTTGCGCGGGGGACTTGAAGGACGGCGCGCATTGGTCATCGACGATAATTCGTCAGCGCGAACGGTGCTCTCGAGCCTTTTGGACGGCATGTCGATGACGTCCGACGAAGCCCCTTCCGGCCAGGACGGCATTGAGATGGTTGTCCAGGCCGCCGGGAGGCGTGAGCCGTACGATGTCGTATACATAGACTGGCAGATGCCGACGCTGGATGGCATCGAGACCTCCAAGCGGATCATGGCGTTGAAAAACATTCAGACGCCGCGCCTTGTCATCGTCACAGCCTACGGACGAGAGGAAGTTATCAAGACCGCCGTAGGGGCTGGCGTGGATAGCGTCCTCGTAAAGCCTGTCACATCTTCCACGCTGCTGGACACGACTCTGACCCTCCTTAGGGTGGACGAACAGGGTGGCGAAATCGAGGAAAGCCAGACGGTAGCGCATTTCGACGTCTCTCGCCTGCGCGGCGCTCGCGTGCTTTTGGTCGAGGACAACGAAATCAATCAAGAAGTCGCTCTTGGCCAACTCGAGGATGCTGAAGTGGAGGTCGATTTGGCCGACAACGGTCAGATCGCGGTGAACATGGTTCGTTCGAAGGACTACGACATCGTCCTCATGGACATGCAGATGCCGGTCATGGATGGAATCGAAGCAACTCGGATTATCAGGGCGGACGCTCGCTTCACTGAACTGCCCATCGTTGCCATGACCGCCAATGCCATGGCAGTCGATCGAGACAGGTGTCTCGAGGCGGGCATGAATGATCATATCGCGAAACCCATTGATCCAGATCAGCTGTTCGGCGCGCTGATACGTTGGATCGGGCAGACATAGACAAGAGTGCGGGGGGCGACCAATGGGCTTAGATTGCGGAGTGCTTGACGGCGCAGGCTTCGATAGCGCGGCCGGGCTGAAGATCATGGGTGGTAAGGCCGATCGTTACGCCAAACTCCTGCAAAAATTCGCCGATCGCGAGTCTGGCCTCGTGGGCGATATTAGAGCGGCGCTCGAGGCCGGCGATACCCCTACGGCAGAACGGGCGGCTCACTCGCTCAAGGGATCCGCAAGTACGCTTGGCGCCAATCAACTTGCTGAATGCGCGGCCAAGGTTGAAGCCGCGATAAAGTCAGGTCAGGATGTCGACGAAGCGCTGGAAAGCCTGTCAGACTCTTTGCGGAACACCATCTCGGCAATTCAGACTGCCGTCACCGAGTAATGTCCAACGGCAAAAAGTTCATACTGATCGTCGATGACACACCTACCAATATCACGGTCGTGTCGGGCATTTTAAAGGATCAGTATCGCACCAAGATCGCCACGAATGGCGAGAAGGCACTTTCCCTCGCCGCAAGTGAGGAGAAGCCTGATCTCATCTTGCTCGATGTGATGATGCCGGGCATGGACGGGTATGAAGTGTGCCGCCGGCTCAAAGAAAGCCCTGGGACAGTCGATATTCCCGTGATCTTTCTCACCGCGAAGACCGAGTCCGGCGATGAGGAGGAGGGCTTCGACGTCGGTGCCGTTGACTACATCCATAAGCCATTTTCGGCGCCTATCATTCTCGCCAGAGTAAGAACGCAACTCGCCTTAAGAGATGCGCTGAATGATGCTCAGGTGGCGCAGGCAGAAGCCGATCGGCTGCTGCACGTCTTGCTGCCGAGGAAGGTGGCGGATGAGATTCGCAGTTTTGGAGCCTTGATCCCTCAGCGCCACGAGAATGTCGCGGTCTTGTTCTGCGACGTAACAAATTTCACCGCACATTGCGACAAGCATGAGCCAGAGGACGTGATATCCAGGCTCGATGCGCTATTCGTAATGTTCGAGCGCGTGACCGCGAAGCACGGGCTGGAGAAGATAAAAACAATTGGCGACGGATTCCTGGCGGTCGCTGGCCTCTTGCGTGAGGTAGAGGATCCCCTTGGCGCAGCCGTCCGGTGCGGTTTGGAGATGGTCTCGACTTTGGTTGACGCCCAACTGGGCTGGGAGGTGCGTGTTGGCATTCATGCGGGACCTGTGGTGGCTGGCGTTGTTGGCCAGGAGCGCTACCAGTTCGACATCTGGGGTGACACCGTCAACATGGCCGCACGCATGATGGGCGTAGTCACGCCCGGAGGCGTTGCCGTGACAAAGGAAATCTGGGAGCGGGTCAAATCCGACTTCGACGGTGAGCCGGTCGGCGTGCTTGAGATCAAGGGGAAAGGCAAGATATCTGTTTTTAGCTTAGGGCCGTCGAAGGCCTGATTGAGGGCATCAATGTACCTTCTGAAAGTGCTAGCGAGCCAGCCGGACCTCCGCTTCTGGCACCAAGTTGGCGGCTTAGTCCCTAAGGCACAGCCGCAAAGGACTGTGCCATGCGCGGCTCTATTGTCGGTCTTGTCGTCATAGCGATCATCGCGCTAATGCTGATTTACACTTATAGGCCCGATCTAATCGAGTCATGGACGCACTGGCTGCTCTTCACCCGCTAACCGGCGGCCTACGCCAAGCCCGTAACCAGCGCCTTGGCATCTTCCCAGCGTTGA
>Ga0307417_10001181_pt1 | contig 10845 bp, 12 predicted proteins | sample SalMarWE160210MG_2_FD_202514 | JGI IMG/M metagenome (GOLD analysis project Ga0307417, IMG submission 202514) | Salt marsh sediment microbial communities from the Plum Island Ecosystem LTER, Massachusetts, United States - WE1602-10 | ecosystem: Environmental > Aquatic > Marine > Intertidal zone...
GGCCGCCTCACACCAGGCCCGGAGAGACTCGAGGTCGCGCCGGTAGTTCTTGCAGGTCTCGCCGGACAGCCGGCGCTCGAACTCGAGATGGCGGATGAATCGGTCGATCCACGCCTTCTCCGTATCGTCCACAGGACGTGCCCCGCGCGTCAGTACCGCTTCAGGGCGCCGGCTACCAGATCGCCGACGCGGGACAGGTAATCGATGCTCATCCCGGGATGGAAGCGATCCGCGTCGTGGCTGCCGATCGCGAGAAAGCCGATGGCGGATTTGTTGCCGAGCGGGACCAATGCCAACGAGCCGATTTCGTCTGCGTCGCCGTGGAAAAGGAAGATCCGCTGCGAGTCGCGCGCCTGGCCGCAGCGCGGCCCGTTACCCTTCAGGAAAGTCTCGAAAGGCTGTAACGTCGCGTCGTCGCGTTCGATGACGCGGAAGAACCGGCCCGGCGTGATATCGCCGAACAACGACGGATCGCCGAACAGGACGAGTACCGCGTGATCGGCGCCGAAACTGCTGCGCATGGCTTGTTCGACGGCAGCGACGGTCGTCGGGAGGTCACGCGCCCCCAGCAATTCCAGGGTCATCAGGTGGATCTTCTCCGAGAGCGAGTCGTTCGCCCTCGCGACCTCGATGAGTTCCTTCAGCTGGCGCTGCAGCTTGAGTTCCTTCTGCCGGAGCAGGGAGACTTGCCGCTCGACCAGCGACACGGCACCGCCCGTTCCGTGCGGGATGTGCAGCGAATTCAGCAACGCGCCGTGACGCTCGAAGAAATCGGGATTGGCCTCGAGATAGTCGCTGACCACCCGTTCGGATATCTCCTCTTCGACGAGTTCCGGTTTGCGTTGTGTGCTCATAGTTCGACCGTTCCTTCACTGATCAACTCGGCATTGCCGGTCAGCCACACCGGCTCCGAACCACCCTGCCAGCTTACCACGAGTGGCCCGCCCGGCAGGTGTACCGTCACAGAGTCGTCGAGTGCACCGGCGCGTCGACCGGTGACTGCGGCGGCACAGGCACCCGTTCCGCAGGCCAGCGTCTCGCCGACGCCACGTTCGTAGACGCGAAGATCGATGTTGCCACGGTCGCGGACGTGCATGAAACCGACGTTGACACCCGCCGGGAAGCGGCCATGGCGGCCGAGCGCCTGGCCGAGCCGTGCGACGTCGGCGCGTGGCACGTCGTCAACCGTGAGTATGCAATGCGGATTGCCCATCGACAGGACGGAAGTGACGAGCGTCTCGCCATCGACGGCGATCTCGTAGCGTTCGCTTTCCTCGCTCGCAACGAACGGGATCCGTGCCGGGTCGAAGACGGGTGTGCCCATGTTGACCGTGACGGAACCGTCGTCGAGGACGTGCACCTCGATCAGGCCTGCGATGCTGCCGAGCTTCAGATCACGCTTTCCGCCAGGCTCCGCCGCCAGCATGGCCGCGACGCATCGCACGCCGTTGCCGCACTGTTCCACCTCGCCGCCATCGGCGTTGAATACGCGGTAACTGGCGTCCATCGAGGCGTCGCGAGCCGGCCCGACCCACATCAACTGGTCGAATCCCGGGCCCGTGGCGGCATCACCGAGTCGTCTCAGCGTGGCGGGATCGGGCGGAGGAAGGTCATCCCCGCGTCGATCCACGACGACGATCCGGTTGCCGGCACCGTGCATTTTCAGGAAGGGCACCTGCATGCGGCGGAGTTTATCAGTGCCCCGATGCCGGTCGGAAAGACGCATTGCAGGCTGCGCGACCCGGAATGGACTTTTTATGGCCGCCTCTGTAGCTTTACATAAACACAAAGAAAGGCCGTGTGCCCCGTCAATGCGGGCGACCGGCAGTATGCTCGAGGAGAATCCATGCGGCACATAATGGTATTGAATGCCAAGGGCGGCTGCGGAAAGAGCACCCTGGCGACCAACATCGCATCCTATTTTGCCAACGAGGGTGCCAGCGTCGCCCTTGCCGACTACGATCCCCAGCGATCCAGCCTGGACTGGGTGGCGCGTAGGCCTGCGAACCGGCCCGAAATCGTCGGTATAGCGGCTTTCGAGGACGGCCTGAAACACGTACCCCGCAGCTCCGATATCGTGGTCAGCGACGCACCCGCCCGCTCGCACGGCACCGAGCTGACCGACCTCGTCAGGCACGCCGAGACCATCGTCGTGCCCGTGCTGCCCTCGACGATCGACATGCAGGCGACGACCGCGTTCCTCCAGGAATTGCGGAGCGTGGGCAGGGTCGACCGCAAGGAAGTGCGCATCGGCGCGATCGCCAATCGCGTGCGGGATTACACCCTGATCTTCGACGAACTCGACGAGTACCTGACGAAGGCCCGCGTCCCCTACATCGCCGCGCTGCGCGAGGCTCAGAACTACGTCCGCGCCTACACCCGCGGCCTCGGCATCCACGAACTGCCCGAGTACCTGGCCTGGCCGGACTGGGACGATTGGGACCCGCTCGTCAGCTGGCTGAGAAGCAAGCGCAGCCAACCTTAACGGCGGTCGGAGCGCAGGCGCGGCAGCGTGAGCGACGGGCTGTCGGCGACCATGCCCAGGCCGTCGCGGAAGGCCTCGGCCGCGGCGTCGGTCTCGCCGAGACGATTCAGCAGGCGGCCGTATTCCTGGTAGGCCTCGGGGCTCGGCCTGAGGCTGATGACGGTCTCGAGATAGCTGCGCGCCTTGCCCCATAGCTCGTTGCGCAGGCACAGCCGCGCGGCGGCGAGCAGGAGATCGGGGTCCTCGCCGTGCGCCGACAGCCAGCCCTCGGCGCGCTTGAGCTGGGCGGTGATGTCGGGGCCTTCGACCAGCCCGTAAAGGCGCGCGAGCGGGCCGCGCCACTCGGATCTGAGTGCCGCGGCAAGTTCCTTCTCGGCTCTGGCATTCTCGCCCGTGCGCATCAGCGCGCTGTAGTACGCGTCGAGCAGCGTGAGATTCCTGCGCAGGTTCTTGTCGAGGCTCTTGAACTCGCGTGCCACGGCTTCGCCGTCCGCGGCGCGCTTGAAATTCTCTGCGTGTACGCGGATCGACCATTCCTCCAGTGTCTCGCGCTTGATCCGCCTCTGCTTCTGCAGGCGGGGCAGGAGTTTGGCGAGCTGGTCCCAGTCCCGCAGCCGGTAATAGAGCCGCCCGAGCAGGGCCAGGGCATGACTGTGATCGGGGGAGTTCTCCTCGATCCTGCGCAGCGTCGCGAGCGCCTGTTCGTACTGTTCGCGGTCGAGCTGCAATTCCGCCTGCGTCAGCAGCACGGCATTGGCTGCCTCCGGAGTCTGTTCGTAGGCGAGTTTCAGCCATTCGTCGCGCCGCTCGTCCTTGCCCTGAAGATGTGCGGCGCGCGCGGCCTGCAGGTAGTTGAACAGCGGGGCATCGCTGCTGCCCGCTGCGCGGGCGAGCAGCTTCTCGCCGCGTGCGAAATTGCCTTCGGCGACTTCGATCATGCCTTGCGTGAGTTTCTGGCCTGCCCGTCCCGCGCGGTACCGGCCGGCGGCCTCACCCAGGCGCCGCGGCGCCTGCAGGATGCGCCGGAGCAACCAGATCGCGCCCAACAAAAAGAGCAGCAGCAGGAAGAGCACAGGCACCGAGGTCTCGATGGTGTAGCCGCGGAACTGCATCGCGACATAGCCGGGGTCGGGGAGCAGGAAATTCGCGCCGATGGCACTCACAATGAGTACGGCAGCGACGACCACGGCGAACTTCATTGTGCGGGCTCGGAGGCGGCCCGGTGTGATCTCAGCAGGCGCAGCGATTCGGAGATGTCCGGAGGCGTCGACACCTTCACGCCGTCACGGATCTCCTTGATGGTCTCGACCGCGCTTTCCACCTGCGTGTTGCCGGACTCGAAATATTTGTCCAGCCATGTTGTCGCATCGTCGAGACTCTGCCGGAACACGGCCTGTTCGCCGCGCAGGAGCGCGAGGCGGGCGACCTCCAGTTTGAGCGTCAGATTCGTGCGCAGGAAGTATTCGGCGTCCGGTGTCAGCAGCGGCATCGAGCCCTCGCCGGGTTTGGATATCTTGACCAGCCCCGAGGCGGCCTGTTTGACCGAGGCCCAGGCCCGCGCGAACGCCCCGGCGTCCGGTTCCGGCTCGGGGCCGGATTTCGTCTCGTCGGTACGGGCGGTCTTCAACGGCAGGGTCTCGACGACCCGGGCGAGACTCGCCAACGTCAACGTTACGCCCTCGACGTCGGGCTTCTCCATCGCATCGAGCGCTGCCAGTTCGTCCGCGATCGCCTGGCGTACATCGATCATGGACGGGTCGGCGAGCTGGGCGAGCCGATCGTCGGCTGTCTTCAGCGCCAGCGTCGCGAGGCCGGGGTCGGAGGCGAGCTGCAACTCGGCGTTCGCGATCTGCAGATAATGCTCGGCCTCGGCGACGAGCCAGCTCGTGCGTGCGCCGGCCGATGCGCCCTGTAAGGCCGACACGTCGCTCTCGAGATTGCCGAGCCGCGGTAACAGCGAATCCAGCAGTTGCTTTCGGTCGGCGAGTTGTTGCTCCAGGGTCGCCAGCTTTTCGGCCATGCGCGCATCGTCGTCGGCGAGTCCTGCGATGGTCGATTCGAGATTCTCGACCGACTTGCCGGAGGAGGCGATCCGGCTGTCCAGATCGGCGATGGACTCGGCGCTGTGTGTGACCGCGCGCCGCTGCCGCCAGTCGTCGATGGCGAAGTAGCCGGCCGCGGCCAATGCGACGAGCGAGAGAAAGAGCGCGAGCCACGCGATACCGGCACGCGAGCGGGCGGGCCGGGCGGCGGCAACCTGCTCCGGTGCCGCTTCCTTCCCGGCGTCAGCCGCGGCCTCGCCGCTTGCGGTATTCTGCTCTTCGTCGTTGCCGTTCATCGGGACTTGTCGGGTGTGTGGCGCACTATCGCGTGGACCATGTCGGCAGCTCCCGTTCCATTTGCCAGCGCCACCGGCATATCGGGGTACAGCGCCAGCGCCTCTTTTAACACACGTGCCGCGGGAGTCACCAGTGGCGTCAGCGCGAGGCGCGCCTCGCACCAGTTGCTCAGCAACGCGACGAGATTGGTCAGCGATTCGACGCTCATGACCGTCACGACGTCTATCTTGCCCGCACGCCAGCTTGCCTCGAGATCGGCGACGACGGCCGGCGCATAGTCGGGCTTGCGGCGATCGTAGACTGGAAGATATTCGACACGTGCGCCGCGCGCCGTCAGCGTCTCGGCGATGAGTTCCCGGCCCTGCCGGCCACGCAGGATCCGGACCACGGCGCCGTCGACGTCCGAGAGGGCCGGTTCAGAGAGCAGATGCTCGCTGTCGAATCCCTTCTCCGGCCGGATGTCCACGCTGCGGCCCGCGGCCTCTATTGCCGCCGCCGTCGCGGGGCCGATGGCCGCGATCCTGGCCGAGCCGGCATGCTCGAGCCCGTAGCGCACGGCATTGGCGCTTACGAAGATCGCGATGTCGGGGTCCCGCAGCCCGCTGCGCTCCCGGGCGATTTCCGCCGGGTCGAGCGGCAGGATCTCGATCGTGGGGAACAACACGACCGATCCGCCTTCGGCTTCGATCGCGTTGACGAGATCCCCTGCTCGCTCGGGTGGACGCGTGACGAGTACGCCGACGTCCGCGAGTGGACCCTCAGCCATCGGCCGCCTCCAGGGCGGCGAGGATATCGCCGGCCCCGCGCCCGAGGAGCTGCTCCGCCAGCCGTTCGCCGAGGCGCTCGGAATCGCCGATATCGTCTGCGTCACCGGCGAGCCGGGCACGGACCGATCGGCTCCCGTCCGGCATCGCGACGAGCCCGTTGATGGACATCTCCGAATCGCGGATCACCGCGAGTGTGGCTACCGGAGACTGACAATTCGCCTCGAGTGTCCGCGCGACCGCGCGTTCCGCGGCCGTCGTCCGGGCCGCAGACTCGTCGTGGAGCCGGACGAGTATCGCCCGCAGGCGCTCGTCGGATGCGAGACACTCGATACCGATGACGCCCTGGGCGGCGGCGGGCAACATCTCGTCCGCCGAGAATTGCTGGCTGATCCTTGTCTGCAGGCCGAGCCGCTCGAGGCCGGCAGCGGCGAGCACGATCGCATCGAATTCGCCGGCGTCGAGCTTCGCGAGTCGCGTGTTGACGTTGCCGCGCAGGGGCCCGATCGTGATGTCGGGTCGCAGGAGTCGTATCTGCGCCTGACGTCGGAGGCTGGACGTGCCGACGCGGGCACCTACTGCGAGCGCGCCGAGCGTCATGCCGTCGCCGGCAACGAGTGCATCGGCACAATTCGCCCGCGCGAGCGTCGCCGCGATGCAGAAACCGTCCGGCATCTCCGTGGGCACATCCTTCATCGAATGGACGGCGATGTCGGCGTCGCCCGCCCGCATCGCGAGTTCGAGTTCCTTGATGAACAATCCCTTGCCGCCGATTTTCTGCAGGCTGCGATCGAGGATCTCGTCGCCGCGCGTCGAGAGTGGCACGAGCTCCACGGCGCTGACGCCCCCGAGCCGGCGCAGCTCTGCCGCGACGTGTTCGGCCTGCCAGAGCGCCAGCGCGCTCCTGCGTGTGGCGATCCGGATCTTCATCCGGTCCCGTCCCGTTTCAGCCGCCGGCGCACGTCCGCCAGATGACGGCGGCTGATGACGAGCTCGTCGCCGGCCTCGGCGTCGGCCGTGGCGTCGCGGAGCACGACACGGGTCTTCCCGTCGGGCAGTTTCTCGAGCCGCTCGATGGCATCGATGCGGACGAGGGCCGCCCTGTGGATGCGGACGAAGTCTTCGGCGAACTCCTCCTCCAGCGACTTCAGCGAGTCGTCGATGAGATCTTCGCCGCGTTCGTGATGGACGCAGACGTACTTGAGGTCCGCGCCGAAATAACGGACGTCGGTCAATGGGATCAACCGCAGTTCGCCGTGGGCCACGGCGCAGACGTGTTGCCGCCGTGCCGATGCCCCGGACGCCGATTCGAGTTCCGTGAGAACGCGCCGCGACAGGCGTTCCGCATGTGCGAGAGCTCCCTCGAGCCGCTCGCGCCGCACCGGCTTCAGGACGTAGCCGATGGCGCGCGCGTCGAATGCCTCGATGGCGTACTCGTTGTACGCGGTCGTGAAGACGACCGCCGGTGGTTCTTCCAGCGTGTTCAGGTGATGCGCCGTCTCGATCCCGCCGAGACCGGGCATCCGGATGTCGAGTAGCACGACGTCGGGTTCGAGTTCGGAGACGAGTGACAACGCCTGCTCGCCGGTTGCCGCCTCACCGACGACCACGTGCTTGCCCGACTCGTCGACGAGCTGTCGCAGGCGGTCCCGCGCCGGCTTCTCGTCGTCGACGATCAGCACCTTCACGCCACCCTCTCGTCGCAAGGGAAGCGAAGCCGGACGCAGTAGCTCGAATCCTCGTCCTCCACCGCGACCGTCGCGCGGTTGCCATAAGCGAGTTCGAAGCGCTGACGAATGTTGGCGAGAGCCATCTTGTTGCCGACGGTCGTGCGGCCTTCACCGTCGGCAACGGGATTCGACATCGTGATCTCGATGTCGTCGCCGTTGCGCTTGCCGGCGACGACGACGTCACCGCCTTCGGGCAGCAACTCGATGCCGTGGTAGATCGCGTTCTCGAGCAGGGGCTGGATCGTCAGGCTCGGGATCAGTGCGCGCATCGGCAGATCCTTCACGTCCCAGCGCACTCGCAGCCGATCGCCGAGGCGGAGCTTCTCGATGCGCTGGTAGATCGCCGCCACCTCGAGTTCCTGTTTCAGCGTGCTCCGATCGCCGGAGGCGCCGAGATTTGCACGCAGGAGGTCGGACAGGTCCTCGACCGCTTCTTCCGCCTGTTTTGGGTCGCTGCGCGTCAGCGACGCGATCGTATTCATGCTGTTGAACAGGAAGTGCGGGCGTATGAGGGCCTGCAGGGCGCTGATGCGTGCCTGTGCCTCGAGTACGATGCTTCGGCGCCACTCGCTGGACACATACAGGTAGCGCATCGCCAGCCCGATCAGGATCGAGCTGATGGCGAAGGTCCGCATGAGGAACTGCCTGTGCGTGTCGGTGACGGTAATGAAATCCGGGAACCACCACGACAGGTGATAGGAGAATTCCGCGAGGACCAGACAGAGCAACTCGAGCACGATGAAGCTCACGACGAAGGCACGCGTTTTGCCGGCGCTCTCCAGCTGGCCGCGGAACAGGCACATGACGGTCGACGCCAGCAGCGCGAGCCAGAGGATGAACAGGGAATTCTTTCCGAGCCGGACCAGGAACGGACCGGGAGAGTCATGGGCGGCCAGCGTCAGCAGTATCGCCACGAGTTCGGCGATCAGCACCACGATGAATACCGTAGCGGCGGCGCAGAAGTCGGGGAGATAGGCCTGCGTTGCCCTGTTCTCGGACTCCGCTGTCGAGCTCAAGCCGCGTGCTCCATGAGAATGGTGCACCGATTGTACCTGCTGGACTCCGCCATCCCCATCGGGGACAAAGGGGCGGAGGAAGGATCAGCTTCCGCAGTACTTCTCGACCTGTTCCTGGGCCTTCTGCCTGGCGGCCATGGTCGCGGACTCGTCGAGATACTTGCGCTCGCCATTCGCATCCTGGGTATACAGGCGCTGCGAGCGCAGGAACGACTCGAGCCGGTCACGGTACATCTGACATTTCTCTGCGCGCTTGGCCGGGTCGGCGTCGGGGTCCTCTTCCCTGGTCGACTCGGCAGCCGCCGCCGCATCCGCTGCCGCCTTGGCTCTGTCGGCGCGGGCTTCCCGGGCCGCCTCGACGCGCGCCTGGACGGCGGCGCTGTCGGTGTTCCTCGACAGGATGTCCACGTGCTGTACGTCCTCGCCGCCTGCGGGGAGGCGATCCTCGTAGTGCACGTTGCCCTGCTCGTCGGTCCATTTGTAGATCTCGCCGGCCATGCTCGCGCCTGCCGCGATCAGGGCCGCCGTGGAGGCTGCGAGGATCCACCTGTCGAGTCTCATTTGAAGGAATTCCTGCAGGACGTGGGGTCGCTGGGCATTAAACCACGCATGGGCCGGCATTGTTGTGACATTTGTCACAGGCACTTCTGAGCAATCCGTCCGTGCCCGCCCGCGGCCACAAGAAAGCGGGCCCGAAGGCCCGCCAGTGCTTGCTTGATGGGGGGATTAACCAAGCATGAGCAAATGTCCGGGGGTCCGCGGCCCCCCGCGCCGCGTCACTCCGCGGGTTTGAACTCGGGATAGGCCTCGAGTCCGCACTCGCCGAGATCCACGCCTTCGTATTCTTCTTCTTCGGAGACCCGGATACCCATGATCTTCTTGATGACGAACCAGACGACGAAACTCGTCACAAATACCCAGACGAAAATGGAAGCCAACCCGATCAACTGCCATTTCAGCGAAGCCTCTGGATTCGTGATCGCCACCGCGATCAGGCCCCACATGCCGCAGACGCCGTGCACCGAGATGGCGCCGACCGGATCGTCGATGCGGGCCTTGTCGAGCAGCACGATCGAGGCGACGACGAGCAGTCCGCCGATCGCACCGACGATGGTTGCGGTCAAAGGTTCCGGCGCGAGCGGCTCGGCCGTGATTGCGACGAGGCCGGCGAGCGCACCGTTCAGGGCCATCGTCAGGTCCGCCTTGCCGAACCAGACCCGGGCCAGCACCAGAGCCGCCACCAGTCCGCCGGCCGCCGCCATGTTCGTGTTGACGAACACGAGGGATACGGCGTTGGCTTCGGAAACGTTGGAGACGATCAACTCCGAGCCGCCGTTGAAACCGAACCAGCCGAGCCAGAGGATCATCGTGCCGAGCGCGGCCAGCGGCAGGTTGCAGCCGGGAATCGGGTTGATCTGCTTGCCGGGGCCGTACTTGCCCTTGCGTGCACCGAGCAGCAGCACCCCGGCGAGCGCCGCCGCGCCGCCGCACAGGTGCACGACACCGGAGCCCGCGAAATCGAGGAAGCCGACCGTGCCGTCACCGACGTTCAGCCAGCCGTTGCCCCATTTCCAGAAGCCCTGCACCGGGTAGATGAAGCCGGTCAGGACCGCAGCGAAGAGCAGGAACGCCCACAGCTTCATTCGCTCGGCGACGGCGCCGGAGACCACAGACATCGCGGTGGCACAGAACACGACCTGGAAGAAGAAGTCCGACAGGTTCGAGTAATACACGTCGCCGCCACTGGCCAGTACCTGTTCGGCCGTGTTGTCGCTGGAGGTCAGAAGGCCGCTGCCGATGCTGGCGAGGCTCTGGAACATGCCGCCCTCGAAGGCGCCCGGATACATGATCGCGTAGCCGCAGAGCATGTACATGATGCACGCGATCGCGTAGAGGGCGACGTTCTTCAGCAGGATCTCGGCCGTGTTCTTCGCACGGACGAGGCCCGATTCCAGCATCGTAAAGCCGGCGGCCATCCACATGACCAGCGCGCCCGTGACGAGGAAGTAGAAGGTGTCGAGGGCATAGGCCAGTTCGGTGACCTTCCCGGAAAGAGCTGTGATTTCATCCACGATTGAATTCCTCCGATGCTTCGTGGGTGTCAGACGGCTTCGCTGCCGGTCTCGCCGGTGCGAATGCGGATGGCTTCCGTCAGGTCGGAAACGAAAATCTTGCCGTCGCCAATCTTGCCGGTGCGGGCGGTGTTGGCGATCGCCTCGACAACCTGGTCGGCGACCGAATCGTCGACGGCCAGTTCGATCTTCGCCTTCGGCAGGAAATCGACCACGTATTCGGCGCCGCGATAGAGCTCGGTATGGCCCCGCTGGCGGCCGAAGCCTTTGACCTCGGTGACGGTGATGCCCTGGATGCCGATGTCGGCGACGGCCTGGCGGACGTCATCGAGCTTGAACGGCTTGATGATCGCAGTGATCATTTTCATGACGCTATTTCCCCTGAGACAGGAATCCGGGGCGGCGGCGGCCGCCCCGTTTCGTTGATTTACTTGAGATC
>Ga0307417_10001182_pt1 | contig 10844 bp, 12 predicted proteins | sample SalMarWE160210MG_2_FD_202514 | JGI IMG/M metagenome (GOLD analysis project Ga0307417, IMG submission 202514) | Salt marsh sediment microbial communities from the Plum Island Ecosystem LTER, Massachusetts, United States - WE1602-10 | ecosystem: Environmental > Aquatic > Marine > Intertidal zone...
CGCTGATCCGGGTTGAAGGTTACGAACTGCAGCGCGATCGGCAGGCGGCGTTCCAGCCCGAATTGTGCACCGAACAGCGTCTTGATCGCCTCGTTGAAATTGATGCAGCAGGCTTGCAGCTTCGCGCTCACGGCATCGTCAATGCGGCTCGTCGAGCGGTGCTCAATCTCGTGCCGCAGTTCCAGCAGGAATTCGAGATTCTGCTTCACCCCTCTCTCAAGCGGGCACCGGTTCACGCGCAGGCAGCGCCCCAACTCCCAGTATTTGTCAGCGCCGTTCTCCGTTTGCTGGACCTGTCTCACGCGGCCGACTGTGCGGTAATAGCGGTAATCGACACCCTCCCGCTTGAAATAGGCGTGCAGCAGGTAGGTCCACGCGATGATCGCCGAGACGATGAACAGTTCCGCACGGAAATGCAGCCCTGCGCCGTTGAAACTGTGAACGGCGGCGATCATCGCCTCGCGCGCCTTGATCAGAAGTTCGTCGCCCTGAACGCTCAGGCCCGTCTGGGGATCAACGTCCGGCCAGGACGTGAGAAAAACGTCTAGTTCTTCTTGATCTGCCGCCCGGACAGTCCGGTGCCTGGCGCCCGTCCGAATCTCTGAAATCACACGGTGATTGATGGATCGGGTCGGGCGCGTGAAGTAGGCTAGAATGTCTTGGTCGTTGTAACCCCCGCGCTCCAGCATTGCCTTCACCAGGCCGACCTCCCAGCGCTCAAGCGTATGGCCCCTGCGTCGTCTTGGCGCTCTCGCCATTGTGTCCCCCGTCGTACCCGAAGGTCGAACCTCCGCTAGACTTTAGTTTCCGGTTTTCGATTGCTCCCACACGGCGTCGCGAAGGGCGCCTCCGATCTCTTCGAGCTTCATCCAGAGCCGGTCCGCAGCATCAACGGCGTCTCTCGAGACGTTTTCTCTCGCGACGCCGAACCGGTGTTCCGCAAGGCCCGCGCAGTTCCAAAGCGCTTCAACCGTGCCTTTGTCGATCACCGCACCATGGCCCGCCACGAACTGCCTCAAGAGCCTTGCAATTTTATCAAAATCACGCGCCATGTCTTCGCAAGCGTCGTGCCAGTCCATATCGGGAAAGCGGTAGGTGGGAAGGAAGCTTTGCTTCAGCGCAATAAACCGCGATGCCGCCTCAAACTGCTTTTCGAAGAGAAATTCTGACTTCCGGAGCGATGTCTTGTGGCTTTCCAATTCCCTTTGCAGTTCCGACTTCGCCCTTTCCACAATGCGGTTCGACAGGATGGTTCCGATCCACCCAGACAGGCCCAGCAACACGACGCTGGCGCCGCCAAGGTAGGCGACGATCTCTCCGAGCTTCGCGAAAAATTCCGACAAGGTCATATGTGCCCCCTTGGGTTCTTTCGGGCAGCATAATCCGCGGCTCCCAGAACGTCTTGTCTTTGATCCCGCTATCTCCCGTGTGTCTTTGACACAATGCAGCCGTGGTTAGCGGTCTAGTTTGACGTCCACCTACTTGCCACGGGGGTACGTCGCACCGCGTGTTTTTGAATCTCGGAGGCTTGTCGGAAAGCCGGTTTCGCGGATGCTGATTACTTTCTCTCGAAACCTAGGAGCGCTTTCTGTTCCGCCCACTCGAGGGGCAGGTCAGTGCGTTTGATTAGCGTCTCGGCGGTAAGATCGACGGGATGATTTCCTGCGAGGATCGCCTGGACGATGTCGGGCGCGAGGAAGGCAAGCGGCATCAAGTGGCTGACGTAGCGATCGCTGCAGCCTTCCCTCTGAGCGATATTACCGAGCGACCGGGCGCGGCCGCTCAGGAGATCGTCGAGCCACCTGCGGGCGCGAGCGATGGCCTTGATGAGCGCCGGATCCGGTCTCGCGGTTTCGGTCTGGGCGCCCGCGAGGACCAGCCGCATCTCGACGCCGCGGCGCTTGATTCGTGCCGGGACGACATGGCGGATGGTCGTACCTGTCTCGCCGGCAAGGGAAGATAGGTCCAAGCCGATAGCGATCCGGTCTGCATCGAGGTCGACACGCTCGACAAGGTCCAGGATCTCGCCTTGCCATCGCACGGCTGCATAGAGCTGATTGCGGATGCCATCGGTCGCCACTCCGCTTTCTCGCATAGCACTGGCGAGCGCCGCACGATCGGCGAGAAGACCCGTGACAGCATCACCCACGATGCGCTCGATCTCGTGAGCGGGCAGGCGCCAACAGTTTCGTTCCTTGTGCTCGGCGGCCCTACCGTCGATCAGCCGCTTCGACACATAGTAGCGATAGCGCCGGCCGGATTTCACCGCGTGGCTCGGCGTGAGCGACCCGCCCGCTTCGTCGAACAGCTTGCCCAAGAGAGGGCTGGGATCGCTGACGCGGCTTTCGGAGGGTCGTTCGCAGGCGTTGCGGGCGAGCTTGGCCTGGACGGCGTCCCAGGTCTCGGCATCGATGATTGCCGGGTGCTGGCCGTCGTAGGTTTTTCCCTTGTGGGCGATGCAGCCGACATAGAGCGGGTTGCCCAACAGCTTGTAGATATAGCCGCGGCTCAGGGATCGGCCGCCGCGCGTCCGCCCGTCCGTGCCATTGCGAACTTTAGTGGTCAAGCCCAGCCGGTCGGCTTCCTCCTTCACACACCGCACGTTGCCGTGCTCGAGATAGAGCCGGAACACGGTGCGGGCCGTCTTGGCCTCTGCTTCGTTGATGGTGAGCGTCCTGCCATTGGGCTCGTAGCCAAGCGGCACGAACCCGCCCATCCACATGCCCTTCTGCTTCGAGGCGGCGATCTTGTCGCGGATGCGTTCACCCGTGACTTCGCGCTCGAACTGGGCGAAAGAGAGCAGCATGTTGAGCGTCAGCCGGCCCATCGAAGTGGTGGTGTTGAACTGCTGGGTGACCGAGACAAAGGAGACGCCGTGCGTGTCGAACACATCGACGATTTTGGCGAAATCGGCGAGAGAGCGGGTAAGCCGGTCGACCTTGTATACCACCACGGTATCGACTTTGCGGGCTCGGATGTCGGCGAGCAGTTGCTGCAGGCCGGACCGGTCCATGGTGCCGCCGGAATACCCGCCATCATCGTAACGCGAGCGAATCGGCTTCCACCCTTCGCCCGCCTGACTCTTGATATAGGCTTCGCAGGCTTCGCGCTGGGCATCGAGAGAGTTGAAGTCCTGTTCCAGCCCTTCGTCAGACGACTTGCGGGCATAGACCGCGCAGCGGCGTAGCCTGGGTTTAGTGGCGGCCATCGCGGCGTCTTTTGAGGCCGAAGAACAGCGGCCCCGACCAGCGGGTGCCGGTGATTTCGCGCGCGACCGCAGAGAGCGACGCCCAAGTCTCGCCGCGATACCGCACGCCGTTCTCGAGTACGATTACCTCGTGGGTGACGCCCTGCCATTCGCGCAGCAGCCGCGTGCCGGGCTTGATCGCAGTCGACGTCGCGGATGGCGTCCGGCCCGCCAGGACATCTTCGGCGGCGCGGGCCAGCCGTCGGCGGGTGGCCGGTCCTAGGTCACCGAATGCCTGCACCTGAATGTGATATGCGAGCGCGCGCAGGAGCAGGTTGCGGCTGGTGCGCTTCGGGGGAGGCCTGCCGAAGGCCTCTCCCCAAAGTGTCCGTAATGCCGGTGTGTCGAGCTCCTGCAACTCGATGATCTTCTTACGAACACGGCTCGACATTGTTTTTGTCCTGCTTGGGAAGATCACTGATCGAGGGCTCGGTCGAGGACACGCTCGGCCGCCCCGCCCTGCGTACATTATTTGCTTGGTCGCGCAGGAACTGCTCGTATGTGCGCACAGGACGCCGCAGATACGGGCTTACGTTGTCGTCGTTCTTGTCCATGGCATCTACCCCGCGTATGTCCTATTGGATCAACCGCAGTCGGTGATGCGATAGATACGACCGCGATCGTCGACCTTCTCGGACGTCACAGCGAGGCCGAGCTTCTTCTTAAGGGCGCCGCTGATTGCGCCCCGTACCGAGTGCTGCTGCCACCCGGTTGCTGCGACAATCTCGGCGATGGTCACGCCATCGTTACGGTTCAGCATCTCGATCATCTGGGCAAGCTTGGTGCCGGGACGTACCTCCGGCACAGCATCCTTCTCCGCCCGCTTACGCTTCTTCTTCTTTTGCTGTGGGGGCTTCGGCTTGTCGTTCTTGTCCGGTTCTTCCTGTTCCTCGTTGGCTTCGACACCGATCGCTTCAAGACCGGCGGGAGTGATGACAAGCATGAAACGCCGGCCGTCGCCGGTCTCGCACCAGGCCGGCGCATCGGGTGGGGCCGGCTGCTCGTTGACGAGCCCTTTCTTCAGCAGCGAGTTGAAGACGCGGGTCTGAACGCGGGGTTCAAGCTTGACCCGTTTCGGTAAGGGGAGCAGGGCGCCATCGTCGCGCTGGGCGGCGGACGACAGCAGGACCATCTGCGTGTCGGTGAGCTTGGGCATGTGGGCCTCCGTTGGTGCATGCGCGGCGGAGATCGCCGCGCTTCCACCTCCAAAGGCCCCGCCGGTCGGCCGGTCGGGGGCAGCCGGGCCGCCCCGAATACGCAGAAGGCGGGCCGCAAATTCTCAGCAAGCAACGCTTGGTTTGCGCGGGAAGTCCAGTCGTTTTGGACTGCAGAGACGCGTTGAGATTTCCCCTACGCATGCGCAACGGTACCAGCCGGCGTGCCACCCGGGCCTTGCCCCAATACCAAGCCGTGGCCTGCTTTCCCGCGCTAGGCGACGCGGAGTCACGACGTGCCAGCGGCATTCCGTAATGCTTTTCTCGTCGATGCTTCGCTGGCTGCCTAGTCCAAGAGCTTTTCTTCCGACGTTCTACTTATCGGACATCCATCGATACCTCCTTTCTCATGTTGCTCAGGAGGCCGACGCACTCCATAGGTCCCTCGACGATGCGCCAGTCCTTCATCTTCTCGAAGGTCAGGCCCGATCCCGCTTCGACCGCCTGCTCGCCGGTCAGCTCCTCGAAGCGCTGGATCGCGACGTCGACATAGCGCGGCTCGTACTCCATCAGGCGTGCGCACCTGCCGGTGCGCTCGGCTGCGATCAGGGTCGTGCCGCTGCCGCCGAACGGGTCGAGGATGATGTCACCGCGCCGCGAGCAGTCCATGATCGCGTCGGCGACCAGCGCCACCGGCTTGACCGTCGGGTGCATCGCGAGGTCGTCGTTACGGTTTGCACCGAGGCTGCTGATGCCCGCGTGGTCCCAGACGTTGGTGCGGTAGCGGCCGTGCCTGCCGAGCTCGACGTTGTTGACGTGGGGCGCGGTGCCGTTCTTGAGCACGAAGACCAGCTCGTGCTTCGAGCGGTAGAGCGATCCCATGCCGCCATTGGTCTTGTTCCAGACGCAGAGGTTCTTAAGGTCAGCGTAGACGCCGCGCGCTGCCGTCAGCAGCTCGAACATGTGGCGCCAGTCCATGCAAACGAAGTGCATCGAGCCATCGGTGCTGAACGCGGCGAGGTTGCCGAACACGGTCCCGAGGAAAGCGGTGAACTCGGCTTCCGACATCTCGCCGGATGCCATTGCGAACTCGGCGTGCTTGGTCCCACCGAGGCCGCAGACGTGGCCGTCGACCGGCACGTTGTACGGCGGATCGGTGAAGACCAGCTGCGCCCGGTCGTCGCCGAGCAGCATCTCGTAGGACCCGGGATCGGTGGCATCGCCGCAGTAGATGCGGTGCCGGCCGACGAGCCACAGCTCGCCCGGCCGGGCCACGGGGTCTTCGGTCTCTTCCATGTTGGGCACGCGGTCGGCATCGTCCTCGGTGCCGCGGGCATCGATGCTCGCGATCCGGAGGTCGATCTCAGGCGTCTCGAAGCCGGTGACCGAGACGTCGACCTCGATCTGCACCTCGGCCAGGTGCTGCAGCTCGATCGCGAGCAGGTCGGTGTCCCAGCCGGCGTTGGCGGCGAGCTTGTTGTCGGCGATCACGTAGGCCCGGATCTGGTCGTCGCTCAGGTCCTCGATCCGGATGACCGGAACCGTGGCGCGGTCGAGCAGCTTCGCCGCGGCGACGCGACCGTGGCCTGCGATGATGCGGTTGCCCGCATCGACCAGCACCGGGTTGGTGAAGCCGAAGGCCTCGATGCTGTCGGCGATCTGCCGGACCTGCTTCTTCGAGTGCGTGCGCGCGTTCCGCGCGTGGGGCTTGAGCGTCTTGACGCTCCCGTGGGTGACGTTCAGGTGCCGCATGGGGCTGTCCTCCAGTGTGGCGGAGCCCCGCAACGAAAAGAGCGCGGCTCCGGAGTTGATCCGAAAACCACGCTCGCCCCATGGAAAGCAGTGGGCCTTTCAGGATGAGGTGGATCGCATGATCCAGGGGTCACCCGGCGGAGAGACGTCAACGAAACCCATGTTCCGCGACGTTAGGTCTCCTGAGGCATTTAAAGGTACCAAGCCGGGTCGAAGGCTGTCTTCTATTATTGCGCGGAAAACGTGAGAAATCGCTCGTCTGCGAGTCAGGATCGCAACTGGAATCTTGATGGATTTCAGCGTTTGCGGCGGGAAGTAGGCGCCTTCCGCTGCGCGCGCTCGGGCCCGGGGCGCAACAGCTCGAGATGGTTAACGCCCAGCGCCTGCGCCAGCTCGTAGATCGTGACGACGGTGGGGTTTCGCTGCCCGTTCTCGAGGCCGCTGATGTACTGCTGGCTGAACCCGGAACAGTCCGCGAACGCCTCCTGGGTCAGGCCCTTTTCCTGCCGGATCCGCCGCACATTCCGTCCGACCAGCTTGCGCATGTCCATGCGCCAAGGTCGGCCGAATACATATTAGAAGTTTATCAACTATAGTATGTAATTCTCTTCCAGATGGCCCTTCTTCTGCTGGACTTCCGGCGCACGCCAAGCAATCCATTGCGCCCCTTGACGAATCTGGAGGCAAACGCATGGAAGTGAATCAAATGCCAGATGAATCCCATACGGTGAACTCGAGCACGCGCGAGAAGGTGCTGGAGCATCTCTTCGTCGGCGACCTGCTCCGATGCCTGTGGCGCCAGGGTGCGCGGGACATCGAGGTGCTGCGGGCCGAGGTCGACAGGGGAGGCTACGATCTCGTGCTCGAGGCCAACGGGATCCTGCGTCACATCCAGCTGAAGGCGAGCCACAAGACGGCGAAGACGCGCGAGGTCGGCATCAACGTCGCCCTCGCCCGGAAGCCGAGCGGCTGTGTCGTCTGGATGCAGTTCGATCCGGAGAACATGGAGCTCGGCCCGTTTCTCTGGTTCGGCGGTGAGCCAGGTACGCCGCTACCCGACCTCGGCGATCGGGTCGGCAAGCACTCGAAGGGGGACAGCACCGGTAGCAAAGCCGAACGGCCGAACATACGCCTGCTGCGGCGCGGCCAGTTCGACATGCTGTCGAGCATGGATTCGGTCGTCAGCGCGCTCTTCGGGTGCGCTCAGGGTGAACAAAACGGGAGCGCAGCCTGATGAACAAGTTTACGAGGATCCTCGTCCTTTCCATGAGCCTGGCCGTTCCGGTTGCGGCGAACGCACAGTCAAGCTGGTGGAAGATGACCGAGGAGCGCGATCGCATGACCGACGAGATGTTGTATCTTGCGATGACCCAGGCCCGCGACTCATCACAGTTCGTGATCCAGTGCACGAAGGACTATATAGCGGCATTTGTGAAGCTTCAGTATTTGGACATGGATATCTGCGACGAGCGGAAGGCATGGTCAGAGCAATCGGCTGAGGCCAGCCACTTCGACCCTGTCTTGTTTCAGAAGGTTACAAAAATGGCTCGGCAAAGCTTCGCAGCCTCCCCCAACGCCACAAACCATTTCAACCTCGACATCCTCAGCTTAACAGATCGCATTAGTCTAACAATGCATCTTGAAGACGTTCTCATAACGTAAAGCCCCGGCGGCCACGTCCTTTATGCTTCGCCGCCGGTATGCTGCCCATTGAGCTTCCGGCCTCTAGACCGGCGAAAAGGGCTCGATAAACTATCGTTGCAAAGGCTCGATCAGCATACTCCAGTAGAATTCGGCAGCCCCTTCCTGCGTCAGATGGGGGTCGCGCTCGTCCCCCTGAAACCTCATTCCCATGATTGGCCGCAGGAACAGGGCCTGATCGGTCTCGACGACTGATAGGCTCTCATTGAGGCTGTTGTCGTCTCCTCTGTCATTTTCGGCGTAGGCAATTCCGTCCGTAAATGAGCCCCGACCGCCGAGCCAGATGCGGCAACGCGCTTCGGCCACACCATCGCGGTAAATCACGCCCACGAAATGACGGGCGTCAATCCGGCGGAACCGACCGTCGATTCCCGGGTTGCGGGCGCTCAGCTCGGCAAGCGAGTTCTCGAAATACCGCGCCATGAATTCGAAGCTCTCTTCGAGAAACGCATCCCTGTCCGCGTCGTTGAAAATCTTGCGCAGCCGCAGATTGCTTGAGCGCGGGCCTTCGGGCGTGGCTGCCGGTGCCGTTTCTCGGGCAATTAGTGCTGGAGACGCGGAGCCAGTGCCCATCCCCGCAATGGCCCCCTTGATGGCGTTCACGACATCCAGATAGGCTTCATCGCCATCCGGCCATCTGGTAATGGGCCTGCCGTCGCGCGGCGCCGCCAGGAGCTTACCGAACGGCGCAGCGTGCCAGTCGCATGGCCGGAGGATGACGGGGATGACGCGCGCCGTTCCTTCAGCGTGGCGTTCAAGCGCGCGCGCCATTTCTCGCTCGTAGCAGTAATCCGAGGCCAGGAAATCGGGGCTGACGAGGAGCAATATGATATCCGCCTCTTCCAGCCGGGTACTGATTTCATTCCCGAATGGTTTGCCGGCCGTGATCCGGCGGTCATGCCACGCCTCTATGCTCCCGAGCCGCTTGAGCATCGCGAGCTGGACTTCCAGCTGGTCCCGCAGATCCTCGTCCTTGTGCGAGTAAGAGAAAAATACTTTTGCCGCCATGCCGAACCGCTTATCCGATCGTCAGCAAAGTTTCGTACCGATCGCCACCCTTTGGTAGAATCAGCGACCATTTTCCGAAGATGGCGACACGCCCCACCGGTTCCGGCGCCAATGTGCCGGTCTCTAGCCGCAGGTAGAGCGAGCCGACAAGCCGCCGCGACTCCCGTGACGCCTTCACATGCATGAGATAATGGTCGCCCGCAACCACTAGCGCGCCACTCTTGTCCCATAGGTGTTGGCCGGTGAGATCTACATGCCTGGCGTCCTGGTCCACTTCGATCCTGTAAGACCGTCCGTAGCAAACCGCCGATATATCCGGCCGTTCCAGAGACACGATTTTGGGCATTTGCTCACCGTCATCGACGGGGAGGAAAACCAGAAACTGCTGGCCATCGTCCGTTACCACCAACGCAAAAGTTTGCTCGCCGCCCCACTTAACGCGAACAAGTTCGCCGGCTTCGCAGTCTCCAAGCGGCTTCCGGGTGACTTGCGGAAATATCTCTACGTGAATTTTGTTGCCGTCAGTGACGGGCGCGCGCTTCGGATTTTTCATATCTAAATTCTACCAATCCGGACCACGATTGAAACATTCATCGATTCGCGCCGTCATTTGAACCACTACCTGGACTTGTATCGGCTCCCGCCTTGCGTGAACAGGCGGCGTGCGCGCTCGAGCGCCAAATCTGGCGCATACTGGGCGCTTTGGCACTACTTGGCAGGCAGTGCGGCGTGGTTAGCGTGGAAATCCGAGCTTGGCGACCTCGAAGCGAGGGCACGAAGCCATTTCAGCAGCGCAAAAAAAGCGGCGAGCGGCATTCCGTGGCTGGTGTCACTGGCTCGCTTTCAGCCCAAGCAAGAGCAGGCAGCAAATGACGATGATCAGAGCATCATGTTCCAGATCGAGAACGTCGAGAACGTTCTCAGTCAGCTAGGTGTGGCCAATGAGAACCGGTTCGCTGCTATGGAAAAGAAAATCTTTGATGGCCTTGCATCGGAGAAAAGCGGGCCTTTTGAGGAGGCACACCGGTTGCTCGGCGAAGTGCTGGGCTACAAGGCGGGCAATTCGGACGACGATGCGGCGCCGGACCCGTGGTGGATTTCCCAAGGCTACTGTTTCGTGTTCGAAGACCACCAGGGCGCAAAAGCGACATCCAAACTAGGGGCAGAAAAGGCAAGGCAGGCGGGATCGCACCCCAACTGGATCAAGACGCATATAGAGGAGGCAAAGGACCTCGAAATCGTGCCGGTCCTGGTTTCACCGTGCGCACAAGCGACCGATGGCGCGTTGCCGCACCTGAATGCGGTTAGGCTTTGGCCGCTGGATGATTTTAGAAAGTGGGCCAAAGAAGCGCTCGCCGCGTTACGCGAAGTCCGACGCACCTTTTCAGCGCCCGGAGATTTGGCGTGGAGTGCCCAAGCCATCAAGGTATTCGAGGCCAACGGCCTGGATGCTCGTTCCATAGCAAAAATGCTCGATGCCTCACCTGCACAAGACAAGCTTACAGCAATCTAACGGGAGAGGTCAGACTATACACTCTGACGTGTCTAGAGGAGCTGGGCCAGTTCGTGGATCGCTGTCGGCTCGCCCTTGGCGGGTTGGATGGTTGGCAGCGGAGCCCAGCTTCAAAAACGTAGCGGCGACATCGAAGAATGTCGGTCTCGGGAAGGGGTGTAAGATGAGTGGGACGGTTATCGCGGTCAGCCGCAGCTCGGTGTCCGATTTCTCCAAGCCGAACCAGGGGCAGTGTCAGAGCAAATTGGCTTGAGGCTGCGACCGTCGCCCCGTAGCGTCTGAGGATGAGAAACCCGTTCCGCTATTTCAACAGCTCGCCGGAGGTGATCCGCCTGACGGTGATGCTATACATCCGCTTTCCGCTGTCGCTGCGCCAGGTCGAGGACATTCTTTTCGAACGGAGCATCGACATCTGCCACGAGACGGTGCGCTTCTGGTGGCAACTGTATTCTAAGCTGACGGGTCGAGC
>Ga0307417_10001185_pt1 | contig 10804 bp, 13 predicted proteins | sample SalMarWE160210MG_2_FD_202514 | JGI IMG/M metagenome (GOLD analysis project Ga0307417, IMG submission 202514) | Salt marsh sediment microbial communities from the Plum Island Ecosystem LTER, Massachusetts, United States - WE1602-10 | ecosystem: Environmental > Aquatic > Marine > Intertidal zone...
GGGGTTACCTCGCCGGTGATCGTCGAGACATCGAGGAAGCCCTGTTCTCTGGAGAACTGGAGGGGGTTGTCACAACGAACGCTCTGGAACTCGGCATCGATGTGGGCGGCCTCGATGCCGCGGTGATCACGACCTTTCCCGGCACGATCGCGTCGTTCTGGCAGCAAGCCGGTAGAGCCGGACGATCCCAGGAGCACTCACTCGCGGTTCTGGTCGCGGGAGAAGACGCCCTCGACCAGTACTTCGTGCTGCACCCGAGAGAGCTGTTCACCCGGCCGTCCGAAGCCGCTGTCGTCAACCCGGCGAACCCAACGATCCTCGATGCACACGTCGGTTGTGCAGCGCACGAACTGCCACTCGAGCTCTCCGATCGTGAGTTCCTTGGCGAGGACTTCGAGGAGGCGGTGGCGCGACTCGTCGGCGCCGGAGATCTCCGACTGCACAAAGGCCGGCTCCTGTGGACGCGACGGCGCAAGCCGGCGCCGGACGTTGAGATCCGCAGCACTGGTGGCCCCCGTTTTCAGGTGCTCGACCGGGGTGACCTGCTCGGGACGCTCGAGATGTCGCAGGTGTTCTCCCAGGCACATCCCGGAGCCGTATACCTGCATCGAGGTGACACCTACCTCGTCGAGACTCTGGACCAGATTCGCCACGAAGTGCACGTGCGGCGAGCCAACGTCGACTGGTACACGGAACCGCACGAAGAGAAGCTGCTCGACGTGGTGGGAGTGACCGATGAGCGCTCCTTCGGGACCGTGCGCCACACGCTGGGCAAGGTGCTCGTCGAGAGCCAGGTGGTCGCCTACCGGAGGAAGAAGATCGGAACGGGAGTGGTACTCGCCACCGAAGCACTCGACCTGCCGCCGGTGCGCCTCACAACTGATGCGGTTTGGTTCACGATTCCCGACGAGGTTCTCCGAGCCGGGCGGCTCGAACCACGCGATGTTCCCGGCGCGTTGCACGCTGCCGAGCATGCCGCGATCGGCATGCTGCCACTGTTCGCCATCTGCGACCGGTGGGATCTCGGCGGGCTCTCCACACCGTTTCATCCGGCAACCGATTCCGCGACGATCTTCATTCACGAGGCATACCAGGGAGGAGCCGGGATCTCGCAAGTGGCGTTCGAGACCGGTGACCGGCACATCACGGCGACCCTGGAGGCGATCGAGACGTGCCCGTGTGAATCCGGATGCCCCTCATGCATCCAGTCCCCCAAGTGCGGCAACTTCAACGAACCCCTGTCGAAGCAGGGTGCGATTCGTCTCCTGGCAGCAATGGAAGTCTGAGGACACGGACCCCGTCCAGTTCTCAGTTCTCGGCACCGGGGCTGCCCAGCGGCCTCGCGCTGGTTGCTGCCGGGTCAACCTCCAGCCCCCAATCTGCAGTCACCAGCACGAGGTCCGAAACCCGACGTGCACCTCACGAAGGGATACCAGGTACGAGGTACACGGTACGGCCTTCGCAGCGAGCCCTCCTCGAGCCGGCTATGGGCCGGCGGGTAGGGGCAGATACTCGGCCCTTCCTTTGGCTCTCACCGACCGCCGGCCCAATCCCAGGACGTCGACTTCGATTTCGACGAGGGTCTCGACCGTGCGCGGCGCCCACGTTCTGTTGCGTGAGCATTGGCATGAGAGGAGTCGTGCTCCGTTCGCCGCGGCGAACCTCACAGCTTCTTCGTGCGGGTCGCCGTTGAACGTTGCAGGTGCGGCTGCGAGCGCGGCGGCGTCGGCGGCCGTGGAGGCCTGGAACCGGGCGTTGAGCACCTGGCCCACGACAGCGATCACGATCCCGAGAACCAGGACGGAGAAGATTGCGCCGGCGAGCAGGACGGTGATCGAGCCGCGGTCACCGCTCGACACGCATCACCGCTTTCGAACGAACCTCGACCTTGAGGCCTCCGAGCGCCGTCAGCCGCACCGGCACCGTCACAATCACTTCTGCCTCACGGCCGACCACGTGGGGACGGCGCACCTGGACACGAGCCCGTTCCGCGAGTTCGGAGGGAAGCGCACGACGTGCAACCGTGACCGCGTCGGCCGGGTCTGGTGCGGTCGCGGCACGACGTGCCCCTTCTCGTGCGGCGTTGGCCACCTCGAGTTGGGTTCGTGCCACGACCGCGACCTGGGTGACCGCCAGAAGGACCAGCAGCACCAACGGCAGGACGAGAGCAAACTCGACCGCCGCGGACCCACTCACTTGGCGAAACCGATGACCTTCTTCAGGACGGTCCCGAACAGGGTCGAGAACAGATTCGTGTGGCTGGCCCACTGGATGAGTGACAAGGCGATCGCCGCGGCGGCGAGGATGACGAGCACGTACTCGACGGTGCCCTGTCCCTCTTCTCGAAGAACCATCCACTTCCACAACCTGAACATGCAGGCTCCTTTCTGGATGCCGGCGGCCGGCCGGCGCGGGGGGAACGTGACTCACAGAAGACCTCCGAGGAGCTGTTTGACGATCGAGGCGACAGTGGGTCCGAGAGTGAGGATGATGAACCCAGGAAGGATGAGGAGCGCGAGGGGCACCGTCAGCGCCACCGGAAGCCGGCGCAGCCGTTCAAGCGTGTCGGCTCTGCGTGTCGCTCTCCGATCGGCGATGAACATCGCGATGGCTCCCGCAGTTGCCGCACCGGTCATGTGCGCTCGGGCAAGCTGATGGAAGAGACGGCCAGACGGTCCGGTGGCCGCCGTGAGTGCCACCGCGATGCCGTCCCTTCGGGCGCGGCGGATCAGGCGTCGCAGTTCGTGGCTGGACTCGAGTTCGTCCGCAGCGATGCTCATCGCCGCGGTGAGCGGAAGCCCGGCGGTCACGCTGATGAGCAGCAATCTCGCGGTAGCGTCGACATCCAGAGCCGCCACCTTCCTCCTTCGAAGCAACGGCAGCGCCCTGGGCTTTCGCACGAAGAACAGAGCCAGGACTGTGATGAGCAGAATCACTGCTGCGCCCTTCCGACTACTGCGATCACCCCGACGACGCCGCCGATCAGGAGCGCACCGCCCACGATCAACACACCCATACCCACCGTGCCGGTCTCGACGAGCGCCGATAGCCGACCGCTTGCGGTCGCGTACACGAGGTATGCGACAGGAATGCCGCCGACAATCCAGGCCGAAAGACGAGCTTGAGCGGTCGCTGCCCGCGCTTCGCCCTGCAACTCCAAGTCCTCGCCGGCAATGAGCGCGAGCTCATCGAACGTGTCGGCGACCTTCCCGCCTGTTCGACCCGCGATGCGAACGGCCGCCGCGGTGAGCGCGCCGTTTCGTGTCAAGGCGCCTTCCAACGTCGATGCGAGTTCATCGAGCGGACGTCCTGCGCGCGCCAGGCGGGCAGCTTGGGCGAGCGGAAGTGATGGGACACGATCGGCAGCGTCGGCAATCGCCATGCGAACGGCGGCACCTGACCGCAGCTCGGATGCCATGGCCTGAAGGAACGCTCCTTCGTCCTCACCTTGGGACAGGCGGGTACGTTCGAACACGACAACCGCACAGAGACCGAGCAGTGCAAACACCGGCCTGTACACGGCGAGCGCCATGGCGCCAAGAGCGATGGCTGGAACACCGACGGAGAGCCCCCACGCAAATCCGAGCAGCATCAGCACTCGTACACCGTCGTGATCCCGTCGACGATGTGAGAGACCCTGCGCCTTCCGTTGGCTCGTTCGACTTGGACAACCAGACCGATTGCAGCGCGGAGCTGGCGTCGAACGGCCGACTCGGTGACCCGTCTGGCGCCCGATAGCGCGAGCGTCTCGAGACGCCAGAGAGCCTCGTCCGGGCTGTTCGCGTGCACCGTCGACATCGAACCTCGGTGGCCGGTGTTCATGGCGGTGATCATGTCGAGCGCCTCAGAGCCTCTCACCTCGCCGAGGATGATTCGGTCAGGTCTGAGGCGGAGTGCTGATCGAACGAGATCCTGCAACCTGATCTCGCCCGCGCCCTCGGCATTGGCGGGCCGAGCTTCGAGCCGGATGACATGCCCCCTGAGCCGCAGCTCGGCGGCGTCCTCCACGGTCACGATCCGTTCGGTCTCAGGTATCTCGGTCGAGAGGATGTTCAGCAGCGTGGTCTTGCCGGTCCCGGTGCCACCTGAGATGAGAATCGATGTTCGATTCCTGACGGCGTTTCGCAGCAGACTCGCGCCCTCCGGGTCGATCGAGTTGGCGTCGACCAGCGCGTCCAGGTCGGGGACGGCAGCGGTGAAACGCCGAATCGCCATGATCGGACCGGAGACGGATGCGGGTGGCAGCACCGCGTGGAGCCTGCTCCCATCGGGGAGACGAGCGTCGACCATCGGCGAAGCGCGATCGATCCGGAGCCCGAGAGGCCCGATCATCCGCTCGACTGCAGCGACGATGCCTTCGTCATCAATGAAACGGACGTCCGTCCTCGTCAGTTCCCCTGATCGCTCTATCCAGACATCTTCGGGACCATTGACCAGCACATCGGAGACCGCGGGGTCCCTGAGAAGAGCCTCGAGGGGCCCTAGACCGACGAGGGCGTCGGCGACTCGTTCGACGGTGCCCTCGGGCGCCAGGGGTCCTTCCTCGGCGAGGAACCGGCTCGCGGCCTCGGTCACCGCGCCGCGCTCGAGCGGCACGTCAGAGGCGAGTACGCGTTCCATGATGCGCCGGGCTACGTCCATGGCAACTCCCACACGTCCCGCCACGCTTTGATCCAACGGCTCCGCGTGTCGATCCGACCCTCGAGCAGCGCTGCAACCGTGCGACGAGATGGCCGTGGCAGGACGGGACCCGGGGCGACCGGGGTGACTCTGTAGCCGGTGTCTTGGAACACGGCAGGCTGCTTCCATGGGATCGAGAGCAGCCCGGGGAACAGGGGAACCACCGGCACGATCGGCACGAACGGTCGCGTCTGGTCGGCCGGGGAGAGCCTCAGCACAACGTGGGGCCAACCCTCACCGAGGGCGTTGACGACGTCTTCGGCGTCCGTGTAGTCGACGCCGCCGTTACGGAGCACGGCGAGGCCGGTTCGCGACGGCTGAAGGTCGCGGGTGGTTGGGCCTTCGGCGACGAGCCTGGCGAGTGACGTCGCGCCCGGGTACGGGGGGCCGGCCGGATCGAGATCGACCATGAGGGCGGTCGGGACCGACGCAGCCAGCCCCAGCGGCGCGAGCGCGGAGAGCAGACCGTCCTGATAGGTCGTGACACCCAGAACCGACACGGGTCCCCTTTCTTCTGGCAGGGGCAACGTATGAGACCGAAGGGGTGGGGACAACCCCTTGCCAGGGCTTCCTCGATGTGGCATGGTCTGATCACCGCGCCACAACCCCTACATAGAATGGGACGTGATGGAGGCGGCATTCTTCGACCTCGACAAAACGGTCATCGCAGCCTCATCCACTCTGATGATCGGGCGGCCGCTGTACAGAGCGGGCCTTCTCACCCGCAGGGCGTTGATGAAAGCCGGCTTGGCACAGATCTCGTACCGGATGTTCGGCGCCGACCACGACCAGATGGAACGCGCCCGCGAAGAAATGATGGCCATCGTCAAGGGGTGGAGCCGTGACCAGCTACGAGAGATCGCCAGGGAGACGGTCGACGAGGTGGTCGCTCCCCTGGTGTTCGCCGAGGCCCTGTTTATCATCGACGACCACCTGCGTCACGGACGTCTCGTAGTGATCGTGTCGTCGAGTCCGGAGGAGATCGTCGAACCTATGGCGGCGCATCTGCGCGTCGACAGGGTGATCGCCACCAAGGCAGCGGTCGATGACACCGGCCACTACACCGGTGAGATGAAGTTCTACGCCTATGCAGAGGGCAAGGCCGATGCCATGAGAGAACTGGCGGAACGGGAGGGGATTTCACTCGAGGACTCGTTCGCCTACTCGGACTCCCACACCGACCTGCCGATGCTGGAGGCGGTAGGGCATCCTCTAGCGGTGAACCCTGACCGTGAGCTTGCGAAGATCGCGGCGGACCGTGGGTGGGAGGTGCTCGCGTTCGAGCGCCCGGTGACGATCAGAACACGTCTTGCCGAGCTTCCGCGCCCGACACCCGTGGTGTCTGGCGCGGCACTCGCAGCGATGATCGGCAGCCTCGCCCTCTACTGGCTGATTCGGTCCCGACGAAGCTGACCAACGCCCGTCAACGCCGACCCCAATGCTGCTTCGCTTGCCCGCCCGGCTATTGCGAACCGATTGCGATGATGTTGCCGTCGAGGTCCTTGAACCAGGCCGACTTGCTGCCGTCGGGGAACGTCGCGATTCCGTCCACCGTTGTCAGGTACTCGAAGTCGTACTCCTCGAAGACGACACCCCGGCCTCGAAGATCGGCGACCGCTGCTTCGAAATCGCCCACCCGCAGCGACAGGGCGGTTCCTTTGTTGGTCCCCGCGAACTCCGATTGATAGATGAAGAACGAGGTCCCTCCCCCGCAGGCGAAGAAGGTGCCAAAATCGACCGACTCCGACGGTTCCGATCCGAGATGCGTCGTGTACCACGATACGGCCCGCTCCAGATTCGACACTGGCAGAGAGGCGATCGCCTCAACGCTCGAAAGATCCATAGACTCTCCTTTCCCATCTCACAACGTATTCGATGGTGGGCGTTACAGGGGGAGTTCCTTGCGAACCTGAGTTCAGAGATACGAACGGACCCAGCTCTCCGATCGGGTCCACAACTCTTCGGCGAGGTGGTCATCGAGGGCACCCGGTCCCGGCTCACGGAGCTGCTCGTTCGCGTAGTAGCCGCCGTCAACCAGTTCAGAGGTGGCCGCACAGTGGACCGAGGTTCTCGCCCCCTCGGAGGAGGTCAAGGCATTGCGCTGCGAAAAGCTCCGAACCCACGTTGGAACGTTGCGCATGATCTCGGTGGCGACAAACCCCGGATGCACCGCCACCACAGCCACGCCATCGAGACGGCGTGAAAGCTCCCTGGTGAACAGCACATTGCACAGCTTCGACACCCTGTACTCGTGGAGCCCTACCCACGAGCCACGCCGGTGCAGCGCGTCCCAGTCGATCGATGCTATGGACCGGTGCGTCTCGGAGGAGACATTCACGATCCGCGACCCTGCCGACGACTCGAGAAGTGGCACCAGGAGTCGGGTGAACAGGTAGGGACCGAGGTAGTTCACACCGAACGTGTACTCGAACCCGTCCTCGGTGACCTTCCGCTCCCTCACGGTGCCCGCGTTGTTGATGAGCACGTGGAGCGGTTCGCCCCAGGACAGGAACTCTTCTGCGGACGCCTTCACGGCCCTGAGTGAGGACAGGTCGAGGCGCAGGAACCGGGCTTCACCGCCACTCGATCGGATCTCTTCTGCCACCGGAATCGTCCGAGCTTCCGACCGACCGGCGAGCACTACCTTCGCTCCGCGCCGGGCGAGTTCCAGCGCCGTGGCTTTCCCGATCCCGCTGTTGGCCCCGGTCACGAGACAGGTGTGACCCTCGATGTTCACTCTGCTCCTTCGGTTCAGGTCAGCGTACCGTTGACTGTTCCAATCGATCCTCCCCTGGTCAGGGTTGTGGGCGGTTCGTACCCGTTCGGCCGGCGAGTAGAGACATCCCACACCACCCGACGAGCGTTGCTCCGTCCAGGGTGACGCCGGTCAGGTCGGCGCCCGTCCTCCGCAGGGCCGGCAATCACCCTAGGCTCGACGTCGTGCCACTCCCCAGCTCACTTGCGAGACTCAACCGCCACTTCACAAATCGAATCCTCGGCCCGCTCGCAAAGGCAATGCCGATGTTCGGTGTCGTGCATCACGTCGGTCGCCGATCGGGCAGAGAGTATCGAACCCCCATCAACACGTTCACCTATCTCGACGGCTACGTCGTCGCTCTCGCCTACGGACGCGACGCCGACTGGGTCAAGAATGTCCTCGCGGCGGGCCGCTGCAAGCTCGAAACACGAGGCAGGATCATGGATCTGACCGACCCGCAGTTCCTTCCGACGGCCGAGGGGCTTCACGCTGTGCCGGCCCTCATGCATCTCGCACTCAATGGTTTGAATGTCACCGACTTCCTATACCTGCGCGAGGTGGGGCGGTAGCCCGGACAACGCTGGGTTCGCTGGTCAGGTGACGGTCGAGCGGGCCGCAAACCTCGGGTCCCGCCACTCACCGGAGGCGACCACCTCACGGATGGCGACGGCCGCATCCCACACGTCCACGTACCGCACATAGAGGGGCGCGAACCCGAACCGGGCGATGTCGGGAATTCGAAAGTCGCCGACCACGCCGCGGGCGATCAGCGCTTGCACCATCGGGAAGGCGTGGTCGTGCCGGAGGCTCACCTGGCTGCCTCGGCGCTCGTGTTCCTTGGGCGTCGCCACCTCGATGTCACCCGCCCACTCCTCGACCAGGTCCATGAACAGGTCGGTCAACGCGAGCGACTTGGCTCGCACAACATCCAGGCCGAGGCCGTCGAACACATCGAGGGCAGCATCGAGAGCGACCAGGCCCAGTACATGTGGCGTCCCGACTCTCGCCCTGGCGATCCCCTCGGCGGGTACGAACTCGAGCGAGAACTCGAACGGAGCAGCGTGACCAAACCACCCGGTGATCGGGTTGCGGAACGAAGACTGGTGCCTGGGAGCCACATAGATGAACGCCGGCGCGCCCGGCCCACCGTTGAGATACTTGTACCCGCAGCCGACGGCGAAGTCGGCACCGGCGTCGGCGACCCCAACAGGGAACGCCCCGACCGAGTGGGCGAGATCCCACACCACAACGGCGCCGGCATCGTGCGCAGCTGCCGTGATCGCTGCCATGTCGTGACGACGGCCGGTTCGGTAGTCGACCTCGGTGAGGGCAACGACTGCAACTGTTTCGTTGATGGATTCGAGGACTGCACTGGGATCGACGAGCTTCAGTTCGAGCCCGGATGCGTCGGCGATGCCACGCATCACGTAGACGTCGGTCGGAAAGTTGGATGTGTCGGTGACGATGGCGCGCCGATCGGGTCTGAGCCGTCGAGCCGCATCGACGGCTTTGTAGACATTGATCGATGTGGTGTCTGCGGCGACGACGCTACCGGGCTCCGCACCGATCAAAGCGCCAATCCGATCCCCTACCCGATACGGAAGGTCGATCCAGCGGTGGACATTCCACGATCGAATGCGGTCGACACCCCACTGCTCCTCGACAACCTCCCGCATCCTCTCCGGGACGTGCTTCGGGAGCGCCCCGAGTGAGTTGCCGTCCAGGTAGATCACTCCATCGGGAAGTGTGAACAAGTCCCGGATCATGGCGAGTGGGTCGGAGGCGTCGAGCGCCTCGCAGTCGGCTCGAGTGGTCATGCCCGCAGTCTGGTCGATCGATCGAGGTCATGTCGAACATCCAGGAACTCCACCCTCCTATGCTCGGTGACATGGAAACCCGCACCATCGCAGACCTCTCCGTGAGCGTGTTCGGGCTCGGCACGATGACCTTCGGTGACGAGAGCGACGAGCAAGCCTCGTTCGCGATCCTGGATCGCTACTACCAAGCAGGTGGGCGGTTTATCGACACCGCCGACGTGTACAGCCATGGCGTTTCGGAAGAAATCATCGGCCGCTGGCTGAAACGAACCGGAACAAGGGACGAGCTGGTCATAGCGACGAAGGCCCGCTTCTCTACGGGCAGCGCGCCCGAGGACCGAGGTGCCGGCAGGGTCCACCTCGAACGAGCAGTTGATGCCAGCCTTCGCCGGCTCGGCGTCGACACGATCGACCTCTACCAGATGCACGCATGGGATCCCGCGGCCCCGCTGGAGGAGACGCTGGAGGCGCTCAACGGGTTCGTTGCCGCCGGCAAGGTGCGCGCGCTTGGCGTGTCCAACTACCTGGGATGGCAGCTCGAACGGGCCATCCAGCTCGCCGAACGCAACGGCTGGGCGCCGATCGTGTCGCTTCAACCGCAGTACAACCTGCTGGCCAGGGAGATCGAGCTCGCAATCCTGCCGTTGTGTCTCGACCGCGGGATCGGTGTGCTGCCGTGGTCACCGCTCGGCGGAGGCTGGCTGACCGGCAAGTACTCGGTGTCGGAGCGTCCGACCGGGGCGACTCGACTCGGTGAGGATCCCAACCGTGGCGTCGAAGGCTACGACCTGCGCAACAACGACCGCACGTGGGCGGTGCTCGCCGAGGTCGAGGCGATTCGAGGGAGTCGCGGGGTCACCATGGCCCAGGTAGCACTCAATTGGCTGCGTAACCGGCCAACGGTGTCATCTGTGCTGCTCGGGTGTCGAACCGTCGGCCAGCTCGATGACAACCTCGCCGCCCTCGACTGGAACCTCGATGACGACGAGATGGGCCGGCTCGACGAGGTGAGCGTGCCCGTGTTCCCGACGTACCCGCAGGGGTTCCTCGACTCGTACGCCGATTACGACGTGTGGGAACGACTCAGAACGAGGAACCAGCCGATGCTCTAGGCGGCCCTCGGCAGCCGGTTCTGGGTTCTCGGTTGTCGGTATTCGGTAAGAACCCGCCCTACGGTCGTTCCACGTCGCGTTCTCACCGATGACTCACGACCGAGAGCCGAAAACGGCGAGCGCAGCGAGCCGCCTGCCATACTCATCACATGATCCGCATCTGGCATCACCAGGACGGCTCGCTGCATCAGGCGGATCGCCTCGACGACCTTCCCGCCGACTGGACCTGGGTTGACGTCCATCTAGAGGATGAGCACGAGGTGAAGGACCTCGCACTGAGATTCGGGTGGAGTGACCTCGCCGTCGAGGACGCCGTCGTCGACGTGCACTATCCACGCGTCGACTTCCTTGATGGCTACCTGTTCGTGGTGCTCCACGGACTCGACGAGGACGAGGGTCGGATCGAAACGTCCGAGCTCGATGCATTCCTTGGACCC
>Ga0307417_10001186_pt1 | contig 10802 bp, 8 predicted proteins | sample SalMarWE160210MG_2_FD_202514 | JGI IMG/M metagenome (GOLD analysis project Ga0307417, IMG submission 202514) | Salt marsh sediment microbial communities from the Plum Island Ecosystem LTER, Massachusetts, United States - WE1602-10 | ecosystem: Environmental > Aquatic > Marine > Intertidal zone >...
TCGAGCGCGCGGCAAATCAGCGCCTTCTCGATGCTCGCCAGATGCGACTTCAGGTCGACGCCGTGCCCGGGCAGCCGGTGCGGCACGCACGAAGCCGGCGCTTGCGCCTGGCGCAGGAAGTCGGGAAGATCCCGCGCCGCGATGCGCTGGCCGGGACACAGGATCGACATGCGCTCGATCAGGTTCTGCAGCTCGCGCACGTTACCGGGCCACTCGTAGGCCTCCAGTCGTGCCAACGCGTCGGCGCCGAACTCGATCATCGGCCGCCCGGCCGTGGCGGCTTGACAGAGCAGGTCGCCGATCAGCTCCGCGAGATCCTCGCGGCGCTCGCGCAGGGGCGGCACGCGGATCGGAAAGACGTTGAGCCTGAAATACAGATCCTCGCGAAAATCGCCGCTCGAGATGCGGGACTCGAGGTCGCGATGCGTCGCTGCGACGATACGGACGTTCGCGCGGCGTTGCAGGTGACTGCCGACGCGCTCGAACACGCGCTCCTGGAGAACGCGCAGCAGCTTGACCTGCATGTCGAGGCTCATATCGCCGATCTCGTCGAGAAACAGCGTCCCGCCGTCGGCGAGCTCGAAGCGTCCGATCCGGCTCGAGATCGCGCCCGTGAACGCGCCCTTCTCGTGCCCGAAGAGCTCGCTTTCGAGCAGCTCTTTCGGAATCGCGCCGCAGTTGACCGGCACGAACGGAGCGGCACGCCGCTCGGAGAGGTCGTGGATCTGCCGTGCGACGAGCTCCTTGCCCGACCCCGACTCGCCCCGGATCAGAACCGTGCTGTCGAAGGCCGCCACCTTGCGCATGAGCTCGTCGAGCTCGGCCACCGCGGCGGAGGAGCCGACCGGGAACAGCGTCTTGCTGGCTTGGGTCGCGAGCCGCCAGCGCCGCGCCCGCTGCAGCGTGCTCACGAGCGCGCCGTACTTGATCGGGAGCGGCAGATTGCCGCAGATGCCGCTCGCGCGATCGGCGCGCGGTTGCGTCTCGTCGCCGTAGGTCACGATCGGTAGCCCGCGATCGTGCGCATGTAGGCGATCCACGACCTGGCCGACGCGATGGTCGGCGCGGTCGACGAGGGCCGCAACCCAGGGCGCTCGAGGGCTCGCCTCGGCGATCGTCGGCTCCGGCGTCGCGACGACGACGGGCTCGAAGTCCGCAAACTCCAGCAGCTCGCGCCAGGTTCGACTGCGCTGCGGATCTTGCTCGATGACCAGAACACGGCTATCGCTCATTGACGCCACCTAAAGACGGCCTCTTGCCGTCGCGTGCTCGCTCGCCTCAAAGCCCCCACTTGAGCTGCGATCTCAAATATCTCAGATAAGCATATGAGAATTCACGAGATTCGCAGGGTCAGAGTCTAGAACCCATTACGCTGCCGGCGGAATGAGCCAGTCGCGGAAAAGCGATTAGCTTGATTCCCTAAAGAAATAGAGGGCAAACCCCGGTCATTGCCGGGATCGTTAGGGGAATAGACTATATTTTCAGCCGCCGCTCGCGGTCGATTCGTATTCGACGACGGCCCGCTGACCCGTGCTGACCGTCTCGGCTTCGCGCAGAACTCGGCGGCGATGGTGATCCACTTCGCCGATCAATCGACGGCTGCGCGTCTGCGCGTCGAGCAGACAGTCGCGCAAACGCTCCCTGTCGCCGGCTGCGCGGCCGCTCGCTGCGACGAGGGCCTCGAGTTTCTCGCGCCGCTCGGCTTCGAGCGAAGCCGCGCCTTGCCAGTCGGCCGCGTCGATCGCCGCTTGCACGGCGTCGGTCAGCGCCAGCACCTCTCGAAGCTCCGCTTCGTCGCGGGCGGTCATCGCGCTTCGGCTCCCGCAATGCCGTCCCAGCCGGCTTTGATCTCATTAACGAGCGCCGCGGCCTCGCCGAGGTAATCGACGCGGTTCTCGAGATTGGCTTGGAGAAGCACGCCGGAGATGTACTCGTATAATCGCTGCAGATTCGCCGCGATCTCGCCGCCGCCGTCGGGGTCGAGGCTCAGCACGAGGCCTTCGACGAGCGCGAGCGCCTTGCCGATCTTCTCGCCTTTTTCGCCCATCTCGCCGCGCTGCATATGGCCGCTCGCCTCGGCGATCCGCGTAGCGAGCGTCTCGAGCATGACCTGCGTGACGCGATGCGGCGTCGCCTCGCTGAGGGCGCTATAGCTCCCGACTGCCTCGTAACTGCGTAGACCGCTCATGAGAAGCTCCTCGTTAATTGCTGCGCGCGATCAGACTGTCCGCGCGCGGTAGATTGCTGAGCTGCTGCGCAAGATAGTTGCTCGTCGTCTGCATTTGCGCGAGCAGCGTATCGAGCGCATTGAATTGGCGGAACAGGCGCTGCTCGAGCGTGGCGAGGCGCTGATTCAGCGACTCGCGCCGGTCGGCGATGTCGTCGATCGTCGACTTCAGCGTATCGTTGCGGCCGTCGAGCACGCCGCCGGTGGCGAGATAGGGCTCGAGGAGCTGGTCGAGGCGTACGGCCAGGCCATCCTCCGAGTCGCTGAAGAGCTGGCCGATCCCATCGAAGCTCGCGTCGAATGCCGCGCTCAATTTCGTGGTGTCGAGACTGAGCTTGCCGTCGAGCTCGACGCTGACCCCGATCTGCGAAAGGTTCTCGAAGGGGCCGCCCAGACTCTCGAGGCCGCGGCCGAGCTCGCGCCGTAGCTGAAATTCGATATTGCGCAGACCCGCGTCGGCGAAGAGCGGCCCCGCGGTCTTGCTTTCAGGGTCGTAGCTCGCGACGCTCGCGACCGCATCGATCAACGCGTTGTAACTCTCGACGAGCTTGCCGACCATCGCCTGCGCGCTTTCCTGGTCGTATGCGACCGCAAGCGTCGTGGTTTCGCCGACCGCATTCGTCGCGAGCAACGAGATATCGAGGCCGGGAATCGCACCGCTGATCGAATTCGTCGGGCTCTCTACGGCAAACGTGTCGATCAAAGCACGAGCGTCCTGGGCCGGCTCGATCTCGATCAAGTTCTCGACCGAGTTTGCGGGATCGTAAGTGAGCGGGGCGAGCCCGCCATCGCCGCCATTTTGGGTAACGACGATATTGTTCGTCGCGCCGGTTTCCGTCGAGCGCAAAATCAGACGCGCGCCGTCCACGCCCGTCAGAATCGTCGCGACGATGCCGGGATTGCCTTCGGCGTCGTTGATGGCCGCCGCGATCCCGGCGAGCGTATTGTTCTCGGCCGTGATCTCGACATCGACCGCCGTCGCACCGCGCGCAAGCCGCAGCGTACCGGTGCCGACCACGGCGCCGGAGCTGCCGAACGGTTGCGATGCGAGCCGGTGCGCGCTCGCGAGGCGCTCGACCTCGATCGCGTAGGCACCGGGCGCCGCGCTCGTCGTGGCGCTCGCGCTGATGAAGTCCGTGCTCGTCAGCGCGACCTTCCGACCACGAAAGGCTTCGAGATCCTTGAGCTCGTCGATCGCACCGCGGAACGTCGAGAGCGCCGAGCGCAGGCTTGCGAGCGCCGAGAGCTTGGCTTGCGCCTTTGCTTCGGCGAGGTCGAGCCGCTGGCTCTGCGGCTGCCCTTCGGCTTGGACCAGCTTGCCGACGAGGTCTTGAACGTTGAGCCCCGAGCCGACGCCAGAACTGATGATCGTACCCATTGCGGTCAGTCTCGAAGCAAGATATATGCCAGCTCAGATCTTCGCGTCGATGATCGCGCCGAAGGCGGTCAGCGAGCGCGAGATGCTCAGGACCTCTTCGGCCGGGATCTGCCGAACGACCTCGCCGGTTACCGAGTTGACGACCATGATCACGGTTCGCCCGGTCGAATCGTCGACGCGGAACTGCAAATCCCGCGCGGCTTCACGCGCGAGCTGATTGAGCCGCTCCGCGGCCCGGGCCATGTCGGGCGCCTCGGGCGAGGCGACCGGCGGCAATTCCTGGCCGTCGCTCGGCGCAGCCTTGCCGCTTTGCCGCGCATTCGTCGCGCCGATCTCCTTGGACTTCACGTTCGAAGTCGTTGGCTCCGCCGTCCGTGCAGGTGCCGAAGTAACTGTATCGAAGTTACGCACCATGGCTGCAAACCCTTATTTTCGGGAAGCCTCGGCGGTGCGAAGATTCGCACCGCCTCGGCTGTCTTACTTACTCTCCTCGCCTTACCGCAGGAGCGCGAGCACCGTCTGCGGTGCCGCATTGGCCTGAGCGAGAATCGCCGTGCCGGCCTGCTGCAGGATCTGGGCGCGCGTCAGGGCGGCCGTCTCCGCGGCGAAGTCGGCGTCCTGGATGCGGCTGCGCGAGGCCTGAAGGTTCTCGCTGATCGCCGTCAGGTTCGCGATCGTCGACTCGAAGCGGTTCTGGATCGCGCCGAACGTGCTGCGCAAGCCGCTGACCGAAGTCAGCGCCGCATCGATCCGCTGCAACGTCTCGTTCGCAGCGACGACGGTGAGCACGTTCGAGCTCGCGATCGTCGTCGTGTCCTTCGCAAACGTCACGTTCGCGGTCGCGAACCCGAGCTCCGCGCCGTCACCGACGAGCACGATGTTCTCGGCCGCGGTCAGCGTCACGGTGCCGCCATTGACGGCCGCGTCGGTCGTGCTGAACGCCGTCGCCTGCGCAACCGTGCCGATCGTGCCGTCACGATACGTCACGCCGTTGACGACCGGGTCGCCGGCCGTACCGTCCGCGAGGCCGCCGCCGGCCGCACCGCCGAGATCCTGGCCCACGTTGATGTCGCGCCCGTCCGCTGCGGTCAACCGGAGGCTGCCGCCGACCAGCGTCGCCGTGACGCCCGTGTTCGACGACTGGGCGTTGATGCCGTCGGTGATCTGCTGCGCCGTGAGCACGCCGTTGGCTTCCTGATCGTACGTGTCGAAGATCACGGTGCCGTTGATCGTCAGGCTGTATTGGTCGCCCGCCGCCGTACCCGTCGTTGCCCCGATATCGAGATTGATCGTGTTCGTCGCCGTCGCCGTCAAGCCCGGAACGCTCGCCGCGTTGATCGCCACGGCTTTCGCATACGCGCTGCCGGCCGATTGCCCGTCCTCGGTGCCCTGCGTCGAGATGCCGACCGTCTTCGCTTCGCCGGAGCCGACCTGAAGCGTCGCCGTGCCCGACAGAGCAGCCGTCGTGACCTCGGCGGTCGAGGTTCCCGTCGCGATCTGACCGATCTGGCTCGCCTTGACGCCCTGGCTCAGGTTGATCGTGATCGTCTCGCCGACGTTGGCGCCGACCTGGAACTGGGAGGTACCGAAACTTCCGTCGAGCACCTTGAGGCCGTTGAACGACGTCTGTGCGCCGATACGCTCGACCTCCGCGAGACGCTGCTGGACTTCCTGGTCCAACGCCGCGCGATCCGAAGCGGAGTTCGTCGAGTTGGCCGACTGCACGGCGAGCTCGCGAATGCGCTGCAAGTTGTTCGTCAACTCGCCGAGCGCGCTTTCCGAGGTTTGGGCGAGCGAAATGCCGTCATTGGCGTTGCGCACGGCCTGATTGATACCGCGAATCTGCGTGGTGAACCGTTCTGAAATCGCCAAGCCGGCGGCGTCGTCCTTCGCGCTGTTGATGCGCAGACCCGAAGAAAGACGCTGGAGGGCTTGGGCCAGATCCCCTTGCGTCCGAGCAAGGTTACGCTGCGCGTTCAGCGACAGCACATTGGTGTTGATCACTTGACCCATTGTCTTAGTCTCCCAAATTTGCCTTTAATGAAGACGGCCCTCATTGGCCTGATTACGTAGATACACCGGCTAACGAGCCGGAGCTCTTTCGTCACAGGTCATATATCGGGCGGTGGCGGGAAACCTTGAGGACGATTTGCGAATCAGGTCACAACCCGGGCGAATCGCGAGTGGCGCGCGAACGCGCAGACCGGCCGGGACTGCCGTTCCTCGCCGGTGCGCGGGCTCAGAGGAAGCGGAACAGAGACAGGCTCTGGGTTCGAACGAACGTCTGCTGCGCCGCGTCGAGGCCCGTCAGCTGCTGAGTCAGCAGGCTCAACGCCGCGGCGTAGTCGAGGTCGCGCAGGCCCGACAGAGTCTGCGTGACCTGGCTCGAGAACCCGTCGACTAGGCTCGCTTCCTGATCGATCGACTGCAGCCGCGCGCCGATATCGGCGCGCACGTCGATGACGTGCTCGAGGTCCTGATCCAGATCGGCGAGCGATTGGCCGACACGGTTGTGAAGCTGCGCGCTCTGGGTGCCGAGCGCGACGGGCGTCTCGAACGCATCGATGAGGTTCTGCACGGTCGTGAACAGATCGTGACTCGAGCTCGGCGTCACCGAGAAGCCGTCGCCGGCGGCCGGCGCACCCGACAATTCGATGTTGACGCCGCCGAAAGCAATCGCTTGGCCCTCGGCGTAGGTACCGGTCGCGACGACACCGCCGCCGCCGTCGTGAATCTCGTAATCGGTCGGGGTCAGAAAATCGATTGAATAGCTGTCCGCGACGTAGGCGGCCGGATCGGACACGCTGCCGCGACCGAGCACACCGGTTCCGGTATTGCCGGACGCCGCGGCAAGCACGAAAGTGCCGTTGCCCGACGGGATGCGCTGAAAGACCTTCTCGCCGGAGTCGTTGACGGCCACGAACCGATTGTCGCTGATCTGCACGAGGCGTTGTCCGGAATCGCCGGCATAAACGATGCCCGACGGTGTCGAGAGGAACGGCAGCGTCGTCTCCCGATAGCCCGCGAACAGATAGTTGCCCGCGGCATCGCTGGCGTTCGCGACCCCGATTAGGCTCTCGAGACGCTGACGAAGCTCCGCGGCAATCGCGGCTCGATCGGCGTTGCCCAACGAGTCCGAATTCCCCTGCACGGTCAGCTCGCGCACGCGCTGTAGATCGTTACCGAGCGCGACGAGCGCTTCTTCCTCGAGACCGAGACGGTGCCGCGCGGCGTCGGCATTCGTCTGGTACTGATCGAGCTTCGTCAGCGCCGCGCCGAGCTCGCCGATCCGCGCCGCGGCGAACGGATCGTCGGAGGGCTGATTGACGCGCAGGCCGGTCGACACCTGTGTCTGGGTCTTGAGAATCCGCTGCTGCGCCTGCTCGAGCGCGCCCAGAAAGGCCATCCGTAACGTATTGTTCGTGATTCGCATGCTCAGCGCCTCAACGCATCGAGCAGAGAGGTGAATAGACCGTCGGCTACCGCGATGGTCTTGGCGGCGGCCTGATAGACCTGCTCGTAGCGCAGCATGTCGCCGGCTTCCTCGTCGAGATTGACGCCGCGGACCGACTCGAGCTCGCGTCGAGCCTGCTCGAGCACGAGTGACTGGGCGTCGCGGCGATTGTTCGTCTCGGCAGTGCGCACGCCGACATCGGTCACGAGCCGGGCGACGGCGTTCTGCAGCGTCGCAGTGCCGCCGTCCAGAATTCCGCTCGCGATACCGTCGAGCAGCGCGAGCGCGTTGCGGTTGTCGCCGACGCCACCTGCGTTCGCTTCGATCACGAACTGATCTCCCGCGGCCGGCGTGCCGGTGATCTGCACGCGCGTTCCGTTGATGTCGATATCCGCGCCGGCGGTATAGGCGAATGCGCCTGCGCCGTCGATGCTGTAGGTCGTCGGATCGAGGAATTCGATCGTCGCCGTGCTCAGCAGATTCGGGTCGGTTGGGTCGATCACGGCCCCGGCCGAGATCGCGGCCGTGCCCGTGTTCGCAAGCGCCGCGCGCGCGCGCGTCGGTGCCGCCGCGGCAATCTCGTTCGGATCGCCGAGCAACAGTGCAAGCCCGCCCGGAACCTGATCGACGCTGCGAATCAGAAACCGGTCGCCCGCCGCGGCCGCGCCGCTGACGACGATCGAGAGCCCGTCGGCGAGAAAAGGATCGAGCGCCGTGCCGCTGCCCGTCATCGCGACCGCCGCGCCCGTATCGGTGCGGTTCAGCAGGTAGCTCGCGCCATCGTAGGTCAGCTCGTAGCGAGTGGCTTCGAGCCCGCCGAGATCCGCGACGGCGACGGCAACGGCGGCGGAGCCGGCGTTCGCGGCCGCCGCGAGCGCCTCGGGCGGCGGCACGGCGAACAGGTCCGTGCCGGGCGCGCCGTTGAGATCGATGCCGTTGCCCTGCAGCGCGTTGAACGTCGTTGCGAGACCCGTCGCGATTCGGCCGAGGCCCGCTCGCGTCGGCGCGAGCAACTCGCGGCGAAAGTCGAGCGCGCCACCGAGCTCGCCGCCCGAAAGGAAGCGCGTAACCGTGATGTCGGGGCCGTTGCCGCGCAAGACGACCTCGAGCTCCTCGGGTGAGAACGGGCTTTGCGTCACGGCGAGCTCGGAGCTCTCGGTTCCGAGCACGAGCACCTGGCCGCTGCCGATGAAAACGCTGATCGTTCCGTCACGCTGCGCAGCCGTATCGACCTGCACGAGCTCCGCAAGACGCTGGAGCAGGCGGTCGCGCTGGTCGAGCAGGTCGGGCGGCAGCGTGCCGTCGACTGGGACTCCGGACGCGAGGATTTGCCGGTTCAGATCGGCGATGTTGACGCCGAGGCTCGTGATCTCGGCGGCTGCCCCCGTGATCCGCGCATTGACGTCGCCCGAAATATCGTCGAGACGACGATCGATGCTGTCGAATCGCGAGACGAGGTTGCGCGCCTCACTCAGGAAGACCTGGCGCGCCGAGGACGACGACGGATCGTCGGCCACGTTCTGCAGCGCGTTGACGAAGCTCTGGAGCGAGTTGTTGAGCCCCGTGTTCTGATCGGCGAGGAGGTTGTCGAGCGCGGCGGCGAGACTCGCGAACGTGTCGGAGCGGTGAAATCCCGCCGAGGCAATCCGCAGTTGATCGGCGAGAATCTCGTCGCCGAGCCGGCGCACGCCGCCGGAATACACGCCCGTGCCGACGAACGCCGTACCGAGCCGCTCGGTCTCCCGCGCGGCCAGCTCGACGCGCTGGCGCGAGTAACCGTCCGTGTTCGCGTTCGCAATGTTGTTCGAGGTCGCGGCGAGCGCCCGCTGCTGCGCGAGCAACGCCGATACCCCGATTTTGAGAATGTCCGCCATCGCCCGTTGCTCTTATCTCGATCGCTCAGGTTGTCGGCTCGCCGACGGTTTCCTTGAGACTCGGGGCTCCACCGATCGCCTCGTCGGCGTAGACCGCAAGCCACTTTTGCGCATACTCGGGATCGGTTGCATAGCCGGCCTCGGCGACGGCCTCGGCGAACCGTCGCGGATCGCCCCCGTGCTCGAGCGCTTTCGCATAGCGCGGACTCTCGGCGATCAGCCGCGTGTAGTCCTCGAAGCTCTCTGCGATATCCGCGTAGGCTCGGAACGAGGCCTGCCCACGCTGCAGCGCCCCGTCGACATGCTCGAGCGTCGTCTGCCTGACGCGCGCGCCGTGCCAGAGCCCGCCTGCCTTGATCCCGAACAGGTTGTGCGCAGCGCGTCCGTCGGGATGTCGGGGGACCGAGCGGCCCCAGCCGGTCTCGAGCGCGGCTTGCGCAACGAGGATCTTCGGATCGACTCCGAGCTTGCGGCCCGCCCGCTCGGCGAGCGGTAGCACGGCGTCGACGAATGCTTGGCGGCTCTCGAACCGGGCCGGCTGCGCGTCGAGCGCGGCGGCATCGTGGGCTTTGCTCGTGCGCGCAAGCTCGGGCGCCAGCGCGGCACCGATGCCGAGACCGCCCTTGCGCGCCATCTCGAGCGCGACTTGCTGATCCATGAGGTCGAGGTAATCGCGCGTCGCGGCACTGTCGAACAAGCCTTCGCCGAGGCTCGTCTCGCGCGCGGATTTGAGCATCATGCCGATCATGAGCGCCTCGAATTGGACCGCGGCCTCGTCGAGCGCTCCGGCGCCGCCGCTCGCGGCGTCGCGGCGCAGCTGCTCGAGGCCCGCGAAGTCGACGATGCTCGGTCCGGCCGGCGAGGGCATCTCCATACGGTCAGATCACGATGAGCTGCGCGTGCAGCGCACCGGCCTCCCTGAGGGCTTCGAGGATCGCGACGAGGTCGCCCGGCGCCGCCCCGACCTGGTTGACGGTCTCGACGATCTCGTTGAGCGTGACTCCGGGCTCGAACACGAACATGTGGCTGCCCTCCTGCTGGACGTCGATATCCGACTGCTCGACGACGGCCGTCTGCCCCCGTGCGAACGGATTCGGCTGGCTGACGAGGTCGGACTCGGTGATCCGCACGACGAGCGAGCCGTGCGCCACGGCGGCCGGGGTCACGACGACGTTGCTGCCGATCACGACCGTGCCGGTTCGCGAGTTGATGATGACCTTGGCTGCAGCCGGCGCGGGATCGACGAGCAGATTCTCGATGTGCGAGATATAGGCCACCCGCTGCGATTCGTCGGCCGGCGCGCGCACGCGAACCGAGATCGGGTCGAGCGTCTCGGCGACGCCGGCGCCGAGCGACGCGTTGATCGACTCCATCATGCGATACGCGGTCGTGAAATCGGGCGTGTTGAGATTGAGCACGAGGGAATCGGCCGTGCCGAGCGTCGAAGGCACGATACGCTCGACCGTCGCGCCGTTCGGCACGCGCCCCGCGCTCGGAACGTTCAGCGCGATCCGCGAGCCGTCGTCGCCTTCGACGCCGAATCCGCTCACGATCAGATTGCCCTGCGCGAGCGCGTAGATCTCGCCGTCGGCGCCGCGCAACGGCGTCATGAGCAGCGCGCCGCCGCGCAGGCTCTGCGCGTTGCCGATCGAGGAAACCGTGACGTCGATCGTCTGACCGGGCTTCGAGAACGGCGGCAACGTCGACTGAACCATGACGGCGGCAACGTTGCGGAGCTGCGGGTTGACGTTGTCGGGAAGAAGGACGCCGAGCTGCGCGAGCATGTTCTTGAGCGCCTGGATCGTGAACGGCGTCTGGCTCGTCTGATCGCCCGTGCCGTCGAGACCGACGACGAGACCATAGCCGACG